>OLGE01000227.1_pt1 | contig 69952 bp, 50 predicted proteins | sample 1605151 | NCBI WGS metagenome assembly OLGE01 (sample SAMEA3888912, study PRJEB22519) | human gut metagenome | biome: human gut; feature: human-associated habitat; material: faeces | place: Denmark | collected 2010
CTCTGAACAAGGAGGTTTACACCCAAACCATGCTGATGGCAAGGCATCAGAAAATAGCTAAACTCTTTGACGAGGAATTTTGGGTGACACGATGACGAAGTCAGGAAAAAGCAAGACTTCCTTACTATAAAAACAAGACTTCTTTCAAGAGCAAACAAGGCTTCTTTCAAGAGCAAAGAAGCCTTGTTTTCAATCCGCATTCATTGGCATACATCGGCATTCATTCTGCGGCGCCAACGCATTAACAAAAAAAACGGCGTACCATCGCTGGCACGCCGTTTTATTATAAAGTCTTATTGTCAAACTCGCAATTAGAAGTTGGGAGCATCAACATCCCACCAGAGGCGAGTAGCCTGAACATCAGGACCGCCGAGGTTAGGAATACCTGTATCGTTGAGGTCCTGGATTGTTGAAGGATCCTCAGCTGCCCAAGGAATGCGGCGGATGATGTCGCCTGCCTTGAGGCTGCCGTCGCCGTTCTCCGGATGGAGCACGGGGAAGAGTTTCGGATAACCCGTACGACGCAAATCAACCCAAGACTCGAAGCTGCAAGGATAAGCTGCGATATACTTCTGTGTGATGATCATCTCAAGCTTTGTCTCCTTGTCGAGAGCCTCGTTCCACTTCACGCCAATCTTTGTAACGCTGGGCATGTCGGGAGTGTTGCCGGTCGGATCAACGTAGGTGTAATCAACCGGAGCCTCACGCTGCATGTAAGCATCCACGAGGTCAGCATATTCGTTGTTAGAGTGAGTGTCGCGGTCCTCAAGTCCTGCATAGCGGATACCCTCTTCGTAGAACTGCTGCGCTGTTCCGCCCATGTTCCATCCGCGGAGAGCACCCTCTGCACGGAGGAAGCAAACCTCAGAAAGCTTCATGAGATAGAGCGGCGGGAAGTTGCCGTCGAGCACTGTCTTGGAAGGAGCACTGAACGCATTGTACTGGTTGGAACCAACCTGCTGTCCGAGACCGGGAGTAACACCCTCACGCATACCGATGATACGTGTACCGCCCTCTGTCACTTCAGGAGCTGAAGAACCGGCAACATGACCCACATTGGAAATCGGGTCGGAGTTTTTTGAGAACAGATAGTGAGTGTAAGGATGGTCGAGGCTCATGAGGAGGCTCTCGAACGATGCACTAAGCTTGGTGTCGTTCCATGTCACGATGTTGATGAGCGGATGCTGGAATCCCACACCGAAAGTGAAGAGACCCACTTCCTGGTCGGTGTTCTCAATCACACCGCTTGCCACTGCCTCCTCTGCCCACTTCTGGGCTATCTCCGGCTTAATCTTGGTGAGGTGGAGAGCCATGCGGAGCTTGAGAGAGTTGGCGAAACGCCACCACTGTTCCATTGTCTCAGACTCGTCGTACTTCCAGTTAGCCAAAGGCAGGCTGCTGTAGAAGAACTCGTGAATCTTTGAACGATACCAGTCGGGACGTGCACCTTCCTCGTCGAAATGCTTCAAGCACTTAACGATGGTGTCGATGTGCTCCTCAACGCTGCAATAGATAGAGTAGACATCGTCGTAGATGAACGGCGACTTCTCGCTGTTGCCCTTGTAGTCGTTGTAAGGCAGAGGACCTGAAAGGTCGGCAGCCTCAATAGCTGAATAGTCGAACAGCAACAGGTAGAGAGCCTTCACTTCAGGAATAGAGTCGAGCTTACCGTTGTTGAGGGCAGGTGTGATGAAGTTCTGCATCTGTGTGAACTGTCCCACCGGACCGCCGTTGAACTCCTTACTTACAGAATAGCAGTAAGAGAGGGTTCCGTACATAAAGTCGGAGTGAGGCACCATTGAATACTGTGCATAGTTGTCGGGGCCGAGTGTGAACTGACGCTGGTAAGCGTGCTCACCAGGCATTTCGCCGTTCTTTCCGCCACGCATAGAGTATATGGCAGCAACGCCCTGACCGAAGAAACCACCATTTTCGAGTTCACTGTAAGCCTCATTGAAGCCATCCTCCGAGATTTCTTTCATGTAGTCAATCTTGTCGGCTGCGCCCTTAACGGTAGCAGGTTTCACAACGAACTGGTTCTTCTGGAACTCGTCGGACGGCGTGTCGAAGTCAAGACACGACTGCAATCCTATCGCAGAGAATGCCAGTGCCGCGAAGAATAATATTTTTGTCTTTTTCATATTTCTTCTTAATTGATATTGTTTTGTTTAGAAGTTTACATTCAGAGAGAATCCGAACGAACGTGATGAAGGCATGTTGAACACCTCGTAAGCGCCGAGTCCATTGGCGGTAGAGAGCGATACATCAGGGTCGGTCGGAGCATCCTTGTACAGGAAGAAGAGGTTGCGGCCGATGAACGAGAGTGTAAGGTTCTTGTTTGCGCCGAAGAGGTCGCGGAAGGTGTAGCCGAATGAGAGCTCACGCAGACGGAAGTTGGTACCGCTGTAGAGGTAGTTGTCAACAGCATTTGGCGAAGTTCCACCGATGCTCTTGTAGTAAGACTCGATAGGAACGATGCGGCCACTGCCGTCGTCGAGCATCATACCCGGCTTGTTGCCGTAGCCGGCTGCCACGATGTTGTTAGCCTCGGCAGCGAGACGAGCGTCGGCACTGCGCTGTGAAAGGCCGCGTGCGTCGAGGTAGCTTTCTGTGAGAGAGAGCACCTTACCGCCGATACGGCCGTTGATGAGGAATGAGAGAGAGAAGTCCTTGTATGAGAAGGTGTTGGTCCAACCCATCTGCCAGTTGGCGTTCATGTTGCCCACATACTTGCCATACTTCTTGTCAGACTCAGTGTTGATCTGCACACCACCGTCAGAAGTGAGGACATAGTGTCCTTTCTCGTCGCGGCGGAGGTCTGTAACATACATATCGCCGATAGAGCCGCCTTCCTTATAGAATACGCGCACGCCACCGAAGTCGATAGAGTAGGGGGTCTCCTTGCCTGTCTCAGGATCGTAAGCGGTCTTCAGAATCTTGTTGTCGTTGTAAGAGATGTTGTAAGAAGTCTTCCAACGGAGGTCGCGACCGAACTTGAAGTCGTAGCCGATGGTAGCCTCGATACCCTGGTTGCGCACCTTACCTGAGTTCATAGGAATGCTCTTGCCCTTGGCGTTGGTACCTACGAGGTAGAGGTTTGACATGGTAGAGTTATAATATGTGAGGTCCAAGCTCAGGCAGTTGTTGAGGAACAACATCTCGACACCGGTCTCGAACGAAGCGGTCTTCTCAGGGCGCGGGTCTTTGAATTCAGACCACTGCGGAACTGTCACGGCACCGGTTCTGTAGTTCTTTGAAGCCTGTGCGTAAACGATGTTGGGCAGAGAGTTACCCACCTCAGAGTAAGAAGCGCGGTACTTCAAGTAGCTGAACCACTCAGGCAGCTTCACCAAAGAGCTCACGATGGCGTTGGCACCGAAGCCGAAGTAGCCGTAGCTCTCAGGAGTACCCTTGTCCTTGAACTGACGGAAGGCACGATACCAGTCCTGACGGTAAGAACCATCGACATAGATCTTCTCCTTCCAGCCAAGCTGTGCGGTGAAGACAGCACCCTTGTCCCAGTTGGAAGAAGTTCTCAGACCGTTGCCGTTGCCGCCGGCAGAGGGTGAGAACCAGTTCACCTCGGTAGAGATCATCTGACCACTAGGATCAACGTATGTTGCGCTTGCATCCACAGAGTTGGTAGTACCCTTTGTGGTGTGGCCTACCCAACCGGCTGTTGCAGATACATCCCAGTCGCCGAATGTCTTGTTATAGTTGAGCATGTAGTCGGTGTAGATTTCCGTTGTTCTGGTGTAGTTCCACCAGTAGTGACCGCGGTCTTCCATACCTGCCGGCAACCATGTTGTGGCATAACGCTTTGATTCGCCCTCGCTCTTTGTGTAGTCGAGACCGATACGAGCCTGGAAGCTAAGTCCGTCGTAGATATCGAGGTTACCGGTGATGTTACCGAAGAAGCGGTCGTCCTTGGTCACGCTGTTGTTCTGCTTGAGGAGCCAGTACGGGTTGTTCTGCTGGCTTTCCTGCATAGCCCACTCCTGGCGGATGCCGGCGAGCTGAACCTTCTGGTTCACCCAAGAGTAACCACCCGGCTTGCGGATGTAAATCTTGTTGTTATTACTCATCCACTTGCCATCAACAGCGTAGTTGTTGCGATAGTAATCGATATCCACGTTGCGCGGCATGGTGTACATGTGATAGATGGGGTTGAGCGCAGTACCACCACCGGGACGGTTCTTTGTCTTTGCCTGGATGTAGTTCATCGACACATTGATGCTCAACCGGTCGTAGAACTTAAAGTTCTGACGGAATGAGAATGTGTGACGGTTGTAAGAGTTGCGCTCGAGCATACCCTTTGAGTGAGAGTTACCGTAAGAGAAGTAAGTGTCCATCTTGTCGGTACCACCAGAGAGAGCCACAGAGTTGTTTGTGGTAACACCGATGCGGTAGAAGTCGTCGAGGTCGTTCTTGGCAACGTTGCGCAGGTGAACGGTGTTTGTCTGTCCCTTGTAGTTTGACTCGTCAGACATAGGAACGGTGAAGAGGAGCTGGTCGCTTGGACGTGAGTCGATGCGGTCGCCCCAGCTGTAGTTGTCCATAGTGTGCGCTACATCGTTGAGGGCAGCACCATAAATGTTCTGTATTTTCGGAGTGGTGAGCGGGTTGTCGAATGTAACGTTAGAAGAAACGTTCACTGCAAGGCGTCCTTCACGACCCTTCTTTGTTGTAATCATGAGTACACCGTTGGCAGCCACCGAACCATAGAGGGCAGCAGCGTTGGCACCCTTGAGCACGTTGATTGACTCGATGTCGTCGGGGTTGATCATAGAAAGCGGGTCGCTTCCTTCAGCCTTACCTTCGTAACCGATACCGGCAGCATCGGTAATCTGGCCGCGAGTGCTGTTGCTCATAGGCACACCATCGACAACAATAAGAGGAGTGGAAGAACCGAGGATAGACTTGTTACCACGGAGAATGATCTTGGAAGCACCACCGGCACCACCGGCACTTGGAGTAATGGTCACACCAGACACCTTACCTTCGAGTGAGTTGGCAACGTTGGGGTCCTGCACACGGTTAAGGTCGGAAGCCTTCACCTGCTGGGTGGCGTAGGTCAGAGACGACTCCTTACGCTTGATACCCATGGCTGTTACCACCACTTCCTTAAGCACGCTGCTCTCGTCCTTCATCACCACGTTGAGTGAAGAGCGTCCGCCAACAGCCACTTCCTGCGGAGTGTAGCCGATGTAAGAGAACACGAGAACGGCATTCTTGTCGTTCACATTAATCTTGTAGTTACCGTCAATGTCAGTAACAACGCCGAGACCCTTGGCATTCTTTACAACTACGCTAACGCCGATGAGCGGTTCGCCAGTGCCGTCTGTGACAGTACCCTGCACAGTTATACCCTGTTGCTGAGTCAAAGCATTTGGAGCAGGATTGCTACTTGCTGATACATACTGCATAGGCAAGCCGGCTGCCATCATGGCAAAGGCTGTCTTGAGAAGCAGCGATCCTCTTTCGTTTGATTTTTTGTTCATATAATTAAAGTTTGTATCAGTTACCTTTGGTATGGGTATTCGGGACAGGAAGCAATTGGGGCGTTGTGCCTCCGAGCGTCCGTCGCCGAGTCTTTAAAGTCAGAATACGGGAGGCATCGCACAGCGTCCCGCGGGGACGGAACCACTGCCGTTGCCTGTCGTATTGTCGTTTATTGAATTATTACTTTCTAACGAGTTTCACTGTGCGAACGACCTTACCGTCCTTCTTCACTGTGAGAACATAGATACCTGTGTTGGCAAGGTGTATGTTCATTACGTTTCCTGCATTGAGCTGAGCAGCCTTGCGAGCCTGAGCCACGCCGGCTGTCGTGTAAACGCTCACCTCATAGTTGCCAGCCTCAGCGAATTCAACCACTGCATTCTCACCCACTGTGTAGGTCTTGATTTCTCCTGCCTCAGCAGCATCGATGCCGGAAGCTGAAACCTTGATTACAGAGAATGTCTTCTGTGCAGAACCAAGAGAGTTGGCAAGCTTCAGAGTCACGGTGTAGTCACCGCCCTTAACGTAAGAAACCTTTGCAGAACCTGCAGAACCGTTACCTGTGGATTCGTTGATAGTACCGTGGTTGGCCTTCCATGTCGGACGGGTCTCCACCTTGTAAGCATTGTCAGCGAGGAACGGACATCCCGATGTGTACTGCGGAGCTTCCCATACGAGAGTGCCCTGACCTTCAGCGTCGCCGGCAGAATAGAAGTGGGTACCAGCAACTGTTCCAGAGAGTGAACCGGCAGCCTTGAACAAGTTGTCGTCGCCGGCGGTCTGCTCGAAGTTCCAGAATGCCTTCACGTTGGCAGGGAGACTCTTGGCATTGATGTCGCCCATTGACTTCTTCACATCCTCAGCAGTGATTGCGCCGTCCCAAACCATCACGTTATCGACAGCACCGTCGATACCGTTGCGGCCAAAGGCGTCGCCACCGATAGCGAGAACCTGTCCGTCAGTAATATGATAAACATCCTTCTGGTAGCCAGGATCGTTCGGTTTGTCGGCTGGGCTGGATGTACGGTTCCAAGCTGTCAGCTTCTGCTTAACACCATTGATATAGAAGTCGCAGTGCAACTTGCCGGAAGCGTCATAGTCGAATACGTATGCAATGTGTGCCCATGCACCTACAGGAATCTTGGAAGTTCCAAACTTATAGCGAAGCTCGTCGTTGGAAGAGTTGTCGGTACCACGGAATGTGAACGAGCCAATAGAACCGTCCTCCTGGATGTTCGACCAAATCCAACCCCAGTCGGTCTTTGGCCATCCGTCCAACTTGTTGGCAACGCTCAGAAGCTGGGTCTCACCCAATGCAAGTTTGTTAAGCTTCAACCAGAATGTTACAGAGAATGACTTGGCACCTACCAAACCGAGGTCGCTACATTTTGCACCGAAACGCTTCTCGTTGAGGTTCACGCCCTGTGAAGCCAGACCGTCGGCGTTGCGTCCGGTGTATGCCATCTGAACATTTTCATTCACATTAACAGTCACACCTTCTTCCTTGCCGTTGGCAGTGAGAGTGTAGATTTCAGGCACTGCACCGACACGGTTGTCGGTAATCTGAACGTATGCGAAGTACTCGCGCTCCTTGGTAGAAGCATTACCATCTGCATCGTAAACAGTTCCGTTCACCTTCAGTGTGTAGCTGCCTACCTGCTTGAGACCGTCCTTCACTTCCACTGTCTTGCCGGTAGCAGTGAACACCTGCTTGCCAGCCTCGTCGTAGATAGTGAATGTTCCCTCCGGGTGCTCGCTATCAACATAACCGATAGTGAACGGTTCGCCGGGCTTGATGGAAGGTTTGGAGAGTTCGATGTCGTCGTTGATTTTGTAGTTTGTCGGCATCATATACTTGCTCCATGCAATTTCAGACTCCGATTTTCTGTCGAGTGATACGGCAGAAACACCGAGACGAACCTTAGACTTGACATCGCCTACAACGGGGATAGCATAGTAGAGACCGCCCCATGATGTCGTTGTGCTCATGAGGATAGGATCCTTGCCTTCCTGCTGTGCATAGAGGCGGTATTCAGAAGCATTGACGTCGATGTTGTAGCAAGGTTCACCGGCTGCCTTGTTGTTCGGCATGCTGAAGATAATCTTACCGTCCATACCGTCCTTGCTGTTGTAGAGCAACTTAGCTGACTCAAACTTTGGTGTGGCAGGTGCTGCGTATGTGCCGCGAACGATAGAGAACTCGCCGAGCAAGAGGTCGAGATTCTGTGAGTTCTTGAAGTGCAGAGCTACGAGAGCAAGATCCTTGCCGTCGAAGTCGGAACCTACGGTAAACTTCTTCTCTACCCACTCTTCATCGTCAGAAATCTGAGTCTTTTCGCAGAGGTTGTAAGAAACGCCAGTGCTTTCGCTACCAACAGCAGAGAGCACGAGGTCGAGGTCTGTGCGACCGCTTGCGAGCTTATACTTGAATGTGATGACATCGCCCTTCTTCAAAGAGTACTGGGTCTTGAAGAGGTGGAGATATTCGTCGGCAGTATTGCCGGAGATGCGTATGGTAGAACCTCCGAAGTAAGCGTCGTCCCATGTGAAGTTGGCTTCGAGTCCTGTAGCAGGAACATCAGCAGCGGTGCGGCCGAGCAACTTCGATGCAAACCACCAACGCCATGTGGGCAGGTAGTCCTGAATACCAACATTGTACCATGACTTGCTGTGCTGACGAACACCGTTCAAGTTGAAGAACTTACCGTTACCGAGATTGAAGTAAGTCACGAGCGGCTCCTCAGAGAGATCCCACGACATGGCGCTGCGTGCGGTCATGAACGAAGCCATACCGTGCCAGCTGTAGTTGTATGCGTTGTAAGCCTGTCTGTCTGCCACGGCAGGAGTGGTGACGGGATTGCGTGAACCGCCACCGAAGTAGCGTTCTGTACGCAGCAGGTAAGCTTCCTGCTTCACTGCGGGGTCAGAGCCAAGCTCACCACGGCTTTCCCAGAACATATTGTAGCTGTGTGCTCCCCAAAGACCTATAGAGATAGGATAATTCTTGAGCAGAGTCCATGAGTTGTACTTAGGCTGACCGCCCTGCATGTTTATACCAGCATAGAGGTCGAGCGGGTCGCGCTTCAAGCTCTTAGCCTTATCAACAGAGCTGGAGAGAAGCGAAGTGTTGTTCCAGTTATAGTTGAAGAACAAAGAGTAGCAGACGCTATTGAAGTCACCGAAGTTCTTGGAGTTATGTCCGGCAAGACCCTTGTCGAAAGTACACTGACCATAGTCGTTGGTACCGTCATACCAGACGTTCTCGAACATCGGGTTCTTCTCCTTCATCTTCTTGTTGAGACTGACATGGAATGTGCGGAGCTTCGGCACGATAGACGATGAAGAGCCACCACTGAACTCAGAGTTGTAGCCCAGACCGTCGATACCGTAATAATTGAAGAATTTGGCAGCCTTATCCACATCTGATTTAGCCAAGCCGGCGAGCATTGAGCTGTATTCAGGCGAGATGCCACCCCATGGAATACTTGCCACGCCGGAAACTGGCACACCGTTCTTATGAGCAACATCGAGGAATGCGCCGGGGATGCGTCCGAGAGGAGCTGTCCAGTCGCCCCAGTGTGTAACGTAGCTCCACATAGAGAACACCTCAGAGTCGAACACACCGTCAGGCAGGGCGTTGAATGTGGGGTTGTTCACGGGAACCCATGCAAGAAGTTTCTTGTCGTTTTCGGCTGTTATATCCGTACGCACCTGAGTGGCGGCGTTGCGGAAACGTGCGCGGGGTTTAACACGTGAGATGAAGAAGTTGTCATCATCAGAAATCTTTGAACCTGGGGTCCAATTGCCAAGCAATGTATGGAAATTTGGGCTGTCTGTGTTTGCGCCAAAATCCACATAGCCTTCACGCAATTCCTGTGCCGATGCACCCAAAGAGCAAAGGACAAGACCTGCTGTAAGCACAAAATGTTTTTTTGCAGACTGTTTCATTTACAATTAATTTTGGTTATTGGATTTGAGTTTTTATCAGTTTTTTTGAGCCGCCGGTATAAGGTACGTTCACCAATGCGCCCGAATTATGCGGACACGAAAACGTTCCATGCCCACATCATTATATTATGAAGACTGACCGACTTTTCAATTGGTTTCGGAATATTTAAGTTGCCGTTAGGCGGTTTTTTATTAGGTTCCAGAATTAAGAAGCCCGGTCGTATTCCTTAAAGGAACCAAGCCTCAAGAATTACTTGCTTACAAAGGTATATAAAATCCTAATACAATTAGGTTTTGTATAAGATTTTTTTATTAAAATTAACAGAGAGGAAAGAGGAGGACTTTCCGTGCAAAGCTGAGTGGCAAAAGATTTATCAAATTTCATTTGGAATTGCCATAATAAGGCAATTTGTATCAAGAACCACCCTCATCCTTTACCTACGATAAGGAGTCCGTTCATGCAATGTGGCAAACGACTCAAACTTTTCCTGTGTCATTTCGCCCCGTGCCCATAAGTCATTCATCTCGTCCTCTGCTTTTCGCGCAAAGAAGTCTGAAATAGCCTGTTTCAAATCTGTTAATGCTTCAGGACTTTTCACCCATTGCATCATATTCAGAATGTCTATCTGAGCATCATTAAGAACTGTTGCTGCCATACTCTGAAATTCTTTATTTTAGGTTCACGTTTATACGACATGTTTTAGCAAAGATAGTAAATTTTCTACCATTTGCACTTTATTTTATGTTAAAATTCATTGCTATCCGGCAAAAGACTTAGAAAACATTGCAAAGGGCTGTTATAAAACAAATTATGAATTGTTTGGACGGTGTTGTCGAGCGGGACGCTCGACCTCCTATGTTAGTAAAAGAAGTTAGAGAAGTTAAAGCCAGGTGCTTTGTTGCCTGCGCAAACAAAAGGAGTATTGGCTCTAACTTCTTTAACTTCTCTAAATTCTCTAAATTCTTTTAATTAAAAAAGAATCTTACTTTCTCACAAGTTTCACAGTGCGCACGGATTTACCGTCCTTCTTCACTGTGAGCACATATATGCCGGCTTTGGCGAGGTGTATGTTCATCACATTGCCCGCATTGAGAGTGGCGGCCTTGCGTGCCTGCATCACACCGGCGGTGTCATACACACCCACCTCGTAGCTGCCAGCCTCGGCGAATTCCACCACTGCGTTCTCGCCCACGGTGTAGGTCTTCACCTCCGCAGCCTCGGTGGTGCCGATGCCCGAAGCGGAAACCTTGATGACTGAGAACGTGCGCTGTGCCGAAGCGATGGAGTTGGCGAGTGTGAGAGTGACGGTGTAGTCGCCGCCCTTGGCATAGGTCACCGTTGCCGAACCAGCCTCACCGTTGCCCTTGGCATCGGCTACGCGTCCGTGAGCTGCCTTCCATGAGGGCAGAGTCTGCACCTTGTAAGCCGTACCCTTGAGGAACGGGCATCCCGACGAGTATGCGGGATCGAGCCACTTGACATTGTATGTGCTGGGCTGCTCGTCGTAAACGCCTCCTTCAACACCTGCCTTTGTACCCACAGCCTTGAAAGCCTTGGCTGTTCCCGACTGCTCTTCGAAGTCCCAGAAGGCTGCTATGCCTGCCGGCAGGTTATTCTTGTCGATGTCGCCCATCGAGAGAGTCACCTCGTCGGCGGTCATTGCCTTGTTCCATACAGCCACGTTATCCACGATACCGTCGATACCGCCGCGTCCGAACGCGTCACCGCCGATGGCGAGCACCATACCGTTCGTGATCTTGTAGATGCCGCTCTGGTAGCCGGGTGCGGTGGTTCCCGTGCGGTTTGTAGAGAGCACTTTCAGTTTCTTGCCGTTCACATAGATGTCGCTTTGGAAGTTGCCGTTGCTGTTATAGTCGAACACCAGTGCCAGGTGCACCCATGAACCTACGGGCAGATTGGCTTTCTCCAGTTTGTACTGCAACTCCGGTCCGCCGTCAATGCCGCGGAAAGTGAAGCATTCTATGTTGCCCTTGACATCGAATGTGGACCAAAGCCATCCCCATTCGCTCTTTGGCCAGCCGTCGGGCTTGCTTGTCACGCTTATGAACTGTGTCACGCCGTCGGCGAGTTTGTTGAGCTTGAGCCAGAAAGAGAGCGAGAAAGGCTTCGCACCCACCACGCCGATGTCGGAGCACTTCACACCGAAGTGTTTCTCCTTGAGGTCGACACCCTGCGAGCTCAAGCCGTCGGCGTTGCGTCCGGTGTATGCCATCTCTATCTTTTCAGCCACATCCACACTCACGTTCTCGTTCTTGCCGTTGGCTGTGAGGCTGTAGATTTCAGGCACGGCACCCACTGCTTCGCCCGACACCTGCACGAAAGAGTTCATCTGGCGTGTCGTCTTCTCCATTCCGGTGAAGTTGCCTTCAGAGTCGTACTGGTTCTGGTTGCCCGTCACAATGAGGTTGTAGCTGCCTATGTCGCTGAGTCCTTCCACGCGCCATGAGTTGCCGCTGCCGCTGCGCAGGACTTTGCCCGAAGCGTCGGCAAGCTGCCATTCGGCTGCCGGATGGTTCTTATCAACATAGCTTATGGTGAATTCTTCGCCCGGCTTGATCACGTTCTTGTCTATCTTCACGTCGTCGTTATATACATAGGTGGCGGGAGCCATGTAGTCGCTCCATGTTATCTCCGACTCGCTCTTCTCGTCGAGCGACACGGCAGACACACCCAGGCGCATCTTTCCATTCACGTCTCCAGGCACGGGAATGGCATAGTAGAGTCCTGCCCACGATGTCGTCGTACCCATAAGCACCTTGTCGTGTCCTTCCTGCTGTGCGTAGAGGCGGAAGTGTGAGGTCTTCACATCGAGGTTGTAGCAGGGTTCTCCTGCCGCCTTGTTGTTGGGCATGTTGAAGATTATCTTTCCGTCCATACCGTCCTTGCAGTTGTAGAGCAGCTTGGCCGATTCCAGCTGTGGCTTGGCAGGTGTGGCGTATGTGCCGCGGACGATGGAGAATTCGCCGAGCAGGAGGTTGATGTTCGTCGCGTTCTTGAAGTGCAGAGCCACGAGAGCGAGGTCCTTGCCGTCGAAGTCGGAGCCTACGGTGAATGTGCGTGTCACCCATTCCTCGTCGTCGGCCTCCTGCGTCTGCTTGCAGAGGCTGTAGGCAGTGGGTTTGTCTTCGCTTCCCACGGCAGAAAGGAGGAGTTCCACATCAGAGGTGCCGGCAGCGAGTTTGTACTTGAATGTTATGACATCGCCCTTCTTCAGAGAGTACTGGGTCTTGAAGAGGTGCAGGTATTCTTCGGGAACGGAGCCTGAGATGCGCACGGTGGAACCGCCGAAATAAGCGTCGTCCCATGTGAATGAGGCGTCAAGTCCGTGTCTTGGCACATCGGCGGCGTTGCGTCCGAGCAGTTTTGTAGCGAACCACCAGCGCCATGTGGGCAGATAGTCCTGCACACCTATGTTGTACCACGACTTGTCGTGCTGGCGCACTCCGTTCAGATTGAAGAACTTTCCGTTACCGAGGTTGAAGTGCGTGATGAGCGGTTCTTCCGCCAAATCCCACGACATCGCGCTTCGTGCCGTCATGAACGACGACATACCGTGCCATGTGTAGTTGTAGGCATTGTATGCCTGCACGTCGTCCACAGCAGGACAGTTGGCGGGGTTGCGTGTGCCGCCGGTGAAGTAGCGTTCGGTGCGCAGCATGTAGGCATTCTGCTTCACTGCGGGGTCGGAACCGAGTTCGCCGCGGCTTTCCCAGAACATATTATATGTATGTGCGCCCCAGAGACCTATCGAGATGGGATAGTCCTTGAGAAGTGTCCATGAGCTGTACTTGGGTTGGCCGCCCTGCATGTTTATACCTGCATAGATGTCGAGCGGGCTGCGCTTCAGGCTCTCCGCCTTTGTGACAGATTTAGAGAGGGTTGAAACTCTGTTCCAGTTGTAGTTAAAGAACAGAGAGAAGCAGCTATTGGTGGCATCGCCGAAGTTCTTGGCGTTGTGTCCGGCGAGTCCCTGGTCGAACTGTATCGTACCGTAGTCGTTGGTGCCGTCGTACCAGATGTTCTCAAACAACGGGTTCGTCTCCTTCATCTTCTTGTTGAGGTTGATGTGGAATGTGCGGAGCTTCGGCATCACCGTGCTTCCGTTGTTGAACTCGGAGTTGTAGCCCAGACCGTCGATACCGTAATAGCGGAAGAACTTGGCGGCCTTATCGACATCAGCGTTTCCCAGGCCGGCGAGCATATAGTAATAGTCGCCAGAGAGTCCGGCGTTAGGGATTCCCGCCACACCCGACACGGGCACGCCGTTCTTGTGTGCCACATCGAGGAATGCGCCGGGGATGCGTCCCAGAGGAGCCGACCAGTCGCCCCAGTGTGTGACATAACTCCACATGGAGAACACCTCGGAGTCGAACACTCCGTCGGGCAGTGCGTTGTAGTCGGGGTTGTTTATCGGCACCCATGCCAAGAGCTTCTTGTCGTTGATTGTTCAACAAAGGCAAGGGACTCTTCAAGAAAGACAAGGGCAGCCCATCAGGCAAGAACAGTCAATCAGACAAGAGCAGCAAGGCTTCAGAGAAAGCGCCAGTGGACGACGGCAGTATGCCGGAGAAATAAACTGTCCGACGTTAGCGAGTGAGTTTTTTATAACGGGAGTCAGCAGAAGTTATCGGAAGTTAAAGGAAGATAGCGGACAATAGCATAACCCATTGAAAACAATGGTATTGTCCGTTACCTTCCATCCGCCGTAGGCGGATTAACTTCCGATAACTTCTGCTGACTCCCGTTTTGACACGCCCGCGTGTATATACACCATACAGATTTTTACGAGTTTGTACCAACGATAGGAGGTCGAGCGTCCCGCTCGACAACACAAAGCAAGTTTGCCATTATGCGCTCGGCTCTGCAAGGCCGAGCGCATAATGAGTTCTAAACTCCTGACTCCTCAACCTTTTTCCCAACTCCACCTGTCACCAATTCAGAATCTTGCTCTTCTTACCTCCCACGCTCACCACATAGCAACCCTTGCCGGGAAGCGTTGTCCGTACGCTGCCGTCTTCCGCCACGCAACGCTGCACCAGAGTGCCGTTGGTGTTGAAGACTTCCACAAGTGCGTCATGCCCGGCACCGCTAACGCTAAGCACGCCGTTACGGCACGACACGGTGGCGGTAACATCGCAATGGAGGTCGGCAACGGAAGTGGAGGAGTTGGCAAGAACATCATAGCTTATCTCACGATTCTGAATGTCGCTGCGGTAAGCGGACGAAACACTGCCCGCCGGCAACACGAATCTGTAACGGACGCCTTCATCAAGTGTAACCACCTTACCAAAGTCCCAACACAGAACGCTTGTCCCAGAGAAATTGTTTATAGTGAAGTCACACGTTTCTGCCAACACATCATTGCGATACAGCATAATTCTTGCACCGTCCTTCTTCTCAAGCATCAAATCGAACAGCATCCTGCCATCCGACAGTGACGGAGTAATCTCCGGGAAAGCCTCCAACGCATAGTTGTTTATGAAGCTGTCCATTACATAATACTTCTTCTTCACCTCGCCTACAACATTCTCTGGGGCAGACTGCTGATAAACGCTTCCCCCTACAAGCACAAGCCAAAAAGGTTTGCCAGCAGTTATGTAACAGTTGTCACCAAAGTCGTATGAAACTTTCCGTCCATCGACGGTCAAAGAACTTGTAGCCACAACACCGTTCTCATCGCGCACTTCCACCTTGGCATTGTCTGTTACGCCTACCGGCTCCGAAAACACCAAGCAACCCGACTTCACGGGGATGTCCGTTACTACATCGTCACGGAAGTTATAAGCAAACGTGAAGTCCTTAAGCACGAAATCATTCTCGTATCCCACAGGAGAATCCTCGCCAAGTCCTATCACTTCGAAGCATACCTCACGATTCATAATGTCGGTACGATGCGACGACGCGACACTGCCGGCAGGAAGAACAAACTTATAATGTATGCCCTTGTCAAGAAACACCTCCTTACCGAAATCCCATACCAGATAACCGGAACCGTCGAAAAAGTCAATCCGAGTGTTACACTTTTCCACCAAGATTCCGTCACGGTACAGCAGCATCGCCGCATCCGTCTTCTTCATGACAGACATATTGAAGTTCAACTGTCCCGCTTGCAGCGATTTCATCTTTTTGGGGAAGTCCCTCACCGATGATTCCGCAAAACTGTCCATCACACGATACTCTTTCCTTATTTCATCAGTTACCAGTTCATGAGTGGTAAGCTTATAGACGCTGCCTTTCGCAAGCACCAACCAGAAGCGACTGCCTTTCGGCAGATTGTAATCCTTGCCGAAGTCGAAGGACACCTCACGCTTATATGCTTGCAGCGCACTCGTCGCCACAACTCCATTCTCATCACACAGTTCCACCTTGGCACTGTCCGTCAGACCGACATATCGTGAAAAAAGAACATGTCCGGACCTTACCGGCATGTGAGTCTCCTTGTTGTCGAGCATATTGTTGTCAAATACGAACTCTTTCACAACAAAGTCACCATTATCCGATGCAAAGGTCTGCAACGGATTTATGAAGAAAAGGAAAAGGAGAAGATACAGGTAGTTCATAAATCTTGATTTTTCCATAAATCGTAGGTTTTCCGTTAATAGTGCGGTAAAGATACGAAGATTTTTTGGAAGGGGAATGGTTTTAGTGAGAATTTGAAAAAGGAGAAGCGAAAAAGGAGTTAAAACAAAAAAAGCGAAGGCATTGTGATTTTTTAGAATACAGGAGTTAAGAATATAAGAATACAGGAGTTAAGAATGCAGAAGTTAAGCCAAATGCTTTGCCAATCATAGGAGGTCGAGCGTCCCGCTCGACAACACAAAGCAAGTTTTCCATTATGCGCTCGGCTTTGCCGCTTACTTTGGAAGAATTATGAATTACGAATTGCTTGGGTGGTGTTGTCGAGCGGGACGCCCGACCTCCTATGTCACTCTTAGCCAGTCAGTTTACTCCTTTACTTCCAAACAGTCCTTTTTACTTTTTTACTCTTTTATTTTTTTACTTTTAAAACAAGTCTTGTTTGCACTCAAAACAAGCCTTGTTTGGACAGCAAAGAAGCCTTGTTTGTGATGCAAACAAGGCTTCTTTTCATTTCGGGGAATTGACTGACTTTTTGCGAAGAGGCACAGAATGTGTGGAAAACCATGCATATTTTGTTTATAAACGTGTAAATCACTGATAATAAGCGAGAAGTTATCAACACTATTAACAGTGGATAAAAACGGCGGCGGAATGCGCACTCAGATGAAAAGAAGATGATTTTTCATCGCCGGAAAGAGGGCGTTTCATTTTGAACAAAATAGCATGGGGTAATATGCCAATCTGTAAGCACTTTTCAGAAAAACGCTTACAAATTGAAAATCCGAAGATATTATTTTTAAAAATTGTTCTCATTTTTGTTTGCAGAACGAACGGATTGTTGTAATTTTGCATTTGTAAAAAGACAAAAGATAACTAAATCAGCATAAAACACGTTAGAATGAAAAAGTCGGTAAGATTCACGAAGATGCACGGGGCAGGCAACGACTACATCTATGTAAACACGATGGAGGAGCAGATTCCCGACCCACAGAAAGCGGCAATAGCATGGAGTGCGCCGCACACGGGTATAGGCAGCGACGGACTCGTGCTGATAGGACAGCCCACTGAGGGCGTGGATGCCGACTTCTCCATGCGCATTTTCAACGCCGACGGTTCGGAAGCGATGATGTGCGGCAACGCCTCGCGCTGCATAGGCAAGTACCTCTACGACAAAGGCATAACCACCAAGCGGAGCATACGGCTCGAAACGCTGTCGGGAGTGAAGGTGCTCAACCTGCACACCGGTGCCGACGGCAAGGTGGAGAGCGTCACCGTGGACATGCTCGCGCCATCGCTGCACAACGCCGCACAGTACGATGAGTCGGCAGGCAGCACCCTTACCGCCGACGGACGCACATTCAGCGGCACCTTCGTATCGATGGGCAACCCGCATTTCGTGACCTTCGTCAGCGACATCGACACCCTCGACATTGCCCGCTACGGCACACTGCTCGAACACGACAGGGCTTTCCCCGAACGCTGCAACATAGAGTTTGCGCAACCGGCAGCCGACGGAACGATAAGGACACGCGTATGGGAGCGCGGCAGCGGCATCACCATGGCATGCGGCACAGGCGCCTGCGCCACGGCAGTGGCAGCGGCTGTCACTGGCCGTGCACCACGGCACAGCGACATAGCAATGGATGGCGGCACACTGCACATAGAATGGAACGAGGCCGACGGGCATGTCTATATGACGGGACCGGCGGCTTTCGCATTTGAAGGCGAAGTGCTTCTGCCGTAACAACAAAAAGGAAAAAGGACAAAATCACAACTCACAATATGGCATTAGTAAACGAACATTTCCTGAAACTGTCGAACAACTACCTGTTCGCAGACATTGCCAAGAAGGTGAACGCCTTCAAGATGACACATCCGCAGGTGCGTGTAATCAGCCTCGGCATAGGCGATGTGACACAGCCTCTGTGTCCCGCCGTGATAGAAGCCATGCACAAGGCGGTGGACGAAATGGCTGAAAAAGCCACATTCCACGGCTACGGTCCGGAGCGGGGCTACGACTTCCTGCGCAGCGCCATAGTGAAAAACGACTTCGCACCACGCGGAATACACCTCGACCCAAGCGAGATTTTCATCAACGACGGAGCGAAGAGCGACACGGGAAACATAGGCGAAATAGTGCGGTGGGACAACTCCATCGGCGTGACCGACCCGATTTATCCCGTATATATAGACTCCAACGTGATGTGCGGACGCGCCGGCGTACTCGAGAACGGCAGATGGAGCAACGTGAACTACATGCCTTGCACCGACGAGAACGACTTCGTACCGCAGATTCCCGACCATCGTGTCGACATGATATACCTCTGCTACCCCAACAACCCCACGGGTACGGTGCTGCCGAAGGAAGAGCTTCGGAAATGGGTGAAGTACGCCCTTGAGAACGACACGCTCATACTCTACGACGCAGCATACGAGGCATACATCCAGGACGACGACATACCCCACTCCATCTACGAGATACGCGGAGCGAAGAAATGCGCCATCGAGTTTCACAGCTACTCCAAAACGGCGGGCTTCACAGGCGTGCGCTGCGGCTACACCGTCATTCCCAAGGAGGTGACGGCAGTGACCCTCGACGGCAGCCGACGCGTGGAACTCAACCATCTGTGGGACCGCCGGCAGAGCACCAAGTTCAACGGCACGTCATACATAAGCCAGCGTGCAGCCGAAGCCATATACACCCCGGAAGGAAAGAAGCAGGTGAAAGCCACCATCGACTACTACATGGGCAACGCGGCGATAATGCACAAGGCACTCACCGACATGGGCTACAAGGTGTATGGCGGCAAGAACGCACCCTATCTGTGGGTGAAGACGCCCAAAGGCACCGACTCGTGGAAGTTCTTCGAGCAGATGCTCTACACCGTGGGAGTGGTCTGCACGCCCGGCGTGGGCTTCGGTCCCAGCGGCGAAGGCTATGTGCGCCTCACCGCCTTCGGCAACCGTGAGGACTGCGAGGAGGCCATGGAGCGGCTGAAGAAACTGTAAGACATTCCGGAAAGACCATTCAAAAAGACAAACGACAAAACACCATAAAACAAAAATACAATGGCAAATTTAAGATTTGAGGTTGTAGCCGAGGCTTTCAACAAAAAACCTCTCGACGTGATTTCACCGATAGAACGCCCGTCAGAGTTCTTCGGAAAGAACGTGTTCAACCGTGCGAAGATGTACAAATACCTGCCGCGCGATGTCTATGAGAAACTCATCGACGTCATCGACAACGGCAGCCGGCTCGACCGTTCGATAGCCGACGCCGTGGCAAAAGGCATGAAGCAGTGGGCCGACGAGAACGGAGTGACACACTACACGCACTGGTTCCAACCGCTCACCGAAGGTACTGCCGAGAAGCACGACGCCTTCATCGAGCACGACGGCAAGGGAGGAATGATTGAAGAATTCTCAGGCAAGCTGCTCGTGCAGCAGGAACCCGATGCCAGCTCGTTCCCCAACGGCGGCATACGCAACACCTTCGAAGCACGAGGCTACTCGGCATGGGACCCCACATCGCCCGTGTTCATCATCGACGACACGCTCTGTATCCCCACAATCTTCATCTCTTACACCGGCGAAGCACTCGACTACAAGGCACCGCTGCTGCGCTCACTGCACGCCGTGAACGAAGCGGCGACAGCCGTATGCCACTACTTCTATCCCGAAGTGAAGAAGGTAATCTGCAATCTGGGATGGGAACAGGAGTACTTCCTCGTGGACGAAGGACTCTACTCGGCACGCCCCGACCTCATGCTCACCGGCAGAACGCTCATGGGACACGACTCCGCCAAGAACCAGCAGATGGACGACCACTACTTCGGCGCAATACCGGAGCGTGTGCAGGCATTCATGAAAGACCTTGAGATACAGGCCCTCGAACTCGGAATCCCCTGCAAGACACGCCACAACGAGGTGGCTCCCAACCAGTTTGAGCTTGCCCCAATCTACGAGGAGACCAACATTGCCATCGACCACAACATGCTTCTCATGTCGCTTATGAAGAAGGTGGCACGCCGACACGGTTTCCGCGTGCTCCTGCACGAGAAGCCTTTCGCCGGCGTCAACGGCTCAGGCAAGCACAACAACTGGAGCCTTGCCACCGACAACGGCATACTTCTGCACGGACCCGGCAAGACCCCGGAGGACAACCTGCGCTTCATCGTCTTCATCGTGGAGACCCTCATGGCGGTATATAAGCACAACGGACTGCTCAAGGCGAGCATCATGAGCGCGACAAACGCACACCGTCTGGGCGCCAACGAGGCACCGCCAGCCATCATCTCGTCGTTCCTCGGACACCAGCTGACGGAAATACTCGGACACATAGAGTCGTCGAACAAGGACGAACTCTTCAACGTGGCAGGCAAGCAGGGACTGAAACTCGACATACCGGAGATTCCCGAACTGCTCATCGACAACACCGACCGCAACCGAACATCACCGTTCGCATTCACCGGCAACCGTTTCGAGTTCCGCGCCGTAGGTTCCGAGGCCAACTGCGCAAGCGCAATGATTGTACTCAACACCGCTGTTGCCGAGGCTCTTGCCAACTTCAAGAAGCGCGTAGATGCACTCATCGAGAAGGGCGAGGACAAGATAAGCGCGATTCTCGACATCGTGCGCGAGGACGCAAAATACTGCAAACCCATACACTTCGAGGGCAACGGCTACTCCGACGAATGGGTGGAAGAGGCAAAACGACGCGGACTCGACTGCGAGACTTCATGCCCGAAGATTTTCGAACGCTACCTCGACGAGGACAGCATACGCATGTTCGAGAGCCAAAACGTAATGTCGCGCAAGGAACTCGAAGCACGCAACGAGGTGAAATGGGAGACCTACACCAAGAAGATACAGATTGAGGCACGCGTCTTCGGCGACCTATCCATGAACCATATCATCCCCGTCTGCACCCACTACCAGAGCCGTCTGGCGAAGAACGTGCAGAGCATGTACGACATATTCCCTGCGGAACAGGCGGAAAAGCTCACTTCACGAAACAAGAAAATCATCGAGGAGATAGCCGAACGCACACAGAAGATAGAGACAGGCGTGGAGGAACTCGTGGATGCACGCAAGGTGGCCAACCGCATTGAGGACGAGCATCTGAAGGCAATAGCCTATCACGACACCGTCGCACCGAAGATGGAAGAGATACGTTACGAGATTGACAAGCTCGAGCTCATAGTGGCCGACGAGCTCTGGACACTCCCGAAATACCGCGAGTTGCTGTTTATAAGGTAACGAAACATGATGGCGTGACAAAACGGACTCTTCGCTTTGCGAAGGAAACCAATGAGTGTCCGGCACGCCATCAGCACCTCCAGCACCCGCTAAGACCCAAATCTAATGACCGATTTGGGTTAAAGGAAACAACTACAATGACCTAAGAATAACAATCTATTTCTTTTATCGATTGTTCAAAAACAATAAAAGCAGCGAATGACTGTGAAGCCGTTCGCTGCTGTTTTTATAACTTCTGTCTTGACACGTCCTCTTGTTTTTATTTTGCCCTGAACTTGTCGGCCTGCTGGCGTATGAGTTCGGCATCGTTGAAGTAGTCGATGCGCATGGCGTGGCGCACTTCGTCCATTGTGCGTACAGCCGTCTCGCGTGCCGCTTCGGTGCCGCGACGCAGTATGTTGTAGATTTCGGGGATGTCCTGCTCGTACTCGTGGCGGCGCACACGGATGGGTTCGAGCATCTTGTTGAGCACGCTGTTGAGGAACTTCTTGCAGGTGCCGTCGCCGATACCGCCGTGCACATAGTGCTCCTTGAGTTCGTCGAGTGTCTTGTATTCGGGCCAGAACTCGGCGAAATCGTCGGGTGTGCTGAACGCTTCGAGGTAGGTGAACACGGCGTTTCCTTCAAGATTTCCGGGCTCGTCCATGCTCATGCGGGGCGCACCGTTCGACATTTTCTTCACCTTCTTCCACACCTCGGCAGCCGAATCGGAGAGGTAGATGCAGTTGCCGAGACTCTTGCTCATCTTCTCCTTACCGTCGGTTCCGGGCAGACGGCGTGCCGTAGCGTTTTCGGGGAGCATGATTTCGGGTTCCACAAGCACCTCGCTGTAAGTCTGGTTGAAGCGGCGCACGAGCTCGCGTGTCACCTCAATCATAGGTTCCTGGTCCTCGCCGGCAGGCACGGTAGTGGCCTTGAAGAGGGCGATGTCGGCAGCCTGACTCACGGGATAGCAGAAGAATCCGAGCGGAATGTTGGCTTCAAAGTTGCGCATCTTTATTTCCGTCTTCACCGTCGGGTTGCGCTGCACGCGGCTTACAGTGATGAGGTTCATCAGATAGGTTGTGAGTTCGGCGAGTTCGGGGATTGCGCTCTGTATGAAGAGAGTGCATTTCGCAGGGTCGAGACCTGCCGAAAGGTAGTCGAGTGCCACCTCGATGATGTTCTGACGTATCTTTTCAGGATTGTCAGCATTGTCGGTCAGAGCCTGCACATCGGCCATAAACACGAACATACGGTCGTAGTCGCCCGCATTCTGAAGCTCCACACGGCGACGCAGCGAACCCACATAATGCCCCAGATGGAGCTTGCCGGTGGGGCGGTCGCCCGTAAGAATAACTTTTCCCATATATATTTCGATTTTTGTTTTTATCAGTTTAATCCATGCAAAGGTACTGCAATTACGGCGAAGCACAAAACAAAAGCACGGCAATATGCTGCAAGAACGACGGTAATTCATAAAATATGAGTAACTTTGCAGCACTTTCCGGCGGTTTCGCACACCATCGCTGCGATTGCGAGCGTGCCGTCACACCTTATTATATATAGTGCATCTATGAAGAAGAAACAACTGCTGCTCGTCAGCGACATCGTGGGTTACGGCAAGGTGGGAGCCCTCGCCATGCTGCCGGTGCTCTCGTATATGGGCGTACCTTTCTACGCCCTGCCCACCATGCTGGTGTCCAACCCGTTTGAATACGGCAAGTTCGCCACATCGGAGACGACATCCTACATCAGCGACGTGCTGCCCGTCTGGCGGCAACTGGGCTTCGGTTTCGACGCCATAGCCACGGGCATCATCGCCTCGGAAAGCCAGGCGCGCCTCGTTTCGGCATACTGCCGCGAACAGGCGGAGAACGGAACAAAGGTGTTTGTGGATCCCGTCATGGGCGACGAAGGCCAACTCTACAACGGCATCACACCCGACCGCATCGAGTGTATGCGCGAAATGGTGGCAGTGGCACACCTCATCTACCCCAACATAACGGAGGCATGCTACCTCACCGGCACCGCCTACCGTCAGGAGGGCTACTCCACGGAAGAGACCTACACCATAATCGACCGTCTGAGAAGCATCGGCACACGCTCGGTGCTGATAACAAGCGTTATCGTCGATGGGCATCCGGCAGTAGCGGGATACAACGACGAGAACGGCAACTACTTCGTTCTGCCCTTCACCGAGATACCCGTCCACTTCCCGGGAACGGGCGACATATTCTCGGCGGTGCTCCTCGGACACCTGCTCGACGGCAAGCCGCTGGAGGAAAGCACACGCAAAGCCATCGATACCATGTACCGCCTCATCGACGCCAACAAGGACAATGCCGACAAGAACAGCGGCATTGCCGTGGAAAGATACCTCAGCCTCATCTGAAAAACGATGTCACCGCACGGAAACCTACGGTCCGCGGCGCACATACATACACAAAAGGAGTCAGGAAACAAGCCCTGCGCCCGTAAAAGGCAACGGCTTGATTTCCTGACTCCTTGCTTTTATCCGTTTCCAAACCCCAATCGGTCATCAGACCGAAACAAGCGTGTTGTAAGAAGATTTGTCTTTCTTTTCCACTCTTCTCCGCCTTTGTTTCGTCATATTGCCGCCGTCCGCGTTTCGACATAGCCCGCTATGCCTTCAACACGGGCATTGCAAGCTGCTCGAAACAAAGACGAAGCAGAGCGAAAATCTGATGACCGATTTGGGTTAAGCGAGGGCTGTGTCGAAGCAGAAACTGTCTGGAATCCGGCTTCACAGAAAACCAAAAGAAAGAAATAGCTTCTGCTTTCTGACACGCCTCACAGCTATCAATACAGCGATTTCGGGCTGATGCTGAACGTGAAGTCGTAGTCCTGATACTCCACACGGTATCCCTTGCGGGCACGACCGCTTTCACCCCAGCTATCAACGCCGCCTACACCGGCCTGCTTCAAGTCGATGCAGAGGTTGGTAAACTTCGACTTCGGCACTGAAGGCGAGTGACGCTGATCCTTCTCTTCACCCTCGTCGAGGTCGGAGATGTTATAGTGCAGAGCCGAAGCGGAGAAGAGTTTGTCCGCCTCAACACGCAGTCCTGCGCCGTTGTTGTCGCTCTGGTTCCACCAGCGTATGTCGCCCATCGTACCCGTTTCCTGCGGCCGAACGTATGGGAAGAACATCTCGTCGGCGGTGGAAGAGTAGATGCCCACGTTCTGTGAATACTTGCGGTCGCAGTAATTCTCGACGGGACCGCGTCCGAACCACTGGCTCTTGTCCATCTGGTAAGGCAGGTTCATCACCATACCGAAGCGCAGCATCTCAGGCACATCGGCACCGGCCTCGGTCTTGAGGTTCTGGTTTACGGTGAGAGTTCCGTTGTCGGCTATCTGGTAAGCGATGTTGAGCACAGCCTTTACCTGCGGCATGTCGTAAGCCACCATAATCATCTTCGACTTCTTGTCGGCCTGGATTGACTTGAGTTTCATCTCCGGATTGCGCCATACAGCGAAACGTTTCTGCAATTGGGCACCCATATCGTTGTCGGTAACGGCACGCCAGAAGTTGGGTTTCAGCGTTCCGCCCTCGCCGAGGAGACTCTTTCCGCCCACCTCATACTTCTCGATGAGACCCGAAGCACGGTTCACGGCGAGCGTGAAGTTGTGACCCTGCAGCACAATCTGCGGCTCCGTCTTCTTGTCGATGAGCTTCACCGCCTTTGTAGATGCGAGTCCGAAGCCCACCTTCGAGCCATTCTGCTCGCGCAGGGCAATCTGCTGATAGGCCACGATGTCGCCCGCTTTCTGTATGCCTTCGTTCTTCTTCAGGCGGAATTCCACGTTGAGCTGCACATCCTTGGCGTCCTTGCAGGCGTTGAGGTCGTAGGGCAGTGTCACCTTGTCCGACTGCTGCGGCTTTATGAAAGAGATGTCTGCGATGGTGCCGTTCTGCTGTTCCACGCCGTCAGCAACGATTGCCCATGAGAGCGACACGTTGTCGGCGTTGCGGAAGAAGTTCTCGTTCTTCACATAAATCATGCCCCGGTTGAGGTCGTAAGGCTCCACCCAGTAGTTCTGGTAGTAGTAGCCCACCTCGTAAGCCTCCGGTGTCGGTATGCGGTCGGGGTTGATGAAGCCGTTGCAGTTGAAGTTGTTGTCCGACGGGTCGTAGTCGTTATAGTCGCCGCCGTAGGTGTATATCATGTTGCCCTGGGCATCCTTGCCGCGCAATGCCTGGTCCACGAAATCCCAAATGAAACCACCCTGATACTTGGGATACTTGCGTGCGAGGTCCCAATAGTCCTTCATCACACCGCAGGAGTTGCCCATTGCGTGTGCATACTCGCAGTGGATGAGCGGCTTTTTGGAGTTGGGGTCGGCAGCATAACGCTCCGTTGCTTCGGGAGTGATGTACATTTCGGCGTAGATGTCGGTATTGTCGCCGAGGATTGCACGCTCCCAGTGTATCGGACGGGTCGGGTCTTCCTTTCTAATCCAGTTATACACATCGGTGAAATTCTTTGAGTCAGCCGTCTCGTTACCCATCGACCAATAGATGATTGACGGGTGGTTGTACTGCTGTTCCACGTTGTGCTGGTTGCGTTCTAATATCTGTCGTGCGAAGAGTTCGGTTGCCGTCACCGCATTCTTGTCGTAGAAGAAGCCGTGGCTCTCCTGGTTTGCCTCGGCGCAGACATATATTCCGTACTTGTCGCACAGTTCGTACCAATACGGATCAGAGGGATAATGGCATGTGCGCACGGCGTTTACGTTGAACTGCTTCATCAGCTTGATGTCCTGAAGCATGCGTTCGTGGCTGATGACATAACCTCCGTCGGGGTCCATCTCGTGACGGTTGGCACCCTTTATGAGTATCGGCTGTCCGTTTACGAGCAGTTGTGCATCCTTGATTTCAACTTTGCGGAATCCCACTTTCACGGGGATTGCCTCCACTTCCTTGTCGTTCTGCATCACAGTGGCAAGGAGAGTGTAGAGGTTTGGAGTCTCGGCTGTCCATTTCTGTGGGTTCTCCACTTCGAACTTCACTGTTGCATTGATTACAGGCACATTCTTACCGGGTTTTGCCTTCACCTTGGCGGTATTGAGAATCTTGCGGCTTATGATGTTGCCAGTGGGATCGACGAGGTCGAGAACAAACTTGGCGTTGCCCTTACCCTGCACATTCACGGCGAGAGTACCGTTTGTATAGGTAGCATCGAGGTCGGGACTGCAACGCAGGTTATCGACATGAGCCAGCTTGGCACGACTGTAAAGGAAGCAGTCGCGTGCCACTCCGGAGAGTCGCCAGAAGTCCTGGTCCTCGCAATACGAACCGTCGCACCAGCGGAAGCACTGGAAAGCGATGAGGTTTTCGCCCTTCTTCAGGTACGGGGTGATGTCAAATTCTGTTGCCGCCTTAGAGTCCTCGGAGTATCCCACGAACTTGCCGTTCACATAGAGATAAATGTTTGAGGTGACGCTTCCGAAGTGTGCGATGACCTGACGGCCGTCCCATGCTTCGGGAATGGTTATGGTGCGGCGGTAGGTACCCACATGATTGTCCTTCACCGGCACTTGCGGCGGATTGTTCTCGAAGTGTCCGCGCCATGCGAATCCCACGTTCACATACTCCGGATCGCCGTATCCGTTCAGTTCCCAGATGCCCGGAACCGCCATTTTCTTCCATGCGCTGTCGTCGAAGTCGGTGCGGAAGAAGTCGGCAGGACGCTGGTCGGCATTGGCCACCCAATTGAATTTCCAGTCGCCTGCAAGCGAGAGATAGTTGGCAGACTTGTCGCGTTGTCCCTTCATAGCGGCTTCACGGTTCTCGTAAGCGAAGAACGAAGCGTGCAGAGGGAAACGATTCACGTTGTTCACGCTAAGGTCGTGCCACTCGGTGAAAGTGGGCTGCGTAGCGTTGTCGGCTGTCGTTGCGGCATGTGCGAACATCGCCGGCATACCTGCCACAGCCATAGCTAAAAGCAAATGTTTCATATTGTTTGGGTTGATTAAAATGATATTATTCTTAGGTTTTATGCAAAATTACGGAAAATAAATGAATAACGGGACTTGAAACTACTCTTTGCTGCCATATTTAAACTATTCTTTGCATTTCGTCTGCATTCTTAATGCTTATCGAGGCACATTTATCATGCCGCGCGGCGAAATAGTTTGCACAAACCAACATGCCGTAAGGAATATTTCAGTAACTTTGCGCACGGTGGGCAATGCTGCCGCCCTTGAAATGTAAAAACAACAAAAAAGGAATATGGAGAAGACAATCCGCGTTTTATACGACTACCAGACTTTTCACGCACAACGCTTCGGCGGCATCTCGCGCTACTTCTGCGAAATAGCCGGCCATGCGTGCCACACCACACCAGAGATAGCCGTCAGGTTTTCCATAAACCAATACATACGCCACAGCGACATCAAGGGACATACGCCAATACCCATGCGCCCGTACAAGATAATGAGCGGATGGTTCCGCGACATCAACCGCAAAGCGTCCATCAAAGCGATAAGAAAGGGAGACTTCGACCTCTTCCACCCCACATACTACAACCCCTACTTCCTCGAAGCGTTGCAGGACAAGCCCTTCGTGCTCACCATACACGACATGACACACGAGCGTTTCCCGCAATACTTCCCCAACGACCCCACCCCTTCATACAAGAAACTGCTGGCAGCGAAGGCAAAACGCATCATTGCCATAAGCGAATGCACGAAGAGGGACATCATGGAATACCTCAACGTACCCGAAGAAAAGATTGACGTGATATACCACGGACTCGACCCTCAACCTCTGGCGGAAGGCCGTCCCGACGGACTTCCCGACGAATACATACTGTATGTGGGCGACCGCCGAGGCTACAAGAACTTCGAACTGGTGGTGAACGGCTTCGCAAGACTCACCAGGGACTACCCCCACCTGCACCTCGTGCTCACGGGACGTCCCCTTTCCAAGAGCGAAAAGGAGTTGCTTGCCAATTACGGGACAGAACAGCGCGTGACCGTGATGAGCGACATCAGCGACACGGTTCTGGCACAGCTCTACCGCAACGCACGCCTCTTTGTATATCCGTCGCTGTACGAAGGCTTCGGCATACCCATCCTCGAAGCGTTCGCACAACAGTGTCCCGTGGTGCTGAGCCGTGCCAGCTGCTTCCCCGAAGTGGCTGCCGATGCGGCGGAATACTTTGACGCCACATCGGCCGACGGACTCGTTTCGGCAATGAAGCGTGTGCTCACCGACGACTCCCACCGCCACGAACTGACAGAGAAAGGCACCCGCCGACTCAGCCTCTTCACATGGGACGAGACGGCAAGACGCACGGAAGAGACCTACATGAAGGCTCTGGCCGACACAAAATAAGTCATAAAAAGAACCACACCCGACACTCTTTTAACCCAAATCGGTCATTAGATTTCAATTCTTGTTAGTGTTTGTTTCGAGCAGGTTGCGACATTCGCGTTGAAGCCATAGCGGGCTATGGCGAAACGCGAATGGAAGCAAGATGCCGAAAGAAACGCTGACAAGAGTTGAAAAGAATCCATAAAATCATAATAACTAACCCTTTTCGGTCTATGACCGATTTGGGTTTAACAGGAAAACAGCATGGCAAACAACAGCATAAAAGTATCCGTCATCACCGTAAACTTCAACGACGCACGCGGACTGGAGAACACTCTCGCCTCGACAATGGCGCAGACCGAGAGAGAAGGATGGGAGCAAATAGTAATAGACGGAGGCTCGACGGACGGCAGCAAGGAGGTGATAGAGAAATACAGAGGTTTGCTTGCCTACGCCGTAAGCGAACCCGACGGCGGCATTTATCAAGGAATGAATAAGGGAGTGGCTGCCGCCAAGGGCGAATACTGCCTTTTCCTGAACTCGGCCGACACTCTCGCCTCGCCGACAACAATGCAGGAAACGCTCCCACTCATAACGGGCTGCGCCGACTATTATGTGGGCAACATGCTGCGTATGGGCAGGAAAACGAGCCTCGTGACATCGCCCGACGACCTCACCGCCGCCTACCTCGCACAGCGTTCGCTGCCTCATCAGGCCATGTTCATAAGGACAAGTCTGCTCCGACACCGCCCCTATCAGACGCAATACCGAATCGTTGCCGACTGGGAACAGCAGGTATGGGAACTCGTCCTGCATAATGCTTCCTACCAACATCTGAACGCTGTCGTCGCCCGTTTCGACGCAAACGGAGTGTCGAACACACAACGCGAGAAGTCGGATAAGGAACGCCGACAGATACACGACATTCTTTTCAGCCGCAGCCTTACCGCCTCTTTGAACGGTAGGGATAAATACGAGAAGCGGCTTTTCTACATCATAGCAAGATATTCCGGTTGGCGTATGCACCTGAAACTCATGGCGTTGCACATCAGATGGATGCTGCATTTATAACCGTCGGCACGGTTTTTCATCATGCCGACCTCCGCATCACGCTTATTTTCCCCTTAGTTTGCACATCAACCAAGGCCAAAGCAGGTGCGGCAGAAAGCGGCATTTATCGACGAAACTGTCGGTTTCGCACACTACTTTCACATTGTCCCACAGTCCTTTGGAGCGTTGCGTGTTCGACACACCGTGCGTGTCGAAATGCGCGACAGCAACGGGCAGATGCCTGAAACGCTTCCCTGCGAGGATGAGTTGCTTTGCCTGTTTGAAGTCGGCGGAATAGCGGTGCGCCGTGTCGAAGGGGAAAGCGAGTAGGCTGGCAGTGCTGGTGAACGCCGACTGATGGCAGTAGAACATCTTGTGGCAGTTGCGGGGCGAGAGCGAAGGTTTCAGCACTCCGTTCTTGACAATGTCTCCATACACCACATCGTCGCCCCTCTCCATTCCTGCAACGACGGTGTTCACGGTATCGGGAGCCACAAACGTGTCGCCGGCATTCATAAAGATGCAGTAGTCGCCCGTCGCCATTGTCACACCTTTATTCATTGCATCGTATATGCCGCGGTCGGGTTCGCTCACCCAGCGTGTTATGTCCGCTGCGTGACGCTCTATCACTTCGAGTGAGCCGTCGGCAGAACCGCCGTCGATGACGATGTATTCCAGATTGGCATAGTCCTGCCCTGCCACGCTCCTTATGGTTGTTTCCAAAGCCTCCCGTGCATTGAACGCCACGGTGACGACCGTTATTCTGATGTCTTTCTGCATAAGTTTTCTTCGTTTGTAAGCTGCCGCAGTCATGTCTTCACAATGCGAAATGCGCCCGGCAGCAGCCGTGTCTGATGCCTGCAAAGTTACGGAATAAATCCCGTTCATCGGCCATCGGAATCTCAATGTTTTATGGTGCCATTCAAAACAAGGCTTCTTTTGGTTGCAAACAAGCCTTCTTTTGGTTGCAAACAAGCCTTCTTTTGGTTGCAAACAAGGCTTGTTTTGAGTGTAAAGAAGGCTTGTTTTAAAAGCAAAAAAGTAAAAGAGTAAAAAAGTAAAAAGGACTGGTTAAAAGTAGAAAAGTAAAAGAGTAAAAAAGTAAAATGGAATGTTTAAAAGTAAAAGAGCAAAAAGACTGGCTAAGAGCAACATAGGAGGTCGAGCGTCCCGCTCGACAACACTGCGCAAGGCGACTCATTATGAATTGCTTGGGTGGTGTTGTCGAGCGGGACGCTCGACCTCCTACTGCTTATTCATAAGGAGCAAAGGTAATGGCTTAATTCTTAACTCCTTAACTTCTTAACTCCTAATTCGCAACTCCTAATTCGTAACCCCTAACTCATCCCGCCTCTTCCGATGCCCCCAAAATTATGGTTTTATCGTTAAAACAGTAAAATTTTCGGTAGAAAATCAAGTTTTTCTTCACTTTCTACCGAAAATTTTACTACTTTTGCACTTGTTGCTGATGCTGTTTAGTGTCATAAAGCATGATGTTTGAACGTTTTTAAAAATGAGAAGTGTATTGTCAGACATAGGGAACATTCCCGTAAATTCTTCGGTCATTGCCTCCTTTTTCCCGGATATAAAGGCCAAGTCAGCCAAGATTTCAGCACTCGAAAAGAGCGGTGAAATAATCCGGCTGCGGCGCAATCTGTTCGTACTCAACCCCGACGAAAGCGGCGTTGCCCTCTCCGTGGAACTTACCGCCAACCATCTGCTGGCACCCTCGTATGTGTCGATGCAGACTGCGTTGCGCCATTACGGACTCATTCCGGAGGCGGTATATACGGTACAGTCGATGACTCTCAAAGAGTCGAAGATGTACGACACCCCCATCGGCAGCTTCACTTACCACCACATATCAAAGGAAGCATATCCCATCGGACTTACACAGATGCGCGACGGCAATGCACAATACATAATAGCCACTCCCGAAAAAGCCCTTTGCGACCTCATAGCCAACATGCCTGGAGCGAATTTCAGATACCGCCGTGAGGCATTGCGCTTTCTGGAGGATGACCTGCGACTCGATATGGAACGTTTCTTCGCCTTCTCGCCAGAGGTGTTCAGGCAATATGCCAAGGCGGGCAAGAAGGCAACATCAATACTCACCATTTTAAAACTGCTGAACGATGAACGACATTTACGACAAGATGCTGTCAGCATACGACCTGACAACCGACCAAGCAAGACGCAACGCCACATTTGAAGTGAACCAGCAAGTGGTTCTCGCCGGACTCTACCAAGGCGGATTCTTCGACAAGGCAGCTTTCTACGGCGGCACATGTCTGCGCATTTTCCATGGGTTGCAGCGGTTCAGCGAGGACATGGATTTCTCACTGCTCAACACCGATGCCGGTTTCGACTTCACACAATACTTCCAACCCATCATCGACGAGTTTCTGGCAATAGGCAGAGAAGTGGAAATAACGAAGAAGGACAAAAAAAATTTCGGCAAGGTGGAGTCGGCTTTTCTGAAAGACAATACCGATGTCTATGACATTTCATTCCAGACAGAAAAATCGATAAAGATAAAGATTGAAGTCGATACCGCCCCGCCCCTACTCTTTTCCACCGAACAAAAGCTGCTGCTCGAACCCCGTTCGTTCATGACACGCTGCTTCACACTGCCCGACCTGTTTGCCGGAAAGATGCACGCCTTGGTTTACAGGGCGTGGAAAAACCGCGTGAAAGGTCGCGACTGGTACGACTTCGAGTGGTATGTGCGCAACCGTGTGCCACTCGACTTCACACACCTAAGAGAACGCATACGCGAGTTCAACGGCTGCGACAAGAGCAAAGAGGAATTCATGGAAGAACTGACGGCACGACTCGCATCTGCCGACATAAGCCAGGTGAAAGCGGATGTCATGCCGTTCGTAAAGAATCCGAAAGAACTTGACATCTGGTCGAACGACTACTTCACCCAACTCGCCACCATGATGAAATTCACCGACGACTGAAAAAAGCATGAAGAACGGGGCGTTTGTCTGCCGAAAAGCGTACCTTTGCACCCGTTGAAAGGAAAGAAACGTATTATGAACTACAACATACATACACTGCCCGACGGACTGCACATAATACATCTGCCGAGCACATCGCCCGTGGTATATTGCGGATATGCCGTCGCTGCCGGCACACGCGACGAAGAACCGGGACGCGAGGGTATGGCGCACTTCTGCGAACACCTCACGTTCAAAGGAACGAAGCGTCGGAGGGCATGGCACATACTCAACTACCTCGAAAGCGTGGGAGGCGACCTCAACGCCTTCACGACAAAAGAGGACACGGTGTATCATGCGGCAGTGCTGAAGGATAACATCGACCGTGCCGTGGACTTGCTCACCGACATCGTCTTCCACAGCACCTACCCACAGACGGAAATAGACAAGGAGGTGGAGGTGATATGCGACGAGATAGAGAGCTACAACGACTCGCCATCGGAACTTATCTACGACCTCTTCGAGAACGCCATATACCAAGGCCATCCGCTCGGACACAACATCCTCGGACGGGCGGAACTGCTGCGCACCTACACCACAGCCGATGCAATGGGCTTCACACGCCGACTCTACCGTCCGCAAAACGCCGTCTTCTTCGCTTACGGCGATGTGGATTTCAACCGACTCACAAGACTGCTGGAGAAAGCACACGCCGGCGAACCGGCTGCCGAAGCTTTCACAGAAGGAGTGTATAAGCGGAAAGCCGGCGAAAGGACACCGCTGCCGCAATACATACCGCAACAGACGGAGCACACAATGGACACACACCTGGCGCATGTGATGCTCGGCACACGCGCATACGACATACATTCGCCACGGCGCACAGCCCTATATCTGCTCAACAACATACTCGGCGGACCGGGCATGAACGCACGCCTCAACCTCTCGCTGCGCGAACGCAACGCACTGGTTTACACGGTGGAGAGTTCGATGGTGAGCTACAGCGACACAGGGTTGTGGGCAATCTACTTCGGATGCGACCCGAAGAACGTGCAACGGTGTCTGCGTCTGGTGCGACGCGAACTCGACCGCATGATGACGGAACCGCTCGCCGAAACACAACTGCGTGCCGCCAAGAAGCAGATATGCGGACAGATAGGCATCGCCTGCGACTCGCGCGAACAGTTTGCACTCGACTTTGCCAAGGGATTCCTGCACTACGGATGGCTGAAGGACATGACGGAACTGTGCCGGAACATCGACGCCCTCACCACCGCCGACCTGCAATCGGTGGCTCAGGAAATATTCGCCGAAAGCAGCATGACGCAGCTCGTGATAAAATAAAACCCGCCGGTACAAGCGAAAACTGGCACAAGACAAATTTTTCAGCTACGGGCGATGTGTCAAAACCCACTGCAAACCGCAAAGCGGCGCAGCTGTGGGTGGGCAAGGATGCAAAGGGCGGTTCCCCATACATATTAAAAGGACTGCGATTTAAATGACAGACTGGAAGCGTGTCAAAACAGGAGTTGGTTGAAGTCAGAAGGGAAAAGCATATTTTTACGAAATTTTTATCAAAATCGCTTGTTTGTTTAAAATTCTTTATTTACATTTGCAAAATGTAAAACATACTTTGCAATACTTACCAGACAAACTATTTAAAACCAGTTATTATGAAAAGAAATTTACTATCTTCAACGATTACTCGTATTTTGTTTGTAATCATGTTGTGTCTGCCCGCATGGAACAGTATGCAGGCTAAAGATCCGGAAGCGTATGCGGTGCTGGACAAAGAGACATGCACGCTAACATTCAAGTATGACACTGAAAGACCCAAAGGAGCGTATAAGCTTAACAAGGAAGAAGACCTTCCCGCCTGGGTTATAAAAGACATGTATCAGATGTCGAACATGAACCGCATCAAGAAAGTAGTGTTTGAAGAATCCTTCGCCCAAGCACGCCCGGAAAGCTGCCACGAATGGTTCTATGGATGTAATGAATTGACAGCCATCGAAGGTATTGAAAACCTTAATACCGAGAATGCGACAAGTATGTGCAACATGTTCTGCAACTGTAGCAGCCTTACCTCAATAGATGTTTCCCACTTCAACACAAAGAATGTAACGAACATGAGTAGCATGTTCGCTCACTGTAGCAATCTTACCACAATCGACGTTTCAAACTTCGACACACAGAATGTGGAGGGAATGGAAAGCATGTTCGCTTATTGCAATAACCTTACCAAGCTCGACCTCTCCAACTTCAACACACAGAACGTAATGACCATGGGCTGAATGTTCTATAGATGCACCAACCTTGAAGAACTCAACATCTCCAACTTCAACACACAGAATGTGGAGGACATGCAAAGTATGTTCGAGGAATGTAGCGGTCTCAACGAACTTAATGTCTCCAGCTTCAACACACAGAACGTGACAAACATGGACTGGATGTTCCACAACTGTAAGAAGCTGACCGATATCGATGTCTCCAGATTCAACACACAGAACGTGACACGCATGAAAGCCATGTTCTACAACTGCATCAACATCACCGAGCTCAACCTCGCTAAGTTCGACACAAAGAAGGTGACACACATGGGCATAATGTTCTATGGATGCATCAACCTCACCACAATTTATGCCAGCGACAAGTTTGTGACAACAGCGGTTGAAATCAGCGACAACATGTTCGACAATTGCAAGAAGCTTGTAGGCGCAGTGCCTTACGACAGCGAAAAGGTAGGACATGAAATGGCGAACTACGAAACCGGCTACTTCACCGACATCACAAAGACCGGAATAGAGGCTGCTTCGATTTCTGACAACGCCGTAGCAACATATTACGATGTGCAGGGCCGTCGTCTGGACGCACCGCAAAAGGGTATAAACATCATGAAGCGCGGTGGCAGAACAATGAAAGTGCTCGTGAAGTAAAAACATAAAGTGGCCATCAAGCCATGACAATACAGAAAAGAGTGAAACGACCCAATCCGTGTCTTTTCACTCTTTTTTGTTGCCGTAAAGTAAAGAAGCCTTATACGACAGATTTGGCTAACGCCCGACCTCATATTTATCGCGAACCGCAAAAGAAAAAATATTTTTGCGTATTTTCATTCAAGCCGCTTGTATGTTTGAAATTATTTACATACTTTTGCGATTATAAAACATTCTTTGTGACAACTCACCGACCAAACAATTTAAAACCACTTATATGAAAGCAAAATTATCATCCCACACGATTACTCGTCTTTTGCTTGTAATCATGCTTTGTCTGCCCATGTTGGGCAACCGTATGTCGGCTCAGAATCCAGAGTCGTATGCAGTGTTTAATGAAGACGCCGGCACGCTAACATTCAAGCACGACACTAAAAAACCCGCAGGAGCATATTCGCTGAATGTGGACAAAAAAACTCCCGACTGGTTTGCCGCAGGCGAGACTCATGGCGTAAACAATAACAGAATCAAGAAAGTAGTGTTTGATGCGTCCTTTGCCGAAGCACGCCCGACAAGTTGCAGCTGGTGGTTCTACGGATGCAACGAATTAACAACCATAGAGGGAATTGAAAACCTTAATACAGAGAAAGTGACGAACATGTACGCCATGTTCAAAGGATGCGAAAGCCTCGCCAAAATCGATCTCTCCAGCTTAGACACGCAGAATGTGACAGACATGGCATGGATGTTCAACGCCTGCAGAAGCCTCACAGAACTCGACCTTTCCAACTTCAACACACAGAATGTGAAGGACATGTACGCCATGTTCGCTATATGCAACAACCTCACCACACTCAAGCTTTCCAACTTCGACACACAGAATGTGACAAACATGGGCGGAATGTTCTCAGAATGCAAGAACCTTACCGAACTCGACCTTTCCAGCTTCAACACAAAGAAAGTGACAGACATGTTCTACATGTTCCAGGGTTGTAGCAACCTCGCCACAATCTATGTCAGCGACAAGTTTGTGACGACAAGACTGGTCAGCGGCAGCGACATATTCAAAGGTTGCGAAAAACTTGTGGGCGCAGTGGCCTACGACAGCAGCAAGACAGGCAGAGCTATGGCAAACTACGACACAGGCTACTTCACCGACATCACAACCGTCGGAAAACCAGTGTCGTATGCAGTGCTTGACAAAGAGACCGGAACACTGACATTCAGACACGACAAAGAAAGACCCGCAGGAGCCTATCTGATGAATAAGGGAACAAACAAGCCGGGCTGGTTTGTAGAAGGCAATCCTAAGGAAATAAACAAGAACAACATCAAGAAAGTAGTGTTCGACGCTTCCTTTGCCGAAGCACGCCCGACAAGTTGCTACTGGTGGTTCTCGGGATGTAATGAGCTAACGACCATCGAGGGCATTGAAAACCTAAACACAGAGAATGCGACAAACGTGTACGCCATGTTCTATGGATGCACCAGCCTCAAAGAAATCGATCTTTCCAACCACGACATGAGAAATGTGACGGACATGAACTTCATGTTCTACGGCTGTAACAACCTCACCAAAGTCAATCTCGCCAACTTAAAGACACAGAATGTGAAGAGCATGCTGGGAATGTTCTATGAATGCAGCAGCCTCACCGAACTCGATCTCTCCAGCTTCGACACAAAGAATCTGACAGATATGAGTTTCATGTTCTTTGAGTGCAACGACCTCGCCAAGCTCAATATCTCCAGCTTCGACACACAGAATGTGACGAACATGAAAGCCATGTTCAACGGATGCAGCAGCCTTACCGAACTCAATGTCGCCAACTTCAACACACAGAATGTAGCAGACATGAGCTTCATGTTCTACGGATGCGGCAACCTCACCAAAGTCGATATATCCAACTTCGACACACAGAATGCGACAAGCATAAAAGCCATGTTCTATGAATGCACAAATATTGCCGAGCTCAATCTCTCCAAATTCAACACTCAGAAGATGACCGACATGAGCTTCGCATTCTACAAATGCAACAGCCTCACCACACTCGATGTCTCCAACTTCGACACAAAAGAGGTGACGAGCATGAAATGCATGTTCTATGAATGCAACAACATCTCAAAACTCGACATATCCAACTTCGACACACAGAATGTGGCAGATATGGGCGGAATGTTCTACGGATGCAGCAAACTCACCACAATTTATGTCAGCGACAAGTTTGTGACGACGGCATGCCAGTCTGGCATCGAAATGTTCAAAGGTTGCGAAAAGCTTGTGGGCGCAGTGGCTTACGACGACAGTAAGAGCGGCAAGGAAATGGCAAACTACGACACCGGCTACTTCACCAAGGCAGCAACAGGAATTGATGCAACTCCGATTTCGGACAACGCCGCAGCAACATATTACGATGTGCAGGGCCGCCGTTTGGACGCACCGCAAAAGGGCATAAACATCGTGAAGCGTGGTGGAAGAACAATGAAAGTACTCGTAAAATAAAAACATAAGGATGGCAGCAAAGCCATACCAATATTAAAGAAGAGTGAAAAGACCGACTTCGTGTCCTTTCACTCTTCTTTTTTTACGTTGCTGCACACTAAATACAGAAAGGCCCTATCATTGCGCCTTGCGAATTAGCATTTTAGGAGGTCGGGCGTCTCGCTCGACAACACTGCGTAAGGCGGCTCATTATGCGCTCGGCTTTGCCGCTTGCTTGCAAGAATTATGAATTGTTCGGGTGGTGTTGTCGAGCGAGACGCTCGACCTCCTATTATCCCACGGCTCACGCTAACGAAATTTCAGCGACATTTCCTGCCTTTTAGCACACCATAAAACTGCTTAACCGACTAAGAATAAATATTTTGCGCTTTTTATTTGGCATATAACCAAAATTAAAGTATCTTTGCAAGATACATTGGACTTTGTGCACCGACACGCACAGTTCCGAAACAACGCCGCAAGAAGTATCAGGAGACAGCGGTGAAAGCAACGAAAAGAGACATAAAACATGTTCAAACCATACAAGATTCTTGCCGCCCTTGCCATCTGCGGCACGCTCACATCCTGCTTCAAGGATGAGCCTCTAAATTCGGAATGCGACATAGAACAAGCCTATCTACATGCCGACAATCCCGACGAAATATTTTTCCAGCCTGCCGACTCGCTCGTGCAGATTGGCAGTACAGAGACCGTGATAGTGTTCAAGCAACTGCGAAGCAACGCCGACCTCACTGCACTTGCGCCGATGTTCCGGATAACGGAGGGAGCGACCATAGAGCCGGCAAGCGGAACAGTGCGCGACTTCTCGCATGGACCGCTCACATACAAGGTGACATCGGAGGACGGCGAATGGAGCCGCACATACGAAGTGCGCATCACCGCCGAAGCACCGCAGCCGCAAGAGGAGGAAGTAGTGGTGAACTACGACTTTGAAAACTTCTACCTCGAACGTGCGAAAGAGAAGTATTATGTGTGGACCGACATCCTGCCCGACGGCACGGAAGCCCTCAACTGGGCAACGGGCAACGCAGGATTCACCATGGCGAAGCCTTCGGCAAAACCCGATGCATTCCCCACAACACCATACAGCGACGGTTTCGAAGGCAATGCCGTGAAACTCACCACCTGCAAGACAAGCACGCTGGCGGCTTCGCTCGACATGAGAATCGCTGCCGGCAACCTCTTCACCGGCGTGTTCGACGCAAAGAACGCACTGAAGAAAGGACAGACACTGCAGTGCACGCACTTCGGCGACGGTGCCAACAACACCATCAACTACAAGCCGTTGAAGTTTGAAGGCTACTACAAATACACTCCGGGCGAGACCTTCCAGGACCGTCTTGGCAACCCCGTAGCGGGAAGAACAGACGAGGGCGACATCTACGCCGTCGTGTTCAAGAACACCGATGCCGAGGGCAACGCCTTCTATCTGGACGGAAGCAACGTGCTCACCAGCAGTCAGATTGTAGCAAAAGCCCTCACCGGGCATGTACACAAGACTGAGGGATGGACGAAGTTCGAACTCGACTTCGACTACATCTCCGAACTCGACCCCGAAGTACTGGCACGCTACGGCTACAGCCTCGCCGTGGTATTCTCGTCGAGCTGTGAGGGAGCCGAGTTCCAGGGAGCCATCGGCAGTACGCTGCTTATAGACAAGGTGAAAATCACCGGCGAACGTAAGAAACAGAAATAAGAACATCACCCCTGACACGACAATATGGACAAAAGAACATTCATCACCACAATACTCTTCGGAGCCGCCACACTCGGAGCAAGCGCTGCAGGACTGTTGCACGACCTTTCATACAAGGTGCGACTCGGATACAACCTCGGAGGAACAGCCCCGGTAGGCATGCCGGCAACAATACGCGGACTCGACAAGTTCACACCGAAGATGACATTCACCATAGGTATGGACGCATTCCGCGAACTTAACGGTCCGTGGGGAGTGATGGTGGGATTCCACCTTGAGAAGAAAGGAATGGAAACCGATGCCAAGGTGAAGAACTACAGCATGGAAATGAAGAAGGACGGCGAACCGCTCAAAGGCGTATTCACCGGAAACGTGGTCACCGACGTATCGCTGAGCATGCTCACCGTACCCGTACAGGCAACGTGCGACGTAAGCAGGAACGTGCGGCTGAAGTTCGGCCCTTACCTCTCATACATCAGCAGTGCCGACTTTAAGGGACATGCCTACGACGGTTATCTGCGCGAGGACAACCCAATAGGCCAGAAAGTGGAACTGGGACACGATGTGGGCGAGCGCGGCGACTACGACTTCAGCGAGGACCTGCGCAAGTGGCAGCTTGGACTTGATGTCGGTGCCGACTGGTATTTCAGCAACCGTTTCGGTGCATACGCCGGACTCACATGGGGTCTGACGGGCATCTTCAAAAGCAGTTTCAACACCATCGAGCAGACACTGTTCCCCATCTTCGGCACGATAGGAATCACATACAACCTGAAATAACAGTAGAGATTCCATTCCACACATCAGAGACTTGAGATTTTTTATACATCTATTTTTATAATAAAGCGAATATGAAGAAACAATTACTCTCTTTAATGCTTTTTGCCGCTGCAATGACGGCAAATGCAGCCGACTACACTGGCAGTCTGTTCAAGACAGTAGGCAACACCACTACCGAGACAAAGGATGTCAAGGTAAGCATGGAGTCTGGCAGGTTTATCATTAACCTTCCTGGTGAGGAAGCCATCAGCTTCGACATCAGCAACGCCAACACAACAACCGTAGGCAACGTGACCTTCTACACAGCCTACAACAACTACGGATTCTTCAAGGGCGAACTTCGCAGCGACGAGAAGAACGCAGCAAACCCTCTGTCAGCCACATTCAGCCAGTTTGCCGAAGGCGGCAAGATGACAATCTATCGTTTCGGCAACGAACGCTACACATTCGGACAGCTTTTGGGCAGCAATTTCGAGAAATTCCACACTGCCAAGAACGGTAATTACACGAGCGATGAACCCGACGGATGGCACTCATTCATGAGCTCTGTCACCGGACCACTCACCGGAAGTGTGAAGAACAAGGTGTTCACATCCATCTGGGACGATGTACGTCCGGGCTCAAAAGGTACAAGCAGCGTGAAACTCGTATCACACGCCATACTCGGCATACCTGCCAACGGCACTCTCACAACCGGCCGTCTCCAAGCAAAGAGCGCCAACAAGAACGATGCCTCAAAGAACAACTCCACCAGCGACCCATCGGCTACTGAAGTCGATGCAGCAGGCGACCCGTTCTACGCTCCGCTCGCAGCAAGCCCCGACTCTATCGCAGTGTGGGTGAAGTTCAAGCAAGGCAAGATCTCAGAAGAGAACAAGGAGCACAAGTATGCTACACTTAACGCCGTTTTCACTGACGGAACAAAGTATCAGGATCCAGAAGACCAGACCTACAGCAACGTATATGGCAAGGCAACATGCAACACCATCGAAAGCAAAGGCTTCGAATGGCAGCGCATCTCTGTGCCGTTCAACTACTCAGCAAAAGCCAACTATACCGGTGCTATGCTCGTGACCCTCTCCACAAACGCAAAGGCTGGCGTAGGTTCTACTGACGACGCCGACCCCGACGTGCTCATCATCGACGACCTGGAGCTGATTTACGACACACACTTGGCATCAGCTACATTCGACGGCACATCAATTCCCGGATTCTCACCCGAAAAGACTGAATACGAACTCAAATACACCGGCGAAATCTCCGACAAGCGTTTCAAGTTCACTCCGCGTGGTCACACCATCGGATGGAGCACCGACCTTGTAGAGAAAAACGGCGAGAACTACCTCATTGTGACAGTAGTGGGCGTGGATCTTCTCACCACAACAACCTACTCCTTCCACATGGTAAAGGACGAGCCTAAGACAGAATACAACGGCAACCTCGCTATCACCATCAACGGCGAAGAGCAGAACCCGCAATCTACCACCATCATCACAACAAAGCACGATGACGGTACATACGACCTCATGCTCAAGCAGTTCACATTCGGCGGTGAAGACGGCTTCCTCATCGGCGACGTTACGGCCAAGAACATCAAGGCCCAGGAAGTGAACGGCTACGTTGTATATACAGCCGACCAGGATGCAGCCATCACTAACGGCGGTGCAATCGCAGAAGTTCTCGGTGGCAAGGTACACATCAAGCTCAACGCCCAGAGCAAGGGCGACAAGCTCTACGCAGAAATCTCACTGCCGGTAGCTATCGACGAGGAGGTATTTGATGTATTCGCAGTGTTCGGCGACAAATTCGAGACTGGCATCAACAACATCAATGCAGTCAACAGCACAATCCGCATCTACAACGCCAATGGTATGCAGATGCAGCAGATGCAGCGCGGCCTCAACATCGTGAAGGGCAGCGATGGCAAGACCATCAAGGTACTGAAGAAGTAACACCACTCACAAAATAAAAAAAACGGAAGTGGCAAAGAGGAGACAATCATCTTTGCCACTCCTTTTGTTTTATAAAGGAGTTTCAGTAACTTTGCAGACAAAACTCACACAATGGACATTCTGAAGCAAGACACAATATGCGCCATAGCCACCGCACAGGGCGGAGCGATTGGCGTGATACGCGTTTCCGGACCCGACGCCATAGCAATGGCCGACGCCGTATTCCGCCCCAAAGCTCAGGGCAAACCGCTCTGCGAGCGCAAGGCATACACCCTGGCATTCGGCGACATCGTGGATGCCGACGGAAGCATCATCGACGAGGTACTCGTCAGCATCTTCCGTGCGCCGCATTCATACACCGGCGAAGATTCGGTGGAGATTTCATGCCACGGTTCGCGCTACATACTCCAGCAGACCATGCAACGCCTCATAGCCGCAGGATGCCGCACAGCCGGACCGGGGGAATACACGCAAAGGGCATTCCTCAACGGCAAAATGGACCTGTCGCAGGCAGAGGCGGTGGCAGATCTCATAGCATCGACATCGGCAGCATCCCACAGAATGGCGATGAACCAGATGCGCGGTTCGTTCAGCAAAGAGCTGTCGGCACTGCGCGACCGTCTGCTTCACCTCACATCGCTAATGGAACTCGAACTCGACTTCTCCGACCACGAAGAGCTTGAGTTTGCCGACCGCACCGAACTCTCTGCCGTTGCATCACAGATAGAGAGCGTCATCAGCCGACTCACACAGTCGTTCAGCCTCGGCAATGCAATCAAGCACGGAGTGCCCGTGGCGATAATCGGCGAGACCAACGCCGGAAAATCAACACTGCTCAACCAGCTTGTCGGCGAAGAACGCGCCATTGTCAGCGACATTCATGGCACCACACGCGATGTGATAGAAGATGTGGTGAACATCGGCGGCATCGACTTCCGCTTCATCGACACCGCCGGCATACGCGACACCACCGACACCATAGAAGGCATCGGCATACAGCGCACAATGGAAAAAGTGAGACAGGCAGAAGTAGTGCTGCTCATGATCGACGCCACCCATGCCGCACAGCAGTACAGCGAACTCGCCGCCAAGGTGCTGCCGCTATGCCAAGGCAAGCAGGTAGTCACCACAATCAATAAGGCCGACCTCGCACACCCCAAACTAAACGCCACCGAACCCAGCTCCACCGTCATATATCTCTCCGCCAAAACCGGCGACGGCATAGCACAACTGCGCGATCTCCTCGCCTCCTCATGGGCGCAAAGCGACACCAACGATGTCATCGTCAGCAACGTACGCCACTACAACGCCCTCACCAACGCCCTCGCAGCTATCCGCCGTGTGCAGCAGTCCCTCACCGACGCCACCCCCACCGACCTCATAAGCATCGACCTCCACGACTGCCTCGACAATCTCTCCGAAATCACCGGCGGCTCCATCAACACCGATGAAGTGCTCGGAAACATCTTCAAGAATTTCTGCGTGGGGAAATAAACATTCTGCATCGGCAAGTGACCTAAAGAAAAGAAAAGCATAAAAAGAGAAAATATAAATCCGTAAAGTGCAAAAAATCAATGATTTTATGAGAATTTGTATTTTCTCTTTTTCTTCATACTTTCTGCCTGTTTTCATATTTTTTTCGTAATTTTGTCCCCAGATTGTCCCCCGAAAGGGATGCAAGGGACAAAAATCTGTCCCCCCGAAGACAACGAATCATATCTCTCATTAAAATAGGAACAGGCTATGACTAAGAAAACAACAATCCAGAAAGAACCTGTAAAATTACGGGAAAAGAAGTTGGCAAACGGTAACGTGAGCTTGTATCTCGACATCTACAGAAATGGGAAACGTCAGAAAGAGTATTTGAAACTTTACCTGATCGATGCCACTACTCCGTTGGAGCGTGAGCAGAACAGACAGACATTGGCAACCGCTCAGGCTATAAAATCTAAACGCCTCATTGAAATGCAGAACGGAGAGTATTCTTTCACTCGCCAATTCAAAGAAGATACTCCCTTTTTGGAATACTATCGGAAGATGGTTGAAGAAAGACACAAGAATCCTGAATCTGAGGGAAACTGGGGTAACTGGAGAAGCTGCTTGCGTTATCTCGAAATCTATTGTGATGAGAAAACCACATTCAAAGATATTACTCCGGAATTTATAAACGGCTTCAAGGATTTTTTGAACAATGTGGAAAAAGACACTCACAAGCGTACCGGTCCACGTAGGGAAAGGGATGTGTTTCAAGGCTTGTCCCAAAACTCAAAAGTCTCTTATTTCAACAAGCTCCGCGCCTGTATCAACCAGGCTTACGATGAAAGAATCATACCTGTAAATCCTTTGCGTGGAATCGAGGGATTCAAAGCCGCAGAAGTAAAGCGTGACTATCTGACCTTGGAAGAGGTAAAACAGTTGGCTGCTACTCCTTGCCGCTATCCTATTCTAAAAAGAGCTTTCCTCTTTTCATGCCTGACCGGACTTCGTAAAAGCGATATTCAGAAACTCACATGGAGCGAGGTTCAAAAATTTGGAGATTACACGAGAATCGTTTTCAAACAAAAGAAGACTGGTGGACAAGAGTATCTTGACATTTCCTCACAGGCTGAAAAATACCTCGGTGAAAGAGGCAACCCGGAAGATCCCGTCTTTACAGGATTTACATACGGAGCTTGGACTTCATTGGAATTACAGCGTTGGAGCATGGCTGCCAATATCAATAAGAATCTGACCTTCCATTGCTCACGACATACCTTCGCTGTGCTTATGCTTGACTTGGGAGCGGACATCTACACTGTATCAAAACTATTAGGGCATAAAGAACTGGCGACCACACAAATTTATGCAAAGGTGCTTGACAAAAACAAGCAGAATGCCGTATCATTGATTCCAGACATTGATTAAATCCCGTGTTTATGACAAGGCAAGAAACAGTTATAAAGATAACGAAGATTACCCGAATCGTCGGTGAAATGAAAAGCCAATTGGATTTGGATGATGAAATCGAATTTGAAGCACTTGACTCTTCGTGGATGAATATCGGGAAATGGGTGAATGAGATTTATCAATATATGGAACAAGCCCCCTCTCCTCTTTTGGCAAACCTTATAACAAATAACGAATTTACCGTTCCTGTCGTAAACTATGTACAAAGTCATAGGCTGGAAATTGATTCTGCATACGTCAAGGTAATTGACTGTTATGCAAACAATATGCAAGCGTTGCTGTCACTTTGCGAAAGGCAAGAAGAAGAGGTGAAAGGCGAATATAAAGATTTGATTGAGCCTTTAGCCAATGAACAGGTGGCTACATTATTACAAAGAGCCATACGCACAGGTCTCTTGGATGAACACTATCAGCCGATGCCGCAAACGAAGCCGCTGCAACTGAAAGTGATAGCCTATGCTGTATCTACCATCTGTAAACTTCCCAGCACCTACATCCTTTTTGAAAAGCAATGGAAAAGGGAAAATGGAAAGCGATTCAGCACTTGGCGTGTTCCGAGACACAATACGGGACTTTACGAAACGACCCAAGCCCTCTACCCGGAAGTTGACTTTACTGAATTTGAGCCAACGCATCAGACAGAGACATTCTACACACCACAAAGTGAAGAAGATATAGCAGTGCTGTATCAAGATTTAGTGAAATACGGATACATCGCACCTGACACTGGCTTGAAAACATTTGTCGGAATTTTCAATAAAAAGACATTCAGCAAGCCGGTAGAATGGATTAAAACGCAACGGCAGTTGTCCTTTTTCGTATATCAGGCATTTTACAAATTCAACAAGAAGGATTTGTGGGTAAAAGGAGAATGTTGTTTCAGCATAAACGGACACACTCCGCACAAAGCTTGTTTTGTATCAGGTTACAGTTGGATTAAGCGAACCGGATGGTTGGATAGGTATGATGTTAAATTAAAGACTATCTGTGATAAGTTCAACCACATTGAAAATACGTTCAATGAAAAAACTTCTGATGAACGGCTCATTCATACGAGCAAAGTTGTATTTTACAGTCCGAATAGCGAAGATGAGATACATTTAATGTTCTCCGCCCTACTTGGCGGTGGATATATCTCCTCCGACACCACATTTGCCGCATTCAAAGGTATTTTCGATGAAACGGTATTTGAACATCCTATAGTATGGATGAAAACACAGACTTCACTTATGTACTTTGTACATTTGGCCTTTAAGCGACACAATCCCTATGATGTATGGGTAAAGTGCGTAAACTGCTTCCGCTTGCAAAATGATAAAGTGCCTAACAGAGAAAGTATGGATAGTAATTTTCGTTTTATAGTCAAAAAAGGATTGATGGACACATACGATATTCAACTAAAAACCATTGCAGATAACTATCTTAGCACTCAAAACAAAAACGCCATCAACGCAAAGGTGGCAAACAACAATACTTAAAATAATGTTTTATGTCAAAGAAATTATCTTTGCACCTCTCTCTTTTTGAAAAGAGCGATGCGAGGTTTCCAATGGACTCCTGCGCAGACCGGTAAAGAAGGGCTATTCCGGTTGGTTGAGCAAGCCCAAAAGTCTTACAAAGACGAAGTCACCACACGGCAAAAAAGTTACAGGCGATACGTGCTTGACTTTACCCATTCACATCGGTTTCACGATGCGATTGATGCCTGGAGCAAAAATGAACATCTAAAGAATTATCACACGGTAATAGAGCTTCTGAGAAAGCATGAAATTTTGATTCGCAAACATTTCGACCATGACCTATTGGACGAAAATGGGATCATAAAACTTCTGAACGAATTTTACGCCATTGACCTGTCGGAATCCACTACCGAGTCCGACAACAGCAGTCCGGGGAATCATATTCAGACCATTCAGAATACCAACATCAAACCTTTACTTGACAGATATACTCTGGACCTCATTGTGCAACTTGCCAATGAGGTCTGTTTGTTTAAGGAAGTTTTGGACGCAGACAATGTTGCCATTTGTTATGCAGCAGACAGATTGCAGACTGTGACTTCAAGAAACAACAGCAAATTGGTTTTATTGTTGGATAAACTGGCTTCACACGATGTGATAACCTATAACTGGCAATCGGTAATTGCCCAAAAACATCTTGTCATCAGTTCTTCAGGGAAGAAATTACTGACCCAACACGATATGTCATCAACCCTCAATCGGATAAAAGACACCACTCCCAACGCCATAGATAAGCAGTTTTTGGCAATCATAGACAAGTATATCACTCTAATCAAAAACAAAGAAGTATAACAAAGGAATAACAAATTGTTGAGAGTTGTATTGAGAATTGTGTTGATACTCAATAATCTCAACATAATCAAGCGAATATACTCATCTACCTTTGCCCTCCGTAATCGATTACTCACGGAGGGCATACCTCCCATTGTCAAATTTAACAGCATCAATCAATGAGACATCGAAGAACAACAAATGAAAATAAGATGCTCTCCAAAATGGAGAACATGATTTCGATGATGACAACGGAGAAACCTTTTGAACGGCTCCAATCGTTAGAACAAAAGATCAACGAAGTGGATAAAATCCAGACCATCGAGAATTACATTGCACAGCTGAAAGAGCGTATTTGGTCAGTCAAGGAAGTGCTGACTACCGCTGAAGCTTCTGCTTATCTCGGTTTGTCCGAGAGTTATATCTACAAACTCACTTCTCTCAAGCAAATACCACACTACAAGCCAAACGGCAAATTGGTGTATTTCAACAGAAAGGAACTTTGCAGATGGGCAATGAGAAATCAAGTACAAACAATAGGGCAACCTGCTGCTATAACAAAAGAAGAATTATGAATAGAAAAGAAATAGACTTACTACTCTCCCGTATCGAAGGATTGAAATCATTCCTCGAAAACAACTCCTTGGAAAATTTTCAGCAGGAAATTCTGAATGTTGAAAATTACCTGAAACGATTCGGTTCTTTGGCCGAACTGCTATCCCATCTTGAAAATGTAGAAAAGATAGCTTATGCCGCAAAAGAGTTTCTCAATATAGACGAGGTAGCCGCCTATCTACAAGTGTCCAAAGGCTATGTCTATAAGTTAACCATGCAGAAAGAACTTACCGTGTATAAGCCGAATGGGAAAAACATATTCATTCTCAGGGATGACCTGAACCGATGGATAAAGCGCAACCCCTGTTTCTCCAATGCAGAAATAGAAAGGCAAGCCAATGTCATCGCTTACACATTGGGACAAAAAAGTAAGAACAAACCAACAAAAGGAGGGAAAAAATAATGCAACCTGATATGATACAACCCAACAATTATCGGATAGACGAAGCCAAATATAAGTCTTTATTGAAATATATACGGCTGAGTGTTACCGAAAAATATGAGTTTCCACAGGAAATCGTACAAATAGACGGCGTTACCATTGCTACAATTGGGAATTTCAGTGCTTCCACCGGCAAACCCAAAAGCAAAAAGACATTCAATGTCAGTGCCATTGTCGCATCTGCCCTTTCCGGAAAGGAAGTCCTAAAATATAAGGCAGAACTGCCGTCTTGCAAGAATCGAATTCTATACATCGACACAGAACAAAGCAAGTGCCATTGCCACAAAGTGCTTCATCGAATCCTCAAACTGGCAGGATTGCCTACTGACCAGGAAAATGACAACATCCAATTCTTGGTTCTGCGTGAATACACTCCTGACCAAAGGAGAGATATTATACGATGGGCACTCCACGAAGAGCAAAACATCGGGCTCGTAATCATTGACGGCATCCGTGATTTAATCCATGACATAAACAGTCCCAGTGAATCCCTTGACATAATCAATGAACTGATGAGATGGTCAAGCTATTACGAGCTACATATCCACACCGTCTTACATTTAAACAAAGGCGATGACAATACCAGAGGTCATATAGGAACAGAACTGAACAATAAGGCTGAAACTATCCTGCAAATATCAAAAAACAATGAAAATGGAAAAATCAGCGAAGTAAGAGCCATGCACATAAGGGACAGGGAATTTACACCTTTCGCATTTGAAATCGGAGAAGACTCTCTCCCTCACTTGGTAAAAGAACATCAATTCAAAAAGAACAAAATGGACAGACTGGCTTCTTATATAGATATGACCGAGCAGCAACACCGAACCGCCTTGGAAGTAACCTTTGAAGAATGTGCGGAATATGGCTACCAATCTTTGCTTGAAGCTCTTAAAAAGGGATATGAGAGCATTGGGTATTCAAGAGGAAGAAACACATTGGTAAACTTGTGTAAGTTCCTGTTGGAGAATCATGCCATTACAAAAAACGGTCGTACCTACTCCTATAATAGTTCATTCCATCTCTAAGCAGTATGGTTTAGTTTGTGGGTATATATAAGTAAACCATACTAAAATGAATATAAAAGAAGCGAAACAGATACGGCTCGTGGAATATCTGCGGATAATAGGACATTCTCCGGTCAATACGCGTGGCTGCCAGTATTGGTACCTCTCCCCATTGCGAGAGGAACGTACCCCCTCGTTCAAGGTCAACGATAATTTGAACGAATGGTACGACTTTGGTCTCTCTGCCGGAGGTGACATCATAGAACTGGGGAAACACCTTTATCGGACTGGCAATGTAAGTGTGGTATTGCTCCGCATCAGCGAGAATGCCATTGGCGTACCTTTTCAACAGTTACAAAGCCGGAGTGTCCGTCCCGGTCCTATCGAGGAAGAAATGGAAAACGTGGAAGTAAGAGAACTGAGCCACCATGCCCTGTTGTCTTACCTCCGTTCCAGGTATATCAGTGAGAATATCGGCAGGCTTTATTGCAAGGAAATTCATTATGAGCTACGCAAAAGACACTATTTCGCCATAGCCTTTGAAAACAAGACCGGCGGTTACGAGGTGCGTAATCCTTATTATAAAGGATGTATAAAGGTGAAAGACATATCCGTCATCAGGTATAACAAGGATATAATCCAAAACCATGTCTGCGTGTTCGAGGGCTTTATGGACTTCTTGTCTTACCAAGAACTTCATAGAAAAGGAGACTATCATGTCTGCATCGACAGACCTACCGATTTTCTTGTGATGAACTCAGTCAGTAATCTGAAAAAGTGTCTTGTGGAACTGGAACGGTACACCGTCATCCATTGCTATCTGGATAATGACCTTGCCGGGCGAAAAACAGTCGAAACCATTGCCGGACTTTGCGGCAACCGGGTAACTGACCATTCGGAATGTTATTATAACTACAAAGACCTCAATGACTATCTGAGAGGCAAAAGGCGTTAGTCTTTGTCTTCCCTTTGATAGGAATATAGTATCCACGAAAGGCTCTCCGCACAGGAGGGATTTTCGTGGATATGTGTGTAAGTAAACCTGGTTATGGATTTTTCCTACTATCTATTTGGCTATAATCTCCCAATAGCCGGTCTTAGTAGAACCTACCCTCTTAATAACATTCAATTCCTGAAGCTGCTTCATTGTTTGGGCGACCCACCTTCTTGAATAACCTGTCAGATTAGCAAGGTCTGTCATGGTTACTTTGGGATTGATTTGTATTTGTTCCAAAATTTGTAGTGCAGTTTCTGGTGCAGTTTGTAGTGCAGTTTGTAGTGCAGTTTTGAGTGCACCTCGCCTTGATGCCTTCACGGAAGCATCTTTGTTGGCTATGTCGGCTATTATATTGCCGGCTGCTTCATGGCAAGGAATCGTGATGCGGAAGAATGTGCGGTCTTCATCCGTGACAACAGTTGCACGAGGAGAACCGTTATTCTCCAATACATTTTGTATGGTCGGAATACCTGTAGAACGCCCTTCGGTCATATCCAGTTCTTTAAGATATTCTCCCAAGCGACGGTTGCGATAACGTTTTGAAACAAGAATCTCACAACGGGAAATGTCAGCGGCAGATATACTTCGATCCGGACCACCCACATTTTGAATGGTAATACTATCCGGCTCTACTGTTATTACGACAGGTTCCCATTCCCGATAGTCACGATGATAAAGCGAGTTCGTGACACTTTCTTCCAATGCCTGATAAGGATAAGTATAGAATTTCCTGCTGCGATAGTCATTCTCCGGTTTGATGATACTCTGCATCACGAGCATACGCTTCAAGTATTCCAAGGTGCGGTCTATAATCTGCGGAACAGAACCTGTGATGACTGCTCCTTCGTAAAGGTTACTCGGATTATTCAGCCTTCCTTCAGGGAAATAGACAATCTCCACCTGTGTCCGCTTGAAAAATTTGCTTGGATTCTCACAGAACATCATGGCTGCCACGTTTCTCAGCATACGGTTTTCCTTCGGGCCGACAAACAAGTCCATCTGCTCCAGAATCTCTTGCAGTGGTCTGATGTTAATCTCGCTTGCCAGTTTGCTTCCGACTTTCACCAGGTATTCACGCAAAAGCAAAGCGGATATGTCTTCCAAACGAATGTCAGGGTTGCCCCTTTCATCAAATGGCACACGACTGGCAAGTTCGCGAAGTTCATCCAACACCTCACCTTTGGCGATAATGCTGCTTGTTCCACTGCGGATATAGAAGTATTCCTTGGAACCGTTCTTTGCCGTTACATTCTCCGGAACAGAATACGGACGGTTAATCCCGGCAGGGCACCATATTACGAGTACAGTCTTACCGTCCACTTCCTCCGTGCTTGTCCGAGGCATATAGTACGGGGCTATCTTGTTATTATAGCCGACCATATCCTGAAGGATGTTATCAATCTCTTCAATGGGTATTCCTTCAACAGGCCGAATGGCAACTCCGGTTTTGTCGTCAGTGTCAACGCCTACCACGATATAGCCGCCACCTAAATCGTCAAAATCATTTGCGAAAGCGCATACGCTGTGGTATATGCTCACCGGATTCCAACCTTTCTTAAATTCAATCCGATTGGACTCTATCCTCTGTTTGTTCAGCAGGTCGTCTATGTTGATAGCAAGTGCCATAATTATTTATCCGCTTAATGGTAATTGTCCTCTGTTCGTCTTTCAAAATATATATGGCAGTTTTGCGTTTTGTCTTTTATTACCACAAACACCTTGAAAATCTGTTGCAAAGTTAATGATTTTGCACGAGTTGAGCAAAGAAACGGGTGATTGGTTTAATAGTCATTGATGAATAAGAGACTTTCATCCTATCTTCTTATGGAAATCAAAAAAGACATAAAGCCAAGCAAAGCGGTCATCTTTCATCCTCGTCTTAATCCGGCTCGTATTTCGGTTCAAAATTGCGCTTAAAGTATGATAATTGAGTATGATTTTAGATTTTCTCGGAATAATGTTTAATATTCAGCTGCTTTTCACAAGGATATTTCGTAGTATGAAATTATTGTATTTCCTTTGCATTCATATTTTAATCATATTCTAAAATCAGACTATAAGATATGAAAGCATATTTCATCTTCGCCATTGCGCTGACCGTGGCATACATCATCTACTACGCTGTGATGATAGCAAGAGACCTTTATGGTAAAAACGGAGAAAAGATAAAATCCGGAGAAGAAGAATTTGACGTGAGCGATTTTGACGAGGAAGAAAGCGTCAGCGTGGTGGAGAACGACAAGGGATTCAATATCGGTGACAACGAGTATGAGACCCACTACATCGATGAGACACAGAATGTGTCGGAGGAAACAAATCCCACAGACGAAAAGCCGAAACAGGATGTCATCGAGGCTCTGAACAACAAGGTCAAGGCTAACATGGAAGAGACACAGGTCACCTTCTCCAATCCCTATAACTCCGCAGAGCTGTACAAGCTGATGATTCAAAACGGCATTGGAGAATTGCATCCGGACGGAGGTGTAACCACCAAGAACGTAATAGATGAACTATGACCCGATACGATGGCAAAAGAATACTAAGCGCACTGTGTACGCTGCTCCCTTGTTCCGTCTTCGCTAAAAGCGGCGGCGTGAACTACTCGTGGGGAGCGGACGCGCTGGCTTCCATGCACGACTATGTGGTGACGATGATGCTCTATGTCCAGTACATCATTTATGCGGTTGCAGGAGGTTTTGCGGTCATAGCCGCATTCCAGATATATATCAAGATGAACACGGGCGAGGACGGAATCACCAAGCACATACTCACGCTGGTCGGAGCCTGCCTTTTCATCATCGGTGCGACAATAGTCTTTCCGGCATTTTTCGGCTATCGAATTTAGAAAATCACGAGTGTAAAACAATCAATAAAGTTCAATTAAAACAAGACAAGCATGTTTGAAAAAGTAAAACGATTCGCAAAGAAGATCGCGACTTCAAAGAAAACGCAGATGACCTGCCTGATGATGGTGTGCGGAGTGACCGCTTTGATGGCACAGACTACCGCAGGAGACTACTCGGCCGGAACAGCGGCACTGACCCAGGTGAGCGAGGAAATCGCCAAGTATGTTCCTATCGTGGTGAAACTCTGTTACGCCATTGCCGGTGTGGTAGCCGTAGTGGGTGCGATCTCGGTATACATCGCGATGAACAATGAGGAGCAGGATGTCAAGAAGAAGATCATGATGGTGGTCGGAGCCTGTATCTTCCTTATCGCGGCAGCCCAGGCACTTCCTCTGTTCTTCGGACTCTCCTAAACCGCAGGTATCATGAACGGGAAAGAGGAGCACTATCCGGATTATCCATTGTTCAAGGGGCTGCAACGTCCCCTTGAATTTATGGGTATTCAGGGTCGCTATATCTATTGGGCGGCAGCCACGATAGGCATCGCCATTGTCGGCTTCATCATAGCATACTGTGTGGCAGGATTCGTCCTTGCCCTGATTGTCCTGTCCGTCACCGTGACAAGCGGTGTGGGACTGATTCTGTTCAAGCAGCGCAAGGGACTGCACAGCAAACGGCAGGAACGTGGGGTGTTCATCTATGCCTACTCAAAGAAAATGTAACAGAAAACCATTTGACCATGAATGGATATATTGAATGTTGAACGTGGGTGGGCTTGGCCTTTCAATAGGTCAGCCTGCCCTTAATTGTAAACAGCCGAATGATTATATATGTTTTCATAGTCTTCATTGCCCTTTGCGTGGGCATGGCCGTGTCGGTCTATGCCTTTGGAACTGGCGGCAAGCGGAAACGCATCTTTCAGGACATCTATTTCTCCGTGGAAGAAGCGGACGGGATTGGTGTGATATATACCAAGACCGGAGAATATTCCGCCGTACTGAAACTGGAGAACCCGGTACAGAAGTATTGCGCCAATATCGACTCTTACTATGAGTTCACGCAACTTTTCACCGCCATTGCCCAGACTTTGGGAGAAGGCTATGCCATACACAAGCAGAATATTTTTATCCGGAAAAAGTTCACGGAAGAGAGTGACGAGAACCGTGAATTTCTCTCCACTTCTTATTTCCGTTACTTCAACGGAAGACCTTATACTGACAGCGAATGTTACCTGACTATCACTCAGGAGGTCAAGAAAAGCCGTCTGTTTTCTTTTGACGGCAAGAAGTGGCGAGACTTCCTTGTAAAAATACGCAAGGTTCACGACCAGCTGCGTGATGCCGGCGTACAGGTGAGATTTCTGAACAGGCAGGAAGTCAATGAATATGTTGACCGTTATTTCGCCATGAACTTCCGTGACAAGGTAGTCTCGATGACTAACTTCAAGGTGGATGACGAATGTATCTCCATGGGAGACAAACGGTGCAAGGTGTATAGCCTTGTGGATGTGGATAACGTGAGTCTGCCGTCTGCCATCCGTCCCTACACCAACGTGGAGGTCAACAACAGCAGTATGCCGATGGATCTGGTATCTGTTGTGTCCGGCATTCCCAATACCGAAGCGGTGGTGTATAACCAGATGATATTCATTCCCAACCAAAAGAGAGAACTGGCCTTGCTTGACAAAAAGAAGAACCGCCATGCGAGTATGCCCAATCCCGGTAATCAGATGGCGGTAGAGGACATCAAGCGTGTGCAGGAGGTGGTGGCAAGGGAAAGCAAGCAACTGGTCTATACGCACTACAATCTTGTAGTAGCCATGTCCGCGGACACCGACCTCCACAAATGCACCAACCATCTGGAAAACCAGTTTTCAAGGATGGGCATCCATATTTCCAAAAGAGCCTACAACCAGTTGGAGCTGTTCGTCAACTCCTTTCCGGGTAACTGTTACGGTATGAATCCCGACTATGACCGTTTCCTTACCTTGGGTGATGCGGCAGCCTGTCTGATGTACAAGGAACGCATCCTGCATAGCGAGAAAACTCCTTTGAAGATATATTACACGGACAGGCAAGGCGTGCCTGTGGCTATCGACATCACAGGAAAAGAGGGCGCGGAGAAATTGACCGACAACAGCAATTTTTTCTGTTTGGGTCCAAGTGGCAGCGGCAAGTCGTTCCACATGAACAGCGTTGTGCGCCAACTTCACGAGCAAGGAACGGATGTGGTAATGGTAGATACCGGTAACTCATACGAGGGACTGTGCGAGTATTTGGGTGGAAAATATATCTCCTACACGGAGGAATGCCCGATTACGATGAACCCTTTCCGCATCAACAGGCAGGAATTGAATGTGGAAAAGACAGGTTTCCTGAAAAATCTCGTGCTGCTGATTTGGAAAGGCAGCCAAGGGACGGTCACCAAAACGGAAGACAGGCTGATCGAGCAGGTCATCACCGAATATTACGATACCTACTTCAACGGTTTCGATGGTTTCACTCCACCCCAACGGGAGGATTTGCGCAAAAGCCTTTTGATTGACGAGCGAAATAAAAGCGACAACCGCGCTGAAAGTGAAACGGAACTGAACGCACGGATAGAAACTGTCATAGACGAGATAGAACGCAGGAGAAAGGAACTGAAAGTGGAATCACTGTCATTCAACACGTTCTATGAGTTCTCTGTACAGCGCATTCCCGACATCTGCAATGAAAACAGTATAACCGGGATAGACATTTCCACCTACCGGTATATGATGAAGGACTTCTATCGAGGTGGCAACCACAACAAGACGCTGAACGAGAACATGGACAGTTCGCTGTTTGACGAGACCTTCATTGTCTTTGAAATCGATTCCATAAAAGATGATCCGCTCCTGTTCCCCTTGGTGACACTCATCATCATGGACGTGTTCCTGCAAAAGATGCGTATCAAGAAGAACCGCAAAGTCCTGGTCATTGAGGAGGCATGGAAAGCCATAGCCAGCCCTCTTATGGCAGAATACATCAAATTCATGTATAAGACCGCCCGAAAGTTCTGGGCTTCAGTGGGCGTGGTCACACAGGAGATTCAGGACATCATCGGGTCTGAGATTGTCAAGGAGGCCATCATCAACAACTCCGATGTGGTAATGTTGCTTGACCAAAGCAAGTTCCGTGAACGCTTTGATACTATCAAGGCGATACTCGGACTGACCGATGTGGACTGCAAGAAAATCTTTACCATCAACCGGCTGGAGAATAAAGAGGGGCGTTCGTTCTTTCGTGAGGTCTTTATCCGCCGTGGCACTACCAGCGGTGTGTATGGTGTGGAGGAACCGCATGAGTGTTACATGACCTATACCACGGAACGGGCCGAGAAAGAAGCCTTGAAGCTCTACAAGGCTGAACTGCAATGCAGCCACAAGGAAGCCATCGAGCGTTATTGTGCAGACTGGGATGCTTCCGGAATAAGCAAATCCCTGCCCTTCGCCCAAAAAGTGAATGCAGCCGGTAAGGTATTGAATCTTCATCAACCAAAGACAAAACAACAATGAAACGATTCGCTCTCATAATAATGACAATAGCCACGATTTTCGCCCAACAAGTTCATGCCCAGTATTACAGCGTGAACTTCGATGCGAAAACCGTGGCCGCTATGGTTGCCGCCTACGGTACTGGAACCGTTGCAGAAGCGTATTATGACGAGCAGGTGCAGAATATACTGAAACACTACAAGGCTTCGGAAGTGGCCACTGCCGGAATATTTGCCAGCAAGTTCCTGGAGAGGAAGGCACTCACTGATTTGGGCATCTGGAGCAGTGCCACCGAAAATTACTACTACCGCAGGATTTATCACTTGGTGGCGCACAAGATTATCCCGAAGACATGGATTGTCGCCAAGCTGATGCTCCGTTCTCCACAGACCGCACTCCATTGGTGCAGTTATCTGATGAAAGTGTGCGATGACACCAAATCCCTCTGTATGCAGTTCGAGAGCGTTGTCACCAACAGCACCTTGTCTTTCTCCGATATCGCCTTTCTGGAAATCAATGAGGAAATCGCCTCCATCTTAAAACTCTCCGAAATAGGCAACGTGGACTGGCAACGGCTCTTTGATGACATATCCAAAGTGCCGGGCAACTTCACCAAGGAAAACCTGAAAGCCGATTTGGACAAACTTTACCGGATGGGAGCCGGTCTTGCCACTTCGGGAATCACCAATATCGGGAACGCCTTGCTGCAACAGAACTCGTTTCACGAGCTGATGAACGGGAAAGTCAGCAAGGTCATTGACATCTACGAGCATTACAACGGACTTTTCGAGCAACTGGAGAATAATGTCGGACAGGCCATACTGGGCATCGTGGGTGGTGAAGAAAATGTGGCAGGATTGTTCAAGTTCAGCGACTACAACCTCACTTCGTGGATTACCGATTATCTGGACGAAACAGCCGGGAATTACTACACCCAGCGATGGTACATCGCGAGGCGTGACCGTGGCAGTGTCTCCCTCTGCGACTATTATCCCCCGACCGATGACAAGAGCATCCTTGAAGGTGGTGAATGGACCCGCTTCAAGACAAGCGAACCGAACTTCTATCCCGACGCATCGCAAAAGGAACAGGCTCTTTCCAATTCGGAACGCTATGCCGGATGGTCAAGGAACAGGGTGCAGCAGCTTAACAATGCCAATGACGGCTTCAGTTACACCATCAATTATTACCAGTCCAGCTATATCATTAAAAAAGGAAAGAAGCAAACCAAGAAGGCATACGCCTACGAAATCCACGTCACGAAAAGCTGGAACAACGAGGAAATAGTCTATGAAGACGTGTTCGATTCCTATTCGATGGATTTGAACACATTCAAGGCTCAACTTAATGCACATCTGTCTGAATTTAACGACAACGAAGACGGCTATGTCTATTATATCGCTTCCGACAGCCGGAACTATTACCAGGCAACCAATGAAGAGAAACTGAAAGGATGCGAGACGGTAACAATCAGTGTCACCTGTTCGGACGGTGCGACACTTGGGCAGGGAACAACCCAGTACAAGTGCCGGAAATGCGGAAGTACGCTCAACGCCCATTCCAAGGAGTGCGCGATGAAGACTACGGCCGAAAGCGAGGAACTGGATTTGTCTGAACTCGATACCATGCAGCGGGAAGCGGACAACAAGGTTTACGCGCTCCAGTCACAAATATCCGCATTGGAAAAGGAAAACGAATCGCTTATCAAACAGATTGCCAATGCCAGTGTGGAGGATGCCGTTTCTCTCCGTCAGAAATACAATGAGAACAAAGCGGAGATAGACAGGTTGAAACCTGAACTTGCCGCTTGGCAGCAGAAGCAAGAGGAAATCGCACAGGCAAAAGAAGAAGCCCAAAGCGACAACGATGTGCAGACCGATGACTATTACCGGATACCGGCTATCATGCAAGACTGCAAGACTGCTTACAATATCACCTGGCAGGACAACGGTTCCTGGAACGGCTACACCTATATCCGAAAAGGCACAATCCCGAATATCAACGGCATCATCACATTCAAGGCGACACTGAAAATCGACCGAAAGCCCAAATACTTCCTTGGCATCAAGATACACAGGGCTATCCTGCAAATATCGTGGGACTTGACAACGGAGTATTCCGATACCCATGTGGTGGAAGTGATTACACTTGACCCCGATATGAGCGACAAGGAAAAGACAAAACTGGTCAATGACCGCATAGCGGAAATCGCGAAAGAATATCCGAAGTGCAAGATAACGACTGAATATGCCCGTACTGCACCGCAGGAGGACACGAAAACAAACGATATGTATCACCTGCTTTGGTCAAGCGACCGGCTGGAGATAGCCCGTGAAGTGGATTCCCGGCTCACGAAGATTTACGCCGACTTGGTATCATTGGAAAAGATGATGCACTACAGGCGCAGTATCATTGACGTGCTGAAAGATGTTCTGCCTCCCGTTGACGATGATCAGGGGCGCAGACTTTCCCTTGTGGAGGAATGTCACGACCGTTGGATGGAAAACGCACGAAACAGAAAGACTAAGGAGGGCAAGCGATGAAAAGAGGCAGGACATATATACTCGGACTGTTGATAATGCTGCTAGCACCCCTGTCCGCAAATGCGCAATGGAGTTTTGATGTGGGGACGGTTGAAGCCTATATCAATGACCACAAGCAACAGCGAAGCCTCTTGCTGGCTCGCTCCACATTGGAACACAGCAACAAACTGTTGCATGAATACAGCCGCAAGGAAACAGTGGGTTATAAGGAGCTGAACGTGGATCTGGACAAGTACACCAGAGCTTTCGATGTAATTGACGTGATGTACCAGTCCCTGCGCACGGCATTGAATGTACATTCCACCTACAAAGGGGTCAGCGAAAGAATATCCGACTATAAGGCGATGCTTGAAGATTTCAATGAGAAGGTCATCAAGCGGAAACATATAGAGTTGGCGGACACGCTGATATTATCCATCAATGCCGGAGTCATACGGATGATAGCACAGGAAGGAGAATGCCTATATAAATCCGTGAGCGATTTGGTTCTGTACGCCACAGGTGCGGCGGCTTGTTCCACTTCGGACTTGCTGATGGTGCTGAACAGCATCAACCATTCTCTTGACAATATCAAGAAGCATTTGAACCGTGCCTATTTCGAGACCTGGCGGTACATACAGGTTCGTATCGGCTACTGGAAAGAGAAAGTCTATCGTACCAAGACCAAACGGGAACTTATTGACGATGCTTTCGGGCGGTGGAGACAATCAGGTAAACTGGATTATTGATAACTAAAAAAAAGAGAAATTATGAAATGGATTTTTACAACGATGCTGTTAGTGACAACCATTGCGGCAAACGCCCAATATGTTACCTACAACCACGATTCGCCCAAGATGAACCAAATCACGGTGGAGGAAACCGGAGCCGGTGCGCTCAAACCGGAACCTTATTACACGTTGCTGCACAACAAGTACAAGAAAACGGCAGCGGTCAAGAACAAACTCACATTCCGCACGGCGGCAGGCGTGGCTTCCTATCAGCAGGTAGATGAAGCGGAAGCCATAGATTCCGCACTCACAAGCAGAGCCAAGATTGAAGCCTTGAATGTCGCGGACCGACAAGTGGATCTGGCCTGGCTTGCGGAAAAGGACAAGGTGGAATCCCAGATGCGGCAGTTTCAGAAGAACATTGACCGCATAACGATGACAGGCGGCTCACCAAAAGAAAATGAACGGTGGAATGACTATTACCGTGTCTATCAATGCGCAATCAAGGCAACAAGGGATGCCTATATGCCCAACGCGCAGCGTAAGAAAGAGTATCTGCAAATCTATGCCGATGTCTCCCGGCAAAACGATGTACTGGTGAAATATCTCGTCCAGTTGAGCAACCGCAATGCCACGAAGAATCTCCTTTCGGCAACGGACAACCACTCGATAGACAAAAGAAGCATTATCAGCAATGCCATGAGCCGCTGGAATGAATCCCGGTCGGCAGTGCGAGGGTTGCAGAATGATGACGGAAACGAAGACGGAAATGAGAACGAGAGTGTGAACAGATAAAATTTAATGGAAAAACAGATGGCAAGCGGAGATATACTTTCAGATTTCGGCATCAATCTGCTTGAAGAAGAGATTGATGATGTGATTTTTCAGACCAACGAGTTCCTGACGGATGCCACCTTCACAGGTTCGCAAGGCCCGTTTTGGTGGATTCTCCAGATGTGTATGGCACTCGCGGCCTTGTTTGCAATCGTCATGGCAGCAGGCATGGCGTATAAGATGATGGTCAAGAACGAACCACTGGATATCATGAAGTTGTTCAAGCCATTGGCGATTTCAATTATCCTATGCTGGTGGTATCCTCCGGCAGACACGGGTATGGTAAACAGTGGGAGCAACTGGTGCGTGCTGGATTTCCTATCCTATATCCCTAACTGTATCGGCTCTTACACTCATGACCTGTACCAGGCGGAAGCCACACAGATAGAGGATAAATTTCAGGAGGTGCAGCAACTCATCTATGCAAGAGATACGATGTACACCAGCCTGCAAGCACAGGCGGATGTGGCACACAGCGGAACTTCCGACCCTAATCTGATAGAAGCCACTATGGAACAGACCGGGGTGGACGAAGTGACCAATATGGAAAAGGATGCAGCCAAACTTTGGTTCACATCACTTACTTCCGGGATTGTTGTAGGAATAGATAAAATCGTGATGCTCATAGCTTTAATTGTATTTCGCATAGGCTGGTGGGCAACGATTTACTGCCAGCAAATCCTGCTCGGAATGCTCACGATATTCGGTCCGATACAGTGGGCGTTCTCGCTATTGCCCAAGTGGGAAGGAGCCTGGGCAAAATGGCTGACAAGGTATCTGACGGTGCATTTTTATGGTGCGATGCTATACTTCGTAGGATTTTATGTCCTGCTCCTGTTCGACATCGTGCTGTGCATACAGGTCGAGAACCTGACAGCCATCACACAGAGCGAGGCGACGATGGCGGCCTACCTGCAAAACTCTTTCTTCTCGGCAGGCTACCTTATGGCTGCAAGTATCGTGGCATTGAAATGCCTGAACCTTGTTCCGGACTTGGCTGCCTGGATGATACCTGAGGGCGATACCGCATTCTCAACCCGAAACTTCGGTGAAGGTGTGGCTCAACAGGCGAAGATGACAGCGACCGGTGCAATCGGCACCATGATGCGATAACCGTAAACTCATAATCAAGAATATACAATGGTAATCAGAAATTTAGAAAACAAAATCAAGTTAGTGGGAATCATCTGCTCGTTCTTCCTTGCCGGTTGTATCATCATCAGCGTGAGCAGCATTTGGACGGCACGGACAATGGTGACAGATGCGCAGAAGAAAGTCTATGTGCTGGACGGCAACGTGCCGATATTGGTCAACCGTACGACGATGGACGAAACCCTCGATGTAGAAGCCAAGAGCCATGTGGAAATGTTCCACCACTTCTTTTTTACGCTTCCTCCCGATGACAAGTACATCAAATACACGATGGAAAAGTCGATGTACCTGGTGGACGAGACCGGACTTGCACAGTACAACACGCTCAAAGAGAAAGGCTTTTACTCCAACATCTTGGGAACGAGTGCCGTATTCTCCATTTACTGCGACAGTGTACGGTTTGACAAAAGCAATATGGAGTTCACTTATTACGGACGGCAGCGTATCGAGCGCAGAAGCAACATCCTGATGCGAGAACTGGTGACGGCAGGGCAACTCAAACGAGTGCCGAGAACCGAGAACAATCCGCACGGACTGCTTATCGTAAATTGGCGTACCCTCCTCAATAAAGACATCGAACAGAAAACAAAAGCAACCTATTAAAATTTACAGATATGAACACCAAAGGATTCCGCAGGATGCTGTTCGGCGAAAAGATGCCGGACAAGAACGATCCACAATACAAAGAGAGATACGAGCGTGATGTGAATGCCGGTCGCAAATTCGCCCAGGCGACACGTCTTGACAAACTGGCCGCCAAGATACAGGGCTTTGCCAACAGGAACAAGATACTGTTCCTTGTCATGGTATTCGGTTTCGTAATCGGCACATTCACCTTCAACATTTATCGGCTGACCAAGGCTTATCGGCATGGTCAGGAGACAAGAAGTGCTACAGAAATGCAGGACAGCCTGCTCAGAGAACGCCACAAGGAGCCGGTTGCTCCCATTGTTGAACCCACCCAAACCAGACAACGATGAAAAGGATATTCGAGAAAATCAATTTCAGGCAGCCCAAATATATGCTTCCTGCCATATTGTATATTCCGCTGTTGGGCGCATCCTATTTCATCTTTGACCTCTTCAATGCAGAAAAGGCAGAGATAGCTGACAAGACACTCCAGACCACGGAGTTCCTGAATCCCGACCTGCCCGATGCCACCATCAAGGGCGGCGACGGCATAGGAAGCAAATATGAGAACATGGCAAAGTCGTGGGGCAAGATTGCCGACTACACGGCTGTGGATAACATAGAACGAGACGAACCCAATGATGACAAGGAAAAATACGAATCGCAGTACAGCCAGGACGAAGTTGCCTTCTTGGGTGAACTGGAACAGCAGAATTTACAGGCAGAGGAAGCTGCCGATGCCAAAGCGAGAGAGCAGGAAGCCCTCAAAGAACTGGAGCGTGCCCTCGCCGAAGCACGACTAAAGGCGCAGGCACGGGTGACACCTGTTGAACCGCTTGCAGAAGACTGCCTTGAACAACACACGGAAACCGGAGTGTCCGCAAGCGGAACAATCAATGAAGACAGCCGGGCGGTAAACGCTCCTTCCGAAAACGAAGAACCGGGTGAAATGGTCAAGAAAGTAAAAGTGACCTCCGACTATTTCAACACCATTGCCCAAAACGAGCATGAGCCTAATCTGATCAAGGCGATTATAGACGAGGATGTCAAGGCCGTGGACGGAAGCCGTGTCAGGCTTCGGCTTTTGGATGATGTGGAAATCAATGAGACGGTGGTCAAAAGCGGTTCTTATCTCTATGCCATCATGAGCGGTTTTTCATCGCAGAGGGTCAAGGGAACCATTAACAGCGTACTGGTGGATGATGAAATCATCAAGGTCAGCCTTTCGCTCTATGATACCGACGGACTGGAGGGGCTGTATGTGCCGTCAAGTTCATTCAGGGAAACCGCCAAAGATGTGGCAAGCGGAGCGTTCAACAGCAACATGAACATGAATACCGGCGGTAATGGCAACAGCCTTACCCAATGGGGAATGCAGGCGATTCAGGATGCCTACCAGAAGACGAGCAACGCCATCAGCAAGAACATCAAGAAGAACAAGGTCAACCTGAAATACGGTACGTTTGTCTATATCATCAACAGCAAGGAAAAAAGAAACGCAAAGTAAATAACCATTCAAAGAATCATAGATATGAAGATTATCAAGATTATCTGTATCGGAGTAACGGCGGCATTGTCGAGCCTGCCTGCATTCGCCCAGCAGACTTACGAGGAACTGGAGCAACTGACCGTCAACGAGCAAGTGACCACGGTCATTACCGCTTCAGAACCTATACGCTTCGTGGATATTTCCACGGACAAAGTGGTCGGTGACCAACCGATAAACAACACGATCCGTCTGAAGCCAAAGGAGACGGGACACGAGGACGGTGAGGTACTGGCCGTCGTCACCATTGTCACGGAACGCTACCGCACCCAGTATGCGCTGCTCTATACCACAAGGATGCAGGAAGCCGTGACGGACAAGGAAATCGAGTTCCGGGAACGTAACGCCTATAACAATCCGGCCGTGAGTATGTCACAGGCGGATATGACGCAGTTTGCGAGGCGTATATGGAACTCTCCTGCCAAATACCGCAACGTGAGAAGCCGGGAACACCGCATGACGATGAGATTGAACAACATCTATGCGGTCAGTGATTATTTTTTCATTGACTTCTCCATCGAGAACAAGACCAATATCCGTTTCGACATCGATCAGATACGGGTAAAACTCGCTGACAAGAAGTTGTCCAAGGCAACCAACGCCCAAAGCATAGAGCTGGCCCCCGCATTGGTACTTGAACAGGCAAAGTCATTCCGTCATGGCTACCGTAACGTCGTCGTGTTGAAGAAGATGACCTTCCCCAACGACAAGGTACTGACCATTGAAATGACCGAGAAACAGATAAGCGGCAGGAACATACATTTGAATATAGACTACGAGGATGTGCTTTCAGCCGATTCGTTTAACCGTGTATTATTGGAGGAGGAATGATGAAAAAGATATTATTGGTATTGGTTGCGGTCATAACATTTGCCATGAACGGCAAAGCGCAAAGCAACATCGACCGTCTTTCATTGGGTTTTGGTTGCCTGTATCAAAACGGGTTGGATCTCACCCTCTCATACGAACATGAGGGCAAATACCACCACATGTGGGAGTTTTTTGCCAACGGTTATCTCAAATGGGATGAATGCGCATCCTGCGGTCATATCTGTCCGGAATCATTCTGGAGGAATTACAGGAGTTACGGATTCGGAGTAGCCTACAAGCCTTGTGTGGCGCGTGGTCGCAACCATTACGGCAATGTCCGTATCGGGGCATCGGCCGGGAGTGACACAAAACGGTTCTTGGGCGGCATCCACCTCGGCTATGAACACAATTATGTGCTTCGAGGTGGCTGGAGGCTGTTCTGCCAGGTGAAAACCGATTTGATGATAAAAGGAGAAGACCTGTTCCGCACGGGCATTGTCTTAGGTGTAAAATTACCTCTAAACTAAGGGAAAATGAAAAAGAAATTATACATAAACGCTTGCAGGCTATTCAGCCTGTTGGCCATCGTCACGTTATTCGTGGCCTGTGACGCACACCAGGATTTCCCGGACACGGCAATGAAACCCTGCCATATCCTGTGTACGGACGGCAAAGTGTTGTCGGTATCAGACTTCAAGCAATCCGAAAAGCAGCCTATTGCCGTGGTGTTCCATGTCAATCACGACGAAGCCATTGAAGGCAACGGCTATGCGGTTTACCTGTGGGACTTGGCACCGGAGGCTTTTGCAGATAGCGTAGGTGTAAACCAACGCACATCTGCTGACATCACGGCACTGGACGGCAACGAGAACACCTTTGCAATCTACGACACCAGAGAAACCACCTCGCCTATGGCAGAAGCGGTCTTCGCCCTGTGGCGGTACGGACAGTCGTCCTATATCCCATCCGTGGCACAGATGCGGATGCTTTATAATGCCAAGGGCCAGATAAACCCCATCATCAGGATGTGCGGTGGCGACGAACTGCCCGATGCAGCCGATGACTGCTGGTACTGGACGAGTACGGAAGTGGCCGGGCAGGAAAAGGCGAAAGCGTGGCTCTATTCCATGGGAAGCGGCTCGATGCAGGAAACACCCAAGACACAGGCGCACAAGGTACGTGCAATCATTACTTTGAGAGATTAAAAATCAGAACACACAAGAATTAGCGAATAACTGGAAACGAAATGGAAGAAAGCAAAGAGTTACAAGGATTTTACAAGATATTCCGTTCGGTCATCTATGTCTCCATTCTGCTGGAGTTCTTCGAGTATGCCATTGACCCGGTCATGCTTGACCATTGGGGCGGCATACTCTGCGACATACACGGGCGTATCAAGCGGTGGGTAATCTACAATGACGGGAATCTCGCGTATAGCAAGTTAGCCACGTTCCTGCTTATATGCATCACCTGCATAGGGACAAGGAACAAGAAGAAACTGGAGTTCAATGCACGGAAACAAGTCCTTTATCCTATCATAATAGGTATGTGGCTGGTTGTATCGTCTGTTTGGCTGTTCGGATATCCGATGGAAACAAGGCTTTACACTTTACGGTTGAACATCTGGCTTTATATGCTTGCCTCAATAATCGGTGTAGTACTGGTACACATTGCCCTTGACAACATGTCCAAGTTCCTCAAAGAGGGATTGCTGAAAGACCGTTTCAATTTTGAGAACGAGAGTTTTGAGCAGTGCCGGGAGTTGCAGGAGAACAAGTATTCGGTCAATATCCCCATGCGCTACTATTACCGGGGGAAGTTCCGCAAAGGTTGGGTGAACATCAGCAATCCGTTCCGAGGCACATGGGTGGTCGGCACACCGGGTTCCGGCAAGACTTTTTCCATTATCGAACCATTTATCCGGCAACACTCTGCAAAAGGCTTTGCTTTAGTAGTCTACGATTACAAATTTCCGACTTTGGCGACCAAATTATACTATCATTATAAGAAAAACCAGAAGCTCGGGAAACTGCCCAAGAGGTGCAAGTTCAACATCATCAATTTCGTGGATGTGGAATACAGCCGCAGGGTGAACCCTATCCAGCCGAAGTACATCAATAACCTGGCTGCCGCATCTGAAACCGCTGAAACTTTGCTTGAATCCCTGCAGAAAGGCAAGAAAGAAGGAGGCGGTGGCAGTGACCAGTTCTTTCAGACATCCGCTGTCAACTTCCTGGCAGCCTGCATCTATTTCTTCTGCAACTGGGGCAAAGAGCCATACGACAAAGACGGCAATATGCTCACGGCAGAGAAGGTACAGGACAAACAGACCAAGCGGATGATACCCACCGGACGTGTGTTCAATTCCGCAGGTGAGGAAGTGGATCCGGCTTATTGGCTCGGAAAGTATTCCGATATGCCACATATCCTGTCATTCCTCAATGAGAGTTACCAGACCATTTTCGAGGTGTTGGAGACCGACAACGAGGTGGCACCGTTGCTCGGTCCGTTCCAGACCGCTCTGAAGAACAAGGCAATGGAGCAGTTGGAAGGTATGATCGGTACGCTGCGTGTCTATACCTCGCGCCTTGCCACCAAGGAAAGTTACTGGATATTCCACAAGGACGGTGACGACTTCGACTTGAAAGTATCTGACCCCATAAGCCCTTCTTATCTCTTGATAGCCAATGACCCGGAAATGGAAAGCATTATCGGGGCACTCAACGCCCTTATCCTCAATCGTCTGGTTACACGAGTGAACACGGGACAAGGCAAGAATATCCCGGTAAGCATCATCGTGGATGAGCTGCCTACCCTGTATTTTCACAAGATAGACCGCCTTATCGGTACAGCACGAAGTAACAAGGTGTCAGTGGTATTGGGATTTCAAGAGTTACCGCAACTTGAAGCGGATTATGGCAAGGTGGGTACGCAGAAGATTATCACCACTGTCGGCAATGTGGTCAGCGGTTCAGCACGTTCCAAAGAGACCTTGGAATGGCTGTCTTCTGACATTTTCGGCAAGGTGGTACAGCTCAAAAAAGGTGTTACCATTGATCGGGACAAAACCTCCATCAACCTCAATGAGAACATGGATAGTCTCGTTCCTGCATCCAAAATCTCCGATATGCCGACCGGATGGATATGCGGTCAGACAGCCCGTGACTTTGTGCAAACAAAAACAGGCAGCGGTGGAAGCATGAACATTCAGGAAAGCGAGGAGTTCAAGACCTCCAAGTTCTACTGCAAGACAGACTTCGACATGAAGGAGATAAAAAAGGAGGAAGCCGGCTATATACCGCTTCCCAAGTTCTACACCTTCAAATCAAGGGATGAACGGGAACGTATCCTTTACAAGAACTTCGTACAGGTCGGAGAAGATGTTAAGGAAATGATTCAAGAGATTCAGAAGTATAAAGTCAAATAGATAAAATATAGCGACATGTAACATAAACCTGAAAATTCATGAAAAACAAATAAAATTCATTGAATTTTCTGAAAAATAATATCATATTCAATGCGAAAATTTGGATAGTAAATGCTAGAAACGCAACATAATAATCAAAAAATAGTTCTTAAAAAGGTACTATGGTGCTTTGAGGTTCAAATTAAAGGCCTTTAAATATTGCGGCAATACCATTTGCTGCATAGTCTTTTGGGGGAGATAGTAGCAATTTTAGTTTCTATCAGATAGTTCTTATACCCACCCCCCATCCCGTCCGAGAACAGCTGTTTTGGGGTGTATCACATAGGGCAGAACCGCTATCACGACTCCACCTAAGCCCCTCTAAGGGCATATATTTTTTCATCTTAAAATTTTGTTTTATGTTAAATAATTCGTCATAAGGGCTTAAAAAGGCCGATATGAACACTAATTGAGCGTGTTTTTCGATGGTATATGATTCACTATAGGTCATTATCCAAGAGAAGCAATCAAAGCAGATACACCTTTGAGAGATATGGCACGACGAAGGTTATAAGATAGGCAAAAGAGGCCCATCTCAGCAGTTACTTTCAGTTTGCCTTTCAGTAAAAAGTAGTATTGCCCAAGTGCTCGCTTCATGGTTCCGAAAGGATGCTCGGAGAGGCATTTGCGATTGTCCATCTTGTTCTGGTCTAGATGCAAAACGTAACGGACAACCTTCTTCACAACCTTCATTCTTGGAGGTTTTGGCTTGTCTTTATTCTCTTCTTTGAGTTGCTTGCGTTTTGCTTCAGTTGCCTTTATCAAGGTGTCTTTGTTGAAGTCTGCCTCCTTGAACTTCTGGATGGTACACTTGCACTTGCATTTTTTACATGCAAGCTTGTTGCAGTAGCGGATCATACCGTTTCTTTTGATAGACTTTTGCCTCAGGATTTCTCCTTGCGGACAATAGACAAGATTGCGTTCGGCATCCCTCACGAAGTATCCTTCAAGAGCCTTGGCACGCATCTGCTCGGGAGTCATCTTCAGTACAGCAGACTCTGCTACATCAGAAGTGTACTCCTTGACCTCTACAATCTGTGCATCGGTTAAAAAATCCTTGTAGGCTTCCGGTATGACTGCAGCTTCAAGACATGCCTTCAAATCTTC
>OLGE01000237.1_pt1 | contig 68933 bp, 63 predicted proteins | sample 1605151 | NCBI WGS metagenome assembly OLGE01 (sample SAMEA3888912, study PRJEB22519) | human gut metagenome | biome: human gut; feature: human-associated habitat; material: faeces | place: Denmark | collected 2010
GGAATAATATAGGCAACAAATGTAGCCACAAATACTGTGAGCAAATATTTCTTTGTATCTTTATCTCTTAGTTTCATATAATGCCAATTGTGCGTTGGATGGGAGTCCGCCATTCTGTTGTATAGGTTGTGACAATGTCTGATTTCAACCTCTTTACGAGCTTTGGCAAATTTTTCTTTCACTTGTTTCTCTATCCCTTTTTTTCGCTGAATCATATGACGAAGCACAGCTATTGCTTCTTCCTTATTTTTGATGCCATACTAAATCCTTTCTATTAAAGTTTTCTTTTGACAAAAATACAATTAATCTTTGTGTTTGCCAAAAGAATCCATAATTATTTAATCATCAATTGTTAAAGCTACGATTCAAATTGTCCATCCCAAAATTTTTTTGATTATATGTTTTTATTTCGTAATTTTGTAATTGCGAACAATCCAAATAGGTTACCGTAAGATTATAGGTATAAGGAAAAAAGAGATGAAACAACTTAAGGAAAATGAAGGCATAGAGCGCAGTTTGTTACTTGCAATGGCTGTTATAGCGGGATTGACCGTGGCAAATTGCTATTACAACCAGCCTCTTCTGGAGATGATACGTCACGACATAGGAGTAAGCCAACATGAGGCAAACCTTATAACCGTTGTCACCCAAATAGGCTATGCGCTTGGTTTGTGCTTTCTTATCCCTATGGGCGACCTCTACTCGCGCCGTCGCATAATCGTTGTGAATATGACGGTGGCAGCCATTATGGCAGTCTTCATTGCCGTAGCCCACAATGTGTGGATGATTTGGGGAGCCTCTCTGCTATTGGGAGCCTGCTCCGTAATTCCGCAGTTTTTCATACCTATAGCAGGACAATATTCCGAGAAGGAGAATAAAAGCAGGAATATGGGCGTCGTTCTGTCGGGGCTGCTGACGGGCATACTTGCCTCGAGAGTGGTTAGCGGTTATGTAGGCGAATGGTTGGGCTGGCGCGAAATGTTTTTAATAGCGGCTCTTGTGATGGTGCTGTGCATGGCCATCACGCTCAAGATTATGCCACAGATAAAGAGCAACTATGTCGGCACATACGGTGGCTTGATGGCCAGCGTATTTAATATTGTGACGAGCAATGGGCGCATACGCCTTTATGCAGTACGTGCCGCCTTCAGCTTTGGCAGCATGATGGCCATTTGGGCGTGCCTCGCCTTTCGGTTGGCACAGGCTCCGTTCTATTCTGGTAGCGAGATGGTGGGAACTTTAGGATTGTGCGGCATAGCCGGGGCTATAGCGGCAAGCGGTGTAGGCAAGCTTGTAAGCCGCTTGGGCATAAGAAATATGAGCGTTCATGGGGCTTGCTTGCAGCTTGTGGCGTGGGCAACGGCTTGGCTGCTTGGTGACACTTTCATGGGGCTTGTTGTGGCTATCATATTGGTAGACGTTGGTTTGCAATGTCTGCAACTAAGCAATCAAAGTGGCTGTATTCAGGAGATGCCACAAGCTTCCAACAGAGCCAATACCATATTTATGACCACTTATTTTATAGGCGGCTCCTTTGGCACATATTGTGCCGGTTTGGCTTGGGCTCATAAGGGATGGACTGGCGTGTGTGCGGTGGGAGCAATATTGGCTGCAATCTCGCTCCGCATAACATGTTTTAATGGGAAGAGAATTTAAATAATTGCATTATATGATTTCATTTCAAAGTGACTACAACAATGGTATGCTGCCGGAGATATTAGAGGCTCTTGGCAGGACAAACGATGACAAGACTCCTGGTTATGGCTATGACCATTATACAGAATCGGCAAAACAGAAGATTCGCAAGGCTATAGATAACGAGGAGGCTGACGTGTTCTTCCTTGTGGGAGGTACGCAGACCAACACAACGGTCATCGACTCTGTGCTGCTGGGATGTGAGGGCGTTGTTTGTGTGGAGACTGGACATATTGAGGTGCATGAGTCTGGTGCCGTGGAGGCATTCGGACATAAGGTTATCACTCTTCCCTCCGTCAACAGCAAGCTTACTCCTGGAACATTGTCTGCTTATATGGACAGATTCTTGGCTGACGAGACGCATCCCCACATGGTGCAACCAGGAATGGTATATATATCAATGCCTACTGAGTTTGGAATGGTATATACAAAGGCTGAGCTTGAGAATCTGTACGCCACATGCCGGAAATATGATCTGCGTCTGTTTATCGACGGAGCACGACTGGGCTATGGACTGATGTCGGAGGCATGCGACTACGACTTGCCATTCCTCGCCAAGCATTGCGATGTGTTCTATATTGGTGGCACAAAGGTTGGAGCAATGATTGGTGAGGCTGTGGTGTTCACAGGAATGAAGGCTCCCAAATATTTCTTCACCATCGTGAAACGCCACGGAGCTTTGCTCGCCAAAGGCAGAATGCTTGGCATCCAGTTTGACACGTTGTTTACTGACAATCTGTATTTTAAGGTTTCGCAACATGCCATCAATATGGCTGTCCGCATCTGCGATATATTCAAAAAGCATGGCATAGCGATAGCCTACGACTCGCCAACAAATCAACAGTTCGTTGTTCTGCCCAAAAAAATTTACGAGGCACTCTCACAGAAGGTAGCTTTTGAGATATGGGAGAGAAAGAGTGATGAGGAGATTGTCTGCCGTTTCGTCACCAGTTGGGCGACTAAGGAAGAGGAAATAGACGAATTGGACCGGATATTAACAACTTTATGTTGAGCTTGCCGAGCTAATGACTGATTGTGGCAGTTTTTATTAAATATGCCATCATTGCCCGAGCCATGAATCTAAGATTGTGGCTACGGGCAATATTTGAGTTTTTTTGTTTGATAAATTTGTTGGCATTTTCTTTCATTCTTATTAGGATTTTTTCTTAAAAATCCCCAACTTTCCAATATTTATTACTAACTTTGCAAACTGAAAATTGCAATTCGAATACTTAGGAAGTATTCTACGTAGAAAAAGAAACAAATTGTTTTAAATTTTTTATGGATTTTATCTTATTAATCACAGTCATCTTGACGGCTGTTGTATTGGTGGTGGGTGCATACGTAGTTGCAAAACTCGTAGGTCCTCGTTCGTACAACCCGGTTAAGGGTCAGCCCTTTGAGTGTGGTATCCCGACACGCGGAACTTCTTGGATTCCAGTGCATGTGGGCTATTACCTCTTCGCGATTCTTTTCCTTATGTTCGACATTGAGACCCTCTTCCTCTACCCTTGGGCAGTGGTAGTCAAGCAGTTTGGAGCCATGGCACTTGCGAGTGTCGGTTTCTTCATGCTGGTATTGGTATTTGGCCTTGCTTACGCATGGCGGAAAGGAGCGTTGGAATGGAAGTAAGAAAACCTGTTATCAAGAGTATTCCTTACGATGAGTTCAAGGACAACGAAAGCCTTGAGAAAATCGTGGACGAACTCCATGAAGGAGGCGTCAATGTCATAGTTGGCTCGCTTGACCAGGCTATCAACTGGGGACGTTCCAACTCTCTGTGGTCTTTAACATTCGGAACATCATGCTGCGGTATTGAGTTCATGGCTGTGGGCTGCGCACGTTACGACTTCTCACGCTTCGGCTTCGAGGTGACCCGTAACTCTCCGCGCCAGGCCGACCTCATCATGTGTGCCGGTACTATCACAAACAAGATGGCTCCTGTCTTCAAGCGTCTCTACGACGAAATGGCAGAACCGAAGTATGTTGTGGCAGTGGGCGGATGTGCCATCAGCGGCGGACCGTTCAAGAACTCATACAATGTGGTGCGCGGTATCAGCGAAATCGTGCCCGTGGATGTGTATGTGCCGGGATGCCCTCCGCGTCCGGAGGCAATCCTCTACGGTATGATGCAGCTCCAGCGCAAAGTGAAGATAGAGAAATTCTTCGGCGGTGCCAACCATAAGATGACAAAGGAAGAGAAGGAACTCTCCATGTCGAAGGGCGGCCTGCACGGACTCAGCAACGAAGCTCTCGCAGACGAAAAGATGCGTGAGACAATCGTGGTGAACGAAGTGCCTGAAGATTTTGATGCAAAGAAAGGTCTAACGGATTAATATAATAAGGTATAAGATATGAAACTTGAAAACATTGAACTCTCATTCGACAGTTTTGCGGGTGAGATGTCGAAACTGAAAAACCAGAAACATTTCGACTACCTTGTTACCATCATCGGCGAGGACTTCGGTGAAGAAGGTCTGGGATGTATCTACATCCTTGAAAATACCGACAACAACGAACGCTGCTCGGTGAAGACCATCGCCAAGAAAGTGGATGGAAGTGATGTAATCCCTACCGTTACCGAACTCTGGAAGGCTGCCGACCTGCTTGAACGCGAAGTGTTCGACTTCGTAGGTATCAAGTTCCTTGGTCATCCCGATATGCGCCGCCTTTTCCTTCGCACCGATTTCAATGGCTATCCTTTGCGCAAGGACTTCGACATGAGTCCTGAGGCAAACCGCTTCCCATTGACCGACGAGCCGGAGTCCGATTACACCGTCGTTTACAGCCTTGACGCTGATGGCCACCTCGTGGCAACAAAGAACCGCCTCTTCGATGATGGCGACTTCGTTGTGAACATCGGTCCTAACCACCCTTCAACTCACGGTGTGCTCCGCTTGCAGACAGTTCTCGACGGTGAGAAGGTAAAGCGCATTTATCCGCACCTCGGATACATCCATCGTGGTATAGAGAAGATGTGGGAGGGCATGACCTATCCGCAGACTCTCGCTCTTACCGACCGTCTCAACTACCTCTCTGCAATGATGCACCGTCACGCTCTCGTTGGTGTGATAGAGGAGGGTATGGGCATTGAACTCAGCGACCGCATACACTACATCCGTACCATCATGGACGAGTTGCAGCGTATCGACAGCCACTTGCTTTATCTCGGTTGTACCGCACAGGACTTGGGCGCACTCACAGCGTTCCTTTATTGTATGCGCGACCGTGAGCATGTGCTGAATGTAATGGAGGAAACAACTGGTGGACGACTCATCATGAACTACTACCGCATCGGTGGTTGTCAGGCAGACATCGACCCGAAGTTCGTGGAGAACACGAAGAAACTCTGCAAGTATCTGCGTCCGAAAATACAGGAATACCTCGATGTGTTCGGCGACAATGTCATTACTCACAACCGTCTCGTAGGTGTAGGTCCGATGGGTCGTGAAGACTGTATCAACTACGCCGTGACCGGTCCTGCCGGACGTGCTGCCGGATGGAAGAACGATACACGTAAGCGTCATCCTTACGACCTCTACGACAAAGTGGAGTGGGAGGAGATAACCATGACCGGTTGCGACTCCATGGACCGCTACTATTGCCACATAAAGGAACTTTACCAGAGCTTGAACATCATCGAACAGCTCATTGACAATATTCCGGAAGGCGAGTTCTACATCAAGCAGAAGCCTATCATCAAGGTGCCGGAAGGACAGTGGTACTTCTCTGTTGAGGGTGCAAGCGGCGAGTTCGGCGTTTATCTCGACTCCAAAGGCGACAAGAGTCCTTACCGTATGAAGATGCGCCCGATGGGTCTGACCCTTACAGGTGCTCTCGATCCGATGCTTCGCGGACAGAAGATTGCCGACCTGATCACAACAGGTGCTGCTATCGACTTCGTAATCCCTGACATCGACAGATAGGATGAATTAGGAATTGGGAATTAGGAATTTCGTAGTTCATAATTAAAATTCCAAACTCATAATTCAAAAATCAAAAATAAACAAAATGTTTGACTTTAGTATAGTAACAAACTGGTTCCACAATCTCCTTTCAGTGACCTGCGGTCTTGGGGATTTCTGGACAATACTGATCGAGTGCATCCTGGTTGGTGTCTGCATTCTTGCAGGTTATGCTATCCTTGCTATCATCTTGATCTTCATGGAACGTAAGGTCTGCGCCTACTTCCAGTGCCGTCTCGGCCCGATGCGTGTCGGTCCTTGGGGCGTATTCCAGGTGTTTGCCGATGTGCTGAAGATGCTCATCAAGGAGATTTTCTCCGTAGATGGTGCAGATAAGGTACTCTACTACATCGCTCCGTTCCTCGTTATCATAGCTTCCGTAGGCACATTCGCGTTCCTTCCTTGGAACAACGGTGCTGAGGTGCTCGACTTCAATGTTGGAGTATTCCTCATGTCGGCTATATCAAGCATCGGCATTGTAGGTATCTTCATGGCAGGTTGGGGTTCAAACAACAAGTACTCAGTGGTTTCGGCTATGCGTGGTGCTGTGCAGCTCATTTCTTATGAAATGTCACTCGCGCTCTGTCTCATCACCGCTGTCGTGCTTACCGGCACAATGCAGGTGTCTGGCATCGTAGAAGCTCAGACCGGAGCATTCGGCTGGCTCATCTTCAAGGGGCACATCCCGGCAATCATCGCCTTCCTCGTGTTCCTCGTTGCAGGCAATGCCGAAGCTAACCGTGGTCCGTTCGACTTGGCTGAGGCTGAGTCGGAGCTTACCGCAGGTTATCACACAGAGTATTCTGGTATGGGTTTCGGTTTCTACTACCTCGCCGAGTATCTTAACCTCTTCGTGGTTTCAGGCATCGCTACCACAGTGTTCCTTGGCGGCTGGGCACCGTTCAATATCGGTGTGGAGGCTGTTGATGGAATCCTCAACTTCATTCCGGGCATCGTGTGGTTCCTCGGCAAGACATTCGCCGTGGTTTGGCTGCTCATGTGGGTGCGCTGGACATTCCCGCGTCTGCGTATCGACCAGATTCTGAAGCTTGAGTGGAAGTATCTCATGCCTTTGTGTCTTATCAACTTGATTCTCATGACTGTAGTTGTGGCATTCGGTTGGCACTTTTAATTAGAAGTTAAGAAGTAATGGAGTTAGGAAGTTAAACCAAATGTACAGAATATATAATAAATAAGGTGATGGTTTGACTTCAAGCGACCAACGGGAGCGATAACTTCTCACTTCTGAATTCTTAATAATAATAAACAATGGAAGAAAACAAAAAATCATATTTCGGAGAAATCGGGGCTGCCGTGAAGACTCTCGCTGTGGGTATGAAGACTACTCTTCAGGAGTACTTCACCCCGAAGAGCACTGAACAGTATCCCGAAAACCGCAAGACTACACTGCATGTCTCCGCACGTCACCGCGGACGCCTCGTGATGAACCGTGATGAAAACGGTGCGGTGAAGTGTACGGCATGTACGCTTTGTGAGAAGGCTTGCCCGAACGGCACCATCAAGATTGTGTCGCAGATGGTGGAGAACCCGGAGACCGGCAAGAAGAAAAAGCAGCTTGTCGATTATCAGTACGACCTCGGCGACTGCATGTTCTGCGAGCTTTGTGTGAATGCTTGCAACTTCGGTGCAATCAAATTTGTAAACGATTTCGAGAACTCTGTGTTCGACCGCAACGCACTCGTGCTTCATCTTGACAAGGAAGTGTATGAGGGCGGCTCTCTGCCCAATATCATTGATGGCGGTGCAGACTTTGAAATCGGAACCTTTAACACCAAAACAAAATAAGGAGTAAGAATAATTATGGCAAGTTTAGTAATGTTTTGCATCTTGGCAGTGGTCATTCTTGGCTCGGCTGTCTTGTGTGTGGCGACAAAGCGCATCATGCGTTCCGTCACATTCCTGCTTTTCGTACTCCTCGGAGTGGCAGGTCTTTATTTCCTGCTCGACTACACCTATCTCGGTGCAGCCCAGATAAGCGTGTATGCCGGTGGTATGGTGATGATGTATATCTTTGCCGTGCAGCTTGTAAACAAGCGCACCCTTCAGGGACTCGTTGAGCATGTGAAGGGCAGCCGCGCTCTTTCCGGCGCACTGCTTTGCATCATAGGTCTGGTGACTGTTGCCGGAATCCAGCTCAAGAACGGTTTCCTCAACCTTGCTGTTGAGGGTAAGGAAGTTCCTATGGAGACTATTGGTAATGCCCTTCTCGGTTCAGAGAAGTACCAGTACGTTCTGCCTTTCGAGTTCATTTCAGTGTTCCTTTTGGCATGTATCATTGGAGCAATTGTCGTAGCACGTAAAGAAAAGGAGGATAAGTAATGATGGTACCAGTAGAATGTTATTTTGTGCTTAGCGCACTTCTGTTCTTTATCGGCGTATATGGTTTCATCACACGCCGTAATCTGATAGCAATGCTCATCTCCATAGAACTTGTGCTCAACGCTGTCGATTTGAACTTCGCAGCTTTCAACCGTCTGCTCTTCCCGGAAGGATTCGAGGGTTTCTTCATGACTCTCTTCTCTATCGGTGTGAGCGCAGCTGAGAGTGCTGTCGCAATCGCAATTATTATCAATGTTTACCGCAATTTCCACAGCGATCAGGTGAACAGTATTGAAAACATGAAATATTAATAGATTATGGATTTTACATATTCAATATGGATTCTTCTGTTGCCGCTTATCAGTTTTCTGGTTATCGGTCTGCCGGAATTCGTAAACAAGAAGTATTCCTGGTCGCATAGGACAGCCGGGTTAATCGGCACCTGCTCTTTGGGCTTGGTGACAATCCTCAGCTATTTCACTGCGTTCCAGTATTTCACAGCCGATCGTCTTGCTGACGGAACCTTCGCGACTTTTGTGCCATACAATGTCACATGGTTGCCGCTTGGCCATCTGCATTTCGATCTTGGCATCCTGCTCGACCCGATTTCGGTGATGATGCTCATCGTCATCTCTACGGTCAGCCTCATGGTGCACATCTATTCGTTCGGCTATATGCACGGTGAGAAGGGTTTCCAGCGTTACTACGCCTTCCTTTCTCTCTTCACAATGTCAATGCTCGGACTGGTGCTCGCTACCAACATCTTCCAGATGTATATGTTCTGGGAGCTTGTGGGCGTAAGCTCTTACCTCCTCATTGGCTTCTACTACACTCTGAAGGCTGCTGTGCACGCTTCAAAGAAGGCGTTCATTGTTACGCGCTTTGCCGATATGTTCTTCCTTATCGGTATCCTCATCTTCGGCTACTACACCGGAAGCTACAACTTCTCGTTCACTGGTACGGAGATTGTCTATGGCGCAGGTGCTACAGCTTTCACTGCTGCCGATAGTGCACGCGCACTTGCTGCTGGCGGCATGATTCTGCCTACCGCTCTTGTGCTGATGTTCATCGGTGGTGCCGGTAAGTCGGCAATGTTCCCGTTGCACATCTGGCTTCCGGATGCTATGGAAGGTCCTACGCCGGTGTCAGCACTTATCCACGCCGCTACTATGGTCGTAGCCGGTGTTGTTCAGATTGCACGTTTGTTCCCCGTATGGATTGAGTACGCTCCGCAGGCTCTTGAGGTTGTGGTGATTGTAGGTGCTTTCACCGCCTTCTATGCTGCTGCCGTTGCTTGTGCCCAAAGCGACATCAAGCGTGTGCTTGCCTTCTCTACAATCTCACAGATTGCGTTCATGATGGTAGCACTCGGCGTCTGTCTGCCGGGTCATCACGGTGCCGCTCTCGACAACCACGCACAGCTTGGCTACATGGCTTCCATGTTCCACTTGTTCACACACGCCATGTTCAAGGCTTGTCTGTTCCTCGGTGCCGGTTGCATCATCCACGCAGTTCACTCAAATGAAATGTCTGCAATGGGCGGTCTGCGCAAGTATATGCCTGTCACCCATATCACATTCCTTATCTCTTGTCTTGCCATCGCCGGTATTCCGTTCTTCTCTGGCTTCAGTTCAAAGGACGAGATTATCACCGCTTGCTTTGAGTATTCACCGCTTTGCGGATGGTGGATGACAGGTGTTGCCGCAATGACAGCATTCTATATGTTCCGTCTCTATTACGGCATCTTCTGGGGAACTGAGAACAAGGAGCTCCACGCCCACCACACTCCTCACGAGGCACCCGTAACAATGACATTCCCGCTCGTTTTCCTGAGCATCGTCACTGTAGGTGTCGGTGTCGTTACTACACTCGGTGGTTTCCTCAACTGGGATTGGGCAAGCTTCGGTTCGCTCGTGAGCGCAGCAGGCACAGCCTATACCATACATTTCGATCCGCAGGTTGCTGCCACTTCCACAGTGATAGCAATCCTCTCAATCTGCCTCGCCACCTATATATATAAGGGAGAGAAGCAGCCCGTAGCCGACAAGCTGTACGCAACATTCCCGCGTCTGCACCGTTGGGCTTACAAGCGCTTCTACATGGATGAGGTTTATCAGTTTGTCACACACAAGATTCTGTTCCGCTATGTGAGCCGTCCGGTTCAGTGGATTGACGAAAAGATTATCAACGGTCTTATCGACTTCACTGCATGGGGTGCTAACGAGGCGGGTGAGACCATACGCCCATGGCAGAGTGGTGATGTCCGCCAGTATGCCGTCTGGTTCCTCACAGGTACGGTGGCTTTAACATTATTATTACTTTGTTTGTAAACAAGTGGACAAGTGGACAAGTGGACAAGCGGACAAGCTGATTGCTTTGCGGGTTTATACAAACAACTCGTCAATAAGTTTAGTTTAATATACTAACAGCTCGTCATCTCGTCTTCTCGTCATCTTGTCAACCAACAATTAAAAATATGAATATATTAAGTTTATTCGTAGTAATCCCTGTACTGATACTGCTGGGCCTTTGGATAGCCCGCAATGTCAATCAGGTGCGTGGTGTGATGGTTGCCGGTTCGTCGTGCCTCTTGGCATTGAGCGTGTGGCTCACACTCCATTTCATTGGTGAGCGTGCCGCTGGCAACACCGAGGAGATGATCCTCCGTGCTTGCACAGAGTGGTTCCCTGCTTTGCACATTAATTATGAAGTAGGTGTGGACGGCATTTCTGTCGTCATGCTTCTGCTTTCGAGCATTATCGTATTCACCGGTACTTTCGCTTCGTGGAAACTGAAGCCCCTCACAAAGGAGTTCTTCATGTGGTTCACACTGCTTTCAACCGGTGTCTATGGTTTCTTTATCTCCATCGACCTCTTCACCATGTTCATGTTCTACGAGGTTGCCCTCATCCCTATGTACCTCTTGATTGGCTACTGGGGTTCGGGTCGCAAGGAGTATGCAGCCATGAAGCTCACCTTGATGCTTATGGGCGGTTCCGCCCTCATCATCCTGGGTCTTGTGGGCATCTACTTCTTCAACGGCGGTACGACAATGAGCATCCTTGAGATTGCGCACAACAATCACATTCCGGCTAATGTCCAGAACGTGCTCTTCCCGTTTGTATTCATCGGTTTCGGTGTGCTTGGCGCACTCTTCCCGTTCCACACATGGTCGCCAATCGGTCACGGTTGTGCTCCGACCTCTGTGTCAATGCTCCATGCCGGTGTGCTTATGAAGCTTGGTGGTTACGGTTGCTTCCGCATCGCCATGTTCCTCCTGCCTCAGGCTGCGCATGATTTGGCATGGATATTCCTTATCCTTACCACAATCTCTGTCGTATATGGAGCTTTCTCCGCTTGTGTGCAGACCGACTTGAAGTTCATCAATGCCTACTCTTCGGTGTCTCACTGCGGTCTGGTGTTGTTCGCTCTTCTTATGATGACCCGCGTATCCTGTACCGGTGCCATCCTTCAGATGCTCTCTCACGGACTTATGACAGCTCTTTTCTTCGCCCTTATCGGTATGATTTACGGCCGTACCCACACCCGTGACATACGCGAGCTCGGCGGCTTGATGAAGATAATGCCGTTCCTCTCCGTAGGCTACGTTATTGCAGGTCTTGCCAACCTCGGTCTGCCGGGCTTCTCCGGTTTCATCGCCGAGATGACAATCTTCAACGGTTCGTTTGAGAATGCCGACACATTCCATCGTTGCTGCACCATCATCGCCATCACTTCCATCGTTGTGACAGCTGTGTATATCCTCCGTACCGTCGGCTTCATCCTCTTCGAGAAGGTGAAGAACCCGCACTTCGAGGAACTCACCGATGCCACTTGGGACGAGCGTTTCGCTGTGTGCTGTCTCATCTTCTGCGTTGCAGGACTCGGCTCGTTCCCAATCTGGGCAAGCCATGTCATCGACAATGCTGTAGCTCCTATCCTTAGCGTAATTCCAACAATTTAATAACATTCTGCAGTAAAAAATGGATTATAGTCAGTTTTTTAATATGATACCCGAGGCCGGTCTTATGACTATCCTCGTGATAGTATTCCTCGCCGACCTTATTCTGAAAGGCGAGAAGAAACACGCTACATTGAGTATGCTGACAGGTGCTTTGTTGGTGGCTCAGATTGTGTTATGTTTCAATGCACAGCCGGCTGAGGCATTCGCCGGTCTTTACACTGCCACGGCTGCTGCTCAGGTGATGAAGGTAATCCTCACAGCCGGAGCATACATTGTTGTGGTTATGGCACAGTCGTGGATAGAGCGTGCAGATGTGCTTCGCAAGGAAGGAGAGTTCTATATGCTCATCATTTCTACCTTGCTTGGTATGTACATGATGATTTCCTCCGGACATTTCCTCATGTTCTTCCTCGGTCTGGAAATGGCTTCCGTACCTATGGCTTGCCTCGTGGCATTCGACAAGTTCAAGAAGGAATCGGCTGAGGGTGCTGCCAAGTTCATCCTTACCGCCACCTTCTCAAGCGGCGTGATGCTTTACGGCATTTCGTTCCTCTACGCTGAATGCGGCACACTCTACTTCGACGATGTGGCTGCAAAAATCAGTGCCAGCCCCCTGACCATCATGGGACTCGTGTTCTTCTTCAGCGGTCTGGGCTTCAAGATTTCGCTCGTGCCGTTCCACTTCTGGACAGCCGACACCTATCAGGGTGCGCCTACGGCAGTGACAGGCTATCTGAGCGTAGTGTCAAAGGGAGCGGCAGCCTTCGCCTTGATGACAATCCTCATGAAGGTGTTCGCACCGATGGTGAACTACTGGGAACACCTCATGTACATCGTCATAGTCCTGACAATCACCATCGCCAACCTCTTCGCCCTTCGCCAGACAGAACTCAAGCGATTCATGGCATTCAGTTCTATCTCGCAGGCAGGCTACATCATGCTTGCAGCAGTAGGCAACGATGCAATGGGACTCACTGCTCTTATGTATTATGTGCTCATTTATGTTGCAGCCAACATGGCAGTATTCACTGTTATCAATGTTGTTGAGACACGCGGAAAGGGCAATACCGAGATGTCGGTGTTCGACGGTTTCTATCAGACCAATCCGAAGCTCTCGTTCCTCCTCACGCTCGCTTTGTTCTCTCTCGCAGGTATTCCTCCATTCGCAGGAATGTTCTGTAAGTTCTTCGTGTTCATGGCAGCAGCACAGCATGGTTCCAACATCGCATACGCAGTCGTGTTCATCGCTCTTGTAAACACCGTACCGTCACTCTACTACTATCTGAAGATAGTGAAGTGCATGTACATCAATAAGACCGACGCTCCTCTGCCCACATTCCAGAGCGACGGCGCCACACGCACAGCCCTCGCCCTCTGCACCGCCGGCGTACTTCTCTTCGGCGTATGCAGCTGCGTTTACGGTTGGCTCGTGGCAGCTACTGCAATGTGATGACATAGAAATTCTATAAACGACGATAAAGGAAAAAAGGTTTACAGCTCGCTTGCAACGGGTTGTAAACCTTTTTTCTTTATCGTCGTTTTTAATCCCAAATCTAATGACCGATTTGGGTTAAAGCAATAGGAGGTCGAGCGTCTCGCTCGACAACATTTGTTAAAGAGAGTATTAAGGCAGAATTTAGCGGAAGTGATTGAGAACTAATCTGCTAACTTCAGTATTGCCACTATCCCATTCTACGCTGCTGTTGTCGAGCGAGACGCTCGACCTCCTACTGCTTTTCAAGGAAGCATTCATTGTCTTGCAAAGGAGTCTTGTTTCCATTGCAAAGAAGCCTTGATTACTATATAAAGAAGCCTTGTTTTTATAAGTCTGTTCGCACCTTCGGTATGTTTGGAGATATTGCTGTCCTGCAGAAATTTGGGTTTAATGTTGCAGTCAGAGTAAACTGTAGGAGGTCGAGCGTCCCGCTCGACAACACTACCCAAGCAATTAATCGTTCATAATTCTTGCAAACCAAGCGGCAAAACCGAGCGCATAACCAGCCGACTCGCTCAGTGTTGTCGAGCGAGGACGCTCGACCTCCTATCTGTTGCAAACATAAAATTGATTCTCGGTCTTTCCTTCCCATATTCCTTCCCGTTTTCGAAATGTCTTACCGTTGCCGTTAGAAACATGGAACCACTGACGCCCTAAGAAAACCACCTCGCGTATATGCTTACCTGCCGAGTGTACTTCGGGTGTACTTCTACAACAAAGTACACCCATCTCGTGACTCTATAACCCGCTTATATTCAATGTGGAGCAGAGTTTCAATCCTAAAAAGGTGTACTTGTGTACTTTTTTTGATAAACTGTTTTTATAGGACACATTCTCTCTCTTAAACTGAAAACATATAAATTTCAAAAATACGATTTATACTTTTCCTCAAAAAATCAAAATGTCAATTTGCTTTATGACTTTTAAAGTTATTGCTGTCCGGCAAAAAACAGGGAAAGCTTTAAGATTCTTTTATCAAGCAAATTGCATAGAAATTAAAGTTCGCAGGTTTACTCGAAAAATACATTACCGATTTAATGCGCATGAGGTGTGCCGAAGGTACACCTCTGTGCGAAACCCGTAGCTAAAAGTTTTTAGCGGACAGCAATATCTTGGAACATAACAGTCATTTGAATTTGACTGCAAAGTTATGAAATCAAGTCTGTTTTATTTTAAAATGCCAATTAATAGACTGTATTTCAATTAATTCAAAGAACGATCTGTCCACTTTAACGGGACAGTCGTGATATGACAAAAACATCTTTTTCCTTAAATACTTGGTTAATTAAAGGATTTGTTTGACATTTATTTTTTAATATGAGAAAAATTGTATATTTTTGTCTTTGGATTATCATGTCTCAATTTAAATATTGAGTCAAGACGAGTTCTTGTAAAAAATCATGAGACAGCTCACGCCGTGTGGAGCATGGTGAAATCGAAAGACTTTCTATGCGAAGCGGGCTTGGGTGGGACGATAATCCAAGACATATTGAAGGCGTTTACTTGACGCTCTGTTTAAGACAGTCTGTAATCTAGCAAATTAACAGTTAATTGTTGTCTTGAACGTAGCAACGGTAGATGTCCAGGGGTGTGATTACATCAATCCCGTGGAGACCTTGTAAGCATATATTGTACCCGTACGGGAACAGTGTGTCTGTTTACTGAGGTCTCTTAACGGAGGCGTACATCATATCGGCGTGGGCTCTAACGTTGTCTGTTCAACAACAATAGGCAATTGCTAGAGCCTCAGACTGTGGGACGGACAACAGGACGACTCACGCTTTCTTTTTGTGTCTGCGTATCAAGTCAAGTCTTTGATAAGGTACCATCACGATATGGAAAAATATTGCGCCACATCAGATGTAAAACAAATAGGAGATGCTAACCTAACTCCTCCATGCGCTGGACTTACCACCAACGCCCTCCCCGAAGTTCAAAAGCCAACCAAACCTACGAACTTACAAACAGGGGTGTCCACCAGTAATGTCCGGTTAGGAACTTCAATTGCCACTAATAGAAAATCAACAGACACTCCCCACTGGTATGCTCTCCGTACCACATACGGCAGAGAAAAGAAAGCATACGATTATCTTATTAGTAAAAATGTCGTAGCTTTTTATCCTACCTTGAAGAGCATTAAGATTGTTGATGGTAAACGTATTACTGTTGAAGAATCACGAATTCCTAACATCTTCTTTGCTTACGGTACAGAAAAAGAACTAAAGACTTTTGTTTATGACAACGTAAACCTCCCCTACCTCCGATTTTATTATCGACATACTCATGTTGACAACAAGATTGTCAAGGTGCCATTGGTTGTGCCAGACAACCAAATGAACAGCCTAAAGATAATTTGTGCTGCTGATTCAGATGATATAATTGCTTCGACAGAAGTGGTTGAAAAATTCAAGTCAGGTCAAAATGTGCGAATAATAGATGGAAAGTTTAAAGGAGTAGTTGGAGTGGTCGCTCGTTATCATAGCCAACAACGTGTTGGCATTATAATCGACGGACTTCTGACTGTGTGCACAGCGTTTGTTCCGAGCGCATTTATCGAAAACACATAAATTAAAAAGTTTGAATCATGAAACAAACAGAAAGAGCAAGCATATTTCGAATTGTTTCCGATTTAATAAGGGCGGATTCCATTATTGATATACGTGAGATGGAGAAGCTTGATACCATCCGTGAAAAGTATGCAATCAAAAAAGAGGACGAAATGCTTGGATCCACCTTCACAATGTCGAAAGCGGTACACACATTATTAGATTCTCCAAAGTGCTTACAACATGAATTGATAGCTACATTTAATGAAGTTGCATTGTCTGATGGATTTTGTGCAAGAGAAGAAGCTTTGCTATTATTGGCTCTACGCTTGAGTTTAACTCTTGCTTTCAATACAGAGTGCAAAATTGTTTCAATAGATACATCAAGCGTCTACGTTGATCCAACACAAATTTTGTATGTAGAAAGCGAGTTTGACAATGATATTAATTGGGGGATTAATGAAAAGTTCAGAGAGATAATGGCTGAAGTGCGTCTCGCTGGTTTTGATCTAGTGTATCTCCCTAAAATCGCTGAACATTATCGAACAATTTCTAAAATTGATTTTTTAAAAATTGCAAGTTTCTTATATCCAAACGCAAGTCTTGAAAGAGTAGAAACTGTGACTAAACAACTGCAGGGACTTTCAACATCAGAATTTTGCAAAGATCAGTTATCTGGCAAATTAGGAGTAAAAGAATTTTCGGTAATTGCTCCTTCTCTGATGATTAAAATTGGAAATTCCTTTGTCAGCAACAAAGAAATAGCAAATTTCCTTTTGGTGGAGTTGGATAATGATGTCATCAATACGATAAGGAATATTCTTGATTTGTTTTCTGAACACTACCATACCTTCCGTTTGAATTATTTAAAGGAAGAAAAAGGCCGTTTCATCTTTACAGGCCTCTACAAACAGATTTTTGACATATACATGTTGCGCAAAGGCATAAAAAGTTCTGTCGTCATTGATGTATATAGAGAGACAATCCGCTTTCCTGAAGCCGATATTAAATTAGAAAAGCTGCATAGAAGAGAAAAAGCTCTTTATGCATTGTTTTTGTTGGAATCAGCAAGTGGGGGTATAAACTTTTCTAAACCAACAACACCTCGTCAACTTGCAAAATATGAAAAGCGAATGGTAGCCGTTCAGGAGAAATACAAGCTTATCTATAAAAAGTTTGGCGGAGAACCACAAAATGCTCCAAACCTTACAATCTCCGAAATCAGACTGCCAATGATAGCCCTCATTAAAAAACAGCTTAAAGCATTAGGTGAAATTCTGTTTCATGTTGATGACTACATGATTCAGCGCAATATGTTTGGCAATTATTGTGTCAACATACACCCTTCGCTTTGCTGCTTCTGTGGCGTAAACGCTAAAGACATATACAAGTTGTCAGATTCGGAAGAATGGCAGAAAATATCAGCATTGTAACCTTGCAACTAAATAAGCTTGCCTCGTACAACATTCTGATTGTAACGTTTGCGGTTTACCTATTATCTATAACAAAACGACGAACTTTGCAAGTGAAATTCAAAATAAGTTTAATTTAAAATATTGTCACTATGATTAATCTCGAAAAAGGACAGCGTATAAGCATGGATAAAGGTCTTTCACTTGTAGGTGTAGGACTTGGTTGGGATCCGAATGAAGGTTCTGGTTATGACTTCGATTTGGACGCATCTGCTTTTATGTTAGGTGAGAATGGTCAGATTCCACAACAAGAATTCTTTGTTTTCTATGGTAACCAAAAAGCACCTGATGGTTCTGTAGAGTCAACAGGAGACGATTTGACTGGCGGTAATAGCGATGGCGGAGACGATGAGACTCTGAATGTTGACTTGACAAAAGTAAGTCCTCAAATCCAAGAGATAATCTTCACAGCAACTATTTACAAAGCAGAAGAGCGTCGTCAGAATTTCGGTCAGGTACGCAATTCATATATCCGCATCTATGATGCCAAAACCAATACAGAAATTGCCCGATATGATTTGGACGAAGATTTCTCTATAGAGACAGCAGTTGAGTTTGGTCGTCTATATCGTCATAACGGCGAGTGGAAGTTTGAGGCTATCGGTAACGGTAACAAAGGCGGCCTGCAAGCTCTTGTAAACAAATACGCAAAACAATTCGCATAATCGCTTATGGCTATCAACTTAATAAAAGGACAGCGAGTGGAGATAGAAGCCGGACTGACTCATTTGAAAGTAGAGATGGGTTGGAAAGTGAATCCCAATGCTATGCCACCTTATGATTTGGATGCTTCAACATTCTTGTTGGGTAATAATGCTAAAATAGAGAACGAATGTGATTTCGTATTTTATGGTTCTGGCAATAAAGTACAGGCATTGGATGAAAACGGGAAACCACTTTACGACGAAGATGGCAATGCTGTTATGCGTCCTATTTCTGTAGATAAAAGTGTTCTTGGCTCCGTGGACGATCTTGGCGACGATGACGATGACACTGGTGAAGGAAATGAAGAGATTGAGGTTGATTTGACCAAGACATCTTCTCATGTTAAGGAAATCCTTTTCACTGCCAGTATTTATTGGAGCATATCTGATGAATATACATACTATGAAGAAAAGAAGTATGGGAAAAAGTATCCAAACTCTCCACGAATGAAATATAATTTCGGTCAGGTTCGTGATGCTTATATACAGATAAAGAACGCTGTAAACGGTGAAGTTATATGCCGTTACGACCTTGATGAAGATTTCTCTACGGACAAGGGTGTCGAATTCGGACGTTTATACCGCCGTGGCACAGAGTGGAAATTCCAAGCGGTAGGCGAAGCTCATAAAGATGGCTTGGAGCCTATTTGCCGTAAGTATGCGTCTAAATTTATGTAATTATGGCTATAATTCTTGAAAAAGGTGGAGACACCCATCGGATTAATCTTGAGAAGTCGAGCGGAAGACCTCTGGCAGGCGAGATTGTCATCAATCTTGACTGGAACAAAGGAGGTTTTCTTAAAAATTTATTCGGCAATGCAGTGGACTTGGATCTTGGCTGCTTCTACGAAATGCGCGACGGCAAGAAGATGCTGATAGACGGATTACAGTTCTCACATGGACGTGGAGGTGACCGTCACCATGCAACACGACAGGGTTGTTACGACCAAGCACCTTATATTTGGCATCAAGGAGATGACCGTGGCGGAGGATCTTCATCTGGAGAAACAATACTTGTTAACCCGAATGGCGCTAACCAAATAAAGCGTATAATTATATATACATTTATTTATGAAGGCGTGGCGAAATGGTCAGAAACAAATGCCGTGGTAAAAGTAAAGGTACCTGGCAGTGAAGATGTGGTTGTGGAAATGGGACAACAAAGTAGCAACAAACGGTTCTGTGCCATAGCCCAACTCGACTTCGGAACGGACAACTCTATTACAGTAAAGAAACTGGTCACTTTCCATGACGGTCATAGCGACTGTGACAAGGTGTATGGCTGGGGATTTAACTATTCACCAGGCAGTAAAGATTAACTTAAAACTTAATGATATGGCTATTAGACTTGAAAAAGGACAGCGCATTAACCTTGAAAAAGATAACGGCACAAAACTTAAAAATTTTTGTGTTTGGTGTAATTGGGGTAATGTAAAAAAGAAAACATTCTTCGGCTTAAGTGAAAAAGAGATTGACGTCGATTTGGATTTAAGTTGTATGATGTTCGATGCAAATGGAAATGTAGCAGATCATATATGGTCTCCGTTATATAATTTCGGAGGTAAATTACCACAAGGAAAACTTGATTCCAATGACCGAGCTCTGCACCATACAGGTGACGAATTGTGTGCGGGCAATGATGGTGAGATTATAACTATTGATTTAGATAGGGTAAGTGGAAATATTAGTTCTATTGTCTTCTTCCTTAACATATATAATAATGAGGAATATAGTGGTGACTTTTCTGGCATTCCGTATGCTTCAATAAGGATTTATGAAGGAACTCCTGATAAAATAAGAGAAATGTTTGCTCAATATGATGTAGTCACTCGTACTGATTGTGTAGGAAAGAGAGGACTAATATTGGGTAAGTTGTATCGTCATAACGGCAACTGGAAATTTGCTGCTATAGGTGATGCGTTTGAAGACCGTGGCATAGCTATGACTATCATCAGAGTTGCAAGAGATTATTCAAAATAAATATCATAAATAAGACAATATGAGAAGACTTCCCGTATATCTACTCCTCGATACAAGTGGCTCAATGTATGGCGAGCCTATTGAGGCTGTGAAGAATGGCGTACAAACGCTTATCTCCACATTACGTAGCGACCCGTATGCTCTCGAAACTGCATACATCAGTATCATAACATTCAATAGTACAGCGCAGCAGATCACTCCGCTTACAGAGCTTGCAGCTTTCCAGCAGCCAAACATCGACGCAAGTGGTTGCACTGCATTGGGAGGAGCTTTGGAACTTCTGTCTCAGAAAATTGATACAGAGATTACCAAGACAACGGCTGAGGTAAAGGGTGATTGGCGACCATTGGTGTTTATCATGACTGATGGTGAACCTACCGACTCAATGACCAAGGGTCTTGACGAGTTCAAGAAGCGTAAATGTGGCATGGTCGTAGCCTGTGCTGCAGGACAAGGTGCCAACACCAACACACTGAAGCAAATCACCGAGAATGTAGTCCAGCTTGACACTGCCGACAGTGCCACAATCAAGGCTTTCTTCAAGTGGGTATCTGCCTCTATCAGTACAAGCAGTAAATCAGTAGAAGAAACAGCAGCGGAAGCCACAACAATGAGTGAGCTTCCCCCTCCACCTCCAGAAGTGAACATTGTGGTATAAAACATCGATAAAATTGTCGGGTGATGTCTGCACTTATGACATCACCCGATATTCATAAAAAACAATAATTATGAGTAGAAGATTACCTGTCTACATATTAATAGATACGTCAGGCTCCATGAAAGGAGAACCGATAGAATCTGTCAAGGTCGGGCTGTCAGATATGATCGCCTCTCTGCGTTTAGATCCGTATGCTTTGGAAACTGCTTGTATCAGTATCATAACGTATGACAAGGATGTGAAACAGATTCTGCCTTTGACAGAACTCGAGAATCTACAAATACCAGACATAGAATGTCCCGACTCTGGACCTACACATACTGGAGCAGCCCTTAATATGTTGTGCGACTGTTATGACCGTGAAGTGAATATGGGGTCTAAGGAGCAAAAGGGCGATTGGATGCCGTTGTTATTTCTGATGACAGACGGAAAGCCTGCAGATTTAATGGTATATGATGAAGCTATCAAGAATGTTAAACGCCATCAGTTCACCAACATAGTAGCTTGTGCAGCCGGCCCCAAAGCCAAGACAGAGCCATTGAAGAAACTTACAGACAATGTGTTCACACTTGACACGATGGATAGCAGCACATTCAAGAAATTCTTCCAATGGGTAACCATAAATGTTCAACAAGATGGGCGTACGATGGGAGTAACTGATAGCGTGGAACTACCACCGCCACCAATAGAAGTCAATGTAGTAATATGATGACAAATGAATATCAAGAAATTAAATCCATTGTAGATGCAGGATACAGACTCGTAGTGTATCCATACTGCTTCTTGATTGTTTCTGGAGTCGGAAAAATTCATATATTAAGACAGCAAGATAATCCGAGAAGATGGATACCGTTTCTTTCAACAATATTGTTGGGATGGCTTAATACAAGACACACATTAACTTTATTATCCCTTTATGGTCGCAATCTGTTAAATGGATGCGATTTGACGGAAGAGATATATTCTCATGTAGTCTGTCAGGGCTTACCATTGAGTACTTTTGATTTCAGAGATGCTGTAGGATTTGATGATTAGTTATGAATTGCAAGATTGTAGGTTATGAATACAAGACTCTTGAAGTGATGCTTTCACCAGGAGAATCTTTTTATGCAGAACGTGGCAGCATTGTCTATGTTGACGAGGCTCTGCAACGTGATGCAGAATGGAACGGTGGTGGTTCTGGAATCGGACTCGGCAATCTAATAGGCGGAGTATTGCGTTCAGCACTTTCTGGCGAATCGGTTCTGATTATACATTTCTATAACCCAACCAACACAGACAAGAAAATAGTGTTGTCGGGCAGTATGTGTGCACTTGTGCCAATACGCTTGCAGGGCGAGAATATGATATGTCGCCGAGGACATTATGTGGCTTCCACAGACAAGGTGAAACTTAATCTTAAACTCAATCTGCAAGGATTATTGGGTGGCGTAGGCCTGTTCCAAAAAGTGGACGGCAATGCTACCGTGTTCCTTGACTCACTAGGCTCGCCTATTGAAAAGATATTGGCAAATGGCGAAACCATAGAAGTGGACGAAAACCATATAGTTGCTTTGCAAGGCTTTCAAACTTCACAACTACAGGCAGGATGGTCATTTGGCAATGTGTTGCGTGGCGAGGGGTTGAGCCTAATGAAAATAACAGGTCCCGGAAAGATTTATCTGAGTCCTATTCCAATGATTGTAAATAATACTACAAAATAAAAAGCATGTCTCTGTTTCAATCCATAGCACATATTTTGGGCTTCAGACACAAATCGGTTTCCCCATTAGTGACTGAAGCAAACGCCCATGCATCCATACAAGATGATGTTGTAGAAGCCAGCACTACAGTATCTGAACATACAGACACTGTGGATGTGAAAGGAAATGGGATAAAAACGAATTCTGTTTATGTTGAGCCTCAAAATAACATCCAAGAAGATGTCTACAATTATCTTGCGAATAATCCTAAAGGGATAACGTTTGTTCACGGTAAGGCAGGTTGTGGAAAATCATATCTTATTAATAAAATAACTAAGACGGTTGTAGGATGTCAAGTGCTTGTTCCTACAAATCTAGCAGCTTCACTATATTGTAACGCACGGACAGTGCATTCCTTCTTCTATGGCGTTCTTGACAATTTAGAGGAAGGCTATCAAAATCCTGAGAACATATCTTCGGCAAATGCCATAAGGTTTAGAACGAAATTGTCGAATGTTAAGTTGCTCATTATAGACGAAGTGTCTATGGTGCGTGCTGATCTGTTTGAAATGATGAACCAAATATGTCAGAAAGCACTCAATAGCGACCTTCCTTTTGGTGGTGTTCCTGTCGTATTGGTAGGCGACTTGTTTCAACTTCCTCCTATAGTTAGCGAGGATGCTGTTCTTGAATATTTGCAAAAGGAATACGGTGGAATCTATTTTTTCAATAGTCATGTTATACAGAAAGAATGCAACAAAATCAAACTTTTTGAATTAACAAAATCGTACAGGCAACAAAACGATTCGAAGTTTGTTGATTTACTTGATAAGTTCCGGAAACCAATGACTGCAACTGAAAAAATTGAAGTTCTTAATGCTCTTAATAGTAGGGTGAAAACCAATTTGCCTTCTGATGCGATTTATATATCATCCTCTAACGAGGAAGTAAGACAGGTAAACTTGTTGGAACTCAAAAAGTTGGCAGGTAATATAACGACCATTGATGCAGAATATGTCATACGCAAGAAGCATAGTACGGAAACGATAACGATAAAACATAGTGAATTGCCTTCCAAGGAAGATATTCATGAAATAATTGTGCCCTCAGCTTATGATTCACAATTGTCTTTTAAGAAAGGGGCAAAAGTGATGATAAGTAAGAGTTGTAAATATTGGGGATATATAAATGGTGATTTCGGCACTATAAAAGATTTCGACGGACAAAAGTTCACAATACGACTTGACAGAAATGGTGCCGATGTTCTGGTTCCCAACCCGAATGACAGATACAAGTCAAATATGATGAATGACTACCGCTATGAAATGGTATATGACGAAAAGAAGCATAAGCTTGTCAGAAAAACACCTTATATACAACGAACCACTCAATTCCCCTTAAAATTGGCTTATGCATTTACCATACATAAGGCACAAGGGCAAACATATGACAAAGTAATTATAGACTTAAAAAGCCATATATTTGCTCCAGGACAGTTATATGTGGCTCTGAGTAGAGCAAAAACATTAGATGGACTATTCTTGACAAGACCTGTTACATATAGTGATATTATAACCGACAATTCGGTTTTTGAATTTCTAAATAAAATCAGGATTGCCAATCGTAAAGTAGAAACAAATATTGTCAAAAGTGAGAAACAATATGTTGTTGAAGACTGCACGTCGTACATTAACAATCCCTTGTGTGATAACTTTATGAGTTTTATACAGAATAAAGAGGGAAATTATAGTGCAAAGGAATTGATGCTATATTCTCTAGATGCATATAAGTCATTGGTGGATTGCAAAGAATACAAAAAGGCATTTTGGGAACTGCAAAAAGTTGTTGACTACATAACTTCAACATATCAAACAGATGGATATAATAAGCTCGTAGACTGTATTCGTCATAATGATTATACGGAAGCAGGATGCCAATTCTCTTTAAATGCAATTTTTGAGATATACACAGATGTCGTTAAATTTCCAATAAGACAGTGTCAATCAGACAATAGAACATTAACATTAAAACTATCATAATTATGAGAAGACTGCCTATATATTTTCTCGTTGACGTATCAGAGTCAATGGTGGGCGACCCTATCAAACAGGTAGAAAACGGTATGCGACAGATAGTGCAGGAGCTGCGCACTGACCCTTACGCCCTTGAGACGGCTTTCATTTCTGTGATTGCATTTGCAGGCAAAGCAAAGAGTCTGTCGCCTTTGACAGAACTATACAAGTTCTATCCACCAACATTTCCTATTGGTGGCGGAACTTCTCTTGGGGCTGCGCTTGACTTTCTGATGGATGATATTGACAGAAATGTAGTGAAGACAACAGAAGAACGTAAAGGAGATTGGAAACCTATCATATTCCTTTTTACAGACGGAACACCGACCGATAACCCTTCAACAGCCTTTGCAAGATGGAATAATAAATATCGTAGTAAGGCAAATATCGTAGCCATTTCTATCGGCAATAATGTCAACACTCAGTTATTGGGACAGATTTCAGACAATGTTCTCCGACTAAACAACACGGATGAGATGTCTTTCAAGGCATTCTTTAAATGGGTGACAGCTTCCATTCAAGCAACAAGTGTGTCTGTTACCGATATGGGTGATGATCGTGTAGCATTAGCTCCTACAACAGGTATTAATCTTGAGAAGGTTGATACATCAAAGCCTTGTGTGGTAGATGAGAACTATACTGTACTTTTGGGTAAATGTTCAAATACAAAGAGAACATATCTTGTGAAGTACGCCAAGCACTTGTCTTCTATTGAAGGATTGGAATCATTAGATATGAAAGCCACAGACTTCAAACTTGTGGGTGCTTATCCAGTGGATGAAGAAACATACAACAGTTTGAGCGATGGCAAGTCAAACCGCCACATCAATACAATGTCACTCCGAGGCGTGCCAACATGTCCTTGCTGTGGTGCTCAACTCGGAGTTGTCATTTGTGATTGTGGAAATATTATGTGCTCTGATGGACAGACTACAGCCTGTCCTTGGTGTGGGATGGAAGGCTCTCTCGGCGAAATTACGGAAGGTGGTATGGATATAACAAGAGGTAGAGGATAGAATTATGACATTAGACAAAGCTTTACAAATTCTCATAGGCAATCAAGAGGATGACAAGGCGGAGAAATTCCTTCATTTCTTATCAGACAAGTTATGGGAACTATATAATTTATACGTTATGGACAAAATGAAAATGGCTGATGGTGAGTTGAAATGGAACCTCAACATACCTAATGCTAAAGAGAATATAGAATACAACCAGACTGTAATTATGCCACAAGTCAATTCTGACATATTTGACAATGTTGAACTCGAACTTGTGGATGCCAAAGGACTGGATGAGGATAAGCATGGACTCAAACTGACCGTTGCGCCAGATGGCAAGAGCCTTGCCATTACTGGCATTCCTTCTTTGGAAGCCTTCCGTAAGGATGGTGCCGTGGCGGAATCAACTTTTGAATTGACATTGATTTATAAGTTCTGTGGCGGAATAGAAATGCCTGAAGACCGACCTACGCTGGAACATAAGATGCCATTTGTCATCAATCAAGACCCACGTAAACTCTGGAAAAACCTGCCGGTTGATTGGGATAATATGCCTGAACCTAAATATAAGAATGACGACACGCAGGTGGAATATGTAAAGGTTGAAGCATTGACTGATGGTACTCCACAGAAAGATATTGTTGCTGCAAGTAAGCGTGGGCGAAGCCACGCACAAGAAGGAAAACCTCGTGATGATCATTTCCGTATGGAGCATATGGATAACGGATGGTATATCATGGCTGTTGCTGATGGAGCAGGATCGGCAAAGTTCTCACGTCAAGGCTCAAAGATAGCTTGCGATGAATCAGTTAGCTACTGTATGTCAAAGCTCGGACAGAGCAAAACATTTGAGGAAGCCATTAGCAATTATGGTAATCTGCAAAATGTTTCAGAGGAAGAAGCCCGTAAGATTGTTGGCAATTACATCTACGAGATTGTCGGCACAGCTGCGTTTAAGGCTCACAAGGCAATACAGGCTGAATCTGCATTAACGAAACAACCGATTAAGTATTATGCCACTACTCTGTTATTGACCATTTGCAAGAAGTTTAGCTTCGGATGGTTTGTGGCTTCTTTTTGGGTGGGTGATGGAGCTATCTGTTTATATGACAGAAAAGCTCACACCGCAAAAATACTCGGAGTGCCCGACGAAGGCGAATATGCAGGACAGACTCGCTTCCTGACCATGTCTGAAATCTTCAAAGATGCGACTGCCCTGTATCAGCGTCTTCGCTTCTGTATCGTAAACGACTTTACAGCATTGTTATTAATGAGTGACGGAGTCAGCGACCCGAAATTTGAGACAGATGCAAATCTAAACAATCCTGATAAGTGGGATGCGTTATGGGATGATTTGAAGGAAAACGGTGTAGATCTAACAGATGACAACGAAGCATCGAAAGACCAATTACTTGATTGGCTTGATTTCTGGGCACCGGGCAATCATGATGACCGTACTATTGCTATTCTTTATGAGGGAGAAGATAATAATCTCACCGAGAAGAATACAACAGAAGGTCATACTTCAGAAAATGAATCTGATGAACAACAAAATGAATAAGCTATGGCAAATAAAATAACATTAACTGCACAAGACGGCAGTACCGTTGAGTTTTATGACGAAATAAAGGCTCAAGGTGGTGTCAAGGACGTGTATTTCTCTACGGACAAGACGTATGTCGTAGCTTTTTATCGTAAGCCAATAAACGCTAACGACAAGGCCAGAATCAACGATATTGTGAACGTCCATAGAAATCGCATTTTCACCAATGATGCTGTAGGACACTATTGGGGCGCTTTCTTCGCATGGCCTACAAATATTGTTGAATGGAAAGGCTTGACAGGTATAGTTATGCCTTTCTATGACAAGAAGTTCTTTTTCAGTGGAGTTGCAGACTCTTGGCCATTTATAAAGAATGGTCAGGAGAAAAACGGAAAGTGGTTTTCGTCAGCCAAACTTATTAACCGTTTTGTTCCAGCAAACCAGAAAGGTTCATTCTTAGACAGATTGCACATGTGCTTGAAAATAGCACGTGCCATGCGTCGTCTTCATGCTGCAGGTCTTGCCCATTCTGACTTGTCGTATAACAATGTATTGGTTGATCCATTAAGTGGCAATGCCTGTATAATAGACTGCGATGGACTTGTGGTGCCTCACAAATTTCCGCCAGAGGTGGTAGGCACTCCAGGTTTCATAGCCCCAGAAGTTCTTGCTACAAAGGCACTAAAAATTGATGATCCGAAAAAGAATTTGCCTAAGATGGAGACCGACCGACACGCACTTGCCGTCCTTATATATACATTTTTGCTTAATCGCCATCCATTAGACGGTGGTAAAGTGTGGGATGTTGACGATCCACAGAAAGATGATGATATGCGTTATGGTTCGAAGGCTCTATTCATTGAGCATCCTACAGACAAAACAAATAAAGTAAAGGTTGACCAGTTGGCAAAATCACAGTTGCCACAGGGTGATCCATCAAAGATGCCTTACACAATATGTGGCCCTTATTTGAAGGAATTATTCGACAAGGCTTTTATCGACGGTTTGCATAATCCGTCAGCTCGCCCTACTGCCCTACAGTGGGAGGAGGCTTTAGTAAAGACTTGCGATTTGGTGCAACCATGTCAGAATTCCAAATGTGAAGCTCATTGGTATGTGTTCGACAATACTACAAAGCCACGTTGTCCGTTCTGTGGAACAGAGTATAAGGGGCAATTGCCAATTCTCAATTTCTACTATGCCCCCTCACATGGCAAGTATATCTCTGAGAATTATCGTTTGATGGTGTACGACAAACAGACACTATACAAATGGCATTCTAACAACCTCGTCCCTTGCAACGAGAAAACGAGTGATGAGGATAAAAAACCAGTAGGCGATTTCCATTTCTTCAATGGACAGTGGATACTAATCAATCGTCGTTTGCCAGACATGTATGATGCTACAGACAAGAAGCCTATAGCTATAGGTCAGTATGTACCGCTCACAGACGGCAGACAAATCCTACTTGACAAAGGACAAGGAGGCAGATTAATTGTTGTTCAACTTGTAAAAAACTAATATTATGGCAAGAAGTAAATCATTTTCTATTCCTGGACTCTCTTTCTCATGGAAGAGGGCTTTAGGTATAACTCAGACCAAACAAAAAATTGCAAGAAAAACTGGAATACCTACAACAAAAGCTGGTCTTGAACGTAAAATTGGAAAAATGATATTGAAGTCCATATTTGGAATGTAAATGCAAATAAGTTTGTGACAATCATACACTATACAATGATATTTAAATAATTTTTATTTTCCAATGAGAAACAATTTGTTTATTGTTCAACTTTTAAATATGTGTAAAATGGATGACAACATTCCTGTATTAAACAATAAAATTGTTTTCATGATAGAAAATGGGAACGACAATTTTAGTTGTATTTGTGCCTTGCTTGATGAGAATCATAAATTAATAGATAAGTCATATTTGCTCTATGACAATTCTGAGAATAAAAATTTTTGGGATATTCCTCAAACTCTTGATGGGTATGCAATGGGACCATTATGCCCTAATGATGGTGAAGAAATGCAGTTTTGGAAAGAAGATTTCTTTAAGATGGAATTTTTCAATTTAAAGTTAGATGCATTATCAACAAGTATAAGCAAAGTTGTATTTTTTTTCTATCAAGAATATAATGATGATTTTTCAATTCCAGATTTGTCTGTTTCTCTTTTCTATAATGTAATAGAGTCAGATCCTCTAGGAAAAATAACAGTTATTGAGGAAACTCCATTTTATAAGGATTTCCCTATATATGGATTACCTTCAGAAAAAAAATTCCCTAATTATATAATAGGGGTGCTACAAAGGTGTGGTGAATCATGGCAATACAAATCTATATTTAAAGGACTTGACAATATTGATCTCGAAAAAGAACTAAAGAGTTATCTATGAACATCTACATCATAAGGAACACTCAACGTTTCGGACCATACGATGAGCAGACACTACTTTCGTACGTAAACAACGGACAGATTCTGAAGCAGGACAAGGCCATTGCTGTTGGCGATAGCCTTGAACAAACTGTTGGTTTCTATCTGAAACGTGCAAATCTAAGATACAATGTTCCTAACAAAGGAAATATCATTTCGCAATTGTCTGCGATAGGCTCGGAATTGATATTTCCAAAAGCGAAGTTGTTTTCTAAGCAATTTCTGTCTGACCAAAGGTTCATGATATTAGCTTTGGTTGGACTTTTCCCAATGATTATAATGAACATTCCTTTAGGTGGTTTGTTTTTGTTTTATGAGGTTTCCTTATATTTCTCCATTATATGGGGATTATTCTTTTATGCCTGTTTCAAAACACCACAAGTTAAGTTGAAGACAACTATGAATGTCTTCTTCTTGACGCAATTATGTGTGTTCGTAGTATGGGACTTGATTGGGTTACCAAAGCTAAATCCGTTCTATTTATTCACAGACGTTGCTTTTCCAATGAATGTGTTAGGATATGTATTTGGAGTCGGATTTACGGAGGAGTTTGCCAAGATGTTACCTCTTCTTTTGATATTGCGTAAAGCAAAAGAGCCATTAATCCCCCAAACAATGGTTTTCTATGGGCTGATGTCGGGAATAGCATTTGGTGTGTTTGAAGGAGTGCAATACCAGATTACAGTCAATGCGCAACAAACATACGATGTTTCTTTCTTCTTGAATATCGCCCGACTGACAAGCCTACCATTTCTACACGCCTGCTGGTGTGGCATTGCCGGATATTTTCTTTCATTCGCTAATCTCTATCCTAAGTATAGGAGAAGCTTGTATACTTTAGCATTATGCGTGCCGGCTGTGATACATGGATTATATGATGCTTTGTCAAATTACTGGTTGGTTTCATTGATTATGGTGTTTGTTGGTTTAATGTTACTGACTGTGTACTTAAAGCAAAGTGCTGATTATCAATCGAAATTACGTCAATAGTTCAAAGATGTAATATTGCAACCGCTATACATGGAATAAGGTTAATGATGAATTGCAATGTTATGAAAACCCATATTAGTAACATTATTTGAGATACCTTTGCAGTATCAAAAATAAAAACAAAAAAAAATATACGCATATGGAATTTTTAAATCTTTTCAACAAGAAGAGTGACAACGGAGCAAAGCTTTCCGTTTCGCTGCCAGTAATAGATCCAGCTGAGGCTAAGGAAGAAATCAAGAGTGTAGAAACACCTGTTGCAGCACCAACAAATGAAGAAAAGCCTATGACTATTTCTTATGCTACAGGTTGGCCAATAGATGTTATCTATGGCTATCTACACAAAAACTATGAGAGCAAGGGCTTTGATGACGCAATGCTTAAAAGTGATTTGACTTTTCGCGACTTAAACATGAATCTCATAAAGAACAAGATTTTGATGGTGTTCCGTGAGATAAATCTCAACTATGACGTCATGAAACAGGATTTGCAGACACGTATTGACAACTGTAATGCTGCAGGCTTGCTCACAACAGTTTCAGAGTTAAAGAAAGCAATGTCAACTATAAATACTCACAAGGAAGAGCTAAAACAACTTGAGGCTGATTTCCGTAACAATTCCAATGAAGCATCAATTCCGTTACAATCGTATGATTGCGGATTCCTTAGAGGAATAGCATCCATACAAATGAGTGGAACAAACGGGACTATTAAAGCTCCTGTTATGCAAAGCAATGATACAGTTTCATTGAAGAGAGGAATAGCATAATTGTAAAACCATATAAATAATAGAATTATGAATTGGTGGATAAAGTTAGGTTGTAAACTTACGGGTTGGAACTCATCTGTTCTTTCTCAGTGCTCAGAAGCAAGCAAATTGCAGTTGAACAAATATACATCTGCACTCCTAATATTGATGATAGTTTGGAGTATTACAGGCTTCTGTTTTGCCCAAAGATATATTGGCCTTCCTATTTTGGGGTGCGTATTGGTGGCGATGGTATTTGTCATGATTGTCATAATGATTGAGCGTCAGATACTATTGACAATACATCCCACAAAAACGCTTGCATTGTTTAGAGTATTTATAGCCATTATAATGGCTGTAGTTGGTTCTACAATATTTGATCAAACAATGTTTGGTAAGGACATTGACAAGCAGATGGCTGACACCATAGAATTACAGACGGCAACCTTGACACAAAAGAGAGTGGGTATTATAGATGGAAAACTGACAGCAATAAATGCAGAAAAGGATTCTTTAGATAAATTGAACTCTATTCTTCAAGCCGACATAAATGCTAATCCTTGGATAATTCAGCGTTCTATAACAAACAGCCAGGAGAAACTGGTGGTCGACGGACGGATAAAAACAGTCAACAATCCATCTGTAACAACAAACCAAGTAGCTAATCCCAAGCAGGATGTTGTGAATGCAAATAACGAGAAAATAAAACAGCTTGTTGAACAGGAGAAAGAATGGTCAAAAAAGAAATTGACTGTAGAGGAAGACACTCGTAAAGAATGTAAAGCCAATGTAGGTTTTCTTGAAGAACTTGAGGCCATGGTGTCTATAATCACAAACAGATGGGTTGCTGGTGCATTCTATTTCATATTCTTTCTTCTTTTAATGAGTTTGGAACTGTTTGTTGTTACAAGCAAAATGGGAGACAAAGAATGTGATTATGAGATGGCTATAAAAGGAGCTGAGAGAGTGAGAATGGCTCAGTTTAACACCGCTTTCGGAAGAATTGGATGACTTTAAAAGTGGATTGGGGCCAAGTATTTCAGCAAAAGAATTTGAAAATAACAAATAGTATTATTAACGTATTTATATCAAAACTTAGACTATATGAGAACAATATTATTATTCTTTTTGATTGCATGTTCGTCTGTCTTATACGCAGACAACTTTAAACGACCTGACAGCTACAATTACACGCGTGGCATAGAGGCTATTCAGAACAACAATTTGGAAGAAGCTCTTGACTATCTAAACAAAGAGATAACTGAGCATCCAGACAATGGGTATGCCTTTGCGTGGGTGGCATTAGTAAGAAACTATAATGAAGAATATGGACGCGCCTTGACAGCAGCAAACATTGCCGTCAAAAAGATTCCATCAAAAGACAAGGAATACAAAGCTTTTGCCTTTTCTACACGCGCAAGTGTTTTTCTGAATTTAGAGGACACTATTCAGGCTATAAAAGACTATACACAAGCAATAGCATTGACTCCTGAAGAAGACCGTTTGTATAATACCAGAGCACAGGTATATTACGAGCAAAACAAATATGATTTGGCAGATAATGATTATCGAAAAATAATCTCGTTGAAAGAAGGAGACGTAATGGGCTACATGGGATTAGGAAGAAATGCTAATGCTCAAAAGAGATATGAAGATGCTATCAAGCAGTTTGACTATGTGAATAAACTTGAGCCTTCATACTCGTCTGCTTATTCGTTCCGTGCCGAAAGTTATATCGGTCTAAAGAAATACAATGAAGCAATTGACGATGTAATAACGGCTTTAGGTATCGACCAAGACGACAAAGCCTTCTATGAACTTCAAACACTTGCAGACTCAGCATTTGCTCAAACTATAGCAAAATTGAAAATTCAGAAACTGAAAGAGCCTAAAGAGTCCTCATGGCCATATAATCTTGGCGTAGTATATGAGAAAACAGACAGATACGCTAAAGCCATACCGTTTTATAAAGAATCGTTGGCAATAGAATCTAACAAAGAAACAGCAAACCGCATAGCCAACTGCTATAATGAAATCGGTGACTACGACAAAGCGTTGGAATATTGCGACCAAGCGATAGCGTTGGACTCGACCAAAACCAATTATCTGTATTTCAAGGCGAATATACTGGATAATGCAGGACGCTCAGAAGAGGCTATTAAAGTAATGGATAGTTACATAGCACAAAATCCCGAAGAATACTTTCCTTATTATAGAAGAGGTTGGTTTAAAGATCATTCGGGAAAGACCGATGAGGCTATTGAAGACTATACAATGGCTATCACTCTTCAACCCAATGATGCTTACCTATATTTGAGCCGTGGTGTATTGCTTTTGCAAAAAGGTGATAAGAAAAAAGCAGACGAAGATTTCAAACAGGCTGTCCGTTTAGATTCTGTCCCCGATGCACCAGAATGTGCATTCTATGCCTATTACTACTTGGGGGATAAGAATAAGGCTATAGAAATGCTGGATAAAGCTTTAAAGAAAGAAGACAAAGGTAACTATTACGATGCTGCTTGTCTATATTCCATTATGGGTGACAAAGAAAAAGCAATTTTCTATCTGCGCAAGGCATTAGAGAATGGTTATAGAAGATTTGTTCACATAAAACGTGACAGAGACCTCAACAACATACGTACCACAACAGAATATAAGGCACTGATGGCAGAATATGAACAAAAACATCTGCAGGAAATTGCTGAAGATGGCGATGATGCCGTGTACGAGAATAAGACAGAGGAGGTGTCGTTTATCAAAGAAGGGAATGTTTGCAAGGTGAAGTGCTCCATTAATAATTTGCCACTGCACTTCATATTCGACACTGGAGCATCTGATGTTTCAATATCCTCAGTGGAAGCCACTTTCATGCTAAAGAACGATTATCTGTCAGCTTCCGACATTATCGGCAGACAGAACTATATAACTGCAGATGGCAACATTACAGAAGGTACAGTAATAAATCTTCGTGACGTGAAACTTGGAAACATACACCTCAACGACATAAAGGCTTCCGTTGTCAAGAACCAGTCTGCCCCATTGCTTCTTGGTCAAAGCGTATTCTCAAAATTGGGAAAGATTGAGATTGACAATGATAAGAAACGACTGAGAATAACATATCGTCAAAAAGTAAAGTAATAACATCAACAAAAACATTTATATAATGGAACAAAAACATCACTACACAGGCTTATCCGACGCCCAGGTGCTCGAAAGCCGCAGAAAGAATGGTGCCAACGTGTTGACACCACCAGAGAAAGAACCTTTATGGAAACAGTTCTTGGAGAAGTTCGGCGACCCGCTCATCATCATTCTGATGATTGCAGGCGCTTTGTCGATAGGTATATCATGCTATGAGTTCTTCGGACTCGGACAGGGCGCAGCCGTATTCTTTGAACCGGTAGGAATCTTCGTTGCTATCCTTCTCGCAACGGGGCTTGCCTTCTATTTTGAGTTGCAGGCCGACAAGGAATTCACAATTCTTAATCAGGTGAACGACGACGAGCCAGTAGAGGTGATTCGCAATGGCAACACAACACAGATTCCTCGCAAGGATATTGTTGTTGGCGACATTGTGATTCTCAATACTGGTGAGGAAGTTCCTGCTGACAGCGAATTGCTTGAAGCTACATCTTTGCACATGGACGAATCCACATTGACTGGCGAACCAATGTGTGGCAAGAGTGTCGATGAGAAAGATTTCGACAAGGCTGCCACCTATCCTACAAACCATGTGATGAAAGGCACTAAGGTTATGGAGGGTCATGGAATATGCCGTGTACTTGCTGTTGGTGACAAGACAGAACAAGGCAAGGTGTTCGAGGCTGTACAGATTGATGACAGCGTGAAGACCCCGCTCAATGAGCAGCTCGACGGTTTGAGTGACTGGATTACCAAGGTAAGCTATGGTTTTGCCGCACTTATTGTCATCGGACGTATCATTATGTACTTCGTGACAAATGGAACCGACTGTTTCGGTTCAATGGAGCAGGTTGCACCGTTCATAGCATACGTTCTTCAGACATTGATGATTGCCGTGACGCTTGTGGTTGTGGCAGTACCAGAGGGATTGCCAATGGCTGTCACTTTAAGTCTGGCTTACAGTATGAGCCTTATGTACAAGACTAAGAACCTTGTAAGAAAGATGCATGCTTGTGAGACAATGGGAGCAACTACAGTTATATGCACCGACAAGACAGGAACGCTGACGCAGAATCTGATGAGCGTGGATGAGATGAAAATATATGGCGATACGCCGAAGAAGGTTATTAATGAGGGTATTGCCGTAAACTCTACTGCTTCCATTGATTTCTCAGACAAGAGCAAACCGCAGATTCTTGGTAACCCTACGGAAGGAGCTCTTCTTCTTTGGTTGAACAATAAGGGTGTAGATTATCGCTCTATACGTGAGAGTGTAAAGACTGTTGCGGAGGTGCCATTCTCTACAGAACGCAAGTATATGGCAACCATAGTAGAGTCTGTAGCCTTGAAGGGCAAGAAGGTGCTTTATGTGAAAGGTGCTCCCGAGATCGTGTTCGGTCTTTGCAAGGAAACATCTGTAAGCAAAGAGGATGTTGATAAGCAATTGACAGAATATCAGAATCGTGCTATGCGTACACTTGGCTTCGCCTATCAGGTGCTGAACGATGACGATAAAGCGATTGAAGATAACAAGATAGTTGCAGACAAACTTTGCTTCATTGGAATCGCTGCTATTGCAGACCCGGTAAGACAGGATGTGCCTTCTGCTGTTAAGGAATGCGTTGATGCTGGTATCAGCGTGAAGATTGTAACCGGTGATACTCCCGGAACAGCAAAGGAAATTGCTCGTCAGATAGGCCTTTGGAATGATGAGAAGGATACGGAGCGTAACATCATTACAGGTCCGGAGTTTGCGGCATTGTCGGATAAGGAACTACAGGAGCGCATTCTTGACTTGAAGATTATCTCCCGTGCCCGTCCTATGGACAAGAAACGTCTGGTGGAGACCTTACAAAAGAAGAATCAGGTGGTTGCTGTAACGGGTGACGGAACCAATGATGCCCCTGCTCTCCGTGCAGCCCACGTCGGTTTGTCAATGGGTGACGGCACGAGCGTAGCAAAGGAAGCATCCGATATTACAATCATCGACAACTCGTTCAGCAGTATCGGAAAGGCAGTTATGTGGGGACGTTCTCTGTATCAGAACATCCAGCGCTTCCTCCTGTTCCAATTGACCGTAAACGTTACGGCTTGTTTCCTCGTTCTCTGCGGTGCTTTTATGGGTACAGAGTCTCCTCTTACCGTTACACAGATGTTGTGGATAAACCTCATCATGGACACCTTCGCAGCTATGGCACTTGCCTCACTGCCGCCATCGGTGAGTGTCATGAAGGACAAGCCTCGTGATCGTAATGCGTTTATCCTCAACAAACCAATGCTTCGAGAGATTATCGGTGTGGGTGGTTTCTTCTTCCTGATGCTGCTCGGAATGCTTTACATCTTCCAACACGCAGAAGTGAATCAGCTTACCGATCTCCTTCACCTGCAATTGGGAACCAAGGGACACGTATCTACATACGAGTTGACATTGCTTTTCACAACCTTCGTAATGACCCACTTCTTCTATCTCTTCAATGCCCGCGCATTCGAGACAGGACGCAGCGCTCTGCATTTCAAGGGATGCAACGGCTTGCTTATGATTGTGGCAATTATCCTCGTAGGTCAGATTGCAATGGTTGAATTACCAGGTTTGCAGCAGTTCTTCAATGTAGAGGGTCTGAAACTGATGGACTGGGTAATAATCATCATCGGTTCTTCATTCGTACTTTGGGTACGCGAAATCTGGCATCTGTTGACAAAGAAATAACATTTCTGATGGAACTGCATAAAGATTTTTGTGTGGTTCCATCTCACGGAAAATGAGTAAATTAGATGTGACAGATGGAACTGCATAAAGATTTTTGTGTGGTTCCATCTGCCTTCTTCCTCCTTCATCATTGAGCGGAGATGGAACTGCATAAAGATTTTTGTGTGGTTCCATCACACCCTCGCCCCGTTCCTCATGCTGCTGGGATGGAACTGCATAAAGATTTTTGTGTGGTTCCATCTATAATAATGAGCATTTGCCACGGACTTTTGATGGAACTGCATAAAGATTTTTGTGTGGTTCCATCTTTAATTTGAAAAACGATGATTGATTTAGAAAAACAAAAAGAACCCAGTGAGGAAGAAATACAAGAATGGGTTAATGAAGTCTATGAATATGCTGTTGATTTATACACGAATCATAATATGAGTTGGGGAGAAGTTAGGCAGGAATTGATTAATCAAGGACTTAATGTCGAAGATGCAACAACAGTTGTTTCGAACTTGAAACAACAAGAACATGAGGCTAAAATAGATGCTTCAAATGAAGAACTGGAGTATGGTGTCTTATGGGCTTTAGGGGGTATAGCACTAACTGCAATCACTGGTGGAGCTTTTATTTTCTACGGAGCCGTTTTGTGGGGAGGATGGCTTATATTAAAAGGAATATACCATAAAATAGGATAAGAAAATGGGAAAAAGAAAATCAAACACTGGAATTCTAGGGTTTTCGTTCTCTTGGAAAAGGGCTTTAGGTATAACTCAGGCAAAACAAAAAACAGCTCGCCAAACAGGCATTCCTACTACTAAATCTGGTATAGAGAGGAAAATCGGTAAAATGATATTGAAGTCAATATTTGGAAAATAAAATAACTATTTCTATTGACTTACCGCCCCTGCTTGGTTACTTACGTCTTTTGCGAATATTTCTGTGTCATACGGCAAAGAGAATTCCTTTAATTTTCCCATACAGGCAAGAATGATTGGCGTGTTTTTATATGTTGTATTAATATAACTTCCTATAATATGGCTTACAAAGAAATTTCAGGCAACATATTTAATACGAAAGCTATGGCTGTCGTAAACACAGTGAATTGTGTAGGTGTTATGGGCAAAGGAATCGCACTTGATTTTAAACTTCGCTACTCAGAAATGTTTAAAACCTGAGTTCGGGATATATAGTTAATGAAGATATTTACATTCCTTCTGAACTGGAAAATATGTCTAATATAAAAGCACGCTATTTGATTAAAATAATTGATGCTGTTAAGGATGGTAAGATAAAGAGTGTTAACAATTTATGCAATTACATTGTTAATGGTAAGCGAATTATCGGAAAAACCAATATTGAAAGGTTATATGTTTTTCTTACTAAATATAAAGAAGGAAAAATCATAGAACAAAATTCTTTGTTTTGAATTATTGCTGTCCAGTAAAAATGTTTATAAAAGTTTTTACCGGACAGCAATAATAAAAAAACCTGTAAGCTGAAACCTTTTGTTGTGAAAAAGGGTTTCGCTTACAGGTTTGACTTTCTGTTTGTTATTGGCTGTCAGCTGTTCTATGTCGCTGACGGCCCTTTCTGTTTACTTCAATGTGAACTTGTGGGAGTGGAGCATTTCCTTCGGGTCGAGAGCCTTGTCGAGTTCTTCCTTGCTCATCAGTCCCTGCTCAATAACGATGTCATATACCGAGCGGCCGGTGGCGTGGGCTTCCTTAGCTACCTTTGAGCTGTTCTTGTAGCCGATGATGGGATTGAGGGCTGTGACGATACCGATGCTGTTCTTCACCATTTCGTAGCAACGCTCTTTGTTCACTGTGATGCCAAGCACGCACTCTTCGGTGAGTGTCTCGATAACGTTCTTCAACCATGTCAGGCTCTCGAAGAGGCTTGCGGTGATGATTGGTTCCATAACGTTCAGTTCGAGCTGTCCTGCCTCTGCTGCGAAGCTTACGGTTGTGTCGTTGCCGATTACCTTGAAGCAAACCTGGTTTGTAACTTCGGGGATGACGGGGTTCACCTTGCCCGGCATGATTGAAGAACCGGGAGCCTTGGGAGGAAGGTTGATTTCGTTCAAGCCGCAACGTGGACCTGAAGCCATGAGACGAAGGTCGTTGCAAATCTTTGAAAGCTTGATGGCCAGACGCTTCAAGGCTGAAGAGTAGCTTACGTATGCACCTGTGTCAGGTGTTGCCTCTACGAGGTCGATAGCGGAGATGAAGTTCTCGCCGGTGAGCTTGCTCAGGTTGGCAGCGCAGAGCTTTGCGAAGCCGGGAACGGCATTCAGACCTGTGCCGATGGCAGTACCGCCCATGTTGATTTCGTGCAGCAGCTTCACGTTGCGCTCAAGGTTGAGGATTTCCTCTTCAAGGTTGTTTGCGTAAGCGTTGAACTCCTGGCCGATTGTCATAGGCACTGCGTCCTGCAACTGTGTGCGTCCCATCTTGATGGTGTCGTCGTATTCCTCTGCCTTGTAGCGGAATGCGCTGATGAGGCCGGTCAGTGCGCCCACCAAGTGGATGTTCATGCGAATCAATGCCAGGCGGATTGATGTGGGATAAGCGTCGTTGGTGCTCTGTCCGCAGTTGACATGGTCGTTAGGCGAGCAATACTGGTATTCGCCCTTCTCGTGTCCCATGATTTCGAGGGCACGGTTGGCGATAACCTCATTGATGTTCATGTTTACGGAAGTACCTGCACCACCCTGAATCATGTCGATGGGGAAGTTCTCGTGCCACTTTCCGTCGATGATTTCGCGGCAAGCCTGCGACATTGCGCTTGCTATCTCATCGCTGATTACGCCGAGAGAATGGTTGGTCTGTGCGGCAGCCAGCTTGACGTATGCGTTGGCGATGATGAAGTCGGGATAGTCGCGCATTGTCTTGCGAGAGATATGATAGTTGTTGATACCGCGCTGAGTCTGCACGCCGTAGAGTGCGTCAGCAGGAACCTGAAGTTCACCTAAAAGGTCAGCTTCTACTCTGAATTTCTTTTCGTTTGCCATAATGGTTATGTTATTTAAGTTGTTTTTTTTGATTGTTTCTTTTATCTGATGCAAAGGTACGGTTTATATTACGCATCCCGTTTATAAAAAACGAACGTTAATTTGTAAAAAACAGAACGATTGCGGGCGAGTGAAGGGAAATTCACAGGAGTTTCATTAGAGGAACTGTATGATTAAGTAGCCCACTCCTATCGAGACAAAGGTGGTGATGAATCCTGCCACTTGGAAAGAGTGGTTCACCACGAAGCGGCCTATGCGGGTGGAGCCGGTGCGGTCGAAGTTGATGGCAGCCACCGTTGTCGGGTAGTTAGGCAGGAAGAAGTAGCCGTTCACGGCAGGGAACATGGCGACAAGAGCCAGAGACGGTATGCCGAGACCCATGCCAAGCGGATAAAGCGTGCGCACCGTGGCAGCCTGCGAGAACAGCATGATGGACATGATGAAGAGTGCTATGGCGAAAAGGAACGGATATTGCGTCACAATATTTGATATATGTCCCTTGAAGAAATCCAGATTGCCGTTGAAGAACGTATCGCCCATCCATGCTATGCCGAATATCGCCACCATGGCATTCATGCCGGCGCCGAAGACATTGCCTTTGACCGCATCGTGCACGTTTGCCTTGCCCACCAGAAGGATGAGTGCGGAGACTGACATCATTATAATCTCAATAATCTGTGGCATAGTGATGCGTTGCAGTTCGCCGTCCACCATGAACGACGGACGCAGCGACGGGGCGCTGCCGAAAACTACGACGAGCAACACACCCAGAAGGAATGCAATGACGGCATATTTGGCACGAGGGTTGGGGGTCTTTATCATTTCGTCTATTAGGCGGCTGTCCTGCTCCGGGTTGATAATGCCTTGACGCACACGCTCCTGATAGATTTCGTCCTCTTGCAGTTCCTTGCCGATACGGTTCTGCACGAAAGCCGCTACAAGGATGGCTATCAGTGAAGCCGGGATGCATACTATAAGAATGTGCTTGAGTTCTATGCCGGCACCGCCAAGCAGGTCGGTGCTTATTATTGCTGCCGTAGCAGCCGATACCGGACTGCCCGTGATGCCGAGCGACGCCGCAACCGTGGCTACACTGAGCGGACGTTCGGGGCGAATCTTTGAATTCGTGGCTATCTCGGAAATGATGGGGAGTAGCGAATAACTGGTGTGTGCCGTTCCTGCCACCAGACAGAAGAGCCATGTGGTGAGCGGACCGAAGTAGGTGATGTGTGTAGGGTGCTTGCGCAGGAATCGGGCAGCCAGACCCACAAGGTAGTCCAGACCGCCGGCAGCCTGCAATGTGGCTGCTGCCGTGATTACCGACACGATGATGAGCATCACGTCGATAGGCAGATTGCCAGGCTTCAGACCGAAGACGAACACAAGGATGAACACGCCCACCATGCCGTAGATGCCGAGTCCGATGCCACCAACACGGGCACCTTTAAATATGAGAGCCAATACAATGGCAAATTGTAAAAGGATAATAGCTGTCGCCATAATGTTTTGTTTTTAGTTTGAATGTAACCCGTTTTTCAAAATGGCCCCGATATGGAGCCGTGTGGTTCTTGGTATTGCAGATAACGCTGTGCAAAATTACACAGATTTCCCCAAATTTCGTTTTTATATTTCTGACAAAAGTTTGTAAAAAACGGACGGAAACATTGCATGCGATATCTTTTCGGAATAGTGGTAATCCCAAATCGGTCAAGACCTAAACAAGCGTATTATAATAGAATTTGTCTTTCTCTTATATTCTTCTCCGCCTTAGTTTCGTCATCTTGCCGCCGTCCGCGTTTCGCCATAGCCGCTATGCCTTCAACACGAACGTTGCAAGCTGCTCGAAACAAAGACGAAGCAGAGTGTAAATACTCTGCTGGCATATTTAAAATCTCATAAAAACATTTTTTTTACAGGCAAGATTCCTGCTTTTTGATGATTTAATAGGTAGAAACTAAAAAGCAAGAAATATGAGAATTACAAAGAAAACTATTTTGGCAATAGGGTTGATAGCCAGTGCGCTCACGCTGAACTCATGCGATGACAATGATAACAATGAGGTATTACAGCGTCCTACAGCCCTTGTAACGGTGTATCCTACTACACCTGACGGATTCTTCATGCAACTTGATGAATCAACATCGCTTGTACCTACCAACATGAAAACCTCACCGTTTGGTGACAAGAAAGTGAGGGCTTTGGTGAACTATACAATAGAAGAACGAAGCCACGGAGGCAACAAACAGAATGTGTATGTCAATTGGATAGACAGCATCCGTACCAAACTGCCAGTAATGACGCAAGGATCAGAGGAAAAAGATGCGAAAACATTTGGCAATGACCCTATTGAAATTGTACGTGATTGGGTTTCTGTTGCCGAGGACGGCTATGTTACGCTCCGCATACGCACATTATGGGGAGGGGCAACCAAGCATATCATCAATCTTGTGAGCGGTGTGAACAAGGATAATGTATATGAATTCGATTTGCGTCACAACGCACAAGGTGACATTCGTGGAAGGATAGGTGATGCACTCATAGCCTTCGACCTCAACTCACTATGGAAGGAACAGCCAGAAAAAGTGAAGATAAAGCTCAACTGGCTATCGTTCAGTGGCAAGAAGTCGTTAGAGCTGTCGCTCAAGATGCATCCTAATTCTTCTATATCCAATGCGGATGTCCAATTGATTTCACATCATATAGAATAAAAAACAAAAAAAATAATTTTCCAGGCAAGATTTTACATTATCCCTTATTTAAGTGGAAGAGAGTACTCGAAAGTAAAACGTGATTAGAACCTAAGCTGGACGCAGATTCGGTCTATACACATAAGTTAAACAAAAAAATCATAGAAAAATGAAATCAATTAAATTCTTCAAGTTTGCAACATTGATTGTTTGCGCTGTATTTGCTGTAGCATTTGCCTCATGCTCTGATGATGATGACAAAACACCTGCCATCAAGTTCTCTCCATCAACCGTTTCTGTTGCAGTCGGTGGAACACAGAGTGTGAAGGTTGCAGGTGGAGATGGTACTTACACTGCTAAGTCAAGCGATGACAAGACCGCAACTGTAATAGTGAACAAGGCTACAATCACCGTAACAGGAGTCAAGGCAGGCAAGGCAACTGTTCTTGTTGCTGATTCCAAGAAGGTAACTGGAAGCCTGAGTGTAACTGTGGTTGATGGCGTTGTTGTGGACAAAAACAAGACAAGTATTGCAGTTGGCAAAGAAGATGTAATAACCATCAGTGGAGGTACTGCTCCTTATACAGCTACAAGCAAGGACAACAAAATAGCAACGGCAACCATCAAGGATGCCAAGCTTACCATAAAGGGAGTAAAAGCAGGAAGCACCACAGTCACCATCACAGACAAAAATCGAAAGACTGCTACGGTGGCTGTTACTGTAACAAAGTAGGATGCTCGTTGCAACAAGAGAGTGCAAGTGCCAATGGTTGTAAGACCGGGTACTTGCACGTTGCTTTTTCCAAGAGCTTTTGAACTATAAACACGATGTTCGGTATAACATTCAGAAAAAAAACAGAAGAGGAACGCTGGCTGCGAAAGGCTCTCGATGGCGACAATACTGCTACCGAGTGGCTTTACCGTAGGTATGTGCGGTATCTGTCCGCACTCTGCTCACGTTATATCACGGATGACGAGGACATAAAGGATGTGCTGCAAGAGTCGTTCATCAAGATTTTCACTTCTCTGAATAGTTTTACGTATTGTGGCGAGGGTTCGCTGAAGGCATGGATGGCAAGGATTACACTTAACGAGACAATAAAGTTTGTTCGCAGAAAGAACCGCTTAGCTCTTTCGTATATAGAAGATGCTTATATGGATATAGCAGACAGCGGAAGCGTTGAGACAGAGGATATACCGACCGAAACACTATATCAGCTCATACGCGAACTGCCAGAAGGATACCGCACAGTATTCAATCTTTATGTTATTGATAACAAGAGGCACAAGGAGATAGCTTCACTGCTCGGCATAAAGGAGAATACATCTGCCTCGCAACTGCACAAAGCCAAGGCAATGCTGGTGCAGAAAATAAAACAATATAGAACCATAAATTCCAACTGACGTATGAAAGATAATTGGCAAAAGGACATACACGACCGCTTGGGCAATTATGAGAAGGATGAGCCTAAGGGACTTTGGGAAGACATCCGTAAAGAGATGGCTGGTACTAATGGTGGCTATATACGAAACAGCAAGTCTTCTGTCTCTTTCAGGTTACTGCGTATGGCAAGTGTGGCAGCAGCTGCAAGTGTGGCTCTGTTTTTGGGATATTCCATCTATTCCCAATATACATACAGCGAGTGGGAAGCATCAGAGTTAGCCGGACAACATGTGTACACGAAGTCCATAAAGTCATCTGTCAAAAGCTCTTTTGCGGCTGGTGATAGCAATGATTTCATGGCTGACAACTCTTCAATGCCGTACATTACGGATATGACAGTGAAATCCGAAAACGGCAAAGAAATATCATCGTCTGTTTCTGATGGCAGAAACTCTTCAGAAACGACTTCCTGGAATAATGACGAAAACAATGTAAAAAATCCAAATGAAGCCACTACGACTATTGACAAAGAAAAAGTTGCAGATTCTGATAATGGCAATGAGAACGTAAAAAGATACAACAATGACAACAATTACACCAATCTCGTTGCCTGCAATTCTGATGCAACACGGTCTTCCTCTCCTTCCACATCGTCACATTGGACAGTAGCTACAAGTGCCATGGGTGCGATGGGAACAACAAAAAACATTATGTCGATTGGTAATCCTGTTACGGTAGTCGGTCCTGACGATTCCGACTGGGAAGATAACCCAATGCTTGGAATAAACATTTTCAACCAAGGAAAGGATGTGAAGACAGAATACAAGCACCATATTCCTGTCCGTATAGGTTTCAAGGTGGCATACGCATTCAACGAACGATTAAGCATAGAAAGCGGATTGACATACACTCGTCTCTCATCTGATATGCAAGAAGGAACAGAAGAAAACCATTACACAGGCGAGCAAAAACTGAACTATGTCGGAATACCTGTCAATGTGAAATATAATGTCTGTTCATATAAACGATTCGATCTATATGGCTATGCGGGGGTACTTGCAGAGAAATGCGTATCCGGAAGTATTACGCAGGAATATGTCATCAATAACATGATAAAGAAAACAGAAAAAACAGACATTGACAGTAAGCCTTTGCAGATGTCTGTAAATGCCTCTGTTGGGGTACAGCTGAACGTAATCGACAATATCGGCATTTATGCGGAACCTGGCATAAGCTATTATTTTGACGACAGATCTTTGCTCCAGACTATCTACAAGGAAAAACCGCTGAATTTCAATATAACCGTCGGTATGAGATACACCTTAGGTAGATAACACCATAGTAGATTTGAGGGATGATGATCCATATCTCGAAAAAAACGTGAATAGACTTAATGTCTGTCCACGTTTTTTTTGATTCCTGTGTACTATTTCTTTTTCAGTACATACAATTTTGTATTGATGAATGCCTATCGTGGGTGTCACCGTGTGTGGCATGACGACGATGACCGCTTTTTTGAAGAAAGCATTTTCTTCATCACCTGCTTCCATGCCGAGCGCATACCGGGAGAGAGGGGTTCGCAGGCTATTGTTTCAAGAGTCTGGCGCAGTTCGTTGATGAGTTCGGGCCAGTATTTCATCTGTTCGTAGGCAAGCTTGGTGCATTGTGCCCTTACGGCATAAGGCGATTTCGGGTCGGAGAGGCGCATGAGGCAGAAGTCGATGAAGTCTGTGCGGATTCCTTCCTTGTCGTGAGGCTGTCGCAGAAGCAGGTTGAGCATAAGGCGAAGCTTTGTGGCATCCTTTTCCACGAGGCAACGGTCGATAAGCCGGTCGTGCTTGTCATAAAGCCATTCGTTGTCAGACAGTGTGAAATGTGTGAACACCCATAGTGCGTTTGTTGCAATGCGGCGGTCGTCGTCCAGTGTCAATTGATACAACTCTTCCTTGGGGCGGTTGTTGTATTTGCCCTGCGTCAAGGCGCATAACTCCTCAATTTCGTACGGAGTGAGGCGGTGAGTGAGTCGGGATCTCATTGCATTAGTTTATTGTGCCGGTTTCCATTTCATTTTCCAAATAAGAAAAAACAGATTCGTCAATCACGACATTGCTACCATGATATAGTTTCAGCATCCCACTCGTCCTCCGTTCTTTTGACATAATATCCTAAGATCCTCCACGGCATCCTCTATGGAAAGGGTATGCTCTGCCGCATAGCAATCTATGAGAAAGTCTATTCCGTTAAACCTGCGCAGGTAAGCGTATGACTGTGCCAGTGTCAGGTTGAATTTATTGGCAAAAGCTCCTACGCAACAGTTTACATATTCTATTATAGAATGGGTCAGATCCATAAGCCTCAACTGTCTAAATATTTGTCACAACATAATTATTCCACCACAAATCTACAACAATTAATCCACACCGCAAAATGTTTCAGTCATATTTTTGAGCATATAGCAGACGAGTGTGCTTCACGCTCGGCCTCTTTGTGATGGACTTTGGCGTATGTCGCTGTTAGCCAAGGCTTTTCCGGATATTCGGCAGTGAAACATTTGGGCGAACAGACTACTCCTTTTCAAACAAGCCTTGTTTGCATTGCAAAGAAGTCTTGTTTGCATTGTAAAGAAGCCTTCTTTTGCTTGCAAAGAAGCCTTGTTTGAAAAGCCGTGCGGGTGACGCTTTTCTGCACCGTCATAAAGAGTGCGCAAGTGAGCGGGGAAACGAATAAAGTGGGCAAGAGTATTGTCGTTTTTGGAATAAAAACCTTAATTTTGTAATATCTTATTCCGCCGGAAGCCTTCGGGCTGTTGATGGGAATATGAAATTGAAAGGAAACATGAGTCAGCAGATAATCTATAATCTGGAAGAATTCGCCACCAAATACAATCTGAAGGATATATATGGTGCCTATGCCGCCCACTTCTCTGTGAGCAGGGAAGATAGTGGCGACTTTTCGGATATTGATGCTTCTGAAAGCAATGACGGCGGATTCTACGGAATGGTGAGGGAGCGTACTCTCTTCACCAGACTCCTCTTGGTGAAGCAGGGCTGTTGCTGTATGAAGCTACTGATGAAAGGCGACGGGCAGAGAGTGTCGCTCGCAGCCAATGACTTGCTGATTGTCACTCCGAAGGAAGTGGGATGCATCACAGAGATTTCGGATGATTTCAGGGCGGAGGTCATTCTCGTGGACGAGTCGTTCGCAAGTCATGCCTCGCGTTATCAGCTTTCCGGCGAAAAGTACAACAGCATTTCCGACATCTTCCATTTTGTCCGCGACATCGTGCGGCATCAGCACATCAACAAGATTGAGATGATTCGAAGCATGTTCAACGTGCTCAAACTCATCATCGAGGAACTTCCCTACGAGCAATGCTCGGTGTCCCGCGACCTTGGGCATAAGAAAGAGGTGTATGAGATTTTCCTTCACCATCTTTACCGCAACTATCGCAAAGAACGGCAGATACGCTTCTACGCCGACAAGCTCAATGTCTCGACGGCATATATGTCACGGTTGGTGAAGGAAATAAGCGGTTCGACGGTAAACGAACATGTCACGTCGCTGGTCTATAAGGAGATATGCAACCTGCTGAAACAGACAGACATGACGATGGGCGAGATTGCCGACCACCTCAGTTTCAGCGACCAAAGTGCCATGACCAATTTCTTCAAGCAACGCTCCGGCATGACGCCGCTGGCTTATAGAAACAAGTGAAAGCGGAAGAATGGCAGGATGCACCCGGCAATTTGAAAGCACGCTTTCATTGCGTTTGGCGGAATAGCAGACTGGTAAATGAAAACTATTAATATTAACCCTTTAACCGTATTGAGTATGAAAAAATCAAGTTTTGTAAAAAGTGTGGTCATCGGCTTTATGCTGCTGACGGGTACTGCCGCTGCTTCGGCGCAGGAGAAAGACGGCGAGTTCTTTGGCTTGGCTGACCGTGTTGGTGTCGGCATCGGTGTCGGTACTGAGGGCATAGGCTTTGATGTGGCTGTCCCTCTTACAAAATATGTGCAGGCACGTCTGGGACTTAACATCATGCCAAACATCAACATCAATACTTCGGCAGATGTGTCGGGAGCCATTGAAGGCTACAGCTACAACGGCAAGATGGATGTGACGGGTAAGTTCTCACGCACTTCATTCGACATGAAATTCGATTGCTACCCATTTGCCGACGCAAGCTCGTTCTTTGTGACGGCAGGTTTCTCTCTCGGTGGCGACAAACTGATTAAGATTTCAGGACACAGCGATGAACTTGAGAGCCTTTATGGCGAGGGAAAGTCTTATAACCTTGAAATAGGCGACTACAAGATTCCGGTGGATGAGAACGGTAACGTGAGCGGCGGCGTTAAGGTGAACAGCTTCCGGCCTTACCTCGGACTCGGTTTCGGCAGACTCATTCCAAAGAAACGCTTCGGCGCACGCTTCGAGATAGGAGCGCAGTTTGAGGGCAAACCGGTGGTCTATGCCGATGGTGTGGGCGACCTTCAGAAGGTTATCGACCAGAACACAAGCGACGACATCTCAAAATTCATGGACTGGCTGCAGGTCTATCCGGTGCTGAAGATCTCGTTGCGTGGACGCATTCTGTAATACGGAAAATATAAATTAAAAATCGGCGGTTTGTTGCGGAAGCAGCAAGCCGCTTTTCTTTTGCAGCAAAACCAACTTTCTAAGAAGTGCGTGCTGTTTTTGCTGTATGTATAGAAAAATGTAAGAGACCGCATAAAGGAAGGCATGTCTTCAGCGTTCGTCACTTACAGTCGTAATTTTGGCAAACTGAACATGGAAGCGGGTTTGAGATACGAGAATGTGGACTTCAAGTATTACGACGATGGTAAATATATGGCAGACCAAAGCAAGAACTACAGCAACTGGTTTCCTTCTCTCAGCCTTTCAATGCCATTCGGCGATGTACAGATGCAGCTAAGCTATGCAGCCGACATCGATCGTCCTAACTACTGGGTTTTAAGAAGCGGTGTGCAATATAGCAATCATTATACATACGAAACCGGAAATCCGTTTCTTTTCTCAGAGATTTCAAGAAACATAAGTTACGACTTGGCTTACAAATTAAAAGACACTTTGTCTTTCCAACTTTATGTAAACGACTTGTTTGGCACAAACGACAGTCATATCATAGGCAAATATGGTAAGCTGAAGGAAACTGTCTTTGATGAGTTCTCGACAAGCAAAATATCATTGACAGTCCGCTATAAGTTCAATACCACTCGAAGCAAGTATAAGGGTACGGATGCAGGAGAAAGTCAGAAGAACAGAATGTAAGTGTTGCAAGAAGACGAGGGGAAAGCGGATGAAATGGCGATAAGGCTGCAATAAGAATGTCGCGCAACAACAGAAAATGTGCCGTCAGGCGTTTTCTGATGTTGCGCGACATTTCATGTGTTTACTGTCTGTGTATCCGGCTTACATGTCGGAAGGTGTCATGCGAAGCACAAATGAGTGTGTTCCGACCGGACACTTGTACTGGTCGAGAGCAGAGTCGCCGCCACAGCTGTGGTTTCCGATTCCGCGCTGGAAGTAATCAAAGTGTGCAAAGATCTGTTCGCTGCGTTCGAGGTCGTACGGGTGCTTGCCGCCGTAGAACACATCGTAGTTGAACTGCTTGTTGTCGTAGTGTGACAGTGAGAAAGCCACCATTCCCTCGGTGCGGAAGTTGAGTTTCGTCTTGCCGTTACCAAGTGAGAGTTGGCGCAGACCTTGACGGTCGCCCATTGTCTGCGGTGCGCTCTGCTCCTCGAACATTCCATCAACAGTGGTGGTGTAGCGGCCGAGCAGTGAACCGCGCTGACGGTCGATGTAGTTGCTCCACGGGCCTTTGGCGTAGTATTCCACATTCTCGAAACCGCCGGGTATCTGCATGGTGATGCCGAGACGGCGTGTCTCTGTCGAAGTGTTTGTGAATGTCACCTTCATATCCACTGTTCCGTTGGGATAGATTGTGTATGCCACGGTGTGTGTGTTGCCGTTGCTTTCTATTGCGCTTTCCACAACAACGTTGCGTCCCTGCTTCTTGGGTGCTTTTGCCAGATGCTTCACACCGCCGAGAGCCACCACTTCCTCTTTCACTCCTTCGGCTGTGCCCGATGTCGCACCGAGGCTTATGTTGTCGTTGGCTATGCGTCGGAATCCGTTGAAGTCGGGTCCTTTACCATTTACCATAAGCTCCGTACCCTTGTAGTTCCAGCTTTCTATTGTGCCGTCGTCGGCAAAACTTATGGCGAAGTCGTTGCCGCTGATGGTGTTGCCCTTTACTTTGAGCTTGCCTTTTACATCTATCTTGTCAAGCTTGTTGGTGTGGTTTTCCACGAAAGTGGGGTCGGCGACAGAGGGAAAGGTTCCTGTTTCGCCGGCAGCGAGTGCAAACTGCTGCTGCACTAAGTCGTAACCCTTGCTTGCCCATGCGGTGTTGTCCTTGAGGCGAAGGCTGAGTGTGATGATGTATTCGTGTGCATTGTCGGGTGTCGTGGTGTATGGGATGTTGATTGTTGCGGTGTTGCCAGCCGGAATCTGCGGCAGTTGCACATCGCCGTTCTCTATTTCCACACCGTCGCGGAGCACACTGAAGTGCAGCGATGCGATGCTGCTGAGTTCACTGAATGCGAATTTGTTCTTGAGCTTGAGCTCGTGTCCGTTCATCTCCACGAAGTCGGCGTCGCGATAGACATACTTCACCTCGGTGAGTTTGGCTGTCCACTCGCGTCCCGGGGTAATGATACCGTTGCTCATGAAGTCGCCTTGGAAACCTTCGTTGCCGAAGTTGCGCTTGGTGTAGTCGTAGCCTGAGGTATAATAGTGCAGTCCTGTCTTCTTGTTTATGAGCGGTTGTCCTGCCTTTATGCGTCTCGTGTCGTAGATTCCCTGGTCCACCCAGTCCCAGATGCAGCCACCTATGATGCCGCTGCTTTGCTCTATTACATCCCAATACTCCTGCAGATTGCCCACTGCCTGACCCATGGCGTGTGCGTATTCGCAGAGAAAATAGGGTTTGCCGTTGAGTCCTCCCTCATGCTTGCGCATGTTCGACACGATGGGATACATGTCTGAACCGAGGTCGGATGCGTTCTTTCCGTGCTCCCATCCTTCGTAGTGCACGATGGCATCGCGTCCCGGAAGCAGTTCTTTCACGGTGTTGTAGGTGGCGTTGAAGTTCTGTCCGCCTCCCGCCTCGTTGCCGAGCGACCAGAATACCACGCTCGGATGGTTGCGGTCACGCAGTACCATGCGTCGTGTGCGATCAACGTATGTTGCCTGCCATGACGGTTTGTCGGAGAGCGACTGGTTGTTGTGGCATTCTACATCGGCCTCGTTCATGCAGTAGAGTCCGTAATAGTCGAACATGGCATACATCTTGGGCTGGCGTGGATAGTGGCTGGTGCGCACGGTGTTCACGTTGGCCTGTTTCATGAGTGTGACATCCTTGAGCATTGTCTTTACGTTTATGGCGTGTCCGTACTGCGGATGTATGTCCTGGGTGTTTACTCCTTTGAAGAAGACGCGCTTGCCGTTCACATACACAAGTTTGTCGTTCACGATGCGTACATCACGGAATCCGTATTTGGTGGAGAACACCATCTCTTCGTTTCCGTTGTTCTTCTGTCTCACGACGACGGTGTAGAGGTATGGATTCTCGCTGCTCCACGGTGTTATTCCGCTGATATTGGCAAAGTTGAGCGTGGCCTTTTTCATGCTTTCCTTGGCTGTGAAGCTGATGTTGGCAGTCTGTGTGGCGACGGTATTGCCCTTGGCATCGATGAGTTCGGCTTCCAGCTGTCGTGCGGCGGCAGTGTTGCCGGTGTTTCTGACGGTGAGTTCCACATTCATTGCGGCATTTGTGTAGTTGTCGCTGAGTTGTGCCGTGATGTAATGGTCGGCAACGAATGTCTTTGGTGTGGCTGTGAGATATACGTCGCGGTGTATGCCTCCGAGGTGCCACATGTCCTGTCCTTCGAGGTAGGAACCGTCGCTCCAGCGGTAGCAGCGCACCGACACGTTGTTGTTGCCCGTGCGTACGAGGCTGGTCACATCAAATTCGGCGTCGGTGTTGGCACCCTGTGAGTAGCCGGCATATTTTCCGTTCACCCATACGACGATGGCGCTGCATGCTCCGTCGAAGTGGAGCACGATGCGTTTGCCTTCCCATGTTGCTGGGAGGGGGAACACACGGCGGTAGGAACCTACGGGGTTGGCGTCAAAGTTGTCGTCTAATGCGGTGATGAACGGTGGGTTGTTCTTGAACGGATAGCCCACATTATTATATACCGGCACATCGTATCCTGCCATTTCCCAGTTGAGCGGCACTTCTATGTTGTCCCATTTGCTCACATCGGCGTTGTCGGCATAGAAGTCGTTCTCGCCGGGTTTGCCTTCTTTCCAGTTGGCTGTGTATTTGAATTTCCACACGCCGTTGAGGTCAATGTAGTCGGCTTTGCTTGGAGTGAGCCATGGTTTGCGGTAGTGCGGGTCTGCCTTCATGGCCTGTGATGAAGAGTAGGGGATGAAGGTGGCATGGGCTGCTTCCTTGCGGTCCTCGAATTTTGTTTCGTCTTCCACCCATTTGTCAGAGAATGTGCATTCCTGACTTTGTCCTTTGTCAAGACATACCCTTGTCTTCTTCACTTTCTTGGCGGCTTGTGCCGTCTGTTGCGCTGGCGTGGCGAGAAGCATCGCGGCAGCGAGTAGCAATAGGTTGTGTTTCATTTTCTATAATGGTTGTTTTGTTTTGTCTGTTGTTTGTGGGGTGTATGCGGCTTTATCGGCGTTCTTTCATGAATTCTTTCACCTTGCTCATGCGTATGCCGTAGTTGAAGCCTTGCGTGTTCTGCATTCCGGCGAAGTTCACTGCCACGAGATTGCCGTAGGCGTTCATCACCGGGCTGCCGCTCGAACCTGGCAGGGCAGGGATGGTGTAGAGTATTTTGCTGGCATCCGACTTCTGCGAGATGTCGCCCTTTGTTATCTGTGCCTTTATTCCCTGCGATGTGCTGGCAATGGCGAATCCGGCGTTGTAGCCTATCATGAAGAGCGATTCTCCGGTAAGTGTCGTCTCGTCGCTTTCGCTTTCGTCTATGTCGAATATGTGGGCATCGCCGGGAGTCTTGCCGCTTTTGAGTTGCAGCAGTGCCAGGTCGATGTCCTCTTTCCTTGAGACGGCGATGATGTTGCAGGGTTTGAAGTCGTCGGTTTTCGTCACTTCGGAATTGTTGTAGGCTATGCTTGTGCGGCACACCGTCTCCACTTTGAGTGCGTTGGTGTCGATGCCTGTCAGCTGGCGGCTCAACTGTTGGCTCTGTTCAAAGCTTTCCTGCAATTGTTTCTGCTGTTCGTTTATCTGCCGCATACGTTCCTCATCGACATACATGTTGCCGTAGTCGTCGCTTTTGTAGCAGTCGTTCTTCTCTATTTCCAGCTGGTCGTACTGGTAGGAGTCCTGCTGCATTTCCTGTGCGATGAGCATTTGCAGTTCGTTTATCATGTTTGTTGCAGCGTCCTTTGCGTCCTTGAGGTCGAGTTCGGGGCGTGCCACATGTCGGTTGGTGATGATTTCGCCGTCTGTCGAGACGAAGAATCCCGTGCCGGTGAGCATCTGCCGGTTGGCTTCTATCTCTTCTTTGTCGAAGGTGAGGCCCTGCATCTCGCCTTTTTCGTTGATGGCGGTGAAGTACCATGGCTTGCATGACGGCAGTGTCACCTTATAATAATACTGGTTGAGCACCAGGACGACGCCCGACCCGCATTTCTGCAGCAGTTCGTCTGGCGACATTTCTCTTTTGCATCCTTGCAGTGTGAGTGCTGTCAGGAGTGTTATTGCGAGTGTGAGTGCTCTTGTCAGTGTCTTGTACATGAGGGAATTGAAAGATGTCTTTATATTAAACACGCGTTTTGGTAATGCCTTTTTCTGAAAATAGGTTTTTACTTCACAAAAGTAATAAAAAACTGTGTTATATCCGCCGGTTTTTCATTTTAAGTTGCTTTTGTGGCGTAATAATCAGTTTTTGGGCATAAAAAAACGGAAACCCTTGTAAAAGGATTTCCGTTTGGGTGGAAGGTGGGACTCGAACCCACGACATTCAGAACCACAATCTGACGCTCTAACCAACTGAACTACGTCCACCATGTTGTGATTTGCTTCGTTGTCGAAAGCGAGTGCAAAAGTACAAGAAAAATTTTATTCCACCAAATTTTTCTTGTACTTTTTGATGTTTTTTTAGTTTGCAGGCTGTGCAGGAGCTGCGGGAGCTGCCTTTTCGCCTGTTGCAGGAGCTGCCTGCTGCTGGCTTGCACCAAATCCGGGAGTTGTATTAGGATTTGTTGTCTGTGTCTCTGTTGCTGCCTTTTCCATAACGCTGCTGCCTTCTGTCGATGTGGGGGCAACGTAAGCGCATATAACGCTGAAAAGTACCATTGCAATAGCCAGACCCCATGTCACCTTTTCAATGAATGCTGTGGTCTTGCGCACGCCCATGATGGCGTTTGAGGATGAGAAGTTTGAAGCCAAGCCTCCGCCTTTTGATTCCTGTATCAGCACGATGCCAATCATGAGCAGCGATGCTATAACGATCAAGATTACGAATAAAGTGTAAATCATTTTTATTGTTTGTTATTTTTGTTATTTAATATCAGTTTCTGTAAAAATCTGATTTGGTCTGCAAAGTAAGCATTTTTTTTTGGATAATTCAAATTTAATCGCTGAATTATTTCAAGTGCCTTTGAATATCTGCCTTGTTTTATGTAAATTTGGGCTAATGTCTCTGTAAAATAGCCGTCATCGCCTTCGATTGGCGTTTCTTCGGCTTCTTCCACCTGCGGCAGGTATGTTGGTTTGTCCTGCAGTGTGATTTTGCCTCCGTCCTTGTTTATGAATGTGTCGATGAGTGCCTGTCCTTTCATCTTGGGACTGTCTTCTGCCGCTGCGGTTTCGTCTTCGCTTTCTGTCTTCATGAGGTATGCCACATAATCTACCGCGGCGTCGGCAGGAGTGGGTTTGCTCTTGTTGTCGGCAGTCTGCTGTGGTGTCTCGGTGGCTGAGTCGAGGTAGTTGTCGATGAGTGATAGTGTGCGGTTCTTGCCGTCGGCTTCTGTCTTGGGTTGTGTCGAAGCCGTATTCAGTTCGTAGTGCGACGCTTCCACGAGGTTGAAGAGCACTTTGCGGTCGGTGATGTAGATGGCGGCGCGACGTAGTTCTTCGTCGAACGACGCGTCGTGTAGCAGATACATGTTTTTGAGCATCAGCAGACGGGCGGGCTGATAGTACGGGTATAGTGCGACAAGGTTGCGCAGTTCGTAGAGCGTTTCCTTGTTCATCAGTTCCGGATGGTTTATGAGTCGTACTAAATCCACTTCTTGGTGTTTGGTTGTTAATGGTTTTGTGATAAATTGGCGTGTTCCGCCCGGCGTGGTTTCATCGTGCCGCTGGGTACACGACATGGCGGCATGGCACGGCGGCTACCAGTTGGCTACGGTGGCGTTGAATATCTGTTCGGCGAGGTCCTTCACCATCTGCGTCACCAGTTCTTCCTGCACGGAGTTGAGGCTCTTTGTCGTTTCGTATGATTTTGAGGCTGTAAACTGCCGCTCGAAGTCCTCGTCGTGGTTGGCGTTGTTGGTGAACCGCACGTTTACGGTGATTGAAAGTTCCGTCTGTGCGGAGCGTCCGTCGGCTGCCACCGACTTGTTGCGCTGTGTGTATTGCGTTATTTCGCCTTCTATCTTCATGTCGCCGTTGCGCTTCACCTGTATGAGTTTGGTGTGGCTGGCGTATTCGTCCTTCAGCTGGTTGTTGAACATCGGACCCATCGGACCCCACACATAGCTCGAACGTATTGGGAAGTCGGCTATCTGTATGGTCTTCGTCTTGGTGTAGTCGATGCTCGCTCCGTTGAGTTTGTAGCTCACGGAGCAGGCCGTCAGCACCATTGCTGCCGTTGTGAGGAGCATGGCTAAGAAAGTTCTTGTCTTATTTTTCGAGCCCATATTGCTTTATTTTTCTGTACAGGGTGCGGTCGGATATGCCGAGTTCCGTTGCTGCGTTCTTGCGGTTGCCGTTGTTTCGTTCGAGTGCCTTCTCTATTGTCAGTCTCTCGATATCGTTGAGGTTGAGGTTCTTTTCGTCATTCACCTCCACGAAGTTGTCGCTGTCGTCGCCGAAGTCGGTGCTTCTCCGTTGCGGCTGTATGTTCACCGGTTCGCCGTAGCCCACCTCCTCCGCTTCGATGTCTATCGGCATGTTGGGTCCGGGGTGCATGCCCATAGGGCGCAGGGCGTTGCCGGCAGGTACTTTTCCGCCGTCGTTCGGGTAGGCTGAAATATGTCCAGGGTAGCGGCTTATGGCGTTGTTCATATCGCGTGTGTCGTCCATCTGCTTGCGCATGGTGGCCATTTCGCGGCGCAGGTCGCTCACGTTGCCGCGCAGCTCATAGAGTATTTTGTAGAGAATCTCACGTTCGCTCTCGTAGGAGTGTGCTCCCGGTGTTGCCACGGTTGCGAGTTCGGTGCTCTCAGGGTCCTGCGGTATGAACTGCATCAGGTCTTTCGCGTCAATCTCGCGCTTTGTGCACAGCACCGACATCTGTTCGGTTATGTTTTTTAGTTGGCGAACATTACCCGGCCATTTGTATTTCAGCATTATCTGTTTGGCATCGTCGGTGAGTGTGATGCGTGGTATGCGGTACTTCTCCGCCATCTGCATTGTGAAGAGGCGGAACAGCAGCAGTATGTCTTCCCCGCGTTGGCGCAGGGGCGGCATCTGTATGGGTATGGTGTTGAGGCGGTAGTAAAGGTCTTCACGGAAGCGTCCTTCGCTCACCGCCTTGCGCATGTTCACGTTGGTGGCGGCGACGATGCGCACATCGGTCTTCATTATCTTCTGTCCGCCCACGCGTATGTATTCGCCCGTTTCGAGCACTCGCAGGAGTCGTGCCTGGGTGGCAAGGGGCAGTTCGCCAACCTCGTCGAGGAAGATGGTGCCCTTGTTTGCCGTGCCGAAGTAGCCTTCGCTTTCGCCCACGGCACCGGTGAACGAGCCCTTCTCATGTCCGAAGAGCTCGCTGTCGATGGTTCCTTCGGGGATGGAACCGCAGTTTATGGCGAAGTATTTCTCGCGTTTTCGTGGTGAATTGTCGTGTATGAGCCGTGGGATTATCTCCTTGCCCACGCCGCTTTCTCCCACGATGAGCACCGACAGGTCAGTGGGTGCCACTTGCAGGGCGACATCGAGGGCTCGGTTGAGGGCATCGCAGTTGCCCACGATGTTATAGCGTTGCTTTATTGTTTGCAGTTGTGATGTGTTCATTTGCTGACAAAATTACATATTAAATCTGAGAATACTGCAATTTTGGCAGACTTTTAATCGTAATTAAGGTTAATGGAAGCGGTTGTGTGGTCGGAGTGGTCGGAGAAATTGGAGTTGCAGGGTTGCGTCTTCGGCTTGTTTGCCTGTTTTCGTGGCTGCGGAGCCGTTGTTTTCCGAACTCGTTTTTGGTGGTTTTGAAACAAGCCTTGTTTGCATTCAAAAGAAGCCTTCTTTTGATGTCAAAGAAGCCTTGTTTGGAGTGTAAAGAAGCCTTGTTTTTAAAAAGGAGAAAAGTAGAAGGGCGAGAAAAGTAAAATGTTATTGGTAATGACTTGGAAATTAATGGGTTGGAGTTTTGTGGTTTGAAGGGCTCTTGTTAAAGCAAGTGGCAAAGTCCTGGGACATTAATTGTCTTTGCTCTTGGCAACGTTGATTGTAAAAGGCAGGTTTTTACGCTCTTCATAAACGCTCGCTTATGGTTTTGTGGAGTTGCTGCTTTGTGGGCTTTTGTCGAATTTTATGAGCAGGAGTCCGATGCCGGTCCACAGAAGTTCGCGCAGTCTTACAATCAATGCCACGAACACTCCGCTGCTTGCCGTCATGCCAAGTCCCGACACCGACATGAGAAATCCGCCCTCACGGCCGCCGAGTTGCAGCGGAATGAAGAAGAGCAGGTTGGCGAAGAGCGATGTGAAAGCGAGAATCAGTATGCAGTCTGCATAGCCGACATGCGGCATGAGCACACGCAGGATGAAGTATATTTCGAGTGCTGAGATTATGCGGCACGCCAGTTCGAGCAAAACTGCCGCCACGAACGACTTGCGGTTCTGGTTGTGCAATGCCGCTATCTGGGCGTCGATGGTGTCGAGTTGTTCGCGGTGCTTCACGACAAACGGTGCCGCCCAGCGCTGTATGAGCGGCAGATGGCGAAGCAGATTCATCGCCCTTACGGCGAGTCCCTTGCGGTAGCCCACGATGAAGAACCACAGACCGAGCACGCAGAACACCGTGGCAAGACCGAGGATGGTGGCCAAGAATGCATTGAGCGGATGGATTGCGATGAAGAGAATGACGGAAAGCAGCCAGAACCAGAAGTGGCTGAAGATGTGGGTCATAGCATAAAGAATGACCGAAGAAGAAGCCCTCTCGGTGCCAACGATGGGCGAGAGGGACATGATGCGGTAGGGTTCGCCGCCCATCAACCCGCCGGGTGTGGCGTAGTTGAGGGCGAATCCCGATACCGTGATTTTATAAAGCCACCAGAATTTCACTTTCGTGCGTTCTCCGGCGTTGATGATTACATACCATGATGCGGTGTTGATGATGTAGAGCAAGGCCCATAACACCACCACAGCCACAGTCCAGTAGCCGGCATGCCGCAGTCCGCTCCACACCTGTCTGAAGTCGAGTTGCGTCAGCATGATGGCGAGCACCGCCATGCCGAAGATGAAGAAAGCGTTCTTGTGGCTGGCTTTCATTTGTTCTGCTGATTGTTACGCTCTGTGTTGTCGCGCTTCTTGGGTATGGAGAAACGCACTTTCTCGCTCTCGTCACGCTTCTCGTGATACAGCTTCTGCAGCGGGTTGGCAAGCGGTTCGTCGTATTCTTCGCGGTGGCGGAACACGTCGATGGCATAGTAGATGGCGTGGCGCAGTGCGTTTTCGTTGCAGATGTTCTTGCCGGCATCCTCAAAGCATGGTGTGAGTGCCGGTGCGGTGCACACGAGAGGGAGTCCGGCAATGAATACGGTGCCGTCCTCTTGCATGAGTGTGTTGAAGGGGATTGTGGCTTGGTCGTCGTACATGGCGAGGGTGCAGTCGAAGGCGTCGAACATTTCCTTGCCGAAGAACGAGTCGGTGGCGTAGGGTCCATATATGTTCGTTCCGCTCTCAGAGAGTCTGCTCACAACGGGTTTGAGCACTTCTTTCTCCTCGTTTCCGTTGGCGTCGGGGTTGATGGCGAGCAGGGCTATGCGTGGGTTTGTGAGTCGGAAGTCGCGCTTCATGCTTTCATTAAGCTTGCAGACAGCCTCTGTCACGGTGTTTTCCTTGATGCTTTCAGCCACGTTTTTTAGTGGCAGACCGTCGGTCACTGATGCTATGCGCAGCGATTCGTTGAGCAGAATCCTTATGCCTCGTGCTCCTTCGCCGATGCTTGTCTCAATGTATTCCTTCAGACCCTTGTACTGGAATCCGCCTCCATTCATGTTGTCCTTGCACACGGGACAGGTGACGAGCACGTCGAAGAGTCCGCTGCGGTAGTCGGTCATGGCCTGGTCAAGGGATTTGAGAGCCGCCGTGCCCGACTCTGTTGTGGCTGTTCCCAGTTCCACCTTCACCTCCTCGTCGAAGCAGGCAAGCAGGTTCACGCGTCCGTCCTTGGCTTCGTCGGCGGAGTTTATTATGCTGAAGTTGGCCTGTATGTCAAGAGCCTTGCGGTGGTATGCCGCCACTTTCGGCGAACCGTAGATTATGGGCGTGCACAGTTCGAGCATTTCCGGCTCGGCAAAGGTCTTAAAAATGAGTTCGTATCCGATACCGTTGGTATCGCCGTGCGTTATTGCAACGCGTATTTTTCTGTCTTCCATAATGAAGTTGTATATAATGTATGGTTTGTTTTCTTGTCTTGTCGGTGGATGGTTTAGTGGTGGACTGGGAATTGTCAGTTGCCTCTCTGTCTGCCGGAATCCTGCCGGAGACTCTCGAAGCGTAGAGTGTACAGAGCCGCTTCCGTCTGTCTGAGGCGGTTGCGCTTCCTCGTTTCCGGGGCATAGACGAATGCCTCCGCCACTACGGTGCGCCCGTTTACGGGGTTCTTCACTGCGTGCGACACATACGGTCCGCCCATGGCGTCGCCCCGCATTTCCCACAGTCCGCGTCTCACTGTCATTGCCATGCCGTGTTCTCTGGCGTGTGTCGTTATGGTGGAGTGGGGTGTCGTCGCCATATACATGTCGTCGGTCTCGCCCTTTATGTTAGCTTTCATCACGCTGTCACGGTTTTCCGACGCATATATGCAGATGCTTTTCATCCCCATTGCGCTGTTGTCGGAGAGCCAGATGAAGTCATTCCCGATGATGTTTGCCTTCATGTCGGCCGGTATTTTCATCGTGCATCCGAACATTTTCCTTATCTCTTCCTCCGCTTTCGGGTTGTGCTTGTGCTGCAGTCGTGCTATGGCGGCGTTCATTTCGTGCCTTGTAAGCAGTCGTGCCACGGCGGTCATGCAGTCGCTGTGGCGCAGGGCTGTCATGGAAGGGGCGTCTATCCTTACCGTCATCTGCGGCTCGGCATACACGTTCTTGCTGTATCTCACCGTGGGACGGCAGTGTCTCTTCGGGTCTATGTCCAGTGTGACGATGCTTCTCGACAGCATGAGCATGCTGTTGAGGCGTTTCTTGCCGACGGTCATCACATTGAATGATGGTTCGCCCTGAGGCAGTCCGGGGGCGTCGGCTTGCAGACATTCAGCCACATATCCCTCACGGTCGTCCACCACAAGCACGTCGTATGGTGTTCCGCCGCTTGTGGGTAGCAGCCGGTTTTCCTTGCAGGCTGCCAGCATTGTAATGGCCGATGCTGCCAGCAGCAGACTTGTTATGCGCCCCGTCAGTGTCATTTGGTTGTCGTTGTCGGCTTGCCTTGTCAGTCGTTCTTCGCGGCGTTCTGCCTTGCATGGCGTGCCTCTTCTATCTTTTTTGCAGTGCTTAGCAGTCCGCATGCGGCGAATATGTCCTGTCCGCGGCTTGCCCTTATGGTGGTGAATATGCCGTGTTGCGTGAGATAGTCGCGGAAAGGTTCAAGCCGGCTCTCGTCGGTTCCCCTCAGGTCCACATCGGGTATCTGGTGGAAACGTATGAGGTTCACACGGCAATAGAGTCCTTGCAGAAGCTTTACTATTTCGCGTGCATGTGCGTTGGAGTCGTTCAGACCTTTGAACATGATGTACTCGAACGACAGACGGCGTTGGTGTGTGAAGTCATAGTCGTGCAGCAGATCCACGATTTCCGTTATCGACATGGCTCTTTCCGCCGGCATCAGCATCGAACGTTGCTCCGGAATGGGCGAGTGTAGGCTTATTGCCAGGTGGCATTCGCTCTCGTCGAGGAAGCGTTTGAGCTTGTTGCGCAATCCCACGCTGCTCACAGTGATTCGCTTCGGACTCCAGGAATAGCCGTAATCGGCAGTGAGTACTTCTGTAGCTTTGAGCACATTGTCGAGGTTGTCCATAGGTTCTCCCTGACCCATGAACACGATATTGGTGAGATTGTCGCGTTCGGGTACGGAGTAAATCTGGTTGAGTATGTCGGCAGTGGTGAGGCTTCCCTCGAAACCCTGCTTGCCGGTCTGACAGAACAGACAGTTCATCTTGCAGCCCACCTGCGACGATACGCACAGCGTGGCGCGGTCGCGGTCGGGGATATACACCGTCTCCACATGCTTGCCCGAAGCTGTCGGGAACAGATACTTTATAGTTCCGTCCTTCGATACCTGGCGTTCTATGTGCGGCATACAGCCTATGGTGTATTCGGCGGCGAGCTTTTCGCGGTTCGCTTTCGATAGGTTTGTCATTTCGTCAATGTCGCCCACATGCTGCGTGTACAGCCATTTGGCAACCTGTCCGCCGGTGAATGCGGGCATGCCGAGCTGCTTCACGGCTTCTTTCAGTTCATAGAGCGACATTCCTAATAATGGTTTCTTTTCTTCTGCCATGTCCTTTTTTCTTGTCATCAAGTGCAAAGTTACTTATTTTATTGTTTAAATAGGCATAGCTTGCTTCTGATTTTTGCGTGTTATGACATTAAATGTCCGTTTTTGGCACATAGAAATGTTACAAAACGGATTTTACGTACAAACTCGTGCTAAATTACTTTGCGACACCTATTTAAGAAAAAAGACATGAAGAAATGTTGCATTATGCCCAAAATGCCTTACCTTTGTAACTTCAAATGTGCGTTTCGGGTGTGATTCCTGTCTGACCCTGATGCCTGATGAAGCGTGAATTTTACCTGAATGCAGCAAAAATCAAAGAAAAAACCAAACCCTAAATATATGAAAAAGAAAACACCTATAGTATTTTCTTTGTGTCTGGCGGCGTTTGCTTCAAATGCCGTTCATGCACAGACAAGCGGGCTCTACCCAATTAATTTCAGTGAGACACAGCGCATTACCAGCACCACTCGCTACACTAATGCTGTAACCCTTAACAGCGGCGACGGACAGCAGACCGTGGAAGTGAACCAGCGTGCCGACCGTATGCTTTATATCAAGCGTCTCGACGACTGCCTCTTCGCCAAGCTGGGAGAGACGGTGACGGCGGGTTTTTCGTCGGTAATTACTTGGATGGGCGGTTATGCCTACATCGATTTGGACAACAACGGACTCTTTGATGTGGAGTATGACGACAACGGAGTGATTGATGCCAAGGAACTTATGACCTACTCGCTGTACAAGAAAAAGGACAGCAAGGGCAATGATGTACCGCAAGAACCGTCGCTCACACCTCCTTCGTTTGTCATTCCTGCCGGCACGAAGCCCGGTATCTACCGTATGCGTTATAAGGTGGACTGGGACAATGTCGATCCAGGAGGCAACAACGGAACCCAAAACAAGATTACTACAAATGGCGGCGTCATCGTCGATACCCGCATCAACATTCATGGTGCAAAGGCAAACATCAGTCTTGCGCAGGGTGTGGAAGCCGGAACGCTGACTCTTGCCGACGGTACAGCACTCAACGCCACGCCTTCTGATTTCGGCAAGGCGGTGCGTGTCGTGGCTCATCCGGCGGATGGGAAGAGTCTGCTCAGCATTGTAGTGAAGCATGGTTACAACCTCAATGGCGCACAACTCCTGAACGGCAACAGGCAATGGGAGGAGACAACGGTGGATGCGGATGCCGCTTCGCCCAATACCTGCTTGCTCGACGGCTCTCTGCTCGACGGCGATGTGCAGCTGACTCCCGTTTTTGCAAAACTCGATATTTCAGAAGGTGGCGAGGGCTATCCCGTCGGTTTCGACAAGGGCAAGAAGGCTACGGTTGCCAACAGACTCAATGCCGTAAGCTTTATTGTGAAAGGTGGCACGGCATCGACACTGCAGCTTACCGACGCCGACAATGCAACGGTTTACAAAGAGCTCACCGGCAGTGCGCTTGGAGTGAAGGCCGGCGATGTCATCACGCCTTCTGTGGCTTTGTCGAGCAATGACGGACTCTCCGCACGACTCTTCATCGACCTCGACCAGAACGGCCGTTTCCTCTCGGCAATGGGTGAGGACGGTGCCGTGACATCCGGAAGTGAACTCGTCTCCTATTCATATTACAACGGACACAACAGCAATGGTGAGGCTGTTGCCGCTGCCACAATGGCAATGCCGGCATTCACTCTGCCTTCATCCCTTGCTGATGGATTCTACCGCGCACGCCTTGTCATCGACTCCGAGGGCATCGGTTCCGAGGGTTCGGCACAGACTGTTGCCAACGGCGGTCATGTGGTGGACTTCCTCATGAACGTGCATGCCGACGAAGTGAAGCTCAGTGTGAACGGTGTCGGCGGCCACCTTGTGGGTTCAGCCAATTCTGGTGTGAACGAAACGACTCCTTTCGGGTCGCCGGTCAAGCTTGTGCCTATGGCTCCGGTCGATGGCTACAAGGTGACGGAAGTGGTGGTGCGCCACGGTCACAACCTTAAAGGTGCGCAATATCTCAACGGCAATCGCCAATGGGACGAGTACAAGGTTTCGGGTGCTGCAAACGGCACTGAATTCACAATACCTGCATCTGCTGTAGATGGCGAGGTGGAGGTGACAGCCCGATTTGCTGCCGACGGTTCTGAAAAGTACAGCCTCGTCTTTGCCGACGAGTTCAACGGCGCAGACGGTTCGCTGCCCGACGCCACATACTGGCACAACTGCACACGCGAGAATCCAACATGGAAACGCTTCACCTCGCAGACCAAGGAGGGACAGGCACGCACAGCGTTCATCCGCGACGGCAAGCTTGTGACACGCTGCATTGCCAACGATATTAAGGACGAGGGCAATGTCGAAATGATAAGCGGTGCCATAGAGAGCTCCGGCAAGGTGTATTATCAGTACGGTCGCATTGAGGGTCGTCTGCGCACAACACCGCACACTGGCAACTTCCCTGCTTTCTGGCTCATGCCGGAGGACAACTCGGCTGGTTGGCCGACTGCCGGTGAGATAGACCTTTGGGAGCAGATTGACGAGGAGAACAAGACTTACCACACGGTTCACACTCATGTCACATACGACCTTAATCTGGCTCGTCCCAACTCCGGCAGTGCTTACACCGACGCTTCTGCCTATCATGTCATAGCAATGGAGTGGACTCCCACGCTTCTCACATGGTATGTCGATGGTGCAAAGGCTTTCTCTTATGCCAAGTCCACCGACCAGTCGCTGCTCAGCAAGGGACAGTGGCCTTACGACAAACCTTTCTACATCATTCTCAACCAGAGTGTTGGCAACGGCTCTTGGGCAAAACCGTGTGATGTGAACTTCGAGTATGAGACGCTGTTCGATTATGTACGCATCTACCAGAAGGAGGGACAGATTATAGAAAAGCCCACAGTGTCAGTAAACGGCGTGCCGACTGCTGCCGCCAACATCGACTTCTATGCTTGCGAGGGCGGTGTGAAACTCGTTACTCCCGAAAACCGTATGGTGCGCATCGTCGATTTGCAGGGTCGCACGGTCTATAACCGCATCGTGCAAGGCAATGTCTTCGTGGCTCTTCCAAAGGGCGTTTATATCATCGACGGCAAGAAGTTGATGGTGAATTAGGGAGCGAGTGGACGAGTAAACGAGTGGACAAGTAAACGAGTGCTCCAAACTCTGAAGACAAAACAAACGGAATGGAGGAGTGTCAAAACGGGAGTTAGTCGAAGTTATCGGAAGTTAATCCGCATATAGGCGGATGGAAGGTAACGGACATTACCATTAGTTTTCAATGGGTTCTGCTATTGTCCGTTATCTTCCTTTAACTTCCGGCGAAGCCTAACTTCCGATAACTTCCGTTTTGACTCCGTCATCTTTTAATACAAGGTGTCGTTCCTCCTATTTCACACGCACATTCACCATCGAGCAGTATGCGAGTGACAAGGAGGAGGACGCCTATTTTAATGTCTCGCACCTCATGTATAGGTTCATAGTCTTGATAAGAGGCATCACCGCCTGTCGGTATTTTTTAGGATATTTCACGATAAGCGTTACCATGAGGCCATCGCCAGGGTCATCGTCAATATCTGACATAACAAACATTGTCTTCTGCCAGCTTTCAATACTGTGGTTCTCAACTTCCTCATGTCCTATATAGCGAGTTTTAGGCACACCCCAAATTTTATAATAGCGGTCATATAGATGGCACTGATAGATATGGCGATATAGGTCTTTGTCCCATTTATAATGTTTAGGTTTCGAAAAATCCTCTTCAACTGATATCAACGAATATCTGCCATATACCACTATTTTGATGTCGTGACCCATGTCAAAATGGGTGCCTTCATCGTTGATGGGCAATGGACCTGCCTTGAAACACGAAGGAAAAAGAAGGGTGTATTGAAATCTATCGTTGTAGTAACGACACAAGGTAGACCGCGCTATCTTCTTACTTATATATGTCTCGATGTCTGAGGTGTCGGTGGGCTCGTAAGACTTTTTCACCACACGCGTGGTGTCGTAAAAAGATAGGTGCGTAGAGTCGATTGTAGGATAGTCGTTGGCGTAGAACAATGCGTAGGTTGGGGTGTCGTCGCTCATCGTCGTTTTATAGGTTATATGTTTTTTTGTGTGTTGCGGTTTATCTGTCATATAAGCACAAGTTATGCTGATGCTTGCCGCAAACAGGGCAACCATGAACACAAAGATCGAACCACCCAAACAGGCAAACCAAAGGTTGTCTGTACTGTTGGTGTTTATGTGTTTCATCTTCATAGGTTTATCTTTTGAGTTTTACCGGACAGCAATAATTCTTCTACATTAATAGGTTTCGAGCTCTGTTGGATTCTTTTGCCTTGCTATGTCGATGATGCAGATATAATCAACCCCATTTTTAGATAGGGTCTTTATCGTTTGATTCTTAACTATTATCTTTGCCATATTTTTGATTTTCATTATAACATTGGCGTACAGCCATAAACATCTCGCGTTTAGCCTCCATTTTCAGTCATCAGCGTTGTTGTCTTTTGTCTATTGCTAAGCGGACGAACATCATTTCATCGTTTGCCTTTTTTATTGCGTTCAGCACAAAGATAATTGAATGTTTTTGAAATTAGGTTGTTTTTATTATTATTTAGCATATAAATCTATTCAAATTCAAAATTGAGCAGTACTTTTTGCATTCAATATTATGTTGTATTGAAAATAAAAGAGTTGTTTGACAAGTAAATGCAAGCCGATTACTGAAATTTTGAATCATTGCCAAATCATTACCCCTATTGAGTATTGAGATTGCAAACTCGTAAAATGCTCTATTTCGCTATTCTTGCCATTTTAGACATTCTTTTCTCACAAAAATGTTTTTTCACAAAAAATCGTCATTCTACATTTTTGAGTCTGTAAAAACGGTGTAACTTGCTGGTAATGCGGAGCTTGTGGAGGGCGCGGGCGGCATGTAGATTGTTGCGAAGCCATCATTCTTTTACATTTATCGTCAGAAAAATTTGCAAAAGGGTGGTGGAATGTTGTAACTTTGCACCATCCTATCTGTATGCTACTTCCCATTTGGCATCCCGCACCATTCATGCCGCATAAGAAATATGTTGCAGAAATGCAAAACTATAAAAACAACAAAAACATGAAAAACACACAGAAAAAAAGAATGGGGCACCCATGTGTGCCCGTATCACAGACCCAGGTAGAGAATTACATCTTGCGCATACGCCGCCTTGCCGCTCCGGAGTATGTCAGGCCGGCTGACAAAACGCAGAACTATGAACGCCTTTGCCTCAAGGCCGCCGACTCTCACGACGGCGACGAACATCGCGACGACAGCATACGCCGGATGATTTCGTTTCTCACTTCGCGCTACCGTTTTCGTTACAACACGGTGATGAAATACACGGAATATTGTCCCACCGGCACAGGCTCCGTCACCCCTGATTCCTATCTGCCGCTCGACCCCCGCACCCACAAGCGCATGACGATTGATGTGCAGTTGGCTGGCATCAACGTTAGCATAAAGGATGTGCGCAACTTCCTGGAGTCCGACCATATCGCCGACTACAATCCTGTGGCGGAATATCTCGACAGTTGCGACGGGCTGTGGGATGGGCGCGACCACATACGCGCCCTCGCTCGCACAGTGCCTACGGACAATCCGCATTGGACGGAATGGTTCTACACATGGTTCCTTGCAATGGTGGCGCAATGGCGCAGCGACGGCAGGCAGCTCTTCGGCAACAGCGTGGCACCGCTGCTCATCTCGCCGCAAGGCTACTGCAAGAGCACCTTCTGCCGGCGTATTCTTCCCGATGAGCTCGCATGGGGATACACCGACAATCTGCAATTGCAGGAGAAGCGGCAGGTGATGCAGGCAATGTCGCAGCAACTCCTCATAAATCTCGACGAGTTCAACCAGATTTCGCCTAACATACAGCAGGGTTTTCTCAAGAACATCATCCAAATGCCCAACGTGAAGATGAAGCGTCCCTACGGACGCCATGTCGAGATGTTCCCACGCACGGCATCGTTCATAGCCACAAGCAACATGACCGACATTCTTGCCGACCCGTCGGGCAATCGCCGCTTTATAGGCATTGAACTCACGGCTCCCATTGATGTGAGCCACACCCCGAACCATCGCCAACTCTATGCGCAGGCTCTTGCAGCACTGCGTAGCGGAGCAAAACATTGGTTTGATGCTGAGGCGACGCGCCTTGTGATGCAGAACAACGGCAAGTATGAAGTAGGCTGTCCGCTCGACCAATGCTTCCATGCCTTCTTCTCGCTTACCAACGACGAGCGCAAGGGCGAATACCTAAGTGCCGCACAGATTTTCAACCATCTGCGGACTCACATCGGTTCGTCGGTGAAGATAAACAGCCTGAATTCGTTTGGTAGAAAACTCAGTCAGACAGTAGGCATAAGGCGTAAACGGACAGAAGTAGGCATGAAATATCTTGTCGTGAAACGGGATTGAATGCAAATCTACATGCCGAAAATGTAGATGAACTTAAATCTACATCCTGCTTAGGTTTTGTGTATATCATTACCCCAGTTCGGGATAAGAATAGTTCATAAAAAAGTTGGTAGTCTCACAAATATTTTGTACCTTTATAGGTGATTTACAACAAGTTACAAATATATTTGATATGACTACCGATTACAAAGTTACAGAATTATTTTGTATTATAGACGAGTTTTGCAAACATTTTGATGCA
>OLGE01000249.1_pt1 | contig 67023 bp, 48 predicted proteins | sample 1605151 | NCBI WGS metagenome assembly OLGE01 (sample SAMEA3888912, study PRJEB22519) | human gut metagenome | biome: human gut; feature: human-associated habitat; material: faeces | place: Denmark | collected 2010
GCAAAGGTAAACCAATGAATGATTATGGACAAGGCGGCATCGCGGATACGCTTACTTTTATTTTTTAATCTACATGCCATCTACATCCAATCTACATCCAATCTGCATTCCTCGTATATTGTTGTTGCTCAGCAAATTAGCACGAAAAATCAGCAAAAACATGTAGATATGTAGTTTTTTTTATAAAAAAACTTTTTATAGTAAAACGTTAGGAGGTCGAGCGTCCCGCTCGACAACACTAAGCAAACCTGCCATTTACACACTTAACACCATAAGTTGCGCCGCCAAAATTATGAATTAAGAATTGCTCGACAACACTAAGCAAAACTCTCCCATTCAAACACTTACCTCCATAACTTGCGCCGCAAAAAATTATGAATTATGAATTCAGAATTATGAATTGTTGAGCGGTGTTGTCGAGCGGGACGCTCGACCTCCTATACGAATGATCAAAAAAACAGGAGACTGAGCATTCGCCCAATCTCCTGTCATTCTTATCTTTCTATTCCTAAGAGTCTTTTTACTTTTTTACCTTTTTACTCTTTTACTCTTAAAAGTCTTTTTACTTTTTTACTCTTTTACCTTTTTACTCTTATTTAAGGCTTATAATCTGCTTCGCAGTCTCGTCCTCAGGACGAATCTGGAGGAGTTTCTCAGCGTAAGCCTTGGCATCTGCCACTTTGTCGTTCTGGATGTAGTGAACGGCGAGATACTGGTAGGCAGTAGCGAGCTTGTTGCTCTCAGAAGCAGTCTTGTCTGCCTTCGGCTCAACAAGAGAGATGTACTGCTGGTAGTAAGGAAGTGCGATACCTGCCTTCAGGTCGGGGTTGATCTGGTGGTTGAGGATGGCACGCTTCCAAACAGCGTAGGTAGCAGCGTAGTCGAACTTCTCGGCGATGGTGCCATACACCTTGTCGGCATTCTTCAATGCGGCAACCTTGCCTTCCTCATCAGTAGCGGCGAGACTCTCGTCGATATAGATGTCTGCCAGAGCGTCGTAGTCCTTATATGTGGCTGCGTCGCCGATAGTGTTGAGATATACATTGTAAGAAGCCACTGCCTCGGCAAACTTCTTGGCCTTTACATAAACTCCGGAGATGAGCTTGTCGGCTTCTTTATTGTCGGCATCAACTTCGGGGATGTGCTTCAATGCCGAAACGGCATCGTCGTAGCGACCTACGTTAGAGAGAGCGTCGGCATAATATGTGTAATCGTTCACGGTGTATTTCACAGTGTCGGTTGTTGCGAAGAGCTTCTCGCCATAGCTTACGGCATTGGCGTAATTCTTCAATTTGTCGCAGCTGTACATACCCACACGGTTGAACGACACATACTTGGGATATTTCTGGAATCCCTGCGCTGCGAGCTTCACGGCCTTGTCGTACTGTTCGAGAACGTAGGCTGTAGAGGCGTAGTCGTAGAGGATGTAGTCCTCCATCTTTGTGACATCGCTCACCTTGTCGTAGAACTCGATGGCTGTCTTCAAACGGCTGTTGTTGGAATACATGTAGCCGGCAGCGGCATCAACGGGATAGTCGGGCATTACCTGACGAAGTTTCTCGAGCATGGCTACGGCACCATCGGGATCGACCTTCTGATAGACGCGTGCATACTTGACATAAGCTGTCGGGTTCTGCTTGTCGTAGTAGGTGGCCTGTTCGTACCATGAAGCAGCTGCACCACCGTCGTCCTGTGCTGCGCACACATCGCCGTGGAGCACATAACCCTCGAACGAGTTCTTGTTGGCCTTGATAGCCATGTCGGCATAGAGTTTGGCCTGCTCATAGTTCTTGGCTCTGAGGAAAGCACGACCGAGTCCTGCAATGGCTTCGGCGTTCTTCTTGTTCAACTTTGTGAAGTCCTTCACCTGTGCCTTGGTTGCATTGACATCGCCCTTGGCATCTACAATAACTTTTGTGATGGCATCAATTTGTGATTTCACATCCTGTGCCATTGCAGGGGCAGACATGCTCAGTACCAATGCCCCGGCTACGAGATATTTAATTGCTTTCATAATCGCTGTTTTAGCTGTTGTTCAAAAATTCAAATTACTTTCGTATCTCACATTTATAATGCCTGCAGACGCGGAATATTTTATTATAGCTGACAAAAATCACATATTTTCAGCATTCAACGCCTGCATTAACATTTATTTCATTGCAAGTGTAGTTTCTATTGCTAATAGTCACTGCTCACATTGACATCCCTTATGGTGATTTCGCCACGGACGGGCAGCAGACCCGACTTGAAAATCATGAGCTGCCCACGGGGCGACTCTATGAAATGGGCGAATCCCCACGGCAAGCCGCGCTTGGGGTCGTTGAGGAGAGCGTATATGGTGCGCACAAACGGGTAACGCCCGTTGAGCAGCCATGCCTGATAGGGTTTCCAACTGTTCATTGGAGTCGCCACCTTCATCTTGCTTACAGACATGACGGTGATTTTCTTGTTCCAGGTGGTATTGGTAGAATCGCGCTTGTCGTTGAGCCAATTGCTACCAATGATGCCGATGGAGTTCGGCGTGCGTTCAACATAATCTATCACATCCTTGCTGTCGTTGGCGGCAAAGATGTTGGGACTGTTGATGGGTTTTCCTCCAAGGATGGAGTCAACGCAGAAGTGCACGGCACTTGACTTGCTGTTGTCGAAGCATACCCATATTTCTCCGAGTCGTGAACCTTTGTTCACTTCGTTCCACTTCGTTGCTTTTCCGCTCAATATGCGCTGCACATCGGTGACGGTGATGCACGAGTCGGTGTTCTGGTTGTTGCAGATAAGGGCAATACCGTCGTATGCCAGAGGTATCGCCTCAGGCAGCTGGTCGGAACCTTTAAGGAAGTCGTATTCCTTCTTCGTGAAGTTGCGGCATGTTATGGTGAGCCACACCTTGTTGTTGAGCAGCATGTTCACGCCGTCCACCTCGTTGGTATAGACCGGTGTGAGCTTTGCCTGCGGACATTGAGCCTGAAAGACATCTACAAGCTCGTCCACTATGGGACTAAAACTTTCGTCAGAGGCGAAAGTTATCGCCCCTGACGAATTAGTGTCTGTGCGACCATCCTTTCGCTTCTGCTCAGAGCACGAAGCAAAAAGGATGGTTGCCAGTGTCAATCCTACTAAGATGTAAGATATGTTTCTTTTCATTTAGTAACGCTTGAATTATTACTGGAGCCTGAATGTTACAGGCACCTGATACTTCACACGCACAGCCGAACCGTTCTGCTTACCAGGAGTCCAGCGAGGCATGTTCTTAACCACGCGCACGGCTTCACGGTCGAGCGACGGGTCAACAGAGCGCATAACGTTCACATCGGTGATGGAACCGTCTCTTTCAACCACGAATCCTACAACTACTCGGCCTTGAACACCGTTCTCGGCAGCTACTGCGGGATAGTGGATGTTGCTGCTCAGATACTGCATCAAGGCAGCGTCGCCGCCAGGATACATAGGCATCTGCTCTACAACGGTAAAGATCTTGTTCTCTTCATGCTTTGGAGGTTCCGGAGCCTTGATGTCATCTTTGGCCTTGAGCACTTCGCCACCAACCTCATCGTTGCCTTCAACGGTGAAAGAACCGATGGCCTTGTTACTCTTCTCAACCTCTTCGAGCTTGATTTCGTCCTCTTCCTTCACCTCGCTGTCCTTCTTGATGACAGGCGCGGTGAACTTCACAGAACTCTTCACCTTCTCGACTACCTTTTCAGGTTCAGTCTTGATGATCTCCTTCTTCTCTACCTTGGCTTCCTTCTTCTTCTGTTCAAGGGAGGAAAGCTCGACAGCCTGAGTGTTCTCTACTGTCTTGTTGGCTTCCACCATCTTCTGAAGTTGAAGACCGAGGAAGAGGAGTACTGCAGCAAGGGTTACTATTATCAGGGACCAAATATTACGCTTGGTTGTACCCTTGCGCAACTTGTATGCTCCGTATGCCTGGTTTCTGCCCTCGAAGACAAGGTCAGTCCATTCATTGGATATCAAATCTATTTTTGACATTTGTTCGTCCTTTCTTTAATTGTTAGTCATTGATTTACTTAATACCGCGTTTTGCCAAGAGCTCAGCATCCTCGGGATTAATCTTGTCGATGACATAAGTACCAATACTGCAGATAGTCATTTCGTCCAAAGCGTCCACCATGTTCTTGTAAGATGCTGTGTCAGTACACTTGATAATGACAGTCATCGTAGGAACTTTTCCGCCTTCGAGTTCACCCTTCTTGATTTTGCCCAACTCTCTTTCATAGATGCTGTCAGGATATTGCTCCGGATTCTTCAGCTTCTTCTGGTCGAGCTTGATCTTTGCCGCCATGATGTCGGCAACGGGAGTAGATCCGTCCTCTGTAACGTGCTTGATGAGCACGTCGCGAATACCGTTCTTGCCCCATGTTGTCTCTTTCAGGCAGTTAGGATCATCATACTTTGGGATACCGTCAACGTGGTAGATTTTATCATTTCCGCACACATAGATTGTGATTGTCTGTGATGCTTTGGCCGCATTACGATCCTTGTCAGAGATGTTCTTGTCGTTGCTTGGCATGGTCAAATTCATCGTCTGGGGTTTTGCCAGAGATGTACAGAGCATGAAGAACGTGATAAGAAGCATCATCATGTCCACCATAGGCGTGAAGTCCACGCGGGTGTTCATTTTTTTCTGTCTGCTTGCTTTTTTCTTTGCCATGTCTTAATCCTCCGCATTTGATTTAAGTGCCGTAATCAGATAGTAGCGGTTCTCGCTCATATCCTGAAGCTCCGACATCATTTTCTTGATAACCTTGTAAGGAGTACCGGCGTCAGCCTTGATGGCAATTTTCATGTCAGGACCGTTGTTGTCGCGTGCTGTCTGCACCCAATCCTGGAACTGGCTCTGCTTGCCATCGATACTGTCGGTGGGAATACCCTTCCCTGCCATATACTCATTCATCTTGTCGCCGAGATCCAAGCAGCTTGTCAAATCTTGCATTGACACACCGATGGTGGCGGCACCACGGCCATTCTCGAGTTGTTTCTTTGTGAGGTTCACGCTGTACTGTGAAGCCATTCCAGAAATCAAGTCTTCCATCTTCTTTGGGGTATCCATACCCACGAAGATGCGGCCTTCCTTGTCGCATAGCAATGTCAGGACATTGTTCTCCGGCACCTTTATTTCAGATACCGAGCCCGGCGTAACGACTTTCACTGCCTCGTTCTTCACGAATGTTGATGTAAGCATGAAGAATGTGAGGAGGAGCACCATCACGTCCGACATAGGAGTCATGTCTATCCAAACATCCGCTTTCTTAACTTTTACTTTACCCATAATGATAAATAATTTAAAGGGTTAGTAAAATTAAGCCTCGTCTGCGTGGTTTGCTTCGTATGTCTGAGCAATAGTGTAACCTACTTCGTCGAGAGCGTATGTCAGCTTGTCGATCTTGTTAGAATAGTAGTTGTAAGAAACTACGGCGAACCAAGATGTCAAGATACCTGATGCAGTGTTTACGAGGGCCTCAGAAATACCTTCAGACAGCTGGAGGGAGTCACCACCACCACCAGAAGCAAGAGCGGCGAATGAACGGATCATACCAACCACAGTACCGAAAAGAGCGGTAAGAGTACCAAGTGTAACGATAGTTGCGAGGATAGGCATGTTCATCTGGAGAGTAGGCATCTCGAGCTGAGTAGCCTCTTCGTGAGCCTGCTGAATCTTAGCAACCTTAGCAGCACGCTTGAGGTTAGGAGTGTTCTCCATTTCCTTGTAAGCTGCGATAGAAGCACCAACAACGTTGGCAACACAACCCTGCTGCTTGTCGCAGATCTGCTGTGCCTTAGCCATATCACCGGCGTTGATAGCCTGCTTTACGCTGATAACGAACTTGCCGAGAGAGCTCTTACCGAAAGCGGTACGAAGAGCGAAGAAACGCTCGATAGAAAGAGCGATTACAGTAAAGAGCAATGTGATGATCACAGGAACGACGATACCACCTTTGTAAACTGTACCGAGGAGGCTTCCGTCCTTAACTGCGTTTGCAGGGTCTCCACCTACGAAGTTGTCAGGGTTTCCAAGTACGAACTTGAAGAAACATACTGCGAGGATGAAACATACAACGATAATCCAAATTGCGTCTCTAACACCCTGGAATCCAGAAGACTTTTTCTTCGGACTCACTTTAGCTTGTGCATTTGCCATAATTTTAAAAAAGAATTTAATAAGTTATTAATAATTGAAATGTATTTCCGATATTTAATGTTAAACTCAGGTTTTCCACTTTTTATAGATTGCGATTTATTGGTATTTTGCCAATTCGGTGCGGCAAAGATAACAAATAATGGTAAATAAAAACATGAATTAACGAGTTTTAACAAGCACTTTTAATGCAATTGTCCGAGAGCCGTCTTTATGCGCCGCATCGCTTCGCGGATATTGTCGTCGCTTGTGGCATAGCTCATACGGAAGCACTCCGGATCGCCGAAAGCATCGCCGCCCACAGTCGCAACGTGTGCCACTTCGAGCAGATAAAGTGCTAAGTCAGTGGAACTGTTGATGATACGAGTGCCGTCGGTCTTGCCGTAGAAGCTGCTGCACTTCGGAAAAAGATAGAAAGCACCCTGCGGAAAATTCACTTCGAGACCCTCGATATCCTTCGCAAGCTCTACGATGAGGTCGCGACGGCGTTCAAAGGCCTTGCGCATTGTCTCGACACATTCCTGCGATGAGGTGTAGGCTGCCTCGGCAGCTTTCTGACTTACGGAGCAAGGTCCGCTCGTGTACTGTCCCTGAAGTTTGTTGCATCCTTTCACAATCCACTCGGGGGCGGCGAGGAATCCTATGCGCCATCCGGTCATTGCGTATGCCTTCGACACGCCGTTCACGATGATGGTGCGTTCCTTCATACCCGGGAACTGTGCTATGCTTTCGTGGTGTCCCACATAATTGATATGTTCGTAAATCTCATCGGCGAGGACATAGAGTTCTTCATGCCGCTTTATCACCTCCGCCAGAGCTGCGAGTTCGTCCTTGGAATAGACGCTGCCGGTAGGGTTGCTCGGCGAACAGAGGATGAGCATGCGTGTCTTCGGGGTGATGGCAGCTTCGAGTTGCTGCGGGGTCATCTTGAAGTCCTGCTCGAAACCGGCGTTCACTATCACCGGAGTTCCTCCTGCGAGCTTCACCATCTGCGGATAGCTCACCCAGTAGGGTGCGGGGATTATCACTTCCTCTCCGGGATTGACAAGAGCCATCACGGCATTGCAGACGCACTGTTTGGCACCGTTCGACACGAGAATCTCGCTTGCGGAATAGTCGAGGGCGTTCTCATTCTTGAGTTTTGCGACGATGGCCTTGCGCAAATCCATGTAGCCCGGTACGGGCGAATAGCGTGAGAAGTTGTCGTCGATAGCTTTCTTTGCCGCTTCCTTGATATGGTCGGGGGTGTTGAAGTCGGGTTCGCCGACGCTCAGATTGATAACATCAATGCCTTGTGCCTTCATCTCGCTACTCTTTTGCGACATCACAAGAGTTGCTGATGGTGCAAGGCGGTTAAGGCGTTCGGATAATTGTGTCATTTTCTTTTAAAGTTTTTTTATTGGTGATTCTTGTTTCTTTACAGAAGGCGGAAGTTCGTTTTCAGAAGTCAGAAGTTAAGAATTAAGGAGTTAAGCCATTACCTGAACCTACATCGTTCTTCCGCAAGGAGCAAAGCTTTTGGCTTAACTTCTGACTCCTTAACTTCTGCTCTTCATTTTCTGCATTCCTTTATTTTCCTGTTCCTGAAATTTCTAATATTTTCTTAATCCTGAAATATACGAAGCAAAGCGGTCGGGCTTCAAAAGATTCAACCTCTCCAACCTCAACGCATTCGGCTTATTTCAAATGCAGGAGATGTCCCATTCGGTCGCGTTTGGTCTTGAGGTAACGTTCGTTGTATCGGTTGGGCATCACCTCGATGGGTACATTCTCCACTATTTCGAGTCCGTAGGCTTCCAGTCCCACGCGTTTTGTGGGATTGTTGGTGAGCAGACGCATCTTGTGAATACCGAGATGGCGCAGCATCTGTGCGCCGCAGCCATAGTCACGTTCGTCGGGTTTGAAGCCGAGATGTACATTGGCATCAACGGTGTCGTAACCTTCTTCCTGCAGTTTGTACGCCTCTATTTTGTTCATCAGCCCTATGCCTCGGCCTTCCTGCTGCATATACACCACTACGCCTTTGCCTTCCTTGTCGATCATTTCCATCGCCTTGTGCAACTGTTGCCCGCAGTCGCAGCGCATAGAACCGAGGATGTCGCCCGTGGCGCAGCTCGAATGCACACGCACAAGCACTGGCTCGTTCTCACGCCATTCGCCCTTTACGAGTGCGAAATGCTCCAGACCGTTGCTTTGCTGACGGAAAGGTATGAGGCGGAAGTGCCCCCATTCCGTAGGCATATCCACCTCTTCGCCCACTTCTATTATCGACTCTTTCTTGAGTCGGTAGGCAATGAGGTCCTTGATGGTGATGATGCGCATGCCCCACTCTTCCGCCTTCTTCTGCAATTCCGGCATTCGTGCCATCGTGCCGTCCTCGTTCATAATTTCCATGAGTGCTCCGGCGGGATAGAGTCCGGCAAGGCGGCAGAGGTCCACGGCAGCCTCGGTGTGTCCGCTGCGGCGCAGCACGCCGTTGTCCTGGGCATAGAGGGGATTGATATGTCCAGGGCGTCCGAAGGTCTGCGGTGTAGAGGAAGGGTCGGCAAGAGCACGGATAGTAGCCGCACGGTCGTGTATGGAGACACCCGTTGTGCAGCCTTCAAGCTTATCGACAGTCACCGTAAAGGGAGTGCCGAGCATACTTGTATTGTCGCTCACCTGGTGCGGAAGGTCGAGTTCTTCACATCTTGAAAGCGTTATCGGCGCACAGAGCACGCCTCTTGCGTTCTTCAACATGAAGTTCACCTGCTCCGGTGTTATTTTCTCGGCAGCGATAATGAGGTCGCCTTCGTTCTCACGGTCTTCGTCGTCCACCACGATTACGAACTTGCCTTCCTTGAAGTCTTTCACAGCATCCTCGATGCTACTTAGCTTGAACTCACCCATATCTTTCTCGTTGTTTTTTATTTCTGACTTGTTTTAATTCTTGCGGCGCAGCCTTCATGCCTGTGTCGGTGCGTACCGCTCTTATTATTATATATAATGTGTAAACGGATTATTTATTGTCTCCGCTGTTATATTTTTCGTTAATTTGTTTAATAATCACCTCATTTGTCGCAGTGACGGTCTTCAAGTCGCGCATCAGACGCAGTCTGTAACGCCACATACGCAGATAGAGCACCGTGCCGAACGGCACAAGGACTGCCGCCACAATGTTGAGCCATCGCCGTTCAAACGGTCTTGTGTGAGCCTTCTCCGACATTATGGGGTATTGGTTTATGGCAGCCAGCACCACACGGTCGCGTGTATTGGAGAGGTCGTCTATCACCTGTTCCAGTTCGCTGTTGATGCGTTCCATCTCATGGTCGGGTTCATATATGAAGAACACCTTCACCACGTTCGGTGCAGTTTTCAGACGGTGTTCAGCCGAATATGCCGCCACATCGCGGCTCACGGCGGCGAGGCGTGCGGCGTCGGCGGTGTAGTGGGGGTCGTTTATTATCACTTCCTTGCGTCCTATGTGGCGCGAATCGCGCAGTCCGAGCAGACGGCGCAGCATCTCACGATACAGATCCACGTTGAACACCACGGAGTCGTTGGTTGCCTTCACGGTGAAGAACACAGCCATAGGTATGAGCACTCCCGGCGCAAGTCCCTTACCGAACCATATCGGCCACATGCCGCCTCGTGCCATACGGTAGCCTGAGTTGTCGAGGATGTAGTAGATGATGAACACCAACACCGATATGAGCACCGGCATTCCGAGTCCGCCCTTGCGTATGATCGCACCCAACGGAGCACCGATAAAGAAGAATATGAGGCACGACAGAGCCAGCGTCAGCTTGCCTACCGCCTCTATCTTGTGCTGCCGTATGAGTCGGTCGCCGTCGGATGTTATCATGCTTCTGAAGCTGAGGTCGCTGAGACGCGACTGCACCTTTATGCTCATCTGTGAGAGAGCCATTCGCTTCTGCTCATCGGTGAGACGCGAGAAAGCCGAATCCACATCATACTTCGTCGTGGCGGCGAGCTTCAATGCCCGCAGCGAATCACGTTGCGACACCCTCGGCAGAGTAAAGAACATGGCGCGGTCGCTGGCATAAAATGTACGGCCGATGCTGTCGTACTGGTGCGTTATGGAGTCGAGGTCGTGACTTATCTGCATGAAACTCTTTCCGCGGGCATCGTTGCTGAGCGATGTTGCATCAGCCATATTGAAGTCGCCGTCGTAGTCGAGCACTATGCGCTTGGTGACAAAAGTCTCGCGGCGGTATGGCACGGCGGCGCTGTTGCCGAATGTCTGCGACTGCATATTCTCAAACCACTCGCCCGTCCACAGTGTCATGAGCAGGTGCTTCTTGTCGGCAGTGGCTTGCAGCATACCCGAATCGGCGAGTATTATGGCCTGGTCCTCGTAGCTTCCCGTCATGCGGTAGATCATGATGCCGTAGAGCTTGCCCGTGTCAAGGTTTTTCTTCTGCACATATATGTTGCTGTTCGGTATGCCGTCGTAGAATATTCCTTCCGGTATTTCAAGTTCCGGACTTTTCTGCTTCATCGACATGAGCATACGCGCCAACTTGCGGTTGGCGTCAGGACCAATGCTGTTCTGGAAATATATGGACACCAGACATATCACGACAGAAATGACAATGAGCGAGCGGAACGCCTGCATCAGCGATATGCCCGCCGCCTTTATCGCTGTAAGCTCCGAACTTTCGCCGAGGTTTCCGAATGTTATCAGCGACGAAAGGAGTATGGCCAGCGGCAGAGCCTGCGGCACAAGCATCAGACCCATGTGCCAGAAGAATTCGGCGAGCACATCCATCGACAGTCCCTTGCCTATGAGCTCGTCGATATAACGCCACAGGAACTGCATCATCAGCACAAACTGGCAGATGAAGAATGTTCCTACGAACAGCAGTCCGAATTGCTTTGCAATGAATATGTCTAACTTTTTTATGCGCACCATTATGCCGTCATTACACCTTTACAGGCAACAGGCTGTATCTCCTTGTGTTGCCGTTTACTCGTCCACTGGCAGCGAGCACTAAAACCTGTGACGCCGCCGTTGTACCACAAAGGCTTTTCGGAGTGCAAAATTAGCACAAAAAAATCACATTACACCCGTTTTCACTTTATTTTAGTATCCTTTTCATTCCGCACCGTAGTGCTCCCAATCAGTCTCTGCAAGATACCTCTCTACTTGCTTCTTAATTTCAGGAATACTTTCCTTGGCTGTTGCCCAAAGAATACGAGGCAACACCTGCGAATAACCATGAACCAGAACATGGCGCATACCTTCCACCTGTTTCCATGGAATCTCCGGGTGGCTGGCTTTGAATTCCTTGGTAAGCATATAAGCCGCCTCGCCTACAATCTCCACATTCTTCATGGTAGAGAAATAAATTAGTATATTTGAAGAAAACTCTTCAAATTCCACATTTTCTATAATCTTAATGACATTGGCAGAATATTCGACAATGTCCTCCAAACGACCTTTGTCTCTAACTAACTCTCTCATACACCAAGACCTTATCACGTTCTACACTTTCCTTCGCATAAGGACGCAAAGAACCATCAACCACCAAATCGACTTCACGACCTAACAGTTGTTTCAAGTCCTCATACATACCTCCCTGCGTGAGCAATGTGAACGAACCCTGTTCAAAATCCGGGACGAAAAGAATATCAATGTCACTTTGCGTCTTTTCTTCGCCACGGGCGAACGACCCAAATATCCATGCCTTCACCACCGGCTTGCTTGCCATATAGTCGTGGATTACCTTTATCGTCTGCTGCCTGTCCATATTTCTCTTTTTATTGACAATTGTGTAATGCTGCCGTAAAGATACTTTTTTTTCGTTTAACTTCCAAATTTATGAAGTTTTTTATATTGCTGTCTGGTAAAAAATTTTAGCTACTGGTTCCGCGAAGGCACACCCCGTGCGCACCATAGGAGGAGGGTGTGGAAAAACTGAGATTATCGGAAGTCAGACTTCGCCGGAAGTTAAAGAAAGACAACGGACAACAGCATAACGTACTGAAAGACAATGCTAATATCCGTTATCTCCCATCAGCCGCAGGCGGATTAGCTTCCGATAACTTCTGCTAACTCCCGTTTTGACTTTACCTTCTATTTCTTCACGCGTTTTTCCCCGTTCTGTATGTAGAGTTCGCCCTTTTTCGGTGCACTGATGCGCTGCCCCAACACATTATACATCGGGCCGCATTTCTTTCCTGTTTCCGTCAGCGTGTCGATGCTGTTTGGCAGAGGCTGCTTGTCGAAGTCCTCCGCACTGAACACGAGTTCACCGTTGTCATAACACGCCACAAGACACCTGTAAATATAAGTGTCATGGGGGCTGTATTCATAATCTGGTGCCGTAGCCCACAAGTCCTGACTCGGTCCAATTCCTTCCACCCAACAGGCATTCTTGTCTGTAAAGTTGCCCGTGGTCATCGTAAGGCGACGCAACACCTGCCCGTGCACATCAATTTCGTCCTCTTTATACACAGAAAAAAGACTATTTACATTGTCGCCGGCATGCAGGTTCATGTCCATCATCAGCACTCCGTCATTGTCCTTGCCGGGGTTCACATACAGTCTGCCGTCCTTTTCGTATGCGGCAACAGTGCCTTCCTTTGAAGGTGTGAAGTTCTTGGGAGTCTCCGTGTCGCAACGATATGTCACTTTCTTGCACGCCTTGCCATTGGCTATGGTGTCGCCACTGACAGCAAAAGTGAAATAGACATCGGGATTTTTCTCTTCATCCATGTCGTCAAATCGTGGTGGCATCACCACTTTCCACACTCGTCCGTCTTTCAGTATCGGTTTGAATTCACGAGACTGCGCATTTGCCTGCAATCCGAGCAATGCGCAAACGATAAGTAACAAATGCTTCATAAAACTATTGTTTTTTGTTAGTGATTTTTAGTTTGGCACGTTTCTGTCATTTTTCAACAAACGACGGAAATGTTTTTTGCTGTTTTTTTCATTATCGCTTGCTAAGTTACAGTTTTTTTTTATAGAACAAACATTTATGAGGAAAAATCTTGCAAAGCACGGATTTTAACACTTTCAAGGATTTTGCCAACTCATGTCTTGTCCCACCTCCTAACCTTTTTACCTTTTTACTTTTTTACTCTTCTATGTCCAAACCGTCCGTCTTGCTCAAAAAAAGGGGAGCGCAATAGTCTTATCGCGCTCCCTTTTGCCCTAAACGGCTACTTTTATGTGTTTTTGGTATAATTTGTCTGTGTGTGTCTAAGTGTGTGGTTTGCGTTACTTTTAGTCTGCTGCAAAGTTATGCCACGCAGCATTTTTATCAAAATCAATACTATTCAAAAAACGGTAAAATCTATTCAAAACGCTATTTTTATTGAAAAACAAGCCCTACATTTTGGCTTTTGCCCTAAAATTCGTAATTTTGTCTCTTCAAAACCGAAGCCGGAATCATTCCACGCCACCACTCCTGCACATCGTGGCAGGACACGGCCAACAAGTGAGGGCGGCTGAAACATACCATAAACCAAAAGACAATACAATGAAACAGACCTCAAAGATGATTGCAGGGATGGCCATGATGCTCGCCTTCTCAGCAAGCGGCAGTTTCGCAGGCACGCTCAGCGGTCTGGCACCCGTCACTGTCGCCGCCGACAACACCAAGCTCGTGAGCCAGCGTCCACCCGTGAACGAACGCCTCTTCGTATCGGATGCCATAGAGAAGAAGATAAAGGAAGTGAAGAAGCTCCTCAAGGGCAACGCCTATCTGGCATGGATGTTCGAGAACTGTTTCCCGAATACCATCGACACCACAGCCCACTTCGACGGCAAGGACGACACCTTTGTATATACAGGCGACATACATGCCATGTGGCTCCGCGACAGCGGTGCGCAGGTGTGGCCATACGTCCAGTATGCCAACAAGGACGAAAAGCTGCGCAAGATGATTCGCGGCGTCATCCTCCGACAGCTCAAGTGCATCAACATCGACCCCTACGCCAACGCATTCAACATGGGACCGGTGGAGAACAACGAGTGGGCAAGCGACCAGACCGACATGAAGCCCGAACTGCATGAGCGCAAATACGAGATCGACTCTCTGTGCTACCCCATTCGCCTTGCCTACCATTACTGGCAGGTGACGGGCGACACATCGGTGTTCGGTGACGAATGGAAGCAGGCTGTAGCCAACATCCTAAAGACTTTCCGCGAGCAGCAGCGCAAGACCGACAAGGGTCCGTACACATTCCTTCGTGTCACCGACCGCCAGCTCGACACCGTCTGCAACGCCGGCTACGGCAATCCTGTCAATCCCGTGGGTCTCATAGCGTCGGTGTTCCGTCCCAGCGACGACGCCACCACATTCCTCTTCCTCGTGCCGAGCAACTTCATGGCAGTGTCGTCGTTGCGCAAGGCAGCCACAATCCTCTCTGAGGTGAACGCCGATGTAGCCACCGCCACAGAGTGCCGAAAGCTCGCCGACGAGGTGAGCGAAGCCCTCCGCAAGTACGCCGTGGTGCATCACCCAAAGTACGGCGACATCTACGCTTTCGAAGTTGATGGCTTCGGCAACCATTTCCTCATGGACGACGCCAACGTTCCAAGTCTGCTCGCCCTGCCATACCTCGGCGATGTGGATGTGAACGACCCCATTTATCAGAACACACGCCGCTTCGTCTGGAGCAAGGACAACCCCTACTTCTTCAAAGGCAAGGACGGCGAAGGCATAGGAGGCCCGCATGTGGGCTACGACATGGCATGGCCAATGTCGGTGATGATGCGCGCCTTCACCAGTCAGGACGACACCGAGATAAAGCAGTGCATCGAGATGCTCATGCGCACCGACGCCGGAACCGGATTCATGCACGAGACATTCAACGTGCACGACTCAAACAAATTCACACGCCCATGGTTTGCATGGGCAAACACTCTCTTCGGCGAACTCATCGTGAAACTCGTGGATGAGGGCAAGACCGACTTGCTGCTCAACGCACGCCGATAGGCGTTCGCCTCACAGCCGGAATGCAAGCCGGCGGACAGGAAGACTCCGCCGGTTTGCATTCCGACATGTTTTTTTTCTTCTTTCAGCCTAACCATCAAGCCCAAATGCGAACACATCGTTTCCTTTCCGCAATTATTTTCCTGACGGCATTATTGCTGTCGGCACATCATCCCAAGGCCTCAGCCAACAGTTGCAAGATATTCCGCAGCTACACCACAGCCAACGGACTGCCCGACAACACCGTAAATTGCGGCATACGCGACAGCTACGGCTTCCTGTGGTTCGGCACTTCCAACGGTCTCTGCTGCTTCGACGGAGTCTCGACGATGGTCTATCGCGACTTCAGCAGCGACAAGAGTCTCTTCAGTCCCAACAACGTCACTGCACTGCTCGAATACGACCACAACATATTCGTGGGCGGAATGATAGGCGTCAATGTGTTCAACCGCGACACAAACCACCTCACACGGTTCCTCGCAAGAACGAAATACGGCGTGGTGATAAGCACCCATGTGACGAAAATGGCAAAGACCCGCAACGGTCTGATCTGGATATGCACCCTCGGACAGGGTTTCTTCATCTACAACCCCACCACGAAAGTCCTCATACAGAACTCCCGTCACGGCGGATTCGTGAGCGATGTCGTGCAGACAGCCGACGGAACAGTCTATGTATCGACCATCAGCGGCAAGCTGAACGCATTCAGCGAGAACGGCAGATTCATAGCATCGCACACCATTTCCAACTACATCAACGACAAAAGCAGCATCTGCATGCGTGCCGTAGGCAACGACATCTGGATTGGAACCGACAAGGGACTCCACCGCTTCAACTGCCGCACAGACGCATTCAGCCACTTCCCACTGTTCCAGACTCCATGCACCATCAACGCCATCAACACCAACCGCAACGACGCTCTGCTGCTCGCCACAAACCAGGGAATCTACGCTTTCTGCATAAATACGCACAAGGCAGAGCTCATCGACGGTCCTGACCATATCGCCGGACTCACCGACAAGGCCATAAACGACGTGTTCTTCGACAAGGACGGCACCCTATGGGTGATGACCGAAATCAGCGGCGTGTACTATCTACCCGAATACAGGCCCTTCGCTCCGTTCATAAACATACCCGGAGTGAAGCACGACGAGAAGTCGCTCGTACAGGCTTTCTGCCACACCGGGGGCAGCAAGGTGTATGTGGGTACCACTACCGGACTCTACATCTACGACACATCCACGCAGACCGTCACTCCCTGCGAGGCATTATCCCGATACAACGTGACGGCACTGATGCTCGACGGCCACCAATTATGGGTGGGAACATGGCGTTACGGAGTGAAGGTGCTGAACCTGAAAACGGGCGAAATACGCTCATACACCTATTCCGAAAACGTGCCCTACACCGTGACGAGCAACAAGATACGCCACATATTCAAGAGCAAGCGGGGCATAATCTATGTCTCCACCAACTGGGGACTCAGCCGTTACGACTCCCGCACGGAGCATTTCTTCCCTCTGCGCCTGCTCAACTCCATGACCGACTTCGTGAACATCACCGAAGACCGCCACGGACTTCTGTGGGCTGCCACCAACAGCCGAGGCCTCTACCGCTACCGCATAAGCGCCGACGAATGGCTGAACTACACCTGCGACCGCCGCAACACGCACACCATCTCCGACAATTCGCTCACCGGCGTGTTCTACGACAGCCGCAACCGCCTCTGGTGCAGCACCCGTGGCGGCGGACTCTGCCTTTACGACGAGAAGAACGACAACTTCGTGCGCATACGGGGCATTGAGGGACGAGTGTATTTCGTGTGCGAAGACAGCAAGCACAACATCTGGGTATCTACCGACATCGGACTGATAAAAATGCCCGACGGCAACGAAAACGACATGGTACACATGGTGAACTCCAACGAACTGTGGCAGGGCCCGCTCAACAAGTCAGCCACACTGCTGCTGCCCGACGGACGGATGCTCTTCGGAAGTGAGAACGGTTTCTACTGCATGCGCCCCGAAACGCTGCCAGTGGACCGGCAACAGACACCCGTCTATGTCACATCCATAAGTCTGCCATACGCTGCCGACTCCGAGGACGAGATCGAACGCATAGGACTCAACCGCCTGCTCTATGTGTCACAACGCATAAAGCTGCCTTTCAGCGACAACAGTTTCACACTGCACTTCGCCTCGCCACGCTTCAACACCATGCGCGACGTGCGCTTCGAATACATCCTCCGCGGCTTCGACAAGCAGTGGGTACGCGGCACCGACAACCGCGAAGCCACCTACTCCAACGTGCCGCCTGGCACCTACCAGTTTCTCCTGCGCGAAGCGGGAAGCGAAGACAACGTGAGCGTGCTTGAGATAGTGGTGCTGCCGCCGTGGTACCGCACCAACATCGCCTACATAATCTACATCATTCTGATTTTCCTCATCTGGAACGTGACGATGATTTTCAGCGCACGCCGGGCAAAACGGGCACTGCAAGACCGCTACAACGAGCAGCTGCGCGAACAGGAGAAGAAGACATTCGAGAGCAAGATACGCTTCTTTGTCAATCTTGTGCACGAGATACGCACGCCGCTCAACCTCATATCGCTGCCTCTGGAACGTATGGAGGAGACGAAACACAGCGACACCGACCGCAAGTACATGACGATAATACGCCGCAACATGAACTATCTGCTGGGCATAACCAACCAGCTTCTGGACTTCCAGAAGACGGAAAGCGGTTCCAAAAAGATGGAGAAGAAGAACACCTCCATGCACTTCCTGCTGCATGAGGTGTGCAACTACTACGAGTCGTACGGCGAAATGGAGCGCAAGCACGTCGAGCTGAAGCTGCCCGACTACGACATCACCACCGCCATCGACATCGACTGCATGCAGAAAATACTCATGAACCTGATGAGCAACGCCCTGAAATACGCCCGTTCGCGCATTGTCGTGACAATGGAACGCGACGGCGAGGACAGCGTGAAGATTTCGGTTATCGACGACGGCCCGGGCATAAGCGATGACGAAAAGAAGAAGATATTCACTTCGTTCTATCAGGTGGGAGGCGACCGCATAGCCAAGATACTCGGCACCGGACTCGGACTCGCCTACGCCAGCACCCTCGCCACGGCCCACGGAGCGTCGCTCGGTGTGGAGGACGCACCCGGCGGAGGCTCATGCTTCACCATAACCATGCCCATAGAACTCGTGGAAGAGGAGGAGAACGCCGAGAAGGAGAAGCCGCAGAGCATAACCGATGACAGCAAGGAGGCCGACGACGACGGCTCCGCCACACGACAGTTCAACGTGCTCGTGGTGGAGGACAACACCGAACTGCTCAACCTTACATGCGACGCTCTGCACGAATGGTACCACATCTATCGTGCCACCAACGGTCTGGAAGCCCTCAACGTGCTTGCCGGCGAGAGCATCGACGTGATTGTGAGCGATGTGATGATGCCTGTGATGGACGGCATAGAACTCTGCCGACGCGTGAAGGGCGACATCATCTACTCGCACATACCGCTCATCCTGCTCACCGCCAAGACCACCCTTGAGGCGAAAGTGGAGGGAATGGAGAGCGGAGCCGACGTCTATCTGGAAAAGCCCTTCTCCATACAGCAGCTGCATCTGCAGATAAAGAACCTGCTGCGAATGCGTCAGAATTTCCACAAGCGCATGTCGTCGCTCAACGGCGACCTTGAGAAGGTGCAGCCGTCGGAGTTCGGACTCACACGGCAGAACCTGCAGTTCGTGGAACATGTGCAGCAGATTCTCATCGACAACATGAGCGACGAGAGCTTCTCCATCGACTCAATGGCGGGCATGATGAACATGAGCCGCTCAAGCTTCTACCGCAAACTGAAGTCGCTCACGGGACAGTCGCCCGTCGATTTCCTCAAGTCGCAACGCATAACAAGGGGCGCCGCCCTGCTTCTGGAGGGCTTCTCCGTGACGGAAGTGGCGGTGAAAGTGGGCTTCAGTTCATCGTCCTACTTCACGAAATGTTTCAAGCAACAATTTGAAATGCTGCCCAAGGAATATGTAAAGGAACATACACAGAAATAAAAGAAGGCTTCTTTGCTCTTCAAACAAGGCTTCTTTCAAACGCAAACAAGGCTTCTTTCCACTCGAAAGAAGCCTTGTTTGTAAATGGGCGGAAGCCTGTGTCGGAATTTATTGTATCACAACATGTTACATTACAGTAAGCGTTGTCTTCTGCACATCACGGCTATTGGGACCGGTCATCACTTCTATTATTCCGTCGTCAATGACATGATTGCAGTCGCTGTCATAGTATTTCAGGAGTTCTGCATCAAGATTGAAGGTCACTTCCTTCGTCTCGCCGGCGTTGAGGTGAATGCGCTGGAAGCCTTTCAGTTCCTTCACCGGGCGCGAGATGCGTGCCACGGGGTCGTGAATGTAGAGCTGTGCCACCTCGTAAGCATCGCGGTTGCCGGTGTTTGTGATGCTCACGCTCACCTTCACACTGCCTGTCTTCGACATTGTTGCCGACGAAAGGCGTGGTGCGGAATACTTGAATGTGGTGTAGCTCAGTCCGAATCCGAAGGGGAATGCCGGGTCGTTGCGCACGTCGAGGTAGTTGCTTTGATACTTGTGGAACTTGTCGGTGTATTCAGGCACGGGTCGTCCGGTGGGCAGATGGTTGTAGTAGAGCGGTTCCTGGCCCACATGCTGCGGCATGCTTACGGTGAGTTTGCCGCTCGGACACTTGTCGCCGAAGAGCACATCGGGTATTGCATCGGCAGCCTCGCTGCCTGGGAACCACACGTTCATGATTGCCGGCACATTGGCTTTCTCCCAGTTCATCACCGTAGGACGGCCTGAGAAGTTGAGAAGCACGACTGGCTTTCCGAGAGCCACAAGTTTCTTGAGAAGCTCCATCTGCGTGTCCGGCAGTTCAAGGTTCACACGGCATGCCGCCTCACCCGTCATGTCGGCACTCTCACCCATAGCACATACTATCACATCGGCATCCTTGGCTATTGCCATCGCCTCGGCATTGAGCTGCGCATTGTCGCCGCGTTTGAGGGCTTTGTCAAAGCGTGCATACTCCTGAAGGTCGGCATCGGAACAGAGGTTGCAGCCCTGCGAGTAGAGAAGTTCTGCCTTTCCGGCAAGAGCCTCAGCCATGCCCTGCTTCAGCGAACGGTATTTTTCGGGCGCACGCGGGATGCTCCACATTCCGGCCATCTGCTCCTTCTCGTCGGCAAGAGGACCAATGAGGGCTATCTTTCCTTTCTTCTGCAACGGCAGAAGGTTGCCTTCGTTCTTCAGAAGCACGAAGGTCTCGGCGGCAATGTCGCGTGCTATACGGCGATGTTCGGGCGAATAGACATCCTTTGCGGCACGCTTGGCGTCGCAGTGGATGTAGGGATTCTTGAAAAGTCCGAGTCGGTATTTCGCTTCGAGCACACGCCGGCAGGCGTTGTCTATCTCCTCCATAGTCACCTTACCCTCTTTCAGCGATTTCGCCAAGGTGTTGATGAAGCACTCCGACACCATCTCCATGTCGGTTCCGGCCTTCAACGCCATGACGGCTACCGCCTGGTCGTCGCCCACTCCGTGTACGGTCATCTCCTTGACAGAGGCGTAGTCGGTGACGACGAAGCCCTTGAAACCCCAGCGGTTGCGCAGTATGTCGGTCACCATCCAACGGTTTGCGGTGGCGGGGATGCCATCGATGAGGTTGAACGAGGTCATAACGCTGCCCACACCGGCCTTCACCGCAGCCTCATAAGGCGGCAGATACTGGTTGAACATGCGTGAATGGCTCATATCCACGGTGTTGTATTCCTTGCCTGCCTCTACCGCTCCGTAGAGGGCAAAGTGTTTCAGGCACGCAAGGATGTTCTCCGGCGACGAGAAGTCGCCCTGATAGCCGCGCACCATAGCCTCCGCCATGCGGCTGCCGAGGTAGGGGTCCTCGCCGTTTCCTTCGGCGATGCGTCCCCAACGTGCGTCGAGGGCTATATCAACCATAGGCGAGAAGGTCCAGTCGATGCCGCAAGCCGTAGCCTCTTTTGCCGCAATGCGTGCACTGAGTTCGGCTGCTTCGGGGTTCCAGCTGGCTGCAAGGGCGAGCGGAATGGGGAACATCGTCTCGTAACCATGTATCACATCCATGCCCACGAGCAGCGGAATGTGCAGACGACTCTTCTTCACGGCGAGCTCCTGCAGTTTCCTTATCTTCCCGACACCTTTGATGTTGAGCACACTTCCAACCCGTCCCTTCTCGATTTCAGCCGTCACGGGAGAGTTTACGGAATTACCTGTGGACCAGTCGCCCACACTTAACTGATTGAGCTGCCCCAGTTTTTCCTCCAGGGTCATCTTGCTCATAAGGTCGGTGACAAATTCTTCCATGCCAAGCTTCTGTGCGAACGAGCCGAGAGAAGCCAGCATCATTGCCACTGCCAATACTGTTTTCTTCATGTCAAAATTATTGTTGGTTTTAAAAAATGATATTTTCTTGCAAAACATGAGATACAAGCAGAAAGGAAGAGCTGCAAAGATATGACATCCGAGCAACTGCTTCCTTTTATGCTAAAATGATTATTTAAGTGCAAACTTGACCTTCTGCGTCAGATTGTCGGCAGCATTGCCTATGAGAGCGATGAAGTCGCCGCTCTCGGAAACCCACGATTGGGTAGCTTCGTCGTAGAAACTGAGTGCGGAGTTGTCGATGGTTATATCCACATCCTTGCTTTCTCCGGGCTGAAGCCACACTTTCTTGAAGCCTTTAAGTTCCTTCTCCGGGCGGTCGAGCGAGGCTTTCACATCGTGGATATAGAGCTGCACGACTTCGGCTCCGGCGCGTTTACCGGTGTTTTTCACGTTCACAGTGAACGTGATTCTGCCGTCGCGGGTCATCGAAGCGGCGTTGGCACGGGCGTTGGACAACTTGAATGTGGTGTAGCTCAAGCCGTGGCCGAAGGCAAACTGTGGCTTGGTCTTCTCCTTGTCGACCCAGCGGTAGCCCACATAGATGCCTTCCTTGTACTCCTCATCAATTATCTTCTTGTCGGCACGCCATGTTCCCGGATAGGTGTTCAGCTTGTGTGCGCCTACATCCTGAAGCGATGCCGGCCATGTGAACGGGGTCTTTCCCGACGGATTCACATCGCCAACGAGTACCGAGGCCAATGCGTTGCCTGCCTCGGAACCGAGGAACCAGCCCTGGACGATGGCGGGAACGCTGCCGCGCCAAGGCATGGTCACGGCGTTGCCCGATATGTTTACGAACACGATGCGCCGGTTGGCTTTTGCCAATGCAGCCACCACCTTGTTCTGGGCGTATGGCAAATCCATGTTCTTACGGTCGTGTCCTTCGCAATCCTGATAGTCGCTCTTGTTCAGTCCGCCGATGAATATGACGTAATCGGCACCCTTCGCCTTTGCAACGGCGTCAGCAATGAGCTGCTCTTCGGTGCGCTTGTCGTCAAGATTCTGACCTGTCGTCACGCCGTTGTAGGCTCCGTTTGTGTCGCCTATATACCCGCGTTCGTAATCGACGGCTATTCCTTCGGCAGCAAGGCGTGCCTTAATGCCGTCCAACGGCGACACCTCACGCTGCACTTTCAGCGACGACGAGCCGCCACCAACGGTCATCATCTTCACGGCGTTCTCACCAACGACGAGCACACGCTTTGTGGTTTGCAGGTTGATGGGCAGAAGAGCGGCGTCGTTTTTGAGCAGGACGATACCGTTTTCGGCTATCTTCCGTGCGGCTTCATAGTGTGCATCGGAGCAGAGGAAGCCGTGAGGGCGGTTGCGGTTCATCGTGGTGCGGAAGTAGAGACGCAGGATACGGCGCACTTTCTCGTCGAGTTCCTTCGTGCTGTACTTTCCCTCGTTGATGGCTTTGAGGTAGGGTTGCGAGAGGAAGTAGTTGTCGTAGGCGTTGGTTGCGCCCATGGAGAGGCCGTCGGTCCATGTTCCGAATTCGAGGTCGAGGCCGTTCTTCACCGCCTCATCGAGGTCGTGACAGCCGCCCCAGTCGCTCACTACCACGCCGTCGAACTTCCAGTCGTGTTTCAATATCTTGTTCAACAGCCACTGGTTGTGGCAGTTGTGTTCGTTCTTATAGAGGTTGTAGGCTCCCATTATAGCCCATGTGCCGCCTTCGGTGACGGCAGCCTTGAATGCCGGCAGATAGATTTCGTGCAACGCACGGTCGCTGACTACGACATTAACCTGATGGCGATACTCCTCATCGTTGTTCAGTGCGTAGTGCTTTACGCATGCCGATACACCGCACGACTGCAGTCCCTTGATGTAAGGCACCACCATCCGCGATGCGAGATAAGGGTCTTCGCCCATGTATTCGAAGTTGCGTCCGCCGAGCGGTGTGCGGTAGATGTTCACGCCGGGACCCAGAATCATGTCCTTTCCACGGTAGAGTGCTTCTTCGCCGAGGCTGTGTCCGTAGGCGAGAGCCATTGACGTGTCCCATGTGGCGGCAAGACATGTGAGTGCGGGGAACGCCACACACGAGTCGTTGGTCTGTCCCGCCTGGTCCCATTCGTCCCATAACACGTCGGGACGCACGCCGTGGGGGCCGTCGTCAGTCCACAGGTCGGGGAAGCCGAGGCGCGGTACTCCAGCGGCGGAGAACTTGCTCTGTGCGTGCAGCACCCTTATTTTCTCTTGCAGGGTCATGCGCGACAGTGCATCATCGATGCGTTGTTCGGTGGGTTTAGAGTCGTCGAGATAAACCGGCAGAGTCTGCGCTTCTGCCGAAAGTGTTGCCAAGAAAGCAACGACAGTGATAAAAAGATGTTTCATTATGAAGGTTTAAGTGTGGGGACGCCCACTTGTATGTTTGTCATTGCGACCTATCCGTGGTCGCGTGTGTGTAGATATAAGGAGTCTGTAAAAACAGAAATGTGCGCCAAGTGGATACCGCTTGGCGCACACATATTCATTCTATGCGGCGCAGCATGCCGCTGCCTTACCGCTTAGGTTCATATTAGTCGAGCTGAGCGAGCTTGTTGTCAGAGCCGAGCACATCGACAATCTTGTGCTTGTACATCTGCTCCATGAGGTCGCGTGCAGGTCCGCAGTACTTGCGGGGATCGAATTCTCCTGGCTTGTCGTGGAACACCTTGCGTACAGCAGCGGTGAAAGCGAGACGAGAGTCAGAGTCGATGTTGATCTTGCAAACGGCGCTCTTAGAAGCCTTGCGGAGCTGCTCCTCAGGAATACCAACAGCATCGGGCAACTTGCCACCGTACTCGTTGATAATATCAACATACTCCTGTGGTACAGAAGAAGAACCGTGGAGAACGATTGGGAAACCAGGGAGCTTCTCCATGATCTCGTCGAGGACGTCGAATGCCAATGGAGGAGGAACGAGCTTGCCGGTCTTCGGGTCGCGTGTGCACTGCTCCGGTGTAAACTTGTAAGCACCGTGAGAAGTACCGATTGAGATTGCCAGTGAGTCAACACCTGTGCGGCTTGTGAAGTCGATAACTTCCTCAGGCTTTGTATAGTGGCATACATCAGATGAAACCTCATCCTCAACACCTGCCAAAACGCCGAGCTCGCCTTCAACGGTAACATCGAACTGGTGAGCATACTCTACCACCTTCTTTGTGAGGGCGATATTCTCCTCGTAAGGAAGTGAAGAACCATCAATCATCACTGAAGAGAAACCAAGATCAACACAGCTCTTGCAAAGCTCGAAGCTGTCGCCGTGGTCGAGGTGGAGAACAATCTCAGGATGCTTGCAGCCAAGCTCCTTAGCGTACTCAACAGCGCCCTCAGCCATGTAGCGGAGGAGTGTCTCGTTAGCGTAAGCGCGTGCGCCCTTGGAAACCTGAAGGATTACCGGAGACTTCAATTCAGATGAAGCCTTGATGATAGCCTGAAGCTGCTCGAGGTTGTTGAAGTTGAATGCAGGAATTGCATAACCACCCTTGATGGCTCTTGCGAACATATCACGAGTGTTCACCAAGCCTAATTCTTTGTAGTTTACCATAATTATTGTTTGTTTTTATAAAACGTGTTATTCTCTTTACCCTTGATAAAGCAACTTCCGTGCCAATGTTTCCGCAAGCACCTTGCGGCTTTTTCCTGCGACACATTGTCGCACATTACACGTTGTCGGATTTATCATTGCAAAGTTAATATTTTAATTTGTCACGGCAAAGTTATGTATCATTTTTTTTGTATTTAAAGGTTTCTTTATAAATAATGTACTGCCCTTTCGCAAGTTTTAGAAGTTATAGATGTCAAAAAAGGTTTTCCGCAAAGTTCAAGGAAGCTCCGTTCCCGCCGGTAGCAGGAAGTTATAGCCAACAGTTTTTCTGCCGGATATTAGCCGGAAAAGCCGGATGCACAACGTGCCTGCACGCCCACCTTCGCCGGGCGGTACGCCTGATTTGCGGAGTTTCGCAACGTTTGGTTTTCCATTATTAAACATCATTGATTTCCAACGAGTTACAACAGACCTAAAAACAAGGCTTCTTTGCATCGCAAACAAGGCTTCTTTACAATCAAAACAAGGCTTGTTTGCAGTCAAAAGAAGGCTTGTTTGAAAACGAGTTGCGTTTTGTCTCGTTTTCTGCAAAACTTTGCGTAATTTTGCAGTCTGTAAGGGAATGGATAACAAATGAAAAAATCAAGCAACGAGATAGACATGCTTCACGGGCCTCTGCTCATGAAGATAATTGTTTTCGCACTGCCGCTGGCAGCGAGCAGCATCATGCAGCAGCTGTTCAACTCGGTGGATGTGGCCATCGTGGGACACTTCGTAAACAGCCAGGCTCTCGCCGCCGTGGGAAGCAACGCGCCGGTGATAAGCCTGCTCATCAATCTGTTCATGGGCGTCTCGATGGGTGCCAACGTGATAATATCCAACCACATAGGGCAGAAGGACGGCAGAGGCATACAGGACGCCATTGGCACTGTGGCGGTGGTGGCGGTGGCAAGCGGACTGGCACTCATGCTGATAGGACTGAGCGTGGCACGCCCCCTGCTCACGCTCATAGGCACCCCGCCCGACGTGCTGCCTATGGCCGTAGCCTACCTGCGCACGTTCTTCCTCGGCATGCCGTTCTTCATGGTGTTCGACTTCGGCGCAGCCATCCTGCGGAGCAAGGGCGACACACGGCGGCCGCTGTACATACTCTTCATCGCCGGCATTGTGAACACCATGCTCAACCTCGTCTTTGTGCTCGTCTTCCACGCCGGCGTCGTCGGCGTCGCCATCGCCACCGACATAGCAAACGCAGTGAGTGCCATAATGATAGTGTGGCTGCTGATGAAGGAGAAGGAGCCCTACACGCTGCATCTGAAACAGATGCGCATGAAATGGGGCGAACTGAAGCGCATGTTGCAGATAGGCATTCCGGCAGGAGTGCAGGGCATGGTGTTCTCCGTGTCGAACGTGCTGCTGCAAAGCGCCATCAACAGTCACGGGGCAGACGCCATAGCCGGGTCGGCGGCGGCACTCAACTTCGAGTACTACTGCTACTTCATAATGGTGGCGTTCAATGGAGCCGCCATCAGCTTCACGGCCCAGAACTACGGAGCCGGAAACATGCAGCGCGTGAAGCGCACATATATTATATGTATGGCGCTGAGCGTCGTGCTGAGCGGAGCGTTCAACCTTTTCTTCGTGTGGCAGCACGATGCCTTCCTGCATCTGTTCTCCGCCGACGACGCCGTGTGCGCCTACGGAGCAAGACGCATGCAGATAGTGCTCGCCGTGCAGTTCCTGGCGTGCAGCTACGAGATTTCGGCAGCCGCCATGAGAGGACTGGGCAGGTCGGTGCTCCCCACCATCCTCATGCTCTTCGGTACATGCGTGCTGCGCATAGTGTGGGTGTATGCCGTGTGTCCCGTCTGGAAGTCGTTCGACACAATAATGATGGTCTATCCCATTTCATGGGTCCTCACTGGCGTCATGGTGTGCACGGCCTTCGCCATGACGATGAACAAAATAACACGCGAAAAACGCCGACAGGCATCCGCCACCGCCGCACACGCCACCATAACAGAGTGAAAATTAAACACTTCTGACAACTATTATTGGGAAAACGAGCAAAAAACTGGCAATAAATTTTCGTATGACACGAAAAACTTGTATCTTTGCAAACCCTTAGAAAGGGAAGAGGACTGATAATAAATTAAATAACATATATAATCAAATGACAAAAGCAGATATCATCAACGTGATTGCCGAAAACACAGGCTTGCAGAAGAAAGACGTCTCCTGCGTGGTAGAGGCATTCATGGAAACAATCAAAGACAGCTTGCTATCAAATAAGGAGAATGTTTACCTGCGTGGATTTGGTAGCTTCATCATCAAACATCGCGCTGCAAAGACAGCGAGAAACATCCTTGCCAAGACCACAATGAAGATTGAGGCACACGACCAGCCAAGCTTCAAGCCGGCAAAGAGCTTCATCGAGGAGATGAAGAACGCCACAATGAAATAAAAGGCGGCAGGACGCGGCAAGAACAGAAAGAGAATTTTAACAAACAATATATTTTAACAAATAAAAAATTAAAGCTATGCCAAACGGAAAGAAAAAAAAGGGACATAAGATGGCTACGCACAAGCGTAAAAAGAGACTGAGAAAGAACAGACATAAGAGCAAGTAAGCATTTTAGCTTGCCACTTTGGTCAGTTCCAAATGGGGGCGCGTCAAAAGCATCCGCAGAGGATTTTGACACGCCCCGTTTTTTTATTGCAAGCCAAAGCAGTAAAAACAAGGATTGAAAACAAACTGAAGGCATTTTCCGCTTATACGACAGGCAACACCCCACTCGGAAAAAGCCTTAATCTAAACAAAGAAACGAGAAATGACCAGCGAAGTTGTAATAGATGTTCAGGAAAAAGAGATTTCGATAGCCCTGCTTGAGGACAAGCGTCTGGTGGAATACCAGAACGAACAGAAATCAGCATCTTTCTCCGTAGGTAATATTTATATTGCAAAAGTAAAGAAACTGATGCCTGGGCTCAACGCCTGTTTCGTGGATGTCGGTTTCGAACGTGACGCTTTTCTCCATTATCTTGATTTAGGCAACCAATTCAACTCTTACGAGAAGTACCTCAGACAGGTACAGAGCGACAAGAAAAAACTCTACCCCTTCTCAAAGGCTACACGCCAGCCCGACCTCAGAAAAGACGGAAGTGTGCAGAACACACTCACCACAGGACAGGAGGTGCTGGTGCAGATAGTAAAAGAACCCATATCGACAAAAGGACCGAGACTGACAGGCGAACTCAGCTTTGCAGGACGATACCTGGTGCTCATGCCTTTTGGCGACAAAGTGTCCGTGTCATCGAAAATCAAAAGCGGAGAGGAAAGAGCACGACTCAAGCAACTCATAAACAGCATAAAGCCAAAGAACTGCGGCGTGATAGTGCGCACAGTGGCCGAAGGCAAGCGCGTGGCGGAGCTTGACACCGAACTCAAGATTCTCATGAAAAGATGGGAGGACGCACTCATAAAAGTGCAGAAGACACAGAAACGCCCACAACTGATATTCGAAGAGACCGGAAGAGCCGTTGCATTGTTGAGGGATTTGTTCAACCCCACTTACGAGAACATATATGTGAACGATGAGAATGTCTATAATGAAGTGAAACAATACGTTTCGCTCATCGCCCCGGACAAGGAAAGCATCGTGAAACTATACAAAGGAAATGTTCCAATCTTCGACAACTTCAACGTAACAAAACAAATAAAGTCGAGCTTCGGCAAAACCGTGAACTACAAACACGGAGCCTATCTCATCATCGAACACACCGAGGCCCTGCATGTGGTGGACGTGAACAGCGGCAACCGCTCACACTCCGACAACGGACAGGAAGCCAACGCACTGGACGTGAACCTCGGCGCAGCCGACGAACTGGCACGACAGCTGAGACTACGAGACATGGGAGGCATCATCGTCGTCGATTTCATCGACATGAACCTCGCAGAAGACCGACAGCTGCTCTATGAACGCATGTGTAAGAACATGCAGAAGGACAGGGCAAGACACAACATCCTACCACTCAGCAAATTCGGCCTGATGCAAATCACACGCCAACGAGTGCGCCCCGCAATGGATGTCAATGTGGAAGAGACATGCCCCACATGCTTTGGAAAAGGGAAAATCAAATCGAGCATTATCTTCACCGACCAACTCGAGAGCAAGATTGACCGCTTAGTGAACAGAATTGGAGTAAAGACATTCTATCTTCATGTACACCCCTACGTTGCTGCATACATCAACAAGGGACTGGTGTCGTTGAAAAGGAAATGGCAGATGAAATACGGACTCGGAGTCCACATCGTTCCATCACAGAAACTTGCCTTCCTGCAATACGAATTCTACGACAGCAAGAAGCAATTCATAGACATGAAGGAGGAAATTGAGACAAAATAACGAGCCATACGGCACGTTAAGCAAAAAAAAAGAGTATCGGCATTTTGTACCGATACTCTTTTTTTTGTACCAATTAACCCAAATCGGTCATTAGATTTTCACTCAGATTCGTCTTTGTTTCGAGCAGATTGCTATGTTCGTGTTGAAGCCATAGCGGGCTATGGCGAAACGCAGACGGCGGCAAGATGACGAAACAAAGGCGGAGAAGAGTGGAAAAGAAAGACAAATTCTCTTATAACACGCTTGTTTCGGTCTAATGAACGATTTGGGATTAATTGCCATCCGGCCTACCCCACTCCAAGCAACGGGATGATGACGGGAGTGAGAAGCGAAGTGAAAATGCCGTTCATCGTGAGCCCGAGACTTGCATACGCGCCGTGCAGCTGGCTGCGGTCCATGGAAGTGACAGTACCGAGGGCGTGGGCGGCAGTACCCATGGAAAGCCCCTGTGCCACCGGACTCTTGACACGGGCAAAGCCCATAGTGCGATAACCGCATACGGCACACATCAGACCGACACTCACCACGACGGCAGCCGTAAGCGAAGGGATTCCGCCTATAGCCTTGGTCACCTCCATGGCAATGGGCGTGGTGACCGACTTGGAGGCCAGCGAAAGGACTACCTCATGCGAGGCTTCCATCTTATGGGCGATATACACCACCGACACAATGCCGACAATGCAGCCCGCCAACTCGGAGACGAGTATCGGCATGAGCTGCTTCTTTATGGTGGAAAGCTGCATATAAAGCGGTACGCCAAGAGCCACGACAGCCGGACGAAGCCAGAACTCTATCATACGGCCGCTTTCGTTGTACGCTTCATAACTCACGCCGGTAAGCTTCAGAAAGACGATTATGACGCAAATGGAGACAAGTATCGGATTCATCACCACCCACCCCGTCAAGCGGCGAAGCAACTTGCCAAGAAAATACGAACCGAACGTAAGCGCAATGAGAAAAAATTCATTTGAAAAATACTCCATAACCACTAATCCTTTTGATTCTCATTAAAAACCGATTTCACCCTGTCGTAGCCCTGATGCACCCATCCCGTGACGGCAAGCACCAGCACTGTGGAAACGACCGAAGCCAGAACGATAGGCCAGAACTGCGCCTTTATAATGTCGAAATAAAGCATAATGGCAACGCCTGGTGGCACAAAGAAAAAGCCCATATTGGCTACGAGGAACTCGGATATGCTGCGCACCCACTCCAAGCGAACTATCTTCAACTTGAGAAACAGTGTGAGCAGCAACATTCCCAAAATACTTGACGGAAGCGGAATGTGGGTGACATAGATGACAAACTCACCCAACGCAAGGCAGCCAAACAATATGGCCAACTGTCGAATCATCATAAAACCTGAAAATAATCTTTATATACCTTTACTGAAACTTCGCTGAATCTACGCCCGATACCGGCAAACGGGACACGGCAGGCAATGGGATATGCCCTGTAACGGAACTGCTCACAAGAAGCATGAACCGTGGAAACGAACCTCACTGCCACCCGCCGGACGGCCAACCGGAAGCATGTCGCAGAAAAGCGAAAACATAATTCCTTAACAAATGCAAAGTTAAGCATTTTAAACGGAATATCCGGCAGAACGGAAACAAAAAAAGGATGCCATTCAAAATGACATCCTTCATATTGCGATAAAAATAAATTTACTTTACCTTATCAACGATAGCCTTGAAAGCCTCAGGGTTGTTAACAGCGAGGTCAGCAAGCACCTTACGGTTGATTTCAATTCCAGCCTTGTGCAAAGCACCCATCAATGTTGAATAGCTCATATTCTCGAGACGGGCAGCAGCGTTGATACGCTGAATCCACAAAGAACGGAAATTGCGTTTCTTGTTGCGGCGATCACGATATGCGTATGTGAGACCCTTCTCCCAAGTGTTCTTCGCAACCGTCCAAACATTTTTTCTTGCACCATAATATCCCTTAGTAAGTTTCAGGATTCTGGTTCTCTTTGCTTTAGAAGCAACATGATTAACTGATCTTGGCATAGTTTTTTCTTTTCTTTAAATGTTTGACTAATAAAAATTAACGAAGACAGAGCAAGTCGCGAACCTGCTTGAGGTTGGTGGAATCAACGATTGTCTGATGAACCAGATTTCTCTTCTGCTTCTTTGTTTTCTTAGTCAGAATGTGACTGTGGTAAGCGTGATGACGTTTGATCTTACCGGTTCCGGTAAAGCGGAATCTCTTCTTTGCACCGGAGTTTGTCTTTACTTTTGGCATTTTTTTTATTTTTTAAAAGTTATCTAATGTGTGGCAACGTATATACCTGACGTTACGCACTTTTCTTTTCTCAGTTGTTTTCCTTCAGTTTCTGAAGTGCTTCTTCGCTAATCTTGGCATTTGCCAGCAGTCCTCCGTTCTCAGGAACACTGTTTTCAAGCTCTCCTGCCTGCGACAGCTTGGCTTCTGCCTCACGTTTCTCGCGGTCCATCTTCTGCTGGCTCTTCTTCACTACACCGGCTTTCTTGGGTGCGAGATAGAGGAACATCTTCTTTCCGTCAAGCTTCGGCAGCTGCTCTACCTTGGCGAACTCTTCCAAATCGTTTGCGAAACGAAGCAGAAGGACCTCGCCTTGCTCCTTGAACAGAATGGAACGACCACGGAAGAAAACGTATGCTCTCACCTTGTTTCCCTCTGTGAGGAATTCCTTTGCATGCTTCAACTTGAAGTTGTAGTCGTGCTCATCAGTCTGAGGTCCGAAACGTATTTCCTTGATTTCCACCTTAGCCTGCTTGGCTTTCATTTCCTTGGCATGCTTCTTCTGCTGATAAAGGAATTTGCTATAGTCAATAAGACGACAAACAGGAGGCTGCGCATTCGGCGAGATTTCAACAAGATCAACGCCTTGTGTTCTCGCCATATCCAATGCTTGGCGTGTGGGCATTACGGTGGAACCGTCTTCGCCAACTACTCTTACTTCCCTTACGCGAATCTGTTCATTCACGCGGTATTGATTCTTTATTTTGTCGTTCTTCATTCAACTATTTTTGATAAGCGGATGCAAAGTTACCATATTTCAGTCAATTAGCAAAATTTTTCAATGTGTTTTTGCCGTCATTGCATCTTTTTATTCCACAAATACTGGCTATGTTTACCATCCTTCATCCTCTTCATCGGCTATGCCCCACGGAGAATTGTAAGTTTCTATCATGGCTTTGCTGGCATCGCCATGTCCTTCCGGCTTGAGTTTCACGCCGTCGCTGGCAGAAAGCAACGGTGTACTGCCGATTTCAACCACGGAGATTACGGGGTGTACATATTGCTGTTTGCGTTTCTTCATTGTCTGAATTTCATTCATTTCACCACTACTTTCTTTCGGTTTTTAATGTAGATTCCCTTGCCAAGTTTGCTTTCGTCATTTCCGACATACGCACCGTTCAGATTGAAAATGCCGGAATCCGATGTGTTGTCATCCGTTACGACATCCGAAATGGCGGTTTCATCGCTGTCAATAACTATCTTGGCTATGTTGGATTGCATTTCTCCAGGGAAGGAGAAATAGGCACGCATGCCTCTCATTGTTGTCCCCGAATCGGGATATATAAGACTTCCGTCACTCGACAGGAACAACGATTTACGCGACATTCCGTCGCCAAAAGTAAGCGGACTGAACACGCCAACAAACTTGTAATCAGCACTTCCTACACTCTGCGGAGCATCCGTTTTTATTCTGACATTCTCAAAAACAGGATTCACAATGTCGGTCTTTGGTTTCACAAGATATGGCAGTCCGGCGACGATTGCATTCACTTTCTTGAAATACATAGTATTGCCTTCCACACCTTTCTGGTCGTCATATTCCTTAATTTCAACACCTTCAAAGGAAACACTCATGTCATCCAGGTCGAAAGGCACACAGAATGTGTTCCATTTATCGGCAACAAGCGTTCGCTTCAAAGACACAGTCGCCACCTTACCAAGATTTCCTGCAATCACGGTTTGGTTGTCTGCATTCTCGTCAAAAGTCAATTCCGGAACAAGATTAGGAGTTATTTCGATGGAAGAAACCCTTGCTTGATTAACACCAGCAATTATCTTGAAGACGAAATCGCCCGGAACATCAAGTGTCGCAATGAATTTGCTTCTATCTCCTTCATTTTTAATCAGCTTCGCATCAACACTGGCCAATGGCGTTCCTTCATCAGGATAGCACATGGTCAATGGGCTCGGGTTGCTATTTGTGCTGTATGACTGTTCAAAATTCACAACAACCTTATAGCCATTCAAAAAGCCAAAGGGGGATGATAAAGTAACTGTTCCACCATTGGATATACACAGCTTATTGCTCACATTCTTTGAATACTTGATGCTAAACTTGTAAGATTTACCATCAGCAGAGACGAAATTCACAGGCTTTTTACTTGTTGGTTCTGTTTCGGGAACATTTGCAAACGACTTATTCTCATTAGAAAAGACTATTGATTGTGGCACATATCTGATTGAATAAGAAGCAGATGCCTCCTGATAATCATCGTTTCCCGAATAAAAAGCCTTGACAACAGCATCGCCCAACGACACAAACGAAACCTCTCCTGAAGCGTTCACCGTCACAACCGACTCATTACTGCTTGAATAAACAACCTCCCCTATATCCTGCGGACTTAATATTGCCACAGGACTCACAAACTCATTTTCTCTTCCTTGATACACCGTTATGGCCTTGCCGTCATAATCTTCGCCGAAAGAGAGCTTCGCCTGCGATTTGTTTATGTACTCAATCGAATAAGAATCCTTTGATGCTTCATAACTCACATTGCCTGCAAATTCCGCCGTAATGGTAGCCGTTCCCCACACGCCATTATCATTAAATGTAAGAGTCCCAGTGCCGCTATCCACACTTACAATCTCCGGATTGCTGCTCGAATAAGTCACATCCGCCTCAATGTCATTTCCATCCAAGTCTTTTAAAGTTGCCGTCGGAGCCGAAAACTCATGTTCTTTCCCCTTCTTCACGACAAAAGAAGAGAGTTCGCCAGTGGAAAACGCAATCTTTGTCTGCTTCCTTTCCACTACAACATCAGATTTCTTGAAAATGGAAACCGCATAGTAATACCAACCATAATCAGGATAACACGAAAACAAATCACGACTTGCACTCAGATTTAATTTCCTTTTATTACCATTATATTTCTTATTAAACACCACATAAGCACTATCCTCACAACACTTTATACTCCAGTCTTGATCTTTTTTAGAATATTTGGTTGCAACAAGTCCATCCTTATCGGCTGCAATAAAACAATTTTCTTTATCACGCATTAGATAGAACTTTTCGCCATCCCGTCCGAGAAAAAAGTGGCGTACATCATCTGTAGGAACCAGAATTCCGTCGCTGATTTTCACAGGAACTGCTTTCCAACGCCCGACAGATGTCTTTGCTGAATTAGCCACACCCAAAGCTACTTGAAACTGTGTATTTGCGAAAATGATTTCATCGCCATCTTTCAACGCAGAAGCATCGGTCACTTTCACAAACTGTTGTGTCGTTTCTGCCATTGCGGCGACACACGACAACACGAACAGAACAATTATTATAAAATAATGTTTTGCCTTCATATATATTAGGTTTTCAGTTACACGACAAAAGTAATCAAAACAAATGAAATAAAAGAATCAGCGGACATAAAGTTTGTTTTCCCGCTTAAACTTCAATAGCTCCACGCCATAACGTACTCGTCATTGCACACATAATGCACATTAAGTACCGTCGATGTTTTCAGGTTTTCGGCTTCAATCTCTCCGCAAGAACGGACAGAGAACGGGCGGACCCGCATTTCCTCAAGACCCAAATGCTGTTCGGAGAAATACTTGTACATCGTCTCTTTGGCGCACCAATGCACAAGGCGTGAGAGCAAGTCAGGGGCATTCTCGTCCGAACGTAGGAACCTGCCAGCGATTTTGTTCACCCGTGGGTTTATATACTCCAAATCGATTGCCACATTACGACTGTGCGACAGAATTATCGCAACATATCCTTTCGTATGGCTTATACTGATATTCCAACCGTCAATGGACGGTTTTCCCGAAGAATCATGCTGAATTAAAATTCCTTTCTCGCCCGTCATGGCATGAAGCAAAGAGTAAGTCGATGCCACTTCCTGCCGGCGTCCGGCACAAAATGCGCCAAGTCCGGAAACCACCTCCTGCGGACAATCATCCCAGGAAGCCCCCTCCTCCATCCGCCACAGTCCAAGAAGGACATCCGACGCTATCTCTTTCGTATAGACAAGCATAACAGAAGAACGACGATATCAGTTGTCGTTTGAGTCTGAAACCACCGGTTTCTCATTTACCGTCACCTTTATCTTGCTTATACGGCGTTCTTCGATACCCATGATTTCAAACGAATAATTCTTGTACTCCACCTTTTCGTGAATGCTGAGGAAGTCGCCCTTTATTTCAAGCAGAAGTCCTGCCAGAGTGTCGGCATCGCCCTCCACTTCCGCAAACTCATCATCATTGATGTTCAGCACCTTGCAGAAATCGCTCAGAAGCGTCTTTCCTTCAAAAATGTATGTGTTGTAATTTAGTTTTGAGTAGTTCTTACCGTCATCGTCGTACTCATCGTTTATCTCTCCGACAATCTCTTCAAGAATATCCTCCAGTGTCACCAAACCACTCGTTCCACCAAATTCATCCACAACAATTGCGATATGAATCTTGTTCTCCTGGAACTCGCGCATCAAGTCGTCAATCTTTTTCGTCTCCGGCACGAAGTACGGCGGACGGATAAGACTCTGCCAACGGAAGGACGAAGGTTTCGACAAATGCGGGAGCAAGTCCTTGATATAGAGTATTCCCCTTATGTTGTCGGCGTTCTCCTGATACACAGGAATACGGCTGTAATTGTTTTCAATGACACATTTCAGCACTTCGGCATAAGTCTCCGTTATGTCCAGTCCGACAATATCCTGCCTGCTTGTCATCACCTCCTTCGCCGTTTCGTCGCCAAAGCGGATGATGCCTTTGAGCATACTCTGCTCGTCTTTTATCTCATCCTTGTCCGTAAGTTCAAGAGCCTGTTCCAAATCATCTACGCTCAGAACATGGTTTTCCTTCTGCACCATCTTTTCCGCCAGCACACCACTCCGCAGCAATACGGAACCAAGAGGCCAGAACAGTTTACGGCAGAACATCACTCCGCCTACGCATTTCCTGCAAAACGCCAGCGGATCCTCCCTGCTATACACCTTAGGCATGATTTCGCCGAACAGCAACAGCAAGAATGTAAGCAACACGGTTATGCAAAGGAACTGCAACCAATAGGCTCTGTCTCCGAAATGAATAATCGAACCGAAGACATAATTGCACAACATAATAATCGTGACATTCACGAAATTGTTGGTAATGAGTATCGTGGCAAGAGTGCGTTCACTGTCGTTGCGCAGCTTCTGTATGTTGCGGTCGCTCGCCGACTTGCCGGCATCTATTTCGGCAATATCCGTCGGAGAAAGGCTGAAAAAGGCTATCTCCGAACCACTTGCAAATGCCGACATACCAAGAAGCAGCAACGCCAGTATGCCAGCGAAGACCACTCCCATTGTCGGGGCTACAAAATATACATCAGAAAGAGAATCCAAAAATGCTTCCAACACTATGATATATCGTTTAAGTTATCAAAACGGGACAACGTTGTCCCCTTCATTACCAGAACCATTCTTCTTGGCAAAAGTATCGTTTTTCTGTTCCGCGCCATTTTGTGCAGTACTTGCTTTGGGAGTCAGCAACTCCATGTTCTCCGCATAAATTTCCGTGACGAAACGGCGGACGCCCTTCTGGTCGTCATAGCTTCTGTATCTGATGCGTCCCTCAATATAGAGTTTGTCGCCTTTATGCACATACCTTTCAGCTATTTTCGCCAAATTCTTCCACATCACGATGTTATGCCAGTCGGTTCTGTCCGGCACATGCGTCCCGTTAGGGAGAGTATATCCACGTTCTGTTGTAGCCAAAGGAAACTGCGCCACCGCCTGGTCGGCATCGTAATACCTCACATCCGGCTCCTTGCCTACATTTCCTATCAACATCACCTTATTCATAGTACAACTATTGATTTATATGAAAGTCTCCGCCAGAACAGCTCTGATGCAAAGCCTCGTCGCTTCATTCATCCCGGTTTTTGGAGACCCGAAGAGGCAAACGCCAATACATTAAGAAAACTCCGTCGATATAAAAAACAAATACAACTGCAGAACATAGACATTCAACAGTTGCATTCATCGTTTGTTATTTCCACATTCCCAAATACTTGAAATGGAAGTTCTTACCCTTGGCGGAAGGGAATTGTGAGCGTCCATCCACTCTGCCACGCAAATGTTCCACTATCCTGTTGTAGCAGTCCTGTCCTGAGACAGCCTTACAGCGTGCGACAAAGTGCGTATCGCGGTACTCATGTTTTCCTGTTGCAGGAACGAGAACCACGCGTTTGAAATCGAGCGTTCCCTCATACCATCCGTGCACCTCCTCGTTCAGTCGTGTCGATGCCATGGCAGACATATCCCTCTTTTCAGCAGCCGCATTGTTCGTCGGCATGGAGTGCAATGCCTTTTTCTGCTTGAAGTCAAGCATTGTCGCGGCAGTTGTCTTTATTATAATGAAGTAAACCCGTGGTCTGATTTTATATCGTTTGGGATAATAGACATCACTGTTGGCATAATCGCGAACATCAGATTCGAGGTTGGCATTCATGCCAATTTCAGGTATAGAACGCAAAAAGTCCAATGCCTCATTCACATCATGAGCCAATGTCTCCTTATCAAAATATCTTAAATATAAATTCATTGGTAAATATGTTTCTCTATAAAAACTGTAAGGAGAGCGGCAAACGAGACTTGAACTCGCGACCCCAACCTTGGCAAGGTTGTGCTCTACCAACTGAGCTATTGCCGCATTCATTCCTCATTGTGAGGAGCATCTCTCTTGAATGCGGTTGCAAAGGTAGTACTTTTTCTTGAACCTCCAAAACTTTTCCGCGTTTTTTTTCAAAAAAGTTGATTTTTTCTTTAATCCATGCGTGAAATATAGTCTTCCGGCGTATATTCACGCAGTATTTCGAGTTCATTTGTGCCTTTATGCACCATTGCAAGAGCCGGATGCGTGATGCCGTTGAATGTACATGTCTTCACCGTTGTGTAATGAATCATGTCTTCAAATATCACATTTTCGCCTATTTCAAGTTCATGGTCGAACTGCCATGCCGACATGAAATCGCCCGAAAGGCAACTGTTTCCTCCCAAACGATACACATATTTATTATATGGGACATCTTCTTCAAGTGTTTCCGCTCCCCTCACTGCGGGTTTGTAAGGCATTTCCAGACAGTCGGGCATGTGGCAGGTGAAGCTCACGTTAAGTATTGCCGTGCGTATGCCGTGGTCTTCCACCACATCCACGACCTGCGACACAAGCGGTCCCGTATGCCATGCAAACGCGCTGCCCGGCTCCATTATGACTTTAAGCCACGGATAGCGTTCGTGGAAGGCATTAAGCGTGTCGATCAACAGCTGCGTGTCGTAGTCCTTACGGGTCATGAGATGTCCGCCACCGAAGTTTATCCATTTAATCTGACGGAACCATTTCGAGAATTTCTCTTCGATATGCGCCAAAGTCCTTACAAACACGTCCGCTCCACTCTCGCAATGGCAATGGCAGTGGAATCCCTCAATGTCCGAAGGAAGTTCCTGCGGCAGCAGTCCGGCACTAACGCCGAAGCGCGTACCCTTTGCGCACGGATTATACAGGTCGGTCTCTATCTCCGAGTATTCGGGGTTCACGCGCAATCCGATGCTTATCGTCTCATTACACTCCCTCACCCTATCATGATAGCGACGGTACTGCGACAGCGAATTGAACGAAATATGGCTTGAACAGCCAGCTATCTCGTCTATCTCGTAATCCGTGTAGGCGGGAGAGAACGTATGCGCCTTGTTTCCGAACTTATCGACAGCCAAGCGTGCCTCCGCCAGCGAACTCGCCGTTGTGGAACCGATGTATTCCCTGAAAATGGGGAACGACTTCCATAAGGCAAATGCCTTGAATGCCAGAATTATCTCAACATCGGCCTTTTGCGCCACATTTCTTATAAGTTGCAGATTGTTTCTCAACAGCTCCTCCTCCAACACATACATCGGACGGTGAAGCTCCTTATATGTCACTGTATCTATTTGCATCGTCAATGTTTCTTTCGTTTGCTGCGACCTCAGAGGTGCCGCACGCACTTACTCGTATTCGTAATAAAACCAATAAGTGTTGCTATAGGTGCCACGCACCATGTTTTTTCTTTCCCTTGCATTTTCATAAGTGTTTCCCATATTCTGGAAATCCTGAAAATCCGCTTCCATCACACTATTGCCATACACCACTTTGGGTGCAGAGTTAAGATGCATGTAAAGCAGCAAAGCCTCCTTATAGTGCTTGGGCAGATTCTTGTCGATGGCATAATGCTTCCCTATGTTTTCAACAAAGGCGTCCAAGTCCTTGTCAAGCAGACACGCGCAGAGCAGATAGTCGGCAGAAACCTTGTTAAGCATGTTATGCCGGCGAAGGAAGTCGAGATATTTCCGTGCCGGCATCCGCTGCACGAACCATGCGCCCAGATACTGGTACATTCTGTCTTCTGGCAGCAATTCCAGGCGGACATTCTTTCCGTCGGGCAGCAAAGCCGCCGACCTGCCTGCCAGCCTGTACTCAAACAGGCGTTCACCCAAAGCGTTCTGCTTCGACAGGGTGTATGCCACAAGCATCGTCATGCACGAGTCGGGAGCGTCGTAACGCTTCGCCACGTCCAATGCCCCGTTGTAGTCGCTGTGCGAGATGCACTGTTCCATGTGAATGCGCGAATGGTACACTCGGTCGCCATTCCCCGACAGACAGACAAAAAGCATCAGCAGCGACATTATGCCCAGATTCATCCACAGACTGCGCAGCGGCGAATCCATGCGTTCAGCCATATACTCGGAGAAGTGGGTGGCATAGCTTGCCCATACCAGCAGCACATAGACCACAAGCAGCAGCGGCACTGCGACAATCCATCCGTGTGTGGTACAAGCGCCGTCACCCGTAAAATGCAGACTCGTAAGGAGTGTGAGCAGCAGAGCCGAAGGCACAAACGTGAGCGAAGCGGCAAGGCGTGCCGCACGGCAAAGGCGTGCCACACCCAGCTGCAACAGCATCAGCACCGCCGTTATCACAACCGCTCCCACAAGAGCGTCATAATGTGTCTGTCCTTCCGAGAACACATGCTGCATCACTGTCAGCAGGTCTGCCTGATACTCGTAAAGATAAACGAAGGCAAACAGTACGAACAGTGATGCACAGGCAATATTTATAAGTCTGTCGAATTTTCCTGCAATTAGTCTTCCCATGACTTAGTTCTTCTTTAATACCACTGCCGAACGTGCAGGGATATACATCTTCAGCCATTCCTTGTGGGCATCCACATACGCCGGGTCGTAGTTGGTGAGATGCGTCACGGTGTCGTCGGCGAGTCCGTTGCCGCCAAATTCTTTCGCATCGGTGTTCAGCACCACATCGTAGGAACCTGTGGGTACGAGGAATCCGTAATCGGTGAACGACTTCGTGGGGTTGAAGTTGAAGATAAAAATCAGGTCGCCACGCATATAGGCGAGTATCTGGTCGCCGTCGTTATGCCATATCTCCACCACCGGAAGCTTCTGTATTGCCTTTTCCATCTTCAGCACTTCCAGCATTTCGCGGTCGAAGTCGCCGAGATACTTGTAGTCGAGTTCGGGGTTGTCCACCAGATTCCACTGTCGGCGTGCATATTTGTAGCTCCATCCGTTGCCCTCGCGTGGGAAGTCAATCCATTCCGGGTGTCCGAATTCGTTGCCCATAAAGTTGAGATAGCCTCCGTTGATTGTCGATGCGGTGACGAGTCTTATCATCTTGTGCAAGGCGATTCCACGGTTCGCCCTATCGTTCTCGTCGCCACGTTTGAAGTGCCAGTACATATCGGCGTCAATCAGGCGGAAGATGATGGTCTTGTCACCCACAAGAGCCTGGTCGTGGCTTTCGCAATAGCTTATGGTGTGCTCGTCGGCACGGCGGTTTGTCACTTCCCAGAAGATGGAACTTGGTTTCCAAGCCTCATCGGGCAGTTCCTTTATGGTCTTTATCCAGTAGTCGGGTATGTTCATCGCCATGCGGTAGTCGAAACCATAGCCTCCGTCCTCAAACTTAGCTGCCAGTCCGGGCATTCCGCTCACCTCTTCGGCAATGGTTATGGCGTTTGCGTTCACCTCGTGTATGAGTCTGTTGGCGAGAGTAAGATAGCAGATGGCGTTGTCGTCCTGATGTCCGTTGAAGTAGTCGCCATAGTTGCAGAACGCCTCGCCCAGTCCGTGACTGTAATAAAGCATCGAGGTAACACCGTCGAAGCGGAATCCGTCGAAATGGAACTCCTCAAGCCAGTACTTGCAGTTGGAGAGAAGGAAGTGCAGCACCTCGTCCTTGCCGTAGTCGAAGCACAGGCTGTCCCATGCCGGATGCTCGCGACGGTCGCCGGAATAGAAGTACTGGTTGGGATCGCCAGCCAGATTGCCAAGGCCTTCCACCTCGTTCTTCACGGCATGGCTGTGCACAATGTCCATTATCACCGCTATGCCTTCCTGATGTGCGGCGTCGATGAGTTGCTTCAATTCCTCAGGTGTGCCGAAGCGGCTTGATGCGGCAAAGAAGCTGCTGACATGATAACCGAAAGAGCCGTAATAAGGATGCTCCTGTATTGCCATTATCTGTATGCAATTGTATCCGTCGGCCTTCACTCTTGGCAGTACGTTTTCGCGAAACTCGGTGTATGTGCCCACCTTCTCGGCATCCTGCGCCATACCTATGTGGCACTCGTAGATGAGCAGCGGCGAACGGTTGGGCTTGAATGCCTTGCGTTTCCACTCGTAAGGTTCCGGATTCCACACCTGTGCCGAGAAAATCTTGGTTTCCTCATCCTGCACCACGCGCCGGCTCCATGCAGGAATGCGCTCGCCGGCACCGCCGTCCCAATAGACATGCATTTTGAACAGGTCGCCGTGCTTTACAGCCTTTTCACTGAGTTTCAGTTCCCAGTTGCCGGCCTCATCGATACGCTTTGCCTTGTAGCGGTCGGACTCCTGCCAGTTGTTGAAGTCGCCCACAAGATAGATTGCGGTAGCGTTGGGTGCCCACTCTCTAAACACCCATCCACGCGACAACTTATGAAGTCCGTAATATTTGTGACCGTTGGCAAAGTCGGTAAGTTTTTTCTTTCCATTGGCTGTAAGAGCGTTGATTTTCCACAGTGCATGTTCATGACGCCCGCGTATCGCTTCCTCAAACGGTTGCAGGTAAGCATCATTACGCACCAAACCCATATGCTTGGCAGATGTTTTGCATCTCTTCACTTCTTTTTTTGTTTTTGTTGCCATATTTGAGTGTTATTGAGAATTGTTTATTTAAAAGCCACATCATTCCGGGAAATGCCTGGTTTAGTGAACAAGGTGACGAGGGGGCAAGCCGGAAACTTGCGGAACTTATGTTGCTTCGTTTTTTTCAGTCAGGCTTCGTGCCGTTTCATTTATCCTCGAAACGCTTGCCGCGCTCGTAGTGTCCGCGCTTCACTATCTGTCCGTTGCGGTCTTTTTCCACGAACTTGCCGTCACGTCGGCCATCAAGGTATGTGCCTTCAAAGCGTTTCCCGTCCTTAGTTTCTTCTATGGCGGCACCGTTGCGCTTGCCGTTCTTGTATATGCCCTTGAATCTGCTGCCGTCGGCAAAGTGTATTATCACCTCGCCGTCGATTTTACCCTGGCGGAACTTGCCTTCGTATATGTCGCCGCCCTTCTTCACGAGTTTTCCGTTGCCGTGCTGCATGTCGGCTTTCCACTGTCCGGTGTAGGTGTCGCCGTTCTTCCATACGAACGTGCCCTGCCCGTCCTTGTCGCCCTCATTGAAGTGGCCGGTGTATTTGTCGCCGTTGCGGTATTTGAATATTCCCTCGCCGGTGCGTTCGCCCTGGACATAGTCGCCCTCATAGACATCGCCGTTCTGGAACTTGTATATGCCCTTGCCGTTCTGTATGTCGTTGAGCCAATCGCCCACATACACATCGCCATCAGCATAGCGGTTGGTTCCACGCCCCGAACGCTGGTTGTTGAGCCACATCCCGTCGTAGGTGGTTCCGTCGCCCCAGTCGAAGAAACCCTTGCCGCTTTTCTGGTCGTCCGCCCAGTTGCCGTCGTAATAAGCGCCGTTGGCGAAGGTGTACTTTCCACGACCCTGACGCTTGTCCTTCTGCCACATGCCGTCATACTTGTCGCCATTGTAATAGTACATCACGCCATGACCGTGCTGATAGTCGCGGAACCACAATCCCACATATTTATTATTGTTCATGAAATAGAACGTACCGTTGCCGTGCTGCTGGTCCTGAAACCACTCACCCTCATACTTCTCGCCGTCAGAGAAGGAATAGACTCCCTGCCCCTGACGCTTGCCTTTCACATAGTTGCCTTCGTAGGTGTCGCCGTTCTTGAATTGCGTAATACCCTTTCCGTGGGGTCTTCCCGCCTGCATTTCGCCTTTATACTGTCCTCCGTCATGCGTGGCACATGAACCGAGCGTGAGCTTCTGCCCCTGCGCGCCGACTGACATGAACAATGAGAACAATGAAAATAATATGTATTTCTTCACTTTTATTGCTTTTGTAACTAAATTATGCCAAAATTATGAAATTTAGACGATATTACAAAATGAATTTAGTTTTTTTACAAAACTACTGAACTATTTCCACAACGGCACACGGCAAAAGCGTGCCTGCCACGGCATTTTCTGCCAAGCACGCCTGCCGCTGTGTGCAATCAGTTCACCGTTATATGGAAACAGCCTTGCTTCACCTCGTATTTCACAAGGCAGCGGTTCTGCTTGCGCATATCGTTGAGCACCTCGCTGAGCACCCATTTCAGTGTGTCGTTGCGCACTTTGCGACGCTCCGGACCTTCGGGGTCTTCCACGGTCTTGTAGCGGTTGTAGCACACATCGAAGGTGGTGCCGTAGAGGTGGCAGCTGTTCTCGGTGGCATTACTGTTGTGTCCGCGAAGCTTGACAATGTCGGCCTTGCTTCGAAGCACTGAGGTGACGATGATTTTATGCAGCGGGATCTGCTTTATCTGCAAGCTGTCGAAAAAGTTGCGACCTATGTCCTGCAACAGCACGGCAGCCCGCGGCACCAGATAAGGAATGCTGCTGCGCAGCTTATCGACATGATAGAAGGGATTGCCGCCCACATACACGAGTTCCGACTTGCGCTTCTCGGCATCGGCACGGTCGGTAACGGGCTTCACGCCATGACGGTGGGCGGCGACGAGCTGCACATCGTTCTGGTCGGGGAAGGTGTTGCCGAAATGCGGCACACTGTATATCCTGTTCTTTGTCTGGCTGCCGTCGGCGGTGAAGAAACGCGACTTGACATTTGCAGCCGCCCGTACCTGAACTGGCATTATGGTGTCTGCAACAACCAGCGAATCCATGTCGGCACTCTCCGCCGCGCTATTTCCGCCGGCAAGTGGGCGGTCGTCGGCAACAGAAGGATAGACGCACCGCAGACAGGCCAGTGCTATCACCGCTATTCCGAAGCCTTGAAGGTATCTCTTTTCTGTTATTTTCATTTTCATCACAACGCCCCACGCACGCCGTTTGCCGCACGCGGACGATTACTTTCAAACTAAAAAAACGGCAGACTTATGTTTTCATTCAAATGCAAGCGTCAGACAAAACCATACAGCCAAACACCTGCGTCAGTCAGAAAAACCGCCTGTATGGGTGCTGCCAGACCGCAACAGGCCATCCTCTGACATACGGCAAAGGTAAATATAAAATCTTAAAAATCACCCCTTTTCCAAGGATTTTCTTGCAACGGCAATTCAGACGGTTTGCAAACAAGGCTTCTTTGTGTTGCAAACAAGGCTTCTTTGTGTTGCAAACAAGGCTTCTTCGGAGTCAAAAGAAGCCTTGTTTTGACTCCAAACAAGGCTTCTTTGAAAACCACACTTACATAGTGTCGCTTTTTTTTCATATTCATGCTTAATTTTTCATAAAACATTTCCTCAAATCAGGAAAAAATGTGTAAGTTTGCAGAAAAATGAAACCATGATTTATGTAGCCTTACCTACTAACCAAAACCGACGGCTTACTTTCTATTTGGCAATGGAAGAATATGTAGCCCGGCACTTCGACGGAAACGACTATTTCTTCATGTGGCAGGTGGAACCAACTGTCATCTTCGGAAGAAACCAGCTCATCGAGAACGAGGTGAACATGGACTACTGCCGCGAGCACGGCATCAACACATTCCGGCGCAAAAGCGGCGGAGGATGCGTCTATGCCGACATGGACAACATAATGTTCTCGTACATCACCGAAAAAGGCAACGTGAGCCTCACGTTCAGCAAATATATAAATATGGTGGCAGAGATGTTGCAAAAGCTTGGAGTGGATGCCGTGGCAAGCGGACGCAATGATATAATGATTGACGGACGCAAGGTGTCGGGCAACGCATTCTATCATCTGCCCAACAGAAGTATAGTGCACGGCACAATGCTCTATGACACCAACATGCAGAACATGGTGGGAAGCATCACTCCTACCGACGAAAAGCTCGTGAGCAAAGGCATAAACAGCGTCAGACAGCACATCACGCTGCTGAAGGACCACATCAGTCTGTCGCTCGACGACTTCAAGACCTTCGTGAAGGAAAACCTGTGCAGCGAGAGCATCTGCCTCAGCCAGCAGGACATTGAGGGCGTGGAAGAGATAGAGAAGGAATACCTCTCGGCCGACTTCATCTACGGCAACAACCCCAGCTACAACATCACCCGGAAGGGACGCATAGAAGGCGTGGGCGACATGGAGGTGCGCATGGAACTGAAAAACGGAATCATCAGGCAGATGAACATCATGGGCGACTACTTCCTCCTTGGTGACATCGGCGAACAGATAATAAAACCTCTCATAGGAGCAAGACTCGAACACGACGACATCAGCCGTGCACTGCCCGACGACACGGGACGGGTGATAATGCATCTGGAAAAAGAGGACTTCGTAAACTTGCTGTGCGGCAACTGACAAAAGATGTCGCAAAACAGCGGTAATCACTACTAACAGAAAACATCAATCTAAAAACAATCTAAAAAACAGAACTACTATGGAAGAAAAAAAGACGTGCCTATACGACAAGCATGTAGAGTTGGGCGCACTTATGCAACCTTTTGGCGGATTCATAATGCCAATCCAATACTCATCAATCATCGATGAGCACAACGCCGTGAGACAGCATTGCGGCGTGTTCGACGTATCGCACATGGGCGAAGTGACCGTGAAAGGTCCCGACGCAGAGCGTTATGTCAATCATATTTTCACCAACGACATCACAGGAGCACCCGTCGGAAAGATTTTCTACGGCATGATGCTCTACCCCAACGGAGGCACCGTGGACGACCTCTTGGTTTACAAGATGGAAGAAGACACATTCTTCCTCGTCATCAACGCCGCAAACATCGATAAGGATGTGGAATGGATGAAGAGCCATCTCGAAGGCTACAACGTGGAGTTTGCCAACCGCTCGGAATACTACGGACAGCTCGCCGTACAGGGACCGGAGGCGGAACAGGTGGTTGAGGAAGTGCTCGGAATAGAATGCAAGGAACTCGTGTTCTACACGACAAAGACCATCAACAACGGCAAGGAAGAAATCATCGTGAGCCGCACAGGCTACACCGGCGAGGACGGATTCGAGATTTACGCCTCACACGAGTTCATTCGCGAACAATGGGACAAACTCATGGCGTCGGGACGCTGCAAGCCCTGCGGACTGGGATGCCGCGACACACTGCGCTTCGAGGTGGGACTGCCACTCTATGGCGACGAACTTTCAAGCGAAATTTCACCCGTTATGGCAGGATTGAGCATGTTCTGCAAACTCGACAAACCTGAATTCATCGGCAAGGAAGCACTCGTTGAACAGAAAGCCAACGGTGTGGCAAAGAAGGTTGTGGGCATAGAACTTGAAGAAAAGGCAATCCCACGCCACGGCTACAAGGTGCTGCACGAAGGCGAAGAGATAGGTGAAGTGACGACAGGCTACCACACCATTTCTTCGGACAAGAGCGTATGCATGGCTCTTGTAGATGCAAGATTCTCGAAACTCGACACTCCGCTCGAAGTGCAGATACGCAAGAAGACATTCAAGGGCAAGGTGGTGAAGAAGCGTTTCTACGACAAACACTACAAGAAATAACAACACCCCGACCAAAAGAAACAAATATAAAACAACTATTAACAAACAAGCAATTATCATTATGGCAAAAGTTATTGAAGGACTCTACTACTCTGAGTCACACGAATATGTAAAGGTTGAAGGCGAGTACGGTTACATCGGCATCACAGATTATGCACAGAACGCACTCGGAAACGTGGTATATGTTGATATGCCGGAAGTGGATGACGAGATTGAAGCCGACTCCGACTTCGGTGCAGTGGAAAGCGTTAAGGCAGCAAGCGACCTCATTTCACCAGTATCAGGAACAGTCGTTGAAGTGAATGAAGCCCTTGAGGACTCTCCCGAACTCATCAACAAGGACGCTTTTGAAAACTGGATTATCAAGGTGAAACTGTCCGACACGGCAGAACTGGAGTCTCTTATGGACGCCGCTGCATACGAGAAGTTCTGCGCCGAATAAACAATAAAAGGTTCAATCTATGGCATTCAAATATTTTCCACACACCGAGGAAGATTTGAAGGAAATGCTGCAACGGGTGGGCGCAAAATCGCTTGACGACCTGTACAACGACATCCCGCAGTGCATACGCTTCCAAGGTGAATACGATCTGCCGCAGCAACGCAGCGAATCGGAAATCCGCCAGCTCTTCGAAAGCCTTGGCGATGCCAACCGCCGACTCACTGTCTTTGCAGGAGCAGGCTGCTACGACCACTACACTCCTGCCGTAGTGCCAAACATCATATCACGTTCCGAGTTCCTCACGAGCTACACTCCCTACCAGGCGGAGATTTCGCAAGGAACACTGCACTACATCTTTGAATACCAAAGCATGATGGCGGAACTGACGGGAATGGAGGTGGCAAACGCCTCAATGTACGACGGCAGCACCGCAACGGCAGAGGCAGCACTCATGGCAATAGCATCGGTAAGAAAGACAGACACAGTGCTCGTGTCATCAACCATCGACCCGAAAGTGCTGAAAGTGGTGAAGACCTACGCACACTTCCACGGCATCAACATCGAAACGATAGACGCTGTCGAAGGATGCACTGACAAGAACGCAATGGAGACAAGACTCGCCAAGGGCGGAGTAGCAGGTGTCATCGTGCAGCAACCCAACTATTACGGCATCGTAGAAGACTACGACGGATTCGCTGACGCCTGTCATTCCAACAAGGCGCTGTTCATAATGAACTCTGTCGCAGCCGACCTTGCACTGCTGAAGACTCCCGGCGAACTGGGAGCCGACATAGCTGTGGGCGACGGACAGTCGCTCGGTATCCCGATGAACTTCGGTGGACCGTCGGTGGGCTACATGTGCGTGACAGAGAAACTCATGCGCAAGATGCCGGGACGCATCGTGGGCAAGACCGTCGATAACCGCGGACAGCGCGTGTTCGTACTCACGCTCCAGGCAAGAGAACAACACATACGCCGCCAGAAGGCTACATCAAACATCTGCTCCAACGAGAGTCTTATGGCACTCTTCGTAACCATCTACATGGCGGTTATGGGTAAGGAAGGAGTGAAAGAAGCCGCACAGATGTCGTACGACGGTGCACATTACCTGTGCGACAAGCTGCTTGCGACCGGCCGTTTCACTCTCGCATTCGACCGTCCGTTCTTCAATGAAGTGTGTCTGAGATATTCCGGCAACGTTGATGCACTGCAACAGCGATTCATCGACAACGGAATCCTGGGCGGAGTAAAGGTCGGTGACGACTGCATAATGTTTGCCGTGACCGAAAAGCGCACAAAAGAGGAAATCGACTTACTCGTAAACTTGACAAAGGAGGATACACTATGAACAACAAACTGTACGGAAACCTGATATTTGAATTGTCGCATAAGGGAAGATGCGCATATTCACTTCCGAAGAATGAGTTTGGACATCACGAGCTTCCTGCCTCCATGCGTCGAGCAGAGGATGCCGCACTGCCGGAATGTGACGAACTGACCGTGGTGCGCCACTATACCAATCTGAGTGCAAACAACTTCGGTGTGAACAACGGTTTCTATCCGTTGGGCAGCTGTACAATGAAGTACAACCCCATTATCAACGAGGAAATCGCCGACATGCCACAGTTTGCAAACCTGCACCCATTGCAGCCTGCCGCCACATGCCAAGGCGCATTGAAGGCATACTACGACATGCAGCGGTCTCTCTCAGCCATCACCGGACTCGAAGAATTCACTCTTAACCCCTTTGCGGGTGCTCACGGCGAGCTGACAGGACTCATGATTATCCGCGCATACCATCAGAAACGTGGCGACAACAAGCGTATAAAAGTAATCGTTCCCGACTCAGCTCATGGCACAAACCCTGCTTCCGCCGCCGTCTGCGGACTCGAAGTGGTGGAAGTGAAGAGTACGGCTGAAGGCATCGTCGATGTTGATGACCTGCGCACTTTGCTCAACGACGAAGTGGCAGCGATGATGATGACAAACCCGAACACGCTCGGACTGTTTGAAAGCAAGATTCCGGAGATAGCCAAACTCGTGCACGAATGCGGCGGACTGATGTATTATGACGGAGCTAACCTGAACCCGATGCTCGGCGTATGCCGTCCGGGCGACATGGGATTCGATGTCATGCACATCAATCTTCACAAGACCTTCTCCACTCCACACGGTGGCGGCGGACCCGGTTCCGGCCCTGTCGGCGTGAGAAAAGGCCTTGAAGAGTTCCTGCCATGCCCACGGGTTGTGAAGGAAGGCGACACATACAATGTGGCAACCGACTCTTCTGACATAAGCGTTGGAGAGTTCCTTGGCAACTATGCCGTAATGCTTCGCGCCTACACCTACATCCTTACACTCGGCAAGGAGAACATCAAAATGGTGGGACCACTCGCCACTCTCAACGCCAACTACATAAAGGAAGCGTTGAAAGACGACTACGAACTGCCGATAAGCAGTGTCTGCAAGCATGAATTCGTGTTCGACGGACTGCGCGACAAGAGTACCGGCGTGACAACAATGGATGTTGCAAAGCGACTGCTCGACTACGGTTATCATGCTCCTACTATCTATTTCCCGTTGCTTTTCCATGAATCAATGATGATAGAGCCGACGGAAAACGAAAGCAAGGAGACCATCGACGAGTTCATCGGGGTACTGCACAAAATCGCAGAAGAGGCCAGAAACGAACCCGAAACGGTGAAGTCGGCACCTCACCGCACACCTACCGGCCGTGTGGATGATGTGCTTGCAGCAAAGCATCCGATACTGACTTACAGGCAACTCGTCGCCGACAACGAATGATTGTTGCCGATATACGCAATTGAAGTAATGAACAATACAGATGTTATAATAATTGGCAGCGGTCCCGGTGGTTACCAGACCGCTTGCCATGCTGCCAAAAACGGCTTGCAAACAGTAATTGTCGAAGCCGGCGAAGTGGGCGGAACATGCCTCAACCGTGGCTGTATTCCCACAAAGACACTGTGCCGCAACGCCGAAGTGATGGACACTTTGCGCCACGCCGAAACCTTCGGTCTGAACGTGACAAGTCCTGTCGGGATTGACTACGAGAAAGTTGTAGATCGCAAGGACGAGGTTGTCAGACAGCTGCGAAACGGCATTGACACACTGCTGAAGCAGCCTGGCATACAGTTTCTGCACGGAACGGCACACTTCAAGGATGCCCATACCATTGTTGTGAATGATGAGGAGTACACAGCCAAAAGCATCATCATCGCCACAGGCTCGCTTCCCAAGTGTCCGCCCATAGAAGGAACCGGCCTTGAAGGGGTGCTCACTTCCACCGAATTGCTGAATCTCCGCACTCTGCCCAAGCGGTTGTGCATCATCGGAGCCGGCGTGATAGGCATGGAGTTCGCATCAATCTTCAACAGTTTCGGAACGGAAGTCACCGTCGTTGAGTTCCTCAAAGAGGCTCTGCCTGTGCTCGACAGCGACATAGCCAAGCGTCTTCGCCAGACCATAGGCAAGCGCGGTGTGGAGTTCAATATGCAGTCTGCGGTGAAAAGCATAACAGAAACGAAAGACGAAAACGGCAACAGACAACTCACCGTGACCTTTGAAAAGAAGGGAAAGGAGGCGCAGAGCGATGCCGACATCGTGCTGATTGCCACCGGAAGAAAGCCCAACACCGAAGGCCTTGAAATAGAAAAAGCCGGCATCGAAGTCGGCAGACAAGGCATTTCTGTTGATGAACACTTCCAGACAAACATCGAAGGAGTCTATGCCATCGGCGATGTCAATGGCGAGTGCATGCTTGCCCACGCCGCAACATTCCAGGGACAGCATGTGATAAACCACATCCTTGGCAAGGCAGACAATATCCGTTTCGACATAATGCCATCGGCAGTGTTCACCTATCCGGAAGCCGCCAGTGTGGGATTGAGCGAAGATTCCTGCAAAGCCAATGGTCTGGAGTACTCATGCCACAAGAGTTTCTACCGTGCAAACGGCAAGGCTCTGGCAATGAACGAGACCGACGGAATGTTGAAACTCATGACCGGAGCCGACGGAAAGATACTCGGTTGCCACGCTTTCGGAGCCCACTCGTCTGACATGGTGCAGGAAGTGGCTGCGTTAATGAATTCCGACGCCACCATAAACAGCCTTGCCGACATCGTACACATACACCCCACCCTTGCAGAAATACTGCATGAGACATCGATGTAAGACTGTTACAGATATACGAAACAGGCAGTATGGCTTGACCATACTGCCTGTTTTTATTTATACACGACTTATGTATGCGGTGAAAATCATTCCAATCCAATGCGGCGATAGCACAATGCCGCACCAATGGCAGTACAGAATTCGGAATACTGCGGGATGTGGAACTTCACCCCATAAAGGTCCTCCGTGGCATTGAAGACACTGCGACACTGTGGCAGCAGCGTGAGGTTGCCAATCATCACAAACTCCTTTATGCCGCTTCGCAATGAAGAAAGTATCGATGCGCTGCATATAGATTGAAGCACCATCCATATAAGTCCGAGCGCAATGTCCTCGCGTGAAGCGTTGCTCTTGGCATTACCGAAGAGCGAAGCTATCGCATCCATAGGCAAACCCGGCAGCGGACTGGCACTGATGTCGCTTATAAGCACATTGATATTCGATGTGTCGCCACCTTCGGCGAGAGCCGCCACCTGCTTTATGTCATCGGTTTTGAGCAGCAGACGCGACAGTCCCTGAAGCGTTCCGCCACCTATTCCTATTCCGCCTATATGCTCAATTCTGTCGCCATCACACTGCACAATGGATGTTCCAGTGCCAAGGCTCACCACAATCATGTTGTCGAGGTTTGTCTCATACCGTGCTCCGAGACCGTCGGCAATAAACTCTTCCGCCTTGTCGGTGGGCAGTCCATAGACGGGTTCGTTGATGTAGGCACTGCCGACACCGGTGAGCATCACCTTTTCCACATTCTGAAGCTGAATATGATTGTCGTACAAATACTTTCCGAACGCACCATACAGCGATGTCACGGGGTCTGTAGCCCTGATGCGTATCGGCGAGAGCACCTTGCCTTCTCCGTCAATTCCAACTATCTTCGTGGTGCTGATGCCCACATCTATGCCTATTACGATTCCCATTTGCGATATGTTTTATGAAATTTTCTGCAAAGTTACATCTTCATATCCTAACGGCAAAGAAAGCCAACCTGTTTTTGCCTTGCCGCCATTCACAAATTCATGCAACCAGAAGTTCTTCACGATGAAAGTCCGTGTAAATCATGGGCTTAACGGTAAATGAAGTATCTTGCATTGCGCCCGTTGCAGAAACGCTCCACGAGTTGCACAATAAGCTGTGCCGTGGCACGCACCGTCTCCTCATTGCCGTCATATCCATTGACAAGAGCCACAAGCCGCCGGGTAGCGAGTCCCATCTTCGTGCGCTCGTTGTCACTCGTAGGAGTGCCCACGCCTCCAATGGCATCGCGATAGACGGGCAGTCCGGCGATGTTGAGCATACCGCGCCCTATGCCCTCATACGGTTCTCCCTCACGCCCCACTCCAAGCGAAAGCGTGTCGCCGCTGAACTTCTCGGCATCGAATCCGCCAATGCTGTAGCCGTAAGTAATGCTTGCAAGGTTTATCAAATCGACAAGCGTGTCAATCTGATAGAGCTGCTTTCCCTGCAAGACGCGCCTTATAAGGGCCTCCGACGACGGACGATAGCGCGACGGATCCTTGCCGCACGCCTTATAGACACGCCTCGTTGCAGCAATGGCACTGATGTCCTTCACCGTATCGGTGGTAAGAGTCTGCCGGAATTTTTCACACTGCTCATCTATCAGTTTCCACAACTCCTCCGAGTAAGCGGAGTTCTCCACATCGGCCTCAACACATGCTCCGACGAACGACGGGCACACCGTCTCTATCTTGTCTTCAACTATTATTTCCACGTTCCGATTATCTTTTTTCTTAAGACTTGTTTCCGTTTTCTCTCTTTCAGAACAGCGACAGCTGCTCATTAGGCTTTTTCCGCGGTGCTTCTTCCGGCGAACTCTCCGCCTTCGGAGTTGCCTCTGGAAGAGAAGCAGAAGCTGAATTTATCATTTCCAGGAATCTGTCCTCATCCATTATCTCCACTCCCAGTTTCTCAGCCTTTTGCAGTTTCGACGGTCCCATGTTGTCGCCGGCAAGCACAAACGAGGTCTTGCCGCTTATGGAACCCACATTCTTGCCTCCGTTCCGCTCAATCATTTCTTTGTATTCGTCGCGGCTATGATACTTGAACACGCCGCTTATGACGATGCTCTTGCCCGAAAGCACATCCGACCCTGCCGCTTCCGCACCCTTGTCTATGCTCATCTGCAAGCCGTATGCCCGCAGACGCTCCACAATACGGCGGTTGTCCTCGTTGCGGAAATAAGACATTATGCTGTTGGCAATGACTTCGCCCACTCCTTCTATATCAAGAAGCTGCTCCAGAGTGGCACCCATGAGCGAGTCGATGTCGCCGAAATGCCGTGCTATAAGTCTTGCCGAAGTCTCGCCCACGAAACGTATTCCGAGTGCGAACAGCACACGTTCGAACGGCACCTGACGACTGTCGGCGATGGCTTTCACCACTTTCTGAGCCGAACGCAGTCTGTTTCCGCCGGCATTTATGTCTTCCACGCGTATGTCATACAGGTCGGCAATGTTCTTTATAAGTCCCCGACGGTAGTACTCATCCACCGTTTCCGGACCGAGCGAATCGATGTTCATAGCCTTGCGTGCGATGAAATGCTCTATACGCCCCTTTATCTGCGGCGGACACCCGGTGTCGTTGGGGCAGTAATGAGCCGCCTCACCCTCGTAGCGCACCAGTTCGGCACCACATTCCGGGCAATGCGTGATGAAATGCACGGGCTGTGCGCCGGCAGGACGCTTCTCCGTAGCCACACCGACAATCTTCGGAATTATCTCACCGCCCTTTTCCACATAGACGAAATCGCCTATGTGTAGGTCGAAACTCTTTATGAAGTCTTCGTTGTTGAGCGTAGCCCTCTTCACCAAAGTGCCTGCCAACTGCACGGGGTCCATATTTGCCACGGGCGTGACGGCACCCGTGCGCCCCACCTGGTAGGTCACCTCGCAGAGTCGTGTGCATGCCCTTTCGGCCTTGAACTTGTAGGCGATGGCCCATCGCGGACTCTTCGCCGTATAGCCCAGACTGCGCTGCTGGCGCAGGGAGTTCACTTTAAGCACAATGCCATCGGTGGCAACGGGAAGGTTCTTGCGCTCCGTGTCCCAATAGTTTATGTAGTCGAAAATTTCCTGAAGGGTCTTCACCTTCTTCATACCCTCGCTTATCTTGAATCCCCATCGGGCTGCTGCCTGCAGGTTTTCGTAGTGGCATTCCGACGGAAGTTCCTCTCCAAGCAGATAATACAGATAGCTGTCGAGATGCCGGCTCGCCACAAGGCGTGAGTTCTGGCTCTTCAACGTGCCGCTTGCAGCATTGCGCGGATTGGCGAACAGCGGTTCTTCGGCAGCCTCCCGCTCGGCGTTCAGCTTCTCAAACACCTTCCACGGCATGAGTATCTCGCCTCTTATTTCAAACTCCTTAGGGTAGCCTTCGCCTTTCAGCACAAGCGGTATGCAGCGTATGGTCTTGACATTGGCTGTCACATCGTCGCCATGCACGCCGTCGCCGCGCGTCACGCCGCGCACGAGTTTGCCGTCGATGTATGTCAGCGAAATGGACAATCCGTCGTACTTCATTTCGCAACACACCTCAAAGGGTTCGCCGTTGAGTCCGCGGCTCACACTGTCGTACCATGCAGCCACATCCTGCTCATTATAGGTGTTGGCAAGAGAGAGCATGGGATACTTGTGCGCCACCTGCGTAAACTCCTGATTCAGGTCGCTGCCCACGCGCTGTGTCGGCGAGTTGGCATCGTACAGTTCTGGATGACGGGCTTCAAGCTGCTGAAGTTCGTGCATGAGCATGTCGAACTCCTGGTCGGAGATTTCCGGCTGGTTGAGCACATAATACTTATAATTGTGCTCATGCAACATTTGGCGCAAATATATGATACGTTCTTTTTCGTCCATTACATTGTTTTTTTACCTATTTTAATTTGCCTCCCGATAAGCGGCGCACATGTCGGCACAACGCTCGCCATCGACACCCGCCGACACTATTCCGCCGGCATATCCGGCCCCTTCGCCACACGGGAAAAGTCCGCGAAGGGCGACATGCTGCAAAGTCTCGCGGTCGCGCAGTATTCTCACCGGCGACGACGTGCGTGTCTCCGTGGCGATGAGTACGGCTTCGTTGGTGAGGAATCCGTGGCTCATCTTGCCGAACTTACGGAATCCTTCCTGCAAACGCTTGCCCACAAACGACGGCAACCAGAAGTGAAGCGGCGACGAAATGAGTCCGGGTGCATAGCTGCTCTTGGGCAAATCGTAGCTCAGACGGTTGTTCACGAAGTCGGCCATGCGCTGTGCGGGAGCCGTCTGCTTCATGTTGCCCTGCTGCCAGCATGAGCGTTCGAGCTGTTCCTGGAAGTGCATCACGCGCAAGGGGTCGTCGCTCTCGCCGCCGACATCCTCAGGAAGCGTCTCCACCACCATTCCGCTGTTCGACCACTGTGTGCCCCGGTTGCTCGGACTCATGCCGTTCACCACAATCTGTTCCTTGTCCGTGGCGGCAGGAATGACGAAACCGCCGGGACACATGCAGAACGAATAGACACCACGCCCGTCCACCTGTGTCACAAAACTGTACTCGGCTGCCGGCAGATACTTGCCGCGCCCGTCCCTGTTGTGGTACTGTATCTGGTCGATAAGCTGCGAAGGATGCTCCAGGCGCACACCTACGGCTATGCCTTTCGCCTCAATCTCTATCTTCGCTTCGGCAAGGTAGCGATAAACATCACGCGCCGAATGCCCCGTAGCGAGAATCACGGGGCCACGGAATGTCATCTCCGCACCACTGGCAACACCCACCGCCTCAACGCCGACAACCGTGCCGGAGCTGATGAGAAGGCGTGTCATCTTGGTCTGGAAGTGCACCTCGCCTCCACATTTTATAATAGTGTTGCGCATGTTCTCAATCACCTTCGGCAACTTGTCGGTGCCGATATGGGGATGGGCGTCGGCAAGAATGGCTGTCGATGCACCATGCTGGCAGAACACATTGAGAATCTTTTCTATGCTTCCACGTTTCTTCGAGCGCGTATATAGCTTTCCGTCAGAATAGGCTCCTGCCCCTCCCTCGCCGAAACAATAGTTGCTCTCGGCATCAACTGTCTGTGTCTTCGTGATGTTTGCAAGGTCCTTCTTGCGCTCACGCACATCTTTTCCACGCTCCAGAACTATGGGACGCAGACCGAGTTCTATGAGGCGCAGCGAGGCAAACAGTCCGCCAGGACCCTCGCCCACCACTATCACGGCAGGTTTTCCGCTCACATCACCGTAGTCCGTACGCACATACTCCTCGGCTTGCGGAAACTCATTGATGTAGAGCCGCACCTTGAGATTGACGAAGACGGTGCGCTGCCGTGCGTCGATGCTGCGTTTAAGCACCCGCACGGCATTGATGGTCCTGATGTCAATGCCCTCCTCGTCGGCCATATAACGGCGTATGTTCTCCTCGTTGGAAGCCACTACGGGCAACACGCGTATCTGAAATTCCTTTATCATATATACAAAATCATTGCACCAATAATGCAAAACTAAATTCTACGACACAAAATTAAGCAAAAGGAAGCGAATAACGCCCACCACAGGCAATAAAAATGTTGTACATGCAAGAAACCCTCCTCCGGCGGCAGCATAGGCAGCACCGCCGGGAAAACCCTCTACCGCGGCACTGGCACAAAATCAGAATGTCACACAATTCGGTTCTTTTATGTATTTATGTCACTAAATCCACAGTTCCGGCAACACAAAATTTCGAAGAAGAAAGAAAAAACCGTAGTTTCAAAAAGAAGCCTTGTTTGCACTCAAAAGAAGCCTTGTTTAGGATGCAAACAAGCCTTGTTTTGAATGCAAAGAAGATGCTTTCATTTTGTCATCAAGCCTTTTGCTGAAACCGACGGTATTTGCCTTTGCCACATAATCTGTTAGCACTGCCTTGACACGTTTCTGACATTAGAATGCAAGGAAATCCCTTTAACGATGAGAAAACAAGCAATATCCGACGATATTTTGCCGGACCGAACATTTTAACATAAGAAGAGATTTTTTTATAACACTTTTATCCCTTTTTATTTCATTTGTTAGTATATTTGCAACTGTCATAATATACAATTAAAAAAACGAATAAATGTTGTCCGGTGCTACAGCAGCACCCAAAGGGAATATATAAAAGTCGTTTTTGACTTTTAGCGTTTTCAAAGGTCTAATAAAAAGAAAGACAAATGGGAACAATGCATAAGTATCCCGGACTGGACGACAAATGAAAATAGGACAAGGGATGTTATGAAAGAACAGAAGTTTCACCGGGCATTCAGGATTGCCACCAAGGGACGGACGAACAGACAGGCAAACAATAGAAAAAGAAACATGGACCAATCCGTTTTCTGAACATGCATGCCGCCGCCATGAGAGACTTCGACAAGAGAAGATAGTTATGACAGATAGGTAAAAGCAAAAAATCAAGTAAAAAAGATAAAATGATTTCGTTTTTAAAGAGAATCACCGGAAAAGGCATCGCGGCTTTTTCCATGGCAATATTGGCAGGCTACTGCAACACGGCCTCAGCACAACGGATTGCCTTGAAGACCAATGCCCTGTACTGGGCAACCGCATCTCCAAACATCGGACTTGAATTAAGGATAAACCGTCACATCACATTCGACTTCGATGCCACCTACAACAACATCACAATAGGCAAATACGACTCACAGGTGAGAATGTTCACGCCGGAAATGCGCTACTGGTTCAGCGCACGACCACAGGCAGGACACTTCGTGGGACTCACTGGTATCGCCACCAACTACAACATGACCATAGACAAAAAGACACATGACGGCGACCTCTTCGGCGGCGGATTCTCCTACGGCTACAGTTTCGTGTTGGGAGAACACTGGAGCCTTGAAACGACAATAGGTGCCGGATTCGTCTATCGCCACGAACTGGAATACCGGCTGGACAGCGACTACCGGCTGGAAAAGGCAAACATTCATAAATGGCAGCCATTCCCGTTGAAAGCGGGAATAAGCTTCGTCTATATCATAAAATAACGACAACCGGGAGCAGGGACACCGCCATACGGCTACACCGCACAGACGCCCTGCACAAGAACAAGAAACCGTAAAAATCAAGATTCACAGAAATGACTATTCCGGGAAACAAAGAAAACAAGCCTGGCACAATGCGACACAACCTCCTGTACACTGCAAGACGGGTGTGTGCAGCACTGATAATGATAGTTGCAGGCTTTGCATCAACAGCAAACGCACAGGAAGTGATAAGACTCAGCGGCACCGTCCTGTCGAAGGACAGCAACGAACCGCTCATTGGCGTAAACATATCTGACGCCAACACCAAACGCGCACTCGCCGCGACCGACGCCGACGGAAAATTCGCCTTCAACGTATATTCCAACGCAACACTGCGATTCAGCATGGTGGGAATAAAGCCGAAGAACGTGAAACTGAAGAACGGACAGACCAATATCACCGTGCGACTCGAAGAGGACGACATCTCGCTCAAAGAAATCGTGGTGCAGACAAAGCGCATAACCGACAAGATTCTGCCCGAAGCCACCGACATCTTAGTGAAAGGCAACTACCTGCACATCTCAACACGAGTGAGGGTGCCACGCGAAATGTTCGCACACGACACACGACTCGTGGTGCAGCCCGTGCTCAACAACGTGACACGCGGCAAACAGACACTGATGCGCCCCATGGTGTATGACGCAAAGGAATACCACAAGACACAAAACCGCATGTACGACTTCGACATGAACGACAGCACAAGCGGCGACCCGCTCGCAAAATACGTGACGGTGAAAAGCAAAGAAACACGGGAAAAAGGACGCACCAACGACATCATAGGCTACAACGACTCCATCTATATGGACAATGTGAAGGACGACTATTCGTGCGATGTGTATATGGCAATAGAGGACTACACACACATTCTCTACCGCGACACCACCATCATAGCTAAAGGCACGGTGAACCCGCTGCGATGGCTCGACTATTCGTTCACGACCCAAGATCTGACAGACCCGCGCTTCCTGCCGAAGCAGGAGAAACAGCTGCGCAACACTACTGGTGAGATAAATCTACGGTTCCTCATAGATAAGGCGGAGTTCGACGCTGCCAATGCACAGAACGCCGAAGAGATAGAAAAGCTGCGCCGGCAGATTGAAGGCATTGCCACTTCGGAAGGAGCATCGATACAGTCGCTCACACTTAAAGGCACTTCATCGCCCGACGGCAAGTATGAGGGCAACCTGAAACTGGCAAAACGACGTATGGGTTTCGCGTCAAACTACATACGCTCGCTCATGCCGGAGAACCTGCGACGCTCCATAAGCTTCGACAGCGACGCCAAGGTGGCTTCGTGGAACGATGTGGCAGCACTGCTGCGCAAGGACAGCCTCGACACTGAGGCAAACCAAGTGGAGAACACAATAAAGCGCAGTAGAAACATAAACGACCAAAGCCGGGCTATGCGCCACCTGCCGTTCTACAAGACACTTCTCATGACCAAGTATCTGCCGCAACTGCGCCGCGTGGACTACACCCTCAATTACGCGATTTACCGCGAACTGACACGCGACGAAATACTCGCCCTTTACAAGAAGGACCGCAAACAACTTTCACGCTTCGAGTTCTACACCCTGTACTCGACAGAAACCGACAAGAACAGGCGTGAGCAGTATATGCGCGAAGCCCTTGAGGTGTATCCGTCGTTCATGGCGGCAGCCAACGACCTGTCGGCAAGCCTGACAAGCCGCGGAGCATCCGACGAGACACTGCTTGAAAACTTTGTCGGCGAGAGCGCACCACGCGAAGTGAACTGCAACCAGATGGTAGCCCTGCTCAATTCGGGACACTACACAAAGGCCGACTCCGTGGCGGCATTCATAACAAAGGACAAAGACACCGAACTACTGATAGCCGTAAACAACGTGCTCAACGGACGCCTTGACGACTACAGGGTTGTAGCCGCCACCAGTCCGCGCAACGAATGCTGTCTGCTGCTCGCCATGAAGAAAAACGAAGAAGCGATGAAGCTGGCAAAGCAACTGCCCGACGACGAAGCACTCACCCACTACATGCGTGCCATCTGCCTCAACCGGCTCAACGATGCAGTGGGGGCTTACGATGAACTGAAGGAGGCTTTCAAACTCGACCCGTCGCTCAAGAGTGTGGCACACATTGACGGCGATGTGAACAACCTGTTGCTCGACGAAGAGAAGAACAACAAACAGACAAAGAATTAAAGAGCAGAAAAATGCACAACAGAACATATAAATATAAGAATGTGGTAGCAGCATTGGCGATAGTCGCCATACCCCACTCTACCATGGCACAAGTGGAAGGAAGCGCACTCGACCACATGCTGCAACGGCCGAGAGTGAGCAAGGTGTTCAAGCACAAGAAACCTTTCGACCATCTCTTCATCGATGCCGGCGCAGGCGCCAACTTCCTGGGCACAAGGACCTACTCCGATGCCGGACTAAGTGCGGAAATAGGCATTGGCGACTGGATTACGCCTGAACACGGATTCCGCATCAACCTGAACGGAGGCGAATGGCGTATCGGCGACGTGCATCCCAAATACATGGATTTAGCACTCGACTATCTGCTCAACATAACGGCTGTGGCAACACCCGGCACCTACTACACACCACGGACTTTCGAGGTGATAGGAACAATGGGAGTGGATTACGGATGGTCGCGCAACCAGGGAATAAGAAAGAACGGTTTCGGAGTACACATAGGACTGCGCGGACAGCTCGCCATGTCGAAGTATTCATACGTTTATCTGGAACCACGCTTCGGACTGATAGAGGACGACGTGACGCAGTTTGCCAACGTACACGACTACCGCCCTTACGCCAACATATACATGGGCTTCGGCTACCGTCTGCCGGAAAGCAGACTGAAGACGCCAGGCAACGGACAACGCAGTCTTGCCGACGGACTCTTCTTCAGCGTTATGGGAGGTCCGGCATTTCTGTCCAACAGCGATATGTCGTCATGGGGCGAACGCTTCGGAGGCAGGATGACGGCAAGCTTCGGAAAATGGCTTGACAGCTACAATGCCCTACGCCTGTCGGCCAATGCGACAAGCATCTACCAGTATGAGTCACGAAACAACATCAAGGCTTTGGGACTACAACTTGACTATATGGCCAACCTCAACAACATATTCGGAGGCGTAAATCCTGAAAGACGCTTCTGGGTGGATATGGTTGCCGGCGTGAGTTACAATGTCTCCTCTGACGAAATCACCGGTCATCGCGGTTCGTTCGGCTATGGTGCCGGTCTGCAAGCCAACCTGCGGCTGGCACGCGGACTCACCCTTTCCATAGAACCGCGAGTGGATGTTTACACCGACAAATACGCACCTGCCACCTACTCGTTTGACAACCGCGACATAACGGGAACCATACTTGCAGGTCTGACATACACCTACAACGACCGACGCACAGCCAATGTGACCGATGCCGACGACATACACCACAACACCGTGACATTCGTTGCAGGCATGGCAAACCGTCTGCCCAACATGGGTAACTCACAACTGTATGCGCCGATGGGCCGTATCAGCTTCGCACGCTGGTACTCGCCGGCTTTCGCCTGGCGTGCAAATGTGCAGGGACTGCTAAGAGGTTCGGAAGTGACAGGCCACAAGCTGGCACGAGCCACGGCAGGTGCCGACTGGATGACCGACCTCACCGCACTCACATGCGGCTATGACGTGACGCGGGCTGTGGCATTCAAGACGGTTGCGGGATTCAATGTCGGACTCGACTATTCATATAACGAAAGGCGTTCCACCTACTTCTCGCCCGATGTGCACATGGGCATGCAGATGGCTGTAAGGCTCAACAACAGTCTGCACATAGTGGCAGAACCGCAAGTGGCATACCTAATGAGCAAGCGGATGTCGCCTGCAATATGTGGACGATTCATGCCTTCGCTGGCTGTCGGACTCGAATACAGCATGAGGCAAAGCGACAGGAAAGCTGAAAGCATAGACACACCGACAAAGAACGACTTCGTGTCCGCCGCCATAGGAACCGGTTTCTACACTGGCAATTACGGCATGATGAATTTGGTGCGCAACCGCCTGTCGTTCGTCGGGGAAGTGGGTTACGGACACTGGATGAACGGAATAAGCGGCATTCACGCAAGTATCGGCAACGCAACGCTGCAACGCCTGAACTGCCGCAACAACCAGAACATAACATCTCTAAGCGCCGGCTACATGATGAACGTGAAGGCTGCCGCCACGGGCGAACCGACAGAAGGCGACCTCGTGCAGGTAACCGGCATCGCCGACCTATCACTTGTGGGCAGCAAGATAGAGAATCACGACATGAAAGTAAGCATAGGCGGAAAGCTGGCATTGCAGACCGGATTCCGGGTAAGCAAGAGTATGGAGATTTATGCAGAACCGTCGGTAATGATTTATACGAAGAATGTGGAAACAGACGCAAACTCACCGCACCCCATGGAAGGCGAACTGAGACTGAGCATAGGCACGAAGTACAATTTCTAAAGATTCCGGATTAAAATAAGGACGGAACCCGTTCTACCAATAAAAAAAGCGGAAAAAGCCCGTAACTGCCAATAAAGAAAGACAGTTATGGGCTTTTTGCTTTTTGTGTGAAATTGATAAAAACAACATCTCACGCATCATATAATGGAAAAATGTTTGCGGAGAAAAAGATTTTTTTTGTAAATTTGCCGACACTTAAATTAATTTTATTCACCGACATGGTGCTGCGAGCCTTCAATTGCTTGCCGGGAACAAAGATTCGGGCTTTGAGACAATGCCTCGTCCGTATAGAGGATTTGGACAAAGCCGACTTTACGACACAGCAAAGACAGCAGCACTGAAACAAAACCGCCTCCCTTGTATGGAGGCATTAACCACAGAACAAAAGAAAATGAAAGTACTGAAATTTGGCGGAACCTCAGTAGGTTCCATTGAAAGCATCCTGAGCCTGAAGGCTATTGTAGAAAAGGAAGCGGAGAAACAACCTGTGATTGTCGTAGTGAGTGCCCTCGGAGGCATCACGGACAAGTTGCTTTCCACAGCACAGCTGGCATTGAACGGCAAAGAAGAATGGAAAGATGAGTTTCACAGCATGGTGGAGCGTCACCACAAAATGATTGACGCCATAATCACAAACACAAAGAAACGCGAGGAATTGTTCAACAAGGTAGATGCGCTTTTCGAACAGTTGAAAAGCATCTACTTCGGTGTCTTCCTCATACACGACCTCAGCAAAAAGACACAGGATGCCATAGTAAGCTACGGCGAACGGCTCAGTTCAAACATCGTCGCAACTCTTGTGAAAGGCGCAAAATGGTTCGATTCACGCGAATTCATAAAGACTACACGCAAGAACAACAAGACACTGCTCGACAGCGAACTCACCAACCGGCTCGTATGCAAGGCTTTCAGCGACCTTCAACGCATTTCTCTTGTTCCCGGTTTCATAAGCCAAGACAGTTCTACCGACGAGATAACAAACCTCGGACGCGGCGGAAGCGACTATACGGCAGCGATAATAGCAGCCGCACTCAATGCCGAAATCCTGGAAATATGGACGGATGTGGACGGATTCATGACCGCCGACCCACGCGTCATAAAATCGGCATACACCATCAACGAACTCAGCTACATCGAAGCAATGGAGTTGTGTAACTTCGGCGCAAAGGTGATTTACCCTCCGACAATATACCCCGTATGTGTGAAAAACATACCTATCAAGGTGAAAAACACATTCAATCCTGACGGAAAAGGGACTATAATCAAGGCACAGATAGACAACGACAGCAAACCCATCAAGGGTATATCGAGCATCAACAACACAGCCGTAATCACCGTAACGGGATTGTCTATGGTGGGTGTGATTGGTGTGAACAGACGAATCTTCACCGCACTGGCTGATAATGGTATAAGCGTGTTCATGGTTTCGCAGACTTCCTCAGAAAACTCCACATCCATCGGTGTGCGCGACGAAGACGCAGCAGCTGCCGTAGAAGTGCTGGACAACGAGTTTGCCAAGGAGATAAAGACGGGAGCAATGTTCCCCATGCACGCAGAATGCGGACTCGCCACCATTGCCGTAGTAGGTGAAAACATGAAACATACGCCTGGTATCGCCGGCAAGCTGTTCGGCACTCTCGGACGAAGCGGCATCAGCATTATCGCAAGTGCACAGGGAGCACCGCAGACGAACATCTCACTCATAATCAAAAGCGAGTTCCTGCACAAGGCTCTTAACGTGATTCACGAATCGTTCTTCCTTTCGGAATACAAAGTACTCAACCTGTTTATATGCGGAATAGGAACTGTGGGCGGCAAACTCATAGAACAGATTAACAACCAGTACGAAGAACTCAAACGCACGGCACGCCTCAAACTAAACGTGGTGGGAATTGCAAGTTCCAAGAAAGCACTTTTCAATCGCGAGGGAATAGATCTGTCATCATACCGCGACGAACTGGAAAAAGCAGAGACAAGCAACTGCAAACAGTTGTGCGAGGAGATAATAGACATGAACATCTTCAACAGCGTCTTTGTAGATTGTACCGCCAGTGCCGAGATTTCAGGCCTATACCAAAACCTTCTGGAACACAACATCTCGGTGATTGCTGCCAACAAGATTGCTGCATCATCGGCATACGACAACTACGCCAAGCTGAAAGAGACAGCCCTGTCGCGCGGCATCAAATTCAGATTTGAAACGAATGTGGGTGCAGGACTGCCGATTATCGGAACAATAAACGACCTGAGAAATTCGGGAGACAGAATCCTTAAGATTGAAGCAGTGCTGAGCGGCACCCTCAACTTCATCTTCAATGAGATTTCTGCCGATGTGCCTTTCTCTGAAACGGTGCGTCGCGCAAAAGAGCAGGGATACAGCGAGCCTGACCCAAGAATAGACCTCAGCGGAATGGATGTGGTAAGAAAGCTCGTGATTCTTGCACGCGAAGCCGGTTACAAGGTTGAACAAAGCGATGTGGAGAAGAACCTCTTCATACCCGACTCCTACTTCAAAGGTACACTCGAAGACTTCTGGAAGAACCTGCCTTCGCTTGATGCCGACTTTGAACAACGCCGCCAACAAATGGAAAAGGAAGGACTGCGCTGGCGTTTCGTCGCTACATTCGACCACGGACATACCAGCGTCTCACTGAAAACGGTTGATAGAAACCATCCTTTCTACAACCTTGAAGGCAGCAACAACATCGTGCTACTCACAACGGAACGCTACAAGGAATATCCAATGCTCATACAAGGCTACGGCGCAGGAGCAAGCGTCACAGCAGCAGGAGTGTTTGCCAATATCATGTCAATAGCCAACATCTGATGCAGAAAAGAACGGGGTGACACCAAACGACACCACCTCACTATAACAAAAACAGACCATACGCACGGCAACAAGCCGACATCAGCGTATGGTCTGTTTTCTTTCCTGACTTCGTCATCGTGTCACCCAAAATTCCTCGTCAAAGAGTTTAGCGATTTTCTGATGCCTTGCCATCAGCATGGTTTGGGTGTAAACCTCCTTGTTCAGAG
>OLGE01000257.1_pt1 | contig 66592 bp, 48 predicted proteins | sample 1605151 | NCBI WGS metagenome assembly OLGE01 (sample SAMEA3888912, study PRJEB22519) | human gut metagenome | biome: human gut; feature: human-associated habitat; material: faeces | place: Denmark | collected 2010
TCCATCTTTTCCACATCTGGCATTTTGTAGGCAGACTGAATATAGATACGCTCACGGCCCTTGTTACAGACAAAATCTACTTCAAGTGTCACACGTTGTTATTGCCCTGCTTCATTCCTTATGCGATGAAAGATATTGCCAACATCGACAATCCATACACACATACGCATCTCATTGTAGATGACATTTATTTGAACCAACTAAGTCAGTGTCATGCCCGACACACAAGGGAGCGATATGGGCCTTTCCCTCCGGGGAGGACACCCATATCGCTTTTTTCATATCCTCATGCCACCACAGACCGGAAGAAGGAATGAGCAAGTGGGGAGAAAGCAAGTTCCGCATTGACACAAAGATAGCGCATTTTCCGTGCATAATGGCAAAAAACAGTCAGACAAGAAGCATGACCATTGCTTTTATGTTAATTTTATGTTAAATAGAAAAACATAAAAAGATACAATCAAGCCTTTTGCCTATATTTGCAGACAATGCAATAACCTTTTAATTACTATTCAAATGAGAAGAACTTTACTATTTTGTCTGATGGCCCTTTGCGCCATCACCTCGGCATTTGCGCAGACATCAAAGGATGTGCTGGCATTCCGATCGAAAACAGCCATCGTCTCAAGCACACTGATGAGCTCCGACGTGGAGCCGGTGGACGCCAAGCCACGCTTCGTGATGAAGGTTGCAGGAGCTGCCGGAGCACCCATGGCATTCAGCGTAGCTGGAGTGGAGAACAAACTGTCGGTTATCATCGGTGACGGCGAACCGAAGGAATACACCGTATCGACGGACATCACGAAGCTCACGCCTATCACCATAAACACAACGGCTGAGAACCAGTCAGTGGTAATCGAGGGCGACCTGCTGGCAATCAACTGCAAGGGCAACAAGCTGTCGGCCGTAGACTGCAGCTCTTCGGACAAGCTGGTGCTGCTCGACTGCTCGGAGAACCAGCTCGGACAGATGGACATCTCGGCGCTCACAAGCGCAAAGTATGTCTATCTGATGAACAACAGCATCACGAATCTCATCACCGGAGAACTCCCGCTGCTTGAGGAACTGAACGTGTCATTCAACGGACTGACATCGGTTAATCTGGCGAATTTCCCCGGACTCAAGGCACTGTCGGTGGACAATAACAAAATATCCAGCCTCTCCGTGGAGCAGAACACGAAGCTGGAAAAGCTCTACTGCAAGTCTAACAAGATTCAAGCACTGGACATCACGATGCTCCCAGGACTCAAGGAGCTGAGCGCTTCGGGCAACAGGCTTACCACCATCGATCTCTCGAAGAACGAACAGCTTGAACTGCTCGCACTGAAAGACAACTCGCTGGAAAGCATAAACCTGGGCAACAATACGAAGCTCACGGAAATCAACGTAAACGAGAACAAGCTGAAAGCCATCGACCTGTCGAAATGTACAAATCTGGTGGAGCTATACTGCAACACTAACGAGCTGACCAAGCTTGACCTGGCTGCGAACAAGAGTCTGCAGATATTGAGCTGCGGCGACAACAAGCTCACCACCCTCAACGTGGAAGGAATGGAGGAACTCGAGAGTATGGCGGCTATGTATAACGAGCTGACTTCGGTGGATGTGAAGAACTGTCCTACACTGATGGCAGTCTCCCTCGACCACAACATGCTGAACGGACTGGACTTCACAGGCTGCAGCAGCCTCCGTCTCGTGGACATATCCATCAACAAGTTCTCCACGGACAATGCCCTGAAGATGATCGCCACCCTGCCGGAACTCAACGAGGACGACATGGGATACATCATCTACTGGAACAAGGAGGAATACCCCGACGATGAAGAGGGCAACGAGTTTGACTATTCCCTCTACAAAAAGGCAGGCGAGAAGTATTGGATTACGATGAACGGCGAATCGGAGCCGCTCTCGGTAAACAACGCCACTATCGGCGGCAACGCCGGAAACATTCTGGCAATGGCTGCCGGCAAGCTGATAATCAAGGGCGGATACACGGACGCACAGATTGTTTCGGCAACCGGCCAGACCATGGCAAGACTCCATGGCGAAAGGGAGATAAACCTCACACAGTTTGCCGACGGCATCTATATCATCAAGATAAACGCCAACGGCAAGAAGTCAACGGCAAAGTTCATCGTAAAACGATAACACGAAAATGATTACCGGCAAATTGAAATAAAAAGGAAAATACAGCGATTATTTACCCAAAACTAACTCTGCGGTATAGATTTGGGTAAATAATCAGCCTTAATTTCATTGACACTCTCTGACGGGTGAGTATTGGATGCAAAGGCAGTACGCTTCTGATTTGAGCAGTTTATTTGGCGGAAAAGAACGGAAAAAGCGGTATAGGAATCTTGTCATACAATTCCTATACCGCTTATATTCAATGCTTCAAGCTATACTGGATAGCTGTTTAAGCTGTTAGTATTCGTCCTCGTTGAAGAGGAAGTCCTCCTTTGTGGGGTAGTCGGGCCAGAGGTCTTCGATGCTGTCATATACTTCGCCTTCGTCTTCTATTTCCTGAAGGTTCTCGAGCACTTCGAGCGGTGCTCCGGAACGCATTGCGTAGTCGATGAGTTCTTCCTTTGTTGCTGGCCAGGGAGCGTCTTCAAGCTTCGAAGCCAATTCAAGTGTCCAATACATAGTGTTAAATTTAATGTTTAAGCTTCGCTTGTCTGCGGCGTGCCTTTTCGTGGTTTGGTCGGGTGGAACGTGGAGACTGCCTTTTGCTCCCGGCGTTGTGGCAACTGCTTGTGGGGGCTGATGTCTTTTCCAGTTCGCTTGCCCGGCGTTTGCTGACGGCAGGCTGAAAACGTGCGAGGCTTGTGTTTAATACAGTTATTTTCTTTCTTTTATGTATGGGGTGTATGGTTTTTGTGTGCCTTTCGGCACGTTGCCGCCTTGTGCGGCTGTGGATATGCAGTTTATCCAATTGCAAAAATAATCGGAATTCGTTTTATTTGCAAGAAATATATAGTTTTTTTTCGGGTGTTTCCGTAATAAAGTTTAAATTCATTGCTAAAATGAAAAAATAATCGGAAAGGCGGTTGAGATAGCGCAGTATGAGCGGCTCAATGTCGTATTTGTGCGACAGTTCCACCACTGTGCGTTCTGCCCTGCGGCACACGGCGCGGCAGATGTGGCTCTGTGCGGCTGCCTGACAGCCTCCGGGGAGGATGAACGTGTCGGGAGGCGGTGTCTGTTGCTGCAGCCGGTCGATGGCTTGTTCCAGGCGTTCGAGGTCGGCGTCGCCCACGCGTTCGGTTGCCGACGCTGCCGATGCCGGCATGCGTGTGCCCATGAGGAAGATGTGCCGCTGTGTGAGCAACAGCAGTTCGTGGTCGGGTCCCTGCGGCATTAGCGCGAGCAGCAGTCCTATGTGGCAGTTGAGTTCGTCGGTGTCGCCGCATGCGCTGACGCGCAGGTCGGTCTTCTCTACGCGCTCGCCGCCGCAGATGCTTGTCCTGCCGGTGTCGCCTCCTTTGGTGTATAGCTTTGTCATAATTCAGAAGTTCACGATGTGGTTCTGCTTGTAGCGTCTTGTGTCGAAGAACGCTATGCCGCAATAGTACAGGTCGTAGCTCACGCTCACCGCCTTGCTTTCCGTGCATAGCTGCCAGAGACGGCGTGCGGCGGTGTCGCGCTTTATGTCCTCTATTATGAGGACGGTGTCGCTGTCTGCGTGTGCGAGAATTTCGCCGAAGGTGCCGTCGGCGTCGCCGGCGTCGCCCACCCGTATGAAACGCCATGTTTCCCCGCTGTCTGCCGTGCTGCCGCCGGTGTGCTCTGCCACTTGTGTGGCGTGGCATCCGTGGTGTATGTATTGGCGCTGGAGGGTGCCGGCGGTGCCGAAGCTCACGAGTGTGGGTGCCTGGCAGAAGTTGGCGAGGCGCAGATAGAGTTCACCCATCTTGCGCTCGTGCCACTGCATCCGTGGGTGCTTGCGGCGCATTCTGGCATAGGCGTAGTAGGGGTAGTGCTCGCTCACGACATAGCGGATGAACCGGTAGGCCGAGGGCGACTGCACTCCGAAGCCTCTGCTGTGTGGCATTCGTGCAATCCAGACTGCGATGCGTGTGATGATGCTGACTGGTTTCATGTATTACAAAGTTATGCTTTTTTATTGGAAAAGCGCAACTTTGCTGCTTAAAATCTTATAAAACAAAAAAGACGAGTGTGGAATTCACATTCGTCTTTCGTTGTGGGCGTTGACGGATTCGAACCGCCGACCCTCTGCTTGTAAGGCAGATGCTCTAAACCAGCTGAGCTAAACGCCCGTTAGAGTTGGTTGCTCTAAGCGGATGCAAAGGTAGTGAAGATTTTGGTTTTGTGCAAATAAACGGGTGTGTTTTTGTGGAATTTTAACAAATAAAGGTGTATTGTGTCTTCGGTCGGTGCGGGTGTGTATTCCGTGGTTTTGCAAACAAGGCTTCTTTGCATTGTAAACAAGGCTTGTTTGTAACGCAAAGAAGGCTCCTTTGCGATGCAAAGAAGCCTTCTTTTCAGTGTGGGTGTAAGTCGTTGGTTTTCAATGGGCGGCGTGCGGTGTTTTCAATAGGGGTCGATGTCGAAATAGATGGTGAGGGCGCCGTTGCGCCTGTCGGCCATGACTGCTGTCTGCACCTGCCGCAGGAAGTCGCGCACTTTGGGCAGGCTGATGCCTGGTTCGAGCTTTATCATTATCTTGCGTATGCTCTGTGTCTTCACTCTTGCTACTGCGGGCTTGTCGGGACCGAGCACCCTTTCTGCCAGTGCTGTGCGCAGGCGTGCGGCGAACTCTATGGCTGCCGACTCCACTGTGTGCTCGTCGCGGTGGCGCAGATAGACATAGATGAGGCGTGTGAAGGGTGGGTAGTGGAATGTGCGTCGCTCCTCGGTGAGGTCGCGGCAGAATCCTTCGAAGTCGTTCTCCACTATCTGGCGTATCACGGGCAGTTCCTTGTTCTTGGTCTGCAGCATGACGAGTCCGCGTCTGCCTTTGCGTCCTGCCCTTCCGCTCACTTGCGACATCATCATGAATGCGTGTTCGTAGGCACGGAAGTCGGGGTAGTTGAGCATGGAGTCGGCGTCGAGGATTCCCACGAGGCTCACGTTGTCGAAGTCGAGTCCCTTGCTTATCATCTGTGTGCCTATGAGTATGTCGGTGCGTCCGCGTGCGAAGTCGCTTATTATGCGGTCGTAGGCGTTGCGCGAGCGTGTGGTGTCGAGGTCCATGCGTGCTATGCGTGCTTCGGGGAATATCGCGCTTATGCGGTCTTCTATCTTTTCGGTGCCGTAGCCTCGCCCCATGAGTTCGGTGCTTTCGCAGCACGGGCATTTCGTGGGCACGGCGTAGGTGTAGCCGCAGTAGTGGCAGGTGAGCATGTTCATGCTGCGGTGATAGGTGAGACTCACGTCGCAGTTCTTGCATTTCGGCACCCATCCGCATGCCTTGCATTCCGTCGTCGGGGCGAATCCGCGGCGGTTCTGGAACAGTATCACCTGGCGGTGCTCGCCGAGTGCTGTGCGCATGGCTGCGAGGAGGTCGGGCGAGAAGGGTCCGTTCATCATCTTGCGGTGGCGCAGGTCCTTGGTGTCGATGACGCGTATTTCGGGCAGTGCAATGTCGTTGAAGCGTGTCGTGAGTCGCACGAGTCCGTATTTGCCGGTGAGGGCGTTGTGGTAGCTCTCCATCGAGGGCGTGGCTGTGCCGAGTAGCACTTTCGCATTGTCGTACATCTGTGCGAGGATGATGGCTGCGGAGCGTGCGTGGTAGCGTGGGGCGGGGTCCTGCTGCTTGAATGAGGTCTCGTGTTCCTCGTCGATGATGACGAGTCCGAGGCGGCTGAAAGGCAGGAACACTGCGCTGCGTGCACCAAGAATCACGTCGTAGGGTGTGTCGGAGAGTTGCTTTTTCCATATCTCCACACGCTCGGCGTCGCTGTATTTGGAGTGGTAGATGCCCAGACGGTCGCCGAAGACACGTTGCAGCCGCTTCGTTATCTGCACGGTGAGGGCGATTTCGGGCAACAAATAGAGCACCTGCTTGCCTTCGTCGATGGCTTTTGCGATGAGGTGGATGTAGATTTCTGTCTTACCGCTGGATGTGACTCCGTGCAGCAGCGTCACGTTGTGGTTCTGGAACGATGCGTTTATGCCGTCGTATGCCTGCTGCTGTGCCTCGCTTAGTGTGGGGATGTTCTCCGTGTGCGTGCGTCCGGTGGTGTTGAAGCGTCCCACTTCGCGCTCGTAGGTCTCGAGAAACTTGCGCTTCACGAGCTCGCGCAGGACGGCTATGTTGGCGTTGCTGGTGTTCTGCAGCTCGTCGTAAGCCACTTCTGCCACGGGGACGACGGGTGCGCCGCCGCTGATGGTGTCCCAGTGGGAGAGCGAGAGGTAGGTGGCGAACACCTTCTGCTGCATCCTTGCGCGTGAGAGCATACCCATTGCCAGTTGCATGGCGTTCTCGTCGCGCAGGTTTTCGGGCAGCCTTACGCAGCGTTCCGTCTTCGGGCGGTAGCCGTCCTCGGCTTTCAGTCCGGCAGGCAGTGCCGCTTTATAGACATCGCCGAGCGGCGCCATGTAGTAGTCGGCTATCCATTGCCACAACTTCAACTGTCGCTCCAAGAGCACTGGGGTGTCGTCCATGATGCCGATTATTTCCTTTGTCTCGAAGTCGGGCTTGTCGTCGTGTATGCGCAATGCCATCGCCGTGTAGGTCTTGCTGCGTCCCAGGGGTACGAGCACGCGTATTCCCGGCAACACCTTCGGTGCGAGGGTGTCGGCGATGCTGTATGTAAAGGTGCCGTCAAGAGGCAGTGGGAGTATTACATCGATGTAGCGCATGATGGAAAGGGTATGAAAAATGGGCTTTCCTGCCGTCGCTTCACATTGCTGACAGAGTCGTTGTGGTATGCAGCAATGGGTTGCGTCCGACGGGAAAACCCATCAGTTGTTGTCGTTTAGAAATAGTAGGCGAGGGCAATCTGCCATGCGCTGGTGCGTCCGTCGGATGCCTTGAGGCCGTCCCATGCGCTGCTTAACGCGCTACCCACGGTCACATCGCCGGTCTTTCCGCATGCTATGTTGTAGTTGGCAGACACCTGCAGGTGATTGAGGGCCATAACACCGAGACCTACATTGACGCTGAAGTTCGACGATTTGAGGTTCCAGTTGGCAGCAACATCCTTGTACAGTTCCTGTGTCTTGTCGCCCACGTTGAATCCGAACTGAGGTCCGGCAAAGAAGAAAATGCTTGCCGCGCTGCCCAGACCGATGCCGTAACGGAGGTTGATGGGCACGTTGATGGACTGCGACTTGATGGTGTTGCTCTCCACATCGCCCACTTTCATCTTGGCTTCACGCTGGTCGTAGAGTGCCGAAGCGTCGATGCCCAGACCCACAACGGGAAGGGTGAACTTCACTGTGGGGCCTATGAAGAAGCCGGCACGGTTGCTCGCGTCGAGCACATCCTTGTTGAAACTCATACTTGTCACGTTGGCACCGCCCTTGAGACCGAACTGAATCTGGGCCTGGACTGCTGTCGTGCAGAACACTGACATGGCCAAAACTGCTGTTGCAAAAAACTTTTTCATAATAATTATAGTTGGTGTTGTTATTCGGAAATCAGTGGCGCTGACGGCGTACGGACACTCTTGCCGACGACGAGCCGGAACCCGACGACGAGCCGGAAGATTTGCGTGCCTTCTTCACCTTGGCTGATGTTGCGCCAGCGCGGCGGTTCTTCGCCTTCTTTGTCTTTACGCCTTTCTTTGTGGCGGGGGCTATGCTGTCGGTGGAGTCCTTCTTCTCGACATGTCCCCAGAGACTGCTCTCGAAGTCGGTGAGTTCCTTCTCTATGCGCTTTTGCTCCTTCTTCATGGCCGAGTCGTTGGGGCAATACTGCGCGAGAGTCTTTCCGAGCATGTTGTTTGTCTTGTAGATCTTGCCGCGGTACAGGTTCTTCGTGAAGTAGTCATCGACGCTCATTGTCGCAGCGTTGTTGAGATTGCTCGTCATTATGGTCTGCTTGGCGAGGTAAGGGGCAAGGTCGTCGTACTTTATCCAGAACAGAGGGTAGCTCGTTCCGCCGTCGCCGAAGTCGTCGTCGCGCTTCAGAATGGGGCAGAGGGCGATGACCTTGGTGTGGAACGATGATGTGTTCTCGTCGTAGTATGCGCTTTCTTTCACATAATAGGCGGTGACTTCGCGCGACGGGATGTCGCTGTCGTCGATGCGTATGCCGCGGTCTGTCTTCTCGTAGAATATGTGGTAGTTGTCGAGAAGGGACTTCAGCTTCACCGCAGCACTCTCCTCGAACACCTCATTGCCGTCCAGACGGTACTCGTAGGCGGTGACGGCGCGGCGCATTATGAGCTTGAACATATAGGTGAAGAGATTCATCTGCGAGCCGACGGGCTCGACCGGATAGTAGAGTCCGGCGTTGGCGTCGTCCAAAAGACTTATCTCACGGTATATGTCGCGGCGCCACACGACGTCGTCCGACATCTTCTTCTGCGTGGGGAACGATATCTGTGCGCGTACGCTCAAGCCTCCGTCGCTGGCGGTTGCGGCCTTCTGCTGTTCGCGTCGGCGTGCTGCCGGCTGTGCAGACAGCGTCTCGGCGACGCATGCCAGAAGCAGTATGAACAATATTTTTTTCATATATTTGATTTCTGTGAATGTTTGTTTCTTACTTTATGAAGCCTGGCGGCTGCCTATTTCACTATGATTTCCATTGAGCCGGGCAGCTTGCGTGTGATGCCGTCGGGACCCACTGCCGTGACACGCGAGATGTAGAACCGCTTGTTTCGTGAGAGTTTGCGGAATGTGTCGCGCTGCCTGTCGGAGAAGTGCGCACCGTTTGACGCCATGGGAACGGCGTTGCCCATATTGTCGAAGAACACGGTCTCGAAGCTCACCACCTTGAACTGGATGTCGAGAATGCCGTCGTCGATGGCTGCCTTTATGCCTTGTGCGCCCATGAGGGAGGCTTTGGCGAGTGCGCCTTCACGGAATCTGTCGGTGCCTATTTGTATGTATGCCGCCGGGTCGGGGAGCTTGCGCACATGGAATGTGAACTTGCCCATCTGCCGGGACTTGCCGTTCTGGTTGGCAGCTACGCTGATGGTGACGTCATGGCCCACTGCCGACGGACGCGCAATGTAGCGTCCCATGCCGATGGAACGGAATCCTCCGCCTAACATTGACGCCGATACGGCGTTGAGGGGAACGCCCGGAATGCTCACGCTTATCGGGTTGTCGTAGCCCGCATAGAGCACGTTCATGAGGTCGGCGGACACTGTCGCGCTCGGAGCCACGACGGTGTATTTCTGCAGGAAGTCGCGCTTTATGAGGTCGCCGTTGCCGTTGCGCATGGTGATGTAGCCTCCGAATGAGTGCTCGCCCACGCTGCCGGCGGTGAATCGGTAGGTGCTTCCGCTGATGCGTTGGCCTCCGACGTATATCTCAGGCTGCTTCGTTGTATCGACGGCAGCCATTACTATCTCAGCAGAGAACTGGTCGCCGCTGATGACGGTCTTCGATTCGGGTATGACAAACGCGCTGAGTTTGTTCACACGGATGTCCTTCACGTCGATATTTGCGACGAGAGTGTGCAACACTTCGCCCTCGGCGTAGCGCACATCGCTTTGTAGTTTGGAGAGAAGTGTGACTGCTCCTGCCACCGGCATGTCCTCGAACATGTATTCCTGCCAGTTCTTTCCCATGGCATGTGCGTGCTTGGGCACTTCGGTAGTGAGGTTGCTTTTTATTATTTCACGCTGTTGCGGGTCGTTCACCATCTTGAGGATGCGCTCCCGGAACGAACTGATGGCATCGCGAAGCTTGCGTCCCTGTCCTGTTCCCGGTGCGAGCATGACATGGCTTGCAGCCTCGAGATTGTCTTTGCTCACAATGTTTCGCACGTCGGCGTTCTTGCCGTCGGCCTCGCGCACTATCTCTTCCTTGAGCCACTGGGCGTAGTTGTAGAGCGAGTCGCTCATGCGTTTCACCTCCGTTGCCTTGTCAAACCACGCCTTGACCTTCTGCGGATTGGCCTTCATCTGTGCGGCGAAGTCGTCGTATATGGACTTGTTCTCCTTGGCTGAGTTGGCTGTCGTACGGTTGAGACTTTCTTCCACGATGGAGAATCCGTTGAGCACTTCGGTGGAAATGTTCAACGCCAGCATCGCCATGAGCACCACATACATGAGGTTGATCATCTTCTGGCGTGGAGAGATGGGTCTTTTCTTTATTGCCATTCTTTATTTACTATCACTCTTTCACTTTCATATTCATATTGACAGTCATCGCTTCTATCATGCGTGCATAGATGCTGTTGAGCTGTTCTATCTGTTGCGCCATCTTGCGACTCTGGTCGTTTATCTGGTCGATGGTACCTATCTGCTGGCTTGCGCCCTTGAGCTGCATCTCGTAAACCTTGCAGATGCCGGTGAGAGTACGGTTGAGGTTTTCCATTTCCTCGCTGTCGCGGGTGAGCCGTGCGCTCTGTTCCGACACCTTTTGCAGTGTCTCCGTGAGCTTCTTGAGTTCGTCGAGGTAGCTGGTCTGCGCCTCCGCCATGTCGGCAGCGAGCTGCTGGTTGGCTGTAAGGTCGGCTGCTGCCACGGCTGTTCCCACTGCCGCTGCGATGCCGGCACCGCCTCCTGCGACAAAGCCTTCCGCTGTTTCGCCGCTCTGTGCTGCTGCCACAGTTCCGCCTTGCGGTGCTCCTGCGCCGCCACCTATTATAATAGTGCCGCCGCCGATGCCTCCGCCTTGCACCATGACATGTGCTCCTTCGGCGTCGTCCACGGTTTCTTCAGGTTTGGTTTCTCCGTCAATATGTGTGGGGAGTTCCTTTCCGTCCTGTGTCTTGTCGAACGGACGGTCGAATGCGGAGAGGAAGAACACGAATGCCTCGGTGCCCATTCCGGCGAAAAGCATGAAGTTGGCGCCCGGCAAGTGGGTGAGCTTGAAGAGGGCACCAAGAATCACGATTGACGCACCCCAGCTGTATGCGTAGTTGAGGAATGTCTGTCCAGGCACGCTGTCCATCCACTTCTGCAAGTGATAGACAAAGTTGTATTTGCTGTATTCTGTCATTTTCTTCTTTCTTTACTGGTTGTGCGATTATTACTTCTTTCCCTTTTTCTGTTTGGCACTTGATGTGTTTGCGAGGCTGCGCACGCATCGGAATCCTATGTAGCAGCGTGGCTGGTTCTGGTATTCCCATGTGCGCCATGCCGAGCGTATGTATGATTCGGGGTCTTTCCACGATCCTCCGCGCACGCTTTTCTTCTTAAGCCGGTACGGGTCTTCCTTTGCTGCGTTGTATTGCAGCTGCGGGTTGAGGTCGTTCATGGCATCCACGCCCGACTCCGTGTATATGGTGCTTGTCCATTCCGCCACGTTTCCGGCCATGTCGTAGAGTCCGTTGCTGTTCGACGAGTATATTCCCACCTTGCTTGTGATGAGGTTTCCGTCCTTGGTGTAGTTGCCTTTGTCGGGTTTAAAGTTGGCGTAGAAGCATCCGTCGCCACTCTTCACGTCCTTGTTCTCCCACGGGAATTCGTTGCCTTCCTTGCCTCTTGCGGCGTATTCCCATTCGGCTTCTGTCGGGAGACGGTAGCGTTGCACGAAGCGTGCCTCTGGTCCCAGACCCTTGAGAAGATAGTCTGTGCGCCATGCGCAGAACGCGTTGGCCTGCTCCCATGTCACGCCCACTACGGGATAGTCGTTGTATGCCGGGTTGGAGAAGTAGTTGCGCAGATAGTTTTCGTTCTCGGCGTTGCGGAAATCGTTCACCCAACAGGTGGTGTCGGGATAGATATTCACGATGTAGGTGTTGAGGAAATCCCACGGACCGCTCAATTGTCGGTTGATGGTCTGCCGCACGATGCGTCCTTCATCATCGATGTATGCCGTGTCTTTCGAGATCATCACCACCTCGTCGGGGTTCACTGCGATGTCGGTATTGAGGTTGCGCTCTTCCGGATTGAGGCGGTTGCGGCGCAGTGCGGCGGCTGTGTAGTCGTACACTTCGTACTTGTAGTTGAGCTGACGGTAGTCGAGCATCTTCTCTCCGGTGACGGGATTTGTGGTGTAAACGCTCTCTATTGCGCGCTGTTCATCCTCGCTCGGCTTGCGTGGTATGGGCTTCTTCCAGTTGAGGTGCGGTGTCACGGGGTCGCCGTTCTTGTCTTCCGTAATCATGTACGACTCGTCGCCGCCGTACGACGGGTCGGCAAGTCGTGTGCGTATGATGCTGTCGCGCACCCATATCACGAACTGTTTGTACTGCGAGTTGGTCACTTCAGTCTCGTCCATCCAGAATCCATCGACCGAAATGTCCTTCACCGGGATCTGCTTTCCCCACAGACTGTCCTGCTTTTCGATACCCATGTGGAGGAAACCGCGTGCTATGCGCGTCATTCCGTAAGGCGTGGGCTCGCTGAAAGCGCGTCCGCTCACGCCCACCACTTCGCCTCCTCTTCCTGACGAAGAGGCTGCTTTTCCGCCGAAGCATGCCACTAAGTTGAGCGACATGGCGATGATGCCAAGAAATATTATCGTTTTTTTCATTTTCAAGATTGTTTTATAGTATTCTCACACTTTGATGTCTGTTCTTTCCTTTCTTTGTCAGGTTTATGTCCACCTGATAGCCGAGGAATATCTCGTGGCTTCCGTTTCCGGGGTTGATAGCCGATGTATAGATTTCGTAGCTGTACCCTAACATGATGCCGTGGAAGTTTCCTCCTATCAGTACTGTGACTGAATTGGTGGGGCTGTAGCTCACTCCGCCGTACATCATCTTGTTCTCGTTGGTGTAGATGAGGCGTCCCGTGACATCGGCGCGGTAGCCCACGCCGTCGGTGCGCACCAGAAGTGAGGGTTTTATTGTAAGAAACGGATTTCTTAATTTAATATTGTATCCGCCGGTCAAATAAAATGTCGGGTCCACCTGCAACTCGTTGCGTTCGCCGAGCGACACGCATGGCGAATTGAGGTGCTGTGCCGAGAGTCCCACATACCAGTTGCGGTGGGTGTAGTAGAGTCCCACGCCGAGGTCGAGCGAGTTGCCTTCGAGCTTCGACGAGGCGAATGCGGGGTCGTTGCTGTCCTCGAGGTCGGCCTTGGTTCCGTCGAAAGTCTCGCTGAGCAGGCCTGCCGTCACTCCGGCACTGAGCGTTCCTTTGAACAGTTTGAACTTCAGTGCGTATTGCAGCATGAGCCTCTGGTGGGAGAAGAGTCCGAGCTTGTCGTTCATGAACTGCAGGCCCACGCCGTGATAGGTCTTGAGAAAGTAGAGCGGCATGTCGGCTGCGGCGTACATTGTCTGCGGGTTATGCTCGAATCCGGCAAGGTCCATGGCATAGTCGAGGGCTACGTTTATCTTCGATTCCTTGCCCACGGCGGCTGAGTTGAACGACGGTTCCAGGTTGAAGTAGTGACTGAAGGACACATCGTATTGCGCCTGTATCTTCATAGAGACAAGCGTCAGCACAAGTATTATTATTATCTGTCTGCGTTTAAACACAATATCAATAACGCTGTTTTGTGTGTTTTATTGTTACGAAGGTATTAAAATAATGTGGAAAATGAAAGGGTATGAAGGTTTAAACCACTCGTTTTTAACTTATGTTCACCAAATTCCGGGTTTCGGAATTTCCCGCTTTTGCTTGCATTCTGGAAGTCTTTGGCGGCGTTTGTGGGCGTTTCGCCGTGTGATACAGTTGCCAAATGGTGGTAAACAAGGCTTGTTTTGCATGCAAGTGTGGCTTTTCTGCGTGTGAAGTTATTGGCTTTACCGTGTAAACAAGGCGTGTTTTCTATGCAAACAAGGCTTCTTCGTATGACAAAGAAGCCTTGTTTGCAGTACAACGCACTCGTCGTGAGTTTGTTAATGTTCGTATGTAATTGACTGATAATGGCTTGCGCCTGATGTCTCTATTTTGGCGTTTCCATGTCGAAATGGCTTGGGATGCCGGCAACCGGCATTCTGCAAGTTAATGAAGATGCAAATAACGCTAAAAAGAGTTAATCGCATTATTTTTCGGTCACAAGTACTACCGTTGCGTGCGGTGCCACCTTGCCGCTCCAGCGGTTTGCTTTTTTCGCCACCGTTTTGTGCTGCCATACGTCGCGCAGATTGTGGCGGCCTTCTATACCGAGGCGGTTGAGGTCGGCAGAAAGCTTCTGTGCGGTGTCGGCGGTGTTGATTATGGCGATGGCGTGGCGTCCGTTGCTGAGCGGGCGCACGAAGATCTGATGCGTGTCGGTGTTCACCTTGCGTTCAGCCGCAATGCCGAGCGGGTCCTGGTTGATGGCGATAATCTCGCTGTTGAGCAGTATGCGGCGGTCGTCGGGAGTGAGGTTCCGCAGGTCGTTGGTCATGGCGAGCGGCGAACTCATCATGCACCAGATGCTCATCTGTGTCTGGTATTCGTCGCTGGAGCATCCCACGCCGCCCAAATCGCTTGACGGTCCGCCCTTGCCGTTGAGTCCGACAACGAGCATATCCATGTCGGGCCACTGTCCGTGACGCACATATTTGTGCAGTGGGGCGGTCTCGTTGATGATGTCGAGGATGCCTCTTCCGCCCTGTTTCACTATGTCTTTCCACATGTCGCGCACATCGTAGGTGGTACGCCAGAGCTGTCCGCCCACTTCCTCACACCATTCCTCACAGTTGCGCGAGCCCCATTCGCAGATGCCGAGCACTATGTCGCGTCCCGACTTCTGCAAGGCTTCCGCCATGGTGCGGTAGCGTTGGCGTGCCGTTGCGCTGTCTTCAGGGGCGTTGCAGTAGTCGTATTTCAGGTAGTCGATGCCCCATGAGGCGAACGTGCGTGCGTCCTGCTCCTCGAAACCGAGGCTCGCCGTGTAGCCGGCACATGTGAGCTGCGCCGCATCGGAGTAGATGCCGAGCTTCAGACCCTTGGAGTGCACATAGTCGGCGACGGCCTTTATGCCGTTGGGAAACTTCACCGGGTCGGCAATGATGTTGTTTTTGCTGTCGCGTCCGCCCTGCCATTCGTCGTCAATGAATATGTATTTGTAGCCGGCATCGGCGAATCCTTCCTTCACCATTGCGTCGGCGGTCTCGCGGATGAGTTGTTCTGAGATGTTGCCTTGGAACAGGTTCCATGTCATCCAGCCCATCGGCGGTGTCGGAGTGAGTTGGTTGCGCGGTGTGGTCTGTGCAAAGGCAGCAAACGAGAGTGCCAGCAAGACGGTGCTAAGGGAAAATGCTTTTTTCATGATTTCGTTTTATTTTGTTTGTATTTACGGTTTTAATAGGCTTGATTGCACAAAGTTATTAAAAAAAAATCGGTTTTGGATGCGCGGTGGAGGAAAAAAGACATGTTTGCGCTTGCAGCGGAAAATAAATCGTGTATTTCTTTGGCTCTTGTCGGGGAAAGCGTAATTTTGCAAATGAATCAAGAAAAACTGAAAATTTAAAGACTATGGAACAGCAATACAGATTTGAAGTGTGTGCCAACGGCGTGGAGAGTTGTGTCGAGGCACAGAAGGGCGGAGCCGACCGCGTGGAACTCTGCGCCGGCATCCCGGAAGGCGGTACGACGCCGTCGTATGGCGAGATTCTGGTGGCACGACGGGTGCTGAAGACGACGCGCCTGCATGTCATCATACGCCCGCGCGGAGGCGACTTCCTCTACACGCCGCTGGAACTGGAGCGCATGGCTGCCGATATCGACATCGCACGCCAACTGGGTGCCGACGGTGTGGTGTTCGGTTGCCTCGCCAAGGACGGTTCCATCGACATGGAAGCCAACCGTATGCTCATGGAGCACGCAAAGGGAATGTCGGTGACTTTCCACCGCGCTTTCGACCGTTGCCGTGACCCCCGCGAGGCGTTGGAGCAGCTCGTGGAGCTTGGTTTCGACCGCATCCTCACATCGGGACAGCAGCCCACGGCGTTGGAGGGAGTGCCTTTGCTCAAGGAAATCAACGCCCTCGCCGACGGACGCATCACCATCCTCGCCGGATGCGGCGTAAACGAGGCGAACATAAAGCAGATAGCCGATGCCACGGGAGTGCACGAATTCCACTTCTCGGCGCGTGTCCCCGTGAAGAGCCGGATGGAGTACATCAACTCCGAGGTGTATATGGGTGCCAAGGATGCCGATGAAGGCACGTTGCCCTACACTTCGGCGCAACGTGTGGCTGACACCGTGGGCAAGCTGAGGGGCTGACCCTGCACAGTGGCGGAAAAGCTTCCCGTGGCGCAGTCCGTACTGTCTGATTTTCAATGATATAACACTTGACTTAAAAACAAGGCTTCTTTACATACAAAACAAGGCTTCTTCGTGGTGTAAAGAAGCCTTGTTTTGTATGTAAAGAAGCCTTGTTTGCAAACCATGTAGTATGTGCCTGCTTCGTAGTGTGATTGCCAAGGGATGACAGGGGAGGGAGATGTCGGCGGAAACCGTGCTTCTCCGTTGTGGTTAGAAGCACGCTTTCATCACCTTTTCCGTAGCCCCGGTGTGCTCTTTCACCACCTGTCCGGCAGCATCGCCGTGCTTTCTGATGAAGCTTTCGTCGTTGCGCATGATGTCCATGAGTCGGCAGAAAGAGTCGGCGTCGCTTATTTCGAAGCCTCCTTCGGCCTTCAGCAGCCACTGGGCTTCCTGGAAATGCTTGTTGTTGGGGCCGAATATGACGGGCATGTCCCATACCGCCGCTTCGAGCACGTTGTGTATTCCCACGCCGAAGCCGCCTCCGATGTATGCCACATCGCCGTAGTTGTAGATGGATGAAAGCAGTCCGAAGCAGTCGATGATGAGGCATTCCGCATCTGCGGCAGTCTCGGGTGTAGCCTCGGTGTAGCGTATGGTCTTGCGTGCGAGGCGTGCAGTGATCTGTTGCAGGTGCTCGTCGCTTATCACATGGGGTGCTATTATGAGCTGCCAGTCGCGGTGGCGGTTGAAGTAATCGATGAATATTTCCTCGTCGGGACCCCAGCTCGACCCTGCCACGAACACTTTCTTCCTCGCTGTTGCGGTGTCTGCGGCTGTGCCGCCGCCGTTGCAGAACGCCTCGACAATGGGCAGATGCTTGGCGGCATCGCGTATCTGCAACACGCGGTCGAAACGTGTGTCGCCCACCACCTCGGTGCAGTCGATGCCAATTCCGTGCAGCAGTCGTCGGCTTTCCTCGTTCTGTACGAAGAATGTGGTGATGCATTTCAGCACCCGTGAGTACTGGCGTCCGTACCAACGGAAGAATATCTGGTCGGGACGGAAGATGCTCGACACGCTGTAAACGGGTACGCCGCGATGGTGAAGTATGTGGAAGTAGTTGTACCAGAACTCGTACTTTATGAAGAAAGCCATCACCGGGCGCACGGCACGTAGGAAGCGGCGCGAGTTGCGTATGGTGTCGAGCGGCAGATAGCACACTATGTCGGCACCCTTATAGTCCTTTCGCACCTCGTAGCCGGAGGGCGAAAAGAATGTGAGCAGAATCTTGTACTCCGGATGAATCTCACGCAGACGCTCCATGAGCGGGCGTCCCTGTTCGAATTCTCCAAGCGATGCGGCGTGGAACCAGATGTATTCCGCATCGGGATCCACTTTCTCTCGCAGAGTCTTTATGGCCTGTCGCTCGCCGCGCCACATCTTCCTCACCTTTTCGTTGAAGATGCTTGCGATGGCGACGCCAATGAGATAAAGATATATTGTAATGTTGTACACGACCGAATAATGTTAAAAGCCCCGCCGGCAGCCCCTCTCTTCGCCTGTCGGGGGAGTGGCGTGCAGCCGCCGTCGGTGACGGTTCTTCGCTGCACGCCGCTCTCCTCTCGGTTGCCGAGGGATTGCCGGAGGGGCCGGTATGTTACTTCAATACTTCGATAGCACGGCGTAGGCGGCGCAGAGTCTCCTCCTTGCCGAGGAATGCGGATATGTCGAACATACCCGGACCCTTGCCTATTCCGACGAGAGCCAGGCGGAAGGCGTTCATCACATCGCCCAGCTTGTAGCCCTTGTCTTCCACCCATTTCATCACGACGGGTTCCTGTCCTTCCACGGAGAAGTCGTCGATGCCTTCGAGAACATCGGCGAGTTCGCCCATCACCTGTGCGGAATCCTCCTTCCAGCGCTTCTTCACTGTCTTGGCATCATACTCCAACGGGGCGATGAAGAAGAACGAACAGAGCGGCCAAAGCTCCTTGACGAAGCTCACACGGTCCTTCATCATCGACACTACCTTGGTGATTCTTTCCATCGTTTCATCCACGCCGTTGTTGGCGACGATTGGTGCAAAGAGGTCGGCTATTTCTTCGTTGCTCTTGCGCAGGATGTATTCGTGGTTGAACCATATTCCCTTCTGGAAGTCGAAGCGTGCTCCTGCCTTCGAACACTTGTGTATGTCGAAGAGCTGTACGAGCTCGTCGAGCGAGAAAAGTTCCTGCTCTGTGCCCGGATTCCAGCCGAGAAGGGCGAGGAAGTTCACCACCGCTTCTGGGAAATATCCGCTCTCACGGTAGCCCGACGAGATGTCGCCGGTCTTCGGATCGTGCCATTCCAGCGGGAAAACGGGGAATCCCAGGCGGTCGCCGTCGCGTTTTGAGAGTTTGCCTTTGCCTTCCGGCTTGAGCAGAAGCGGCAGATGTGCGAATGTGGGCATGGTGTCTTCCCATCCGAAGGCGCGGTAAAGCAGAACGTGCAGGGGCGCGCTCGGAAGCCATTCTTCGCCTCTTATGACATGGGTTATCTCCATAAGGTGGTCGTCAACGATGTTGGCGAGGTGGTAGGTGGGCAGCTCGTCGGCACTCTTGTAGAGCACTTTGTCGTCGAGTATGTCGCTCTTTATCACCACATCGCCGCGTATCATGTCGTTCACGTGCACTTCCGTGCCCGGCTCAACCATGAAGCGCACGACGTATTGCTGTCCGTCTGCGATGCGTCTCTCGGTCTCTTCCTTGCCCAGGGTGAGCGAGTTGGTCATCTGAAGGCGTGTGTGCGCGTCATACTGGAAGTTCTGTATCTCGGCGCGTTTTGCCTCCAGTTCTTCGGGAGTATCGAATGCTATGTAGGCTTTTCCCTCTTCGAGGAGCTGCTCTACATACTTCTTGTAGATGTCGCGACGCTCGCTCTGACGGTAGGGACCGTGCTCTCCGCCGAAGGAAACGCCTTCGTCGAACTTGATTCCGAGCCAGCGGAACGACTCGATGATGTAGTCTTCGGCTCCGGGAACGAAGCGGTTGGAGTCGGTATCTTCAATGCGGAACACCAGATCGCCGCCGTGCTGGCGTGCGAAAAGGTAGTTGTACAATGCTGTACGAACGCCACCGATGTGCAAAGGACCGGTGGGACTTGGTGCGAAACGCACCCTGACTTTTCTCTCAGACATATCTTGTTTTGTTATATTTTTCTTGTTGTTGATGCCGGTCTGCCGCGGCATGGTCGTCCCCGCACGCCGGTGGTTATGGCGTGTCGCAGGCACCGTTATATGGCGGTCGTGCTATACTATTATTCAGAATTTTTGCAAAAATAATATTTTTTCCCCGATTTTGGCGTTTTTTTTTGTATTTTCGCAGTTGTAAGAATAAATATAAGGTGGAATGATGATTTTCGACAATAGTAAAAGCCGTTTTTGGCGCAATTTGTTCAGCAGGTCAGTGCTTGTTCTTGTCACTGTGGTTATCATCGTGTGGGCGCTGCCCCGAAGCGAGGGTCAGCGTTATCGCTATGATGTAGGCAAGCCGTGGATGTACGGTTCGTTCATCGCCAGTTTCGACTTCCCCGTCTATAAGACCGATGAAACGATAAAGGAGCAGGAGGATTCGCTCCTCGAAACCTTCCAACCCTACTACAATTACGACACGAATGTGGAGAAAGTGCAGATGGAGAAGTTCTTCAACGACTTCCGCAACGGCATTCCGGGTCTGCCCCGTCAGTATGTGGGCATGATTTCGTCGCGTCTGCACAAACTCTATCAGGCGGGCATTATGGACACGCCCGAGTACAATGAGATATATAAGGACTCGACGGCGATGATTCGTGTGGTGAACGCCAACAGCGCCCAGAGCATCCCGGCACGCTGCTTCTTCTCCACACTCTCGGCTTACGAGCAGATGTTTGTCGATGAAGACCTTGCCAAGCAGCGTCCCATCCTGCAGCGTTGCAACCTCAACAACTACATCGAACCGAACCTCGTGTACGACAAGGAGCGCAGCGAGACGGAGAAGAACGACCTCCTCAGCAGCATACCGCCCGCAAGCGGAATGGTGATGAGCGGCCAGAAAGTGATCGACCGGGGCGACATTGTGGACGAATACACATGCCGGGTGCTCGACTCTTTCGAGCGCGAAATGAAGCGGCGCAACGCCAGTTCCAACGAACTCACGAGCACAATCGTGGGTCAGGTGCTGTTCGTCACGCTCATGGTGGTGCTCTTCACGCTGTATCTGGCACTCTTCCGCCGCGACTATTTCGACAAGCCTCGCAGCATAGCCATGCTCTATGCGCTGATAACGCTGTTCCCGGTGATGGTGTCGTTCGTCATGCGTCACAACTTCATGAGCGTCTATATCATTCCGTTCGCCATGGCTCCCATCTTCATCCGTGTGTTCATGGATTCGCGCACGGCGTTTGTCTCGCACGTCACGATGATACTTATCTGCACCGCCGCCGTGCGCTATCAGTATGAGTTCATCATCATCCAGCTCGTGGCGGGGCTTGTTGCCATCTATTCCCTGCGCGACCTTATGCGGCGTGCGCAGGTGTTCAAGACGGCATTGCTCGTGGCACTGGGCAGCGCACTGGTGTATCTGGCGTTGCAGATGATGCAGGACAACGACTTCACGAACCTCGACAACGACATGAACTACCACTTTGCCGTGAACGGAGTGCTCCTTCTTCTGGCTTATCCGCTTATGTTCATCATCGAGAAGACATTCGGATTCGTGTCGAACGTGACCCTCTTCGAACTCTCGAACACCAACCGTGGACTCCTGCGCGACCTCAGTGAGATAGCCCCCGGCACGTTCCAGCACTCCATCACCGTGGGTAATCTTGCCGCCGAGATAGCCAACAAGATAGGCGCCGACAGTCTGCTTGTCCGCACGGGAGCGTTGTATCACGACATAGGAAAGATGTCGAACCCCGTGTTCTTCACCGAGAACCAGGCGGGAGTGAACCCTCACGACAATCTGCCCTACAAGGAAAGCGCACGCATAGTGATAAGTCATGTCACCGAAGGAGCCAAGCTTGCCGAACAGGAGAACCTGCCGACAATCATCCGCAACTTCATCCTCACGCATCACGGTACGGGACTTGCACGCTATTTCTACATAAAATACAAGAACGAACATCCTGACGAAGCCGTGGATGCCACGCCGTTCCGCTATCCGGGTCCCAACCCGTTCACGCGCGAACAGGCCATCCTCATGCTTGCCGACGGTGTGGAAGCGGCGTCGCGCTCGCTGTCGGAATACACTGAGGAGAGCATCGCCGCACTTGTGAACAGAATCATCGACAGCGATGTGGCGGAGGGATATTTCAAGGAATGTCCCATCACCTTCCGCGACATAGCCCTTGCCAAGCTCGTGCTCATAGAACGTCTCAAGGCCATCTACCACACGCGCATCTCCTATCCCGAAGCAAAGGGTGGGGCGAAGGCGTGATGCTGCATCTTGAATGTGGAACCCGCTGAAAATCAATAACTTTTTATATCGCTTTCAAACAAGGCTTCTTTGCACTGAAAAGAAGCCTTGTTTGCGTTTAAAAGAAGCCTTGTTTGTGATGCAAAGAAGCCTTGTTTTTTTGAAAAGTAAAAAAGTAAAAAAGTAAAAAGGTAAAACGGACTCTTAGAAGTAAAAAAGTAAAAAGGTAAAAAAGTAAAAAAGTAAAAAGACTGATTTGTAAGGTAAAAAAGTAAAAAAGTAAAAAGGTAAAAGGGATTCTTATGAGTAAAAAGGTGAAAAAGTAGAAAAGTAAAAGGGGATGGTTCCGTAACATGTTTTTTTCTGTCTTCCAGCTCAATCCTTTTGCCATGCTGCTCAAACTGCGTGGAACGCCATGCAGACCTTGCTGATGCCGGCAACTGCTTTCCTGCCGAAACCATGCAAAACATCTTCTTCCCTTGCACAAATCATGTCTTTTGTGCAAGGAAATGTGCTTTAATTGTTAATAGAGCTTAAATACATACCTAAGTGAAACCGAAAAACTGAACAATTTTGCTACCTTTGCAACCAATTTTATAAAGGTATTAAAGATGAACAACTTAAAAACACTTTGCTTGACAGCAGCGATTGCCACAAGCAGTGCAACGTTTGCAGGAGGTATTCTTACAAACACGAACCAGAACGTAGCGTTCAACAGAATGATGAGCCGTGAGGCTTCAATAGGTATCGACGGCGTTTATTACAACCCGGCAGGTGTGGTTTTCATGGGAGAAGGCCATCATCTGTCCATTAACTGGCAGCTTGCCTACCAGACCCGTACCATAGACAACGACTATCCTCTGTTCACCAACAACGTGAACAATCCCACAACTCCCCGAAAGTTCGAAGGAAAGGCCTTCGCTCCAGCCATACCTTCATTCCAATATGCCTACAATAAGGGCAAATGGTCGTTCCAGGCCAACTTCGCTCTCAACGGAGGTGGCGGCAAATGCACCTTTGACAACGGCCTCGGTTCGTTCGAGAAGATAGTGGGCGAGACCGCACTCGCCGCCGCACAGCTTGCCGGCGCTGTCGATAGAGTGGCTGCCGGCTACGGAGTCCCTGCCATTTTCTCCTCTCAGGCAGTCTTCGGCAACGAGGGAAAGTACAGCTACAACAGCTATATGCACGGCCGTCAGTACTACTACGGACTCTCTCTCGCCGCCGCCTACAAGGTGAGCGACAACTTCAGTGCCGCTGTCGGCTTGCGCGGCATCTATGCTTCGTGTAACTATTACGGCTATGTGCGCGACATAAAGGTGGGCAACATGCCGCTTTACAAGGTGCTCGACCCTACCAAACCCAATGCCGCCGACATCGAACTCAGCTGCGACCAGAGCGGCGTGGGCTTCACTCCGTTCGTCGGCGTGGACTACAAGACCGGCCGTTGGAACTTCTCTGCGAAGTATGAACTGAAGACCAGCATACGCCTTAACAACAAATCGGTGAACCAGGCACCGAGTATCGGTAACCTTCCAGACAATCTCCGCAACGCATACATAGCCAACGGAGTGCCTGAAGCTGCCGCCGACCAGATACTTTCAAACCCTGCTATCCAGGGAGCCATGTCGAGCTTGAAGCAGCAGTTCGACTCCCGTCTTGGCAAAGCAATAGGCGAGTTTGAGGACGGCAAGAGCCTTTCGGGCGACATCCCGGCTCTGCTCACTCTCGGAGCGGGCTACAACCCCATCGACCCGCTGCATATCAACGTCGGATTCCACTGGTTTGACGACCGCCACGCCACTGCGCACAACGGCCATCACCGCCAGCTTGACCACGGAACGATAGAGTGGAACGCCGGTATCGAGTACGACATCAACAAGCGTTTCACAGTCAGTGCCGGTTGGCAGAACACCAACTACGGACTCACCGACGAGTATATGGACGACAAGTCGTTTGTCGTAAGTTCCAATTCTGCGGCTGTCGGCGGCGTGGTGCGCCTCTCGAAGCGCATGAAGCTCAATGTGGCTTACTTCCACACATTCTATGGCCACAAGAAGGTGGAGGAGCAGGTGGACCTCGGCACAGCCAAGATTAACTACAACTCCGACTACACCCGCAACAACAACGTGTTTGCAGTTGGTCTGGATGTGGACTTCTGATCCTGCGGAAGCAGAATTGATTTGAATATATATAATAAGGTGAAAACCGCCCGGCGCCATCACTTGGGCGGCATAGAAAAGGGACATGCAATGGCAGTGATGCCAAAGCGTGTCCCTTTTCTGTTTTCTCTGTGTCGTCAGTCTGCTAATTCCACTCGAAGTAGTAGGTGGTGTCCCAGTCGCCGTCGTCATGGCTGTCGGCTCTCGCTGCCGCCCGTTTTAAGACGGATGCCTGGTTGTCGGCGGCGTCGGACGGGGTTATGTCCAGATTCGTCGTCTTCGATTTTATGCTGAATCCGGTGACAAATCCCTGCCGGTCGGTCTCCCATTTGTAGTTCTCCATGGTGACAGTGGCGTTGAAGGGGGCTGTGAAGGAGTACGGGATTTCTATGCTCGACATCGTGGACGGCAGTTCGTTGCGCCGCAGTCCTATGAGTTCGGGATGTACTATGAGCAGGCTTCCTGGCGTACCGAAGTGCTTCTGTATGATTTTTGTGAACACGTCGAAGCACATGCCGTTGCAGGTCTGGCCGGCGTAGGTGAATGTGTATTTTGTCTTCCGCTGCCTGTCTCCGTCTCCTACACGCACGTCTATCGCTGCGATGCGGCCGTCGGCGTAGGTTATGCGTGCTTCGCGCTCCTCGTCACGCGTGCCCTTCATGTGCGCGCTTGTGAGGCTTCCGTCGCTTGAATACACGAAGTTGCAGGTGGCATACGGGCTTTCCTGCGTTTGCAGACGGTTGCCCCCGAACGTGCAGGTGACGATGTAGTCGTTGGTGATGTTGTCGGAATTGGTGTCCTGAGCGTTGGTGAGCATCTTGTTTCCGTCCCATGTGTAGTTGGTGAACAGGCTTCCGCCTTCAGCCGATGGCACGCTGGTGCGGTCGAGCAGACCGTTGTCGTTGTAGTAGAACAGTCCTCTTTCGTGCTTCCATTCGCCCATTATTACGCCGTAGCGTTGCAGCGTTTTGCCCATGTTCTGCACTTTGGGAGGTGCCGCACCCCGTGAGTGTCATGGTGGCGACCATTGCCATTAATGCGTATCCGACTAATCCTGTTGTCTTCATAAGCTATGCTTTTTTTGTTCTTCGTTCGTTCGCTGCCGGCAGATTCACAGTCTTGCCCGGTGGCGATGATATTACAAAAGTAGCATTTTTATTCTTCTCGGCAACAGTTGATTGGCGTTTATTTTGCGGTTTGTGCGTTTTTCCATAAAACGTTGTGAAACCGGTTTTTCAAACAAGGCTTCTTTGCATCGCAAACAAGGCTTCTTTTGAGTGTAAACAAGACTTCTTTTGAGTACAAACAAGGCTTCTTTTTAAACCTCCCCGTTTTCCTTAAGAAAACGATGTGCTTTTGATGCCTTTTCAGCCGGGTCTTGCCGCCGTTTGCGCACACACTCTTCAAACGTACTAAAAGTAAGTAAAATTTAGTAAAAACTCATGTTTTTATTTGGTGGAAAGTCTGAAAAGAACTACATTTGCGGTGTTTAAGTAACATAAAGAAACTATTAACAGAAAAAAACAATTACTACTATGGATGTTGAAAAAATATTGCATGACCTTGAGTGCAAACACCCGGGCGAAGCAGAGTATTTGCAGGCAGTGAAAGAAGTGCTCTATTCTATTGAGGATGTCTATAACCAGCATCCCGAGTTTGAGAAGGCAAAGCTCATCGAGCGCCTTGTAGAACCGGAGCGTATCATCACATTCCGTGTGCCTTGGGTTGATGACAATGGCGAAGTTCATGTGAACATAGGCTACCGCGTGCAGTTCAACGGCGCGATTGGTCCGTACAAGGGAGGTCTCCGTTTCCACCCGTCTGTAAACCTTTCCATCCTTAAGTTCCTCGGTTTCGAGCAGACATTCAAGAACGCTCTCACCACTCTGCCGATGGGCGGAGGCAAGGGCGGTTCCGACTTCTCTATCCGTGGACGCTCCGACGCAGAGGTTATGCGTTTCTGCCAGGCTTTCATGACAGAGCTTTACCGCCACATCGGTCCTGACGAGGACGTTCCCGCAGGCGACATCGGCGTTGGCGGCCGTGAAATAGGCTACCTCTTCGGTATGTACAAGAAACTCACCCACCAGTATCAGGGCGTGCTCACAGGCAAGGGTCTTGAGTTCGGTGGTTCACGCATACGCCCCGAAGCAACCGGTTTCGGTGCTCTCTACTTCGTACAGCAAATGCTGGCGACACGCAACGAGAACCTCGAGGGCAAGACAGTGGCTATCTCCGGCTTCGGAAACGTGGCTTGGGGCGCTGCAAAGAAGGCCACAGAGCTCGGCGCAAAGGTTATCACCATCAGCGGACCTGACGGCTATATCTACGACCCGAACGGCATCGCAGGCGAAAAGATAGACTATATGCTCGAACTTCGTTCAAGCGGAAACGACATCTGCCAGCCTTATGAGACTGAATATGCAGGCTCTAAGTTCGTTGCAGGACGCAAGCCTTGGGAAGTAAAGGCCGACATCTACCTCACATGCGCTACACAGAACGAGCTCAACGGAGCTGATGCCGACATGATTCTGGCACAGAATCCGGTTTGCGTTGCCGAGGTTTCCAACATGGGATGCACCGCCGAGGCTGTCGAGAAGTTCGTTGCTGCTGGTCAGCTCTTCGCTCCCGGCAAGGCTGTCAATGCGGGTGGCGTAGCTACATCGGGTCTTGAAATGACACAGAATTCAGTACGTCTGAGCTGGAGCGAGGCAGAAGTTGATGAGAAGCTCCACTACATCATGCACTCTATCCACGAGCAGTGCGTGAAGTACGGCAAGCAGGAGAACGGCTACATCGACTATGTGAAGGGCGCGAACATCGCCGGCTTCATGAAGGTTGCCAACGCCATGATGGCTCAGGGCATAGTATGATAACACGTTGCGAATGCACATAAGATTAGTTAGTTTAAAATAAAAAAGAACAGGAATTATGGGCTCTGTGGGTTCATGGTTCTTGTTCTTTTGCTTTTTATGCAGTGGTGCGGTTCACGCCCAGCTTTCTTCTGGCAGTATGCAGCGTGGTGTTTCATGCGTTTTGAAGGATAATTTAAATGAAAACACTATGATAAAGAAATGCCGGTTACTCATAACCTCACTGCTGGGCTTCCTCTTCGGAATTCCGGCGGTAGCACAAGTGCAGCACGGCAAGGCCTCGTTCTACTCGAAACGTGCCACTGGCACGCGCACGAGCAGCGGCGAACGCCTGCATCACGACAGCCTCACCTGCGCCCACCGCACCTATCCCTTCGGCACCATACTGCGTGTCACCAACGAGCGTAACGGCAAGTCGGTGCTCGTGCGTGTCACCGACAGAGGCCCGCACAGGCGTGGACGCATCATCGATTTGTCGCACTCTGCCGCCGAACAGCTCGGCATCCTTGCGCAGGGCGTGGCCATGGTGAAGGTGGAACGCGTCAATTCCAGCCGCATACCGTTCCGTAGCGAGCCTGACGCACTGCCCGAATTCGACTTTGAAGTCACCGAATACACGCTGCCCGAAAGCGGTGCTTTCCACCATTCCAAGAAGACCAAGACGCGCCACAGCTATGTGAAGCTCGTCGATGACGATGATGACGACACTCCGTCGGCCTCGTCAAGGGACTCCGCGGCAGTGGCTGCCGGAAACAAAAAAGGCTCCGTTGCAAGCAAAAGCAACAGAGCCGTTGTAAGGAAGAAGTCGTCGTCGGCAAAGCGGCGTAGTGCCGTAAATCGTCGCCGTCGGCGTTGATTGTCTTTTTATCTGCGTCGTGTCGGCACATCGACAACGGTAGTGTAGGACAGCGGACGGCCGTTCCGCATGGCGGAAACATACAGCTTCACGCTGCCGTCCTTTATCTTCCGTCCGGCTTTCACCGTTGCCGTGTAGCGTATTCCGTGCCCCGGCGCTATGCTTTCCACGCGTATGCTCGGCGAGATGCTTATGTTGCCGGTGCCTTTTTCCGCCTGCACTGTAGGTACGACATCGGTCACCATTGCACTGCTGCGGTTGAAAAGCTCGAACACCACCGTTCCCGTTTCGTCGCCACAGAGCACTCCGTCGTGGCTGTCGTCACTGAAAACCACATTTCTTAGTTCCAGTTTCTGTTGCGGTGCAGCGTTGTCGGCACTGCTGCTTACGGATTGCTGCATGAGGGTGGAGCCCTCGTCGGCACCGTCGCTTACTGGTTGCTGTGTGGCGGAGTCGTCGTTGTCGGTCTCGAAGTCGATGCGGTCGTCGCCCGAATTGCTCTCGTCAATCATCTGTGAGGGGTCTATCTGGTAGCCGCCGTCGTTGTCGTTGCTGCTCTGCGGCTGCTCATACACGCGCTTTTCGGGTGCACTCATGCGTGGCTGCATGGGTATGTTGTATGTGTCGTCGCACTCCGTGTGTGAGTAGTTGCGGCGTTGTTTGCTTGCCTGTATGCGCTGGTTGCGCTGCGACAGATACTCGTGCTGCTGCTGACGGGCGTTCTGGTCGGCAGCGTCGCCCACTGCCGCGCCCACGACAGCACCGGTGGCTGCACCCACAAGAGTGCCGATGTCGCTGCCGCGCGGCCCTCCTGCTATTCCACCTATTGCCGAACCGAGAACCGAACCGAGCGAGCTTCCCATGTAGGCACCTGCTCCGGTGTATGAGTCGCAGCTTCCGAGAAGCAGCACCGCACTCATTGCTATGACGATATTCTTTTTCATTTCTTCTTCGGTTTAAATGTTGTCGTATTCCAATTGTCCTGTTGCAAAGATATATATATGTTGTAAAAAAAGAACAATACGAATGCTTAATTTTCCTTTATTTCCTTTGTAATCAGACTATTCTCGTACTTTATACGAAAAAAAGGCGAATTGCTTCGCCTTTTTTTCTGATACATAACCAAAACCAAATGAAACTTATCATTTTCTTATCTTCAAATCCTTTCCTTGTATTTCTGCGGCAGTTGCGGCATCGCTCCGTTCTGTGTGCAGACGAACGCGCTCACCTCCACGGCGAGGCGGTGGGCTTCCTCCACGCTTTTGCCGCCGAGGATGGAGGCGCAGAAAGTACCCGTGAACGAGTCGCCGGCACCTACCGTATCGGCCACCACAACTTTGGGAGTGGGCTGGTAGTACACCTTTCCGCGTGTGAATACATAGCTTCCGTTCACGCCGCAGGTGAGAATGAGCATGTCCAGATTGTATTTTCCGAGCAGAAGCCAGCACTTGTTCTCCATGTCGAGCCCCGGATAGCCGAACATCCTGCCTATGATTACCAATTCTTCATCGTTTATCTTCAGCACATTGCAGCGTTTCATGCTTTCGCAAATTACTTCTTTGGAGTAGAAATTCTGTCGCAGGTTGATGTCGAATATCTTCATGCAGTCCTCCGGGGTGGCGTCGAGGAATCTGTAAATCGACTCGCGGCTCACCACATTGCGCTGTGCAAGCGAGCCCCAGCACACTGCCTGTGTGTTCTCGGCGATGGCTTTTATATCGTCGTTGAATGGGATGTTGTCCCACGCCACGTTCTCCTTTATGTTGTATGTAGGTACGCCTTCGCCGTCGAGTTCCACCAGGACGGTGCCCGTAGGGTAGGGCACTCTGGGCATGCAGTACTGCAAATGCTTCTCTTCGAGCTGTTCGACGGTCTCTTCGGCGAGTCTGTCCTCGCCCAAGGCACTCACTGCTATCGAGTTGAGTCCGAACTGTCCGGCGTGGAATGCGAAGTTGGCTGGTGCGCCGCCGAGTTTCTTTCCTTCGGGCAGCACGTCCCAAAGTGCCTCGCCCAAACCTACTACATATCTTGAATTCATAATTGTTTTTATAGTTTGTTGCTTGAAATTGATGATTGTTTTCTGGCTCTTCCGCCTCTCCCGCAGCCTTCCTTTGTCCAATTGAAAGACTATGCGGGAGTAGGAGGATGTGTTTCCGACCGGTGAAACCGCCTTACTGTTTCACCTTGGGGATGTAAGTCAGCAGATAAGCCACGCCCACTGCCATTACCGCTGCCGCCCATATCTGCGGGCAGGCAGCACCGGCCTCCTTTGCGGCGTCGCTTGCAAATCCCATCAGAAGCGGGAATACCGTGCCGCCGAAGAGTCCCATAATCATGAGTCCCGACACTTCGTTCTTCTTCTCCGGAGCCGAGAGCATGGCCTGGGAGAACACTATCGAGAACACGTTGCTGTTGCCGTAGCCCACGAGAGCTATCGCCGCCCAGAGTTCCCACTGCGTTGTTCCGAACACGAATCCCACCATTGCCAGTGCCATCATGAGCACTATCACGGTGAAGAAGGCGCGGATGTTGAGGCGGCGCATGATGATTGAGCCGGTGAAGCAGCCCAGTGTGCGGAACGCGAAATAGATGCTTGTGGCGTATTCGAAGCGGCTCAGCGTGTCGCCTTCGCCTCCGAGACGCTCAAGAAGAATCTTCGGTGCCACGGCGTTGGTGCCTACATCTATTCCCACATGGCACATTATGCCGATGAACGACAGCAGGATGAGCGGCGTGCCGAGCATCCGTACGCTGTCGGCGAAGCCTGAAGCCTTGCCCTCAACCGGCTCCTCCACGATGCGTGTGAAGCCAAGCGACAGCGTGGCTGCCATGCCGATGACGAAGAACAGCAGGAAGAGAATGCGCCAACTGAGTCCGAATATGGGTGCCGTCGTGGTGGCTCCCCATGCCGCAATGAGCGGCGCAATGAACGAGGCGATGGCTTTCACGAACTGTCCGAAGGTGAGAGTCGATGCCAGATGGCCTTTTACGAGCATCGTCACAAGCGGGTTTATCGAGGTCTGCATGATGGCGTTGCCTATGCCGAGGAGCGAGAACGAGATGTACATGAGCCACAGTTGGCTCTCCTTGGTGGGCATGAAGCTGTCGAAAAGCGGCAGGAACACGGCCAGGGTGGTGACGACGAGTGAAAGAAGTACTGTACGTTTGCGTCCAATCTTGTTCATAAGCATTCCCGTCGGTACCGAGAATATGAGGAACCAGAAGAACACCAGTGACGGGAAGAAGTTGGCTGCCGAGTCGGAAAGTCCGAAATCCTCCTGCATGTTGTTTGATACCGAGCCCACGAGATCCACGAATCCCATTGTGAAGAATGTTATCATCACCGGCACGATGGCGAGTCTGCTTGAATTGTTATTGCTCATTTTTTTGTTTTGTTATCGTTGCTTATCTTTTCAGTTGTCCTTATTTCAGACCATATACGGCGTATTTTGCCTTGCCTTTCACCGTCAGCCGGTTGTAAGGTTTGGTGGGAAATACCAGGTTAGTCATTGCCATGCGTCCGTCGGCATCAATCGCCTCGATGCTGCTGCGGTCGATGAAGAGGCGCAGTGTACTCAACTTCCCGTGTACGGGTGCCGTTGTCACGGCGGCGAAGTCGTCGCTGAAGGCGGAGAGTCCGCTCTTGGTGCGGTCCATGCTGAATGTGCGTTCCTTCTCGTTGTATGTCATTGTCACCTTCTCGCCTTTGTCATTCGATAGCGTGAGGGTGCAGTTTCCGCGCAGGTTTACTACTACTTCGCAGGATTCTGTCAGGCTCTTGCCCTTCTTCTTGCTTCGTGCCGCCGTCACTTCTGGCGACGGGGTGACACCGCAGTAGGTCTCGCCCTCATACTCGTAGAGGTCGAGGTCGCGTGGAATGGAGTTGGCGGAGCGGTACTGCATTGTGGGCACTTGGTTGGCATACTGCCAGTTGCTCATCCAGGCCAGAGCCACATGGCGTCCGTCGGGAGCGTTGTCGAAGCTGACGGTGGCGTAGTGGTCCTTGCCGTAGTCCATCCATTTCGTCACTTCTGGAGCGGTCTCGCAGGTGAATTTCCTGCCGTCGAACGAACCTACGAAGTATTGTGTGGCTGAGCCTCCGAACGGTCCTCCGGGGTTGGTGTTGCATATCAGGAGCCACTTCTCCTTGTCGGTGCCGCGCACGCGCAGCTTCATTAAGTCGGGACATTCCCACACTCCGTCGTGACTGCCGTAGCCTGCACCGAACGAACTCTCCAAGGTCCAGTCACGGAGATTGTCCGATGAGTAGATGTTCATCTGCTGTCCGGCGGCGAGAATCATGTTCCATTTCTTTATTTCATCGTTCCAGAACACATGAGGGTCGCGGAAGTCGGGCACATTACTCGTTATTATCGGGTTGCCGTTGTATTTTGTAAAGGTCTTTCCGTCGTCGTTGCTGTATGCCAGACTCTGTGTCTGGTTCTCTCCTGCCGATGTGTAGAGAGCCACGACGGCATCCTTTCCGAATCCGGCGGTGCCTTCCTTGTCCACCACTGCCGAACCGCTGAACACCGTACCCCAGTTGTCCGGCTCAATGGCGTCGCCTTCGAATGTCCAGTGTAGGAGGTCGGTCGATGTGGAGTGTCCCCATGTCATGTTCTCCCATTGCGACCCGTAGGGGTTGCGTTGGAAGTAGATGTGCCACACACCGTCCTTGTAGAACATTCCGTTGGGGTCGTTCATCCATCCGTATGCCGGCGTGTGATGATAGGCGGGACGGTACTGTTCGCGGTTAGTTGTGTCGAACGTGTCGGCGGTTTTCATCTTTTTCCAGCAGGTGAATCCTGCCAGTTCGCCGTCGTTGCGGTAGGAACCGTTTATATGAATGTCGAGAGCGAGAGAATTACGGTCGTCGAATTCTTCTATTTTCAGCGGCACATAATAGTCCACATGGTTGGCGGCAAGTCGTACGTTGAGTGTCTTCACACGGTTGTTCTTGTCTATTACTGCCACGTTGCACATCTCTGCTTTCTCCTGGACGGGCATGAGCAGATACTTACCGGGCGTTGAAATACGGTAAATGCAGTGGTTGTTGTTCAGAAAGTGTGTCTGCTGGGCGTGGGCAGTCAGCGACATCGCTGCCAGAAGTAGAACCGCAGTTTGGCGGCGGAAGTTTTTCTTGTTCATAGTTTTTTTTGTTTTTAGGTTAAGGAGGTGTATTTCCCTTTTTGTCTCTTTCCCTTTGCGGCGACCGTCGCACCGTTGTCGGTGCGAAGTCGCCGAAAGTCCTTTTCTGATTGAAGATTTGAAGCTGTATTGGCGTCAGGGTGTCATCCCTTGGCGCAATTGCTTTGTTTTCGGGTGCAAATTTATTATAAATGACGGAAAACGGATGTAAGAAATGTTTCATAGGCTTGTAAAAATCGTGTGTTGCAACATTTTTGCTATCCTTTGTCAGGATTTTAAACCCAAATCGGTCATTAGATTTTCACTCAGCTTCGTCTTTGTTTCGAGCAGCTTGCAACGTTCGTGTTGAAGGCATAGCGGCTATGGCGAAACGCGGACGGCGGCAAGATGACGAAACAAAGGCGGAGAAGAGTGGAAAAGAAAGACAAATTCTCTTATAACACGCTTGTTTCGGTCTAATGACCGATTTGGGTTAAAACGCCCGTCAGGCGGTGTTGTGTGCCTTTTTAGTAAGATTTCGAGTTTTTGTGCTTTCTATCTCATTGGTTTTCAAAGGATTTTCTGCTGCTTTCCAAACAAGCCTTGTTTGTGTTGTAAACAAGCCTTGTTTGCATTGTAAACAAGCCTTGTTTGTGGTACAAAGAAGCCTTGTTTGCAGACGAGCGGAAATATACCTTGATACAGATGTTGCCGACACCTTATTTTATGACGTTTTGCTGATAATCCGGCAATAGTTTTTGCAGATAAAAATAAAATGTGTAATTTTGACCTTTGAACAATTATTCCGAACAGTTTGACGCTATGAACACTCACCGCTCACGCCTTTTGCGCCTCGTGCTCACCCTTGCCGTACTGCTCGTTGCCGCTGCAATGGCTGTGTCGTGTGCCGGCAACGGGCAGAAACGATATGTCATCGGCGTGTCGCAATGCTCGGAAGACACATGGCGCGAAAAGCTGAATGAGGAGCTGCGCATCGCTGCCATGTATTATAATAATGTGGACTTGCGCATCTCGTCGGCTTTCGACGATGTGCAGTTGCAGACGCAACAGATAGACAAATTCGTGAAACAGGGCGTTGACTTGCTCATCGTCGCACCGGGGCAGGTGACCATCTCGCCCGCCATCGACCGTGCCTACGAGGCAGGAATCCCCGTCATCATATTCGACCGCCGCACCCGTTCCGACAAATACACCGCCTACATCGGTGCCGACAACCGAGAAATAGGGGCGTCGATGGGCGAATATCTCGCTTCGGCACTCGCTGGAAAGGGCAGGATAGTAGAGTTGTGCGGACTCTCGTCGTCGTCGCCCGCCATTGAGCGCAGCAGCGGTTTCGACAGCGTAGTGGCGGTGCGTCAGGACCTTTCGATAGTGAAAAAGCTGCACGCCGACTGGACTGAGCAGGGTGCCTACCGTGTGACCGACTCGCTGCTGAGCACTGCCCATCCTGATTTCGACTGCGTTTTCGCCCACAACGACCGCATGGCTGTGGGTGCACGCCGGGCTGCAAAGAAGCACGGACTGGATGTGGACAGAATCAAGTTCTGCGGCATCGACGCCATGCCGCAGCCCGGAGGCGGAATGCAACTCGTGTGCGACGGCGTGCTCATGGCGTCGTATATCTACCCTACGCGGGGCGACGAGGTGATGAAACTGGCTTCCGACATACTCACCGGGAAGAAGTTCAACCGCGAAAACCGCCTATCTTCGGCTCTCGTCACACGCGACAATGCACGCGTACTGCTCATGCAGAATGACGAGACGGTGCGCCAGCAGCACCACCTTTCGGCTCTGCGCTCGCGTGTGGACAAAGCCGCCGCCGACTTCAACACGCAGCGTGAGTATCTGCTCATATTCATTGTCGTCACCGTGCTGCTTGTGGTGGCGTGCGCAAGTGCCGTGAATGCCTATCTTGCCAAGGCGCGTGTGAACCGCCGCCTCAGCGACTCCATGGAGCAGCAACGCCAGCTTACGCACGAGATGGAGGAAATGACGCAGACACAGTTGCGCTTCTTCACCAACGTGAGCCATGAGCTCCGCACGCCGCTCACGCTCATTGCGGGACCTGCCGGACAGTTGCTCGACGACCCTTCACTTCCTCCGCGCCACCGTCCGCTGGTGCAGATGGTGCAGCGCAACACAAGGATTCTGACGCAGCTCGTGGGCGAAATACTCGATTTCCGCAAGGTACAGAACAACAAGGCGGTGCTGCGCCTCAACCGTTTCCCGCTCGCATGCGCCCTCAACACATGGGCCGACGACTTCAAGGCGGTGGCGCAGCAGCGCGGAATAGGCATTACCGTTTGCACGGAAGGTCCCGGTTGCGATGCCGACATAATCGCCGACCGTGACAAGGTGGAGCACATCTATTTCAATCTCATGTCGAATGCGCTGAAATACACATCCGCCGGGGGCAGCATAACGACTTCGCTCACACGCGACGCCAACCGCTTCGTCATCAGCGTGAGCGACACCGGCAGGGGAATAGCCGCAGAAGAACTGCCGCATCTGTTCGAACGCTTCTACCAGGCGAAGTCGTCTGTCGGCGGGACAGGCATAGGTCTGTCGCTCGTCAAGGCCTATGCCGACCTGCACCACGGCGAGGTGAACGCGCAAAGCACGCTTGGCAAAGGCACGGTGTTCACCGTTTCGCTCCCCGCAGAGCAGTCGGGCTACGACCCGGCAGCCGACATCCAACCCGAAACTCAGCGTGAAGGCACGCTGATTGACGACAGCTACATCCCCATAGACACCGATGCGGAGACCAATTCGCAGTGCATCACCGACGCCGAAGACTTCGATGCCGACAAACCTCTGGTGCTTGTCATCGACGACAACAACGAAATGCGGGCATATCTGCGCTCCATACTGTCAGGAAAGTATAATGTCTCGGAGGCTTCCGACGGGCGGCAGGGTCTGGAAAAGGCTCGCCGTGAAGTGCCGAAACTCATAGTCTGCGACGTGATGATGCCCGTAATGGACGGTCTGGAACTCACGCGCCACATCAAGGAAGACACCGCCACGAGCCACATTCCCGTGATTCTGCTCACGGCGCGGTCGCTTCCCGAACAGAGGGAAGAGGGATATGGCACGGGAGCCGACTCGTATATCACCAAACCTTTCACCGGAAACGTGCTCCTTGCACGCATCGACAACCTGCTGCGCTCGCGTGTCCTGCTCAAATCCATATTCTCAGGAAACAGCGAGGAAGACGAGGAGGAGAGCCGGCTCGGCAGCACCGACAAGTCGTTCGTCGAACGTTTGCGCGACATAATACACCGCAACCTCGCCGACAGCGGTTTCTCCGTGGAGCTTCTGGGCGTGGAAATAGGACTCTCGCGCGTGCAGCTCTACCGCAAGGTGAAGGCCATTACGGGTCAGACACCCGTGGAACTGCTGCGCAAGGCACGCTTGGAAAAGGCACGGTGGATGATAGAACACACTGAAAAGTCGATGTCGGAGATAGCCTACGACACGGGCTTCACATCGCCGTCATATTTCACCAAGTGCTTCAAAGACGAGTTCGGAACGAGTCCCGGAGGCTTGCGCGGACAGTGAAACAGACTCCATGATGAGTGAATGCTTATAGAAAAAGAAAGGAAAAAAGCCAATGGTACCACAGGAATACAGCCAGTTTTATCTGAAAGATGTCACGTTTGTCAATCTGATGATGCGCCGCATCTACAATGTTCTCATCGTCGCCAACCCCTACGATGCCTTTATGCTTGAGGACGACGGGCGTGTGGAGGAGAAGATTTACAACGAGTATGTGGAGCTGGGACTGCGTTATCCGCCCACATTCACGCAGGTGAGCACCACCGAGGAAGCCTATCAGGTGCTGCGGACAATGAACATCGACCTCGTGATATGTATGCCGGGCAATGCCGACAACGATGCGTTCAGCGTGGCACACGACATAAAAGCGGGTTTCCCCACGATACACTGCGTGGTGCTTACGCCTTTCTCCCACGGCATAACGAAGCGTATGCAGAACGAGGACTTGAGCATTTTCGACTACGTCTTCTGCTGGCTCGGCAACACGAACCTCATCCTTTCCATCATAAAACTCATAGAGGACAAGATGAATCTCGACCGCGATGTCCGCGAAGGAGGCGTCCAGATGATTCTGCTTGTGGAGGACAGCATACGCTTTTACAGCAGCATCCTGCCCAATCTCTATAATTATATCCTCGCACAGAGCAAGCGTTTCTCCACCGAAGCACTCAACCGTCATGCCGCAACACTGCGTATGCGCGGACGGCCCAAGGTGGTGCTGGCCCGCACCTACGAGGAGGCTATGGACATTTACAGCCGTTATGCCGACAATATCCACGGTGTAATCAGCGATGTGCGCTTCCCCGTGGGAGGCGAAAAGGATGCAGAAGCAGGTCTGAAACTGTTGCGTGCCATTCGCAAGAACGACCCCTTCCTGCCGCTGATAATGGAGAGTTCGGAGGCGGAGAACCGTGAAAAGGCAGAGGCTGAAGGCTTCCGCTTCGTCGATAAGAACTCGAAAAAGATGAGCATCGACCTGCGGCGGCTCATGGAGGAGCACATGGGCTTCGGCGACTTCATATTCCGCGACCCCGTGACGCACGCCGAGATAATGCGCATACACAACCTGAAGGAGTTGCAGGACAACATCTTCCGCATCCCGGACGACTCCATGCTCTACCATATTTCGCGCAACCACATGAGCCGTTGGCTCTCCGCCCGTGCCATATTCCCCGTATCTGAGTTTCTGAAGAAGGTGACATGGCAACGCTTGCAGGATGTGGCTGCCCACCGGAAAATCATTTTCGACGCCATAGTGCAGTACCGCCACATGAAGAACATAGGCATCGTGGCGGTGTTCGACCGCATGAAATTCGACTCCTACTCGCACTTCGCGCGCATCGGCGAAGGCTCGCTCGGAGGCAAAGGGCGCGGTCTGGCGTTCCTCGACAACATCATAAAGACGCATCCGGAGTTTAATTCTTTCCCGAACGCGACGGTGCAGATACCCAAGACGGTGGTGCTCTGCACCGACATCTTCGACCAGTTCATGGAGCAGAACAACCTCTACCAGATTGCGCTGAGCGATGCTTCCGACGAAGATATACTGCGCCACTTCCTCCACGCACAGTTGCCCGACACGCTGATAGCCGACTTCTTCACCTTCTTCGAGGCTACGAAGAGTCCAATCGCCATACGTTCGAGTTCGCTTCTTGAGGACGCTCACTACCAGCCGTTCGCCGGAATCTACTCCACCTACATGATTCCGTACCTCAACGACAAGTACGCCATGCTCGAAATGCTTGCCTGTGCCATCAAGGGCGTTTATGCTTCGGTGTATTACCGCGATTCGAAGGCCTACATGACAGCCACAAGCAACGTGATAGACCAGGAGAAGATGGCTGTAATCCTGCAGGAAGTGGTGGGCAAGCAGCACGACACACGCTATTATCCCAACATTTCCGGCGTGCTGCGCTCGCTCAACTACTATCCCATAGGCGACGAACGGGCGGAGGACGGCATTGCCTCGCTCGCCTTGGGACTCGGCAAATACATCGTAGATGGAGGTCAGACGCTGCGCGTTTCGCCTTACCATCCGCACCAGGTGTTGCAGACGAGCGAACTGGAGACGGCTCTCCGCGAGACGCAGACACGCTTCTACGCCCTCGATATGGCACATGTGGGCAACGACTTCAAGGTGGATGACGGCTTCAACATACTGAATCTGAAGGTGAAGGAAGCCGAGAAAGACCGCTCGCTCAACTTCATCGCATCGACCTACGACCCTTACGACAACGTGATTCGCGACGGACTCTACGACGGCGGACGCAAAATCATATCGTTCAGCGGCGTGCTCCAGCAGGGAGTGTTCCCCCTGCCGGAACTGTTGCAGATGTCGATGAAGTACGGTTCCGAGGCCATGCGCCGCCCAGTGGAGATAGAGTTCGCCTGCAATCTCAACTCCGACCGCACGGGAAGTCTTTACCTCTTGCAGATACGCCCCATTGTCGATGCCAAGCAGATGCTCGACGAGGATGTCGCGGCAGTGCCCGACGAGCGGTGTCTGGTGCGTTCCCACAACTCGTTGGGACACGGAGTGAGCGACGATGTGGTGGATGTGGTGTATGTAAAGACCGACGACAACTTCACGGCGATAGACAATCCCGTCACCGCACGGGAGATAGAAGACATCAACCGCCGATTTCTTGACGAAGGCAGGAACTACATCCTCGTGGGTCCCGGACGCTGGGGTTCGAGCGACCCGTGGCTTGGCGTGCCGGTGAAGTGGCCCCACATCAGCGCGGCGAGGGTGATAGTGGAGGTGACACTGAAGCACTATCGTGTGGACCCGAGCCAAGGCACGCACTTCTTCCAGAACCTTACGAGCTTCGGCGTGGGCTACTTCACGGTGGATTCCACTGCCGGCAACGGAATGTTCAACAAGGCTTTGCTCGACTCCATGCCCGCCGTCGAGGAGACGGAGCATGTGCGCCATGTGCGTTTCGCCACGCCGCTGCGCATCATGATGGACGGCAAAAAGCAGGAGGGAGCAGTGCTCCTCCCCACCGACTGACGCTGGCGGAAACACACGCGTTATTTACCCCGTTTTCAAACAAGGCTTCTTTGCATTCAAAAGAAGCCTTGTTTGCGTTCAAAAGAAGCCTTGTTTGCGATGCAAAGAAGCCTTGTTTTCAAACCTGCTGCAATCTGCCTGAAAATCAGTCATGTTTGCGGCAGGATGTGAGCTTGTGCCACTTACGCTGCACATTGCCCGTGGCTGGCGGACAAAAAATGGACGGCAGCGGCAAATATATGGCGTCGCAGCACCGTGGTTTGCCATATTTTTAGTAATTTTGCGCAATAATTCAAGAATACGTTCCTATATGAATACAGTGAAAATCAAGGACAAGACATTCCGGTTGTCTATTCCTGAATCCGACATAATGAAGAACATCCAGGCCGTGGCCGACCAGATGAACCGCGACCTTGAGGGCAAAACGCCGCTGCTCCTTGCCGTGCTCAACGGCTCGTTCATGTTCGCTGCCGACCTCATGCGTATGCTCACCATCCCCTGCGAAATATCGTTCGTGAAGCTGTCATCCTACGAAGGCACATCGACTACGGGCAACGTGAAGCAGCTCATAGGCCTCAATCAGGACATAAAGGACCGCGACGTGGTCGTGGTGGAGGACATTGTGGAGTCGGGTATCACCATGTGCGAATTGATAAAGATGCTCGAAGAAAAGCAGCCCGCATCGGTGCGTGTATGCACACTGCTTCAGAAACCCGAATGTTTGCGCGTGCCTCTCACGGTGGACTATGTGGCTATGAAGATACCCAACGACTTCATCGTGGGCTACGGACTCGATTACGACCAGGAAGGACGCAACCTCCGCGACATCTACACCGTGGTGGAGTAGGACGCAGGAGCGTCACGCAGTATAGCGACGACACGGTCGTGCTCTGCGGCACAACACTGCCGCAGACACGAAGTTGTGCGCGTCTGTGTGCCAAGCGGTAGCACATAACGGCAGAAACCAATAAAATCAATATATATATAAACCAACTTTAAAGTGAAAAGATGAAGAACATCGTAATTTTCGGCGCCCCTGGTTCAGGAAAGGGCACACAGAGCGATCTCATGATCGAGAAGTACGGCTTCAACCATATCTCTACCGGCGACGTGCTGCGCAGCGAGATAAAGAACGGAACCGAGCTTGGAAAGACAGCCAAAGGATTCATCGACAACGGACAACTCATCCCCGACGAGCTCATGGTGAACATCCTCGCCAGCGTCTATGACAGCTTCGGCAAGGAACACAAAGGCGTAATCTTCGACGGATTCCCACGCACCATACCGCAGGCAGAAGCCCTGAAGAAAATGCTCAGCGAGCGCGGTCACAAGGTAGCTGCAATGATAGAGCTCGACGTTCCCGAAGAGGAACTCATGAAGCGACTCATCAAGCGCGGCCAGGAGAGCGGACGCTCCGACGACAACGCCGAGACAATAAAGAAGCGTCTCGATGTATATCACAACCAGACAGCACCCCTCATCGACTGGTACAAGAACGAAGGTGTGCACCACCACATCAACGGTCTTGGCGAACTCAACCGCATCTTCGGCGACATCTGCAGCGTAATCGACGCTCTGTAATATAGACGGCGCATTCTGCTTAAACGGATTGAAAGACGGGACTCACATTATATATTAATTATGTAGGCTTACAGGCTGGACATGCTTCGACCCGCAAAGCATGCAATACTAAGAGAATGCTGTGAGGGAGTCGAGAGAAACCGGGCTTTGCCGGTGCTCAAATACAAGCCTTTTGCCCCCGTTAGCCTTAGGCGGATTGACCTTATACGACTTTTGATAACTTCTTGATACAAAGGGTTTTCCCTGCTGTTGCCGGCAATGCGTGGCGCACAAGGAAAGCCCTTTCGTTTTCCCCGTTTTCAAACAAGGCTTCTTTGCGCTCAAAAGAAGCCTTGTTTGCATTGCAAAGAAGCCTTGTTTGCAAACCGGGCAAAACACGCCTTCCTCGCAATGCCGCCATCGGGCGGTTGCCGGCACCTTCCGCATGGAGCGCACGGCAGCTGCCGGCGCATGAAAAAAGGCGGTGCAAAAACGGCAAACTTATTCATTTCCATGATAAAAGTAGTGTCGGGCGGGGACAAGTCTGCATTATTTTTCGTAACTTTGCAAGTGAAAAACTGCACTCGGCAGTGCGGAAACGGGTTTTTCTTTGCCGCGTTTGCGTTGCCATTGCAGGATGCAAAGCCTTTCCTTCGGGTTTTATATGGGAAAGGCCGCGCTTTGTTTAGTAAAGGCAGCATGCCCGTGTCCGTAGGCAAAGGCGCGGCGGCTGTGTGTAAATCATAACAACAATAGAAATAAAATAATGGCAGAATCCAATTTCGTAGATTATGTAAAGATATATTGCCGCTCTGGAAAAGGCGGCCGTGGAAGCATGCACCTCAGACATGTGAAGTACAATCCCAACGGCGGTCCGGACGGCGGCGACGGCGGACACGGTGGAAGTATCTACCTGCGCGGCAACCATAACTACTGGACCCTGCTGCACTTGAAGTTCCAGCGCCATGTCTTCGCCGAGCACGGAGGCAACGGCGGGCGCGACAAGTGCCACGGCAAGGACGGTCAGGACGTGTATATCGATGTGCCGTGCGGCACCGTCGTCTATAACGCCGAGACGGGAAAATATGTGTGCGACGTGACATACGACGGTCAGGAAGTGTTGCTCCTTAAAGGCGGACGCGGCGGATTGGGCAACTTCCAGTTCCGTTCGGCCACCAACCAGGCACCGCGCTATGCACAGCCGGGCGAACCTATGGAGGAGATGACCATCATCCTCGAGCTGAAGCTGCTCGCCGATGTGGGTCTGGTGGGATTCCCCAATGCCGGCAAATCGACGCTTCTCTCGTCGCTTTCGAGTGCGCGTCCGAAGATAGCCAACTATCCCTTCACCACACTCGAACCGAGTCTGGGCATCGTGGAGTATCGCGACCACAAGTCGTTCGTCATGGCCGACATCCCCGGCATCATCGAAGGGGCGAGCGAAGGAAAGGGCCTTGGACTGCGCTTCCTGCGCCACATAGAGCGCAACTCGCTGCTGCTTTTCATGGTTCCGGGCGATACCGACGACATAAAGCGTGAATATGAGGTGCTGCTCAACGAACTTCAGCAGTTCAACCCCGACATGCTCGACAAACACCGTGTGCTCGCCGTGACCAAATGCGACCTGCTCGACGATGAGCTTATGGAGATGCTCCGCGAGACACTGCCCACCGATCTGCCCGTGGTGTTCATATCGTCGGTGAGCCGCCTTGGGCTGAACGAACTCAAGGATGTGCTCTGGCGCGAACTCAACAGCGAGAGCAACAAGTTGCAGAGCATCACCGCCGATGACACAATAGTGCATCGCGACAAGGATATGAGCCGTTTCGCCGAGGAATTGAAAGCCGAAGGCGAGGACGAAATAGAATACATCGAAGTGGAAGATGTGGACGACCTTGAGGACTTTGAGTATGAGGAGGATTTCGATGAAGAATAGTCCGCAGCTCCATACTTACGCCACCGCTCCCGAAATAACGGCGTTCAGCACCACACGACACGGCGGAACCGGTGAGGGAAACTATGCCGGCTTCAACATGAACGAGTATTGCGGCGACACGCCACAGCACACCGCAGCATGCCGCAAAGCTCTTGCCGAAGAGTTGGGCGTGGACGAAAGTCACATCATAATGCCGCATCAGACGCACGACATCAATCCGCGCATCATCGGCAGTGAGTTCCTCTCGTTGCCGCAGGACATACGCCGGATGCTGCTCGAAGGTGTCGATAGCATTCTCACCGATGTTCCCGGAGTCTGCATAGGCGTCTCCACAGCCGACTGTGTGCCCGTTCTGCTTCACGATGCGGCGCACAATGCCGTGGCGGCGGTGCATGCCGGGTGGCGCGGCACGGTGAAGAGCGTGGTGCTCAGAGCCGTCACCGAAATGCGACTCGCCTACGGCACCGACGCAGCGGCACTGACGGCAATCGTCGGACCTGCCATATCGGTGAAGAACTTCGAGGTGGGCGACGAAGTGTATAACGAGTTCCTCGAAGCCAAGATGCCTATGGACAGCATAGCACGCCGCGAGGAAAAATGGCATATCGACCTGCCTCTGTGCAACAAAATGCAACTCATGATGGCAGGACTGAAAGAGGAAAACATACAGATGAGCGGCATCTGCACCTACGACAATGCCGACGACTACTTCTCGGCACGACGGCTCGGCAAGGAGTCGGGACGCATCTTCTCCGGCATCGTCATACGATGACTGCACCCGAAAACATAACCCCACACCCCTTACTACAAACATAAACAGAAAATAATGACCGTAAAGAAACTACTGATAGCTTTAACCTTTGTTGTCACAGCATCGGCTTTCATGCCGGTGAAAAACCCGTTTACACCTGCCGAACAGCAGCAGATAAGCATAGCCACGCCGGGACTGTTCAGCCGTTCCGACGCTTTCAGCATCGACTTCGCCACGCTGCACCCGTCGGAATACTCATTCCCGCTGCCGGTGGGAAAAGCAGAGCAGGGCAAAAACGGCAACATCGAAATATCGACAAAGGAGGGTGACGCCGTAAAGGCGATGTTTGAAGGCACCGTCAGACTCTCGCGCAAGCACAACGAAATGGGCAATGTGGTGGTGATACGCCACCGCAACGGGCTTGAGACGGTGTATGCCAACAACGCACAGAACCTCGTGGAGGTGGGACAGAGCGTGAAAGCCGGACAGACCATAGCCATCGTGGGCAAAAAGGACGGACGCACATACTGCGAATTCGCCATCATGGTGAACGGAGCACGCATCAATCCTGCCACAATCATCGACCTCAAGAGCCATCATCTGCGCCGGCAGACACTGCTTTGCGAGAAGAAAGGCTCGCGGGTGAGCGTCAGCGTGCAGGCAGGCAAGCACGCGGCGGAGTATGACATGACCGACATCGACCGCAATGTGTTTGAGAAATCATCCACATTCAAGTGGGACCTGACACAGATACGGAAGGAACATTGGTCGTATCCGCTGCCAGGTGCCAAGGTGATAAGCCCATACGGAGGCAGGCGCGGACACTCAGGCGTGGACCTGAAGACCGGTCCAAAGGACAAGATTCTGGCGGCTTTCGACGGCGTTGTCACACGTTCGGGACCGTTCTCCGGCTATGGTAACTGCATCGTGATACGCCATGCCTACGGACTGGAGACCCTTTACAGCCACCAGCACAAGAACCTCGTGAAGGTGGGCGAGCGTGTCAAGGCAGGACAGGTGATAGGACTCACCGGCAGAACGGGTCGCGCCACGACCGAACACCTGCATTTCGAGACGAAACTCAAGGGACGGCGATTCAATCCCGCAGTGATATTCGACCACGCAAACCGCGCGCTTCAGCAGACCACGCTCACACTGAACAGCAACGGAAGCATCTCGTCGGCGAAGAAAACAGGCACTGAGGTGACACCGGCTACACCGACAGTGCGGCGCAGCAAATCTGCCGCAAAACGCAGACCCGTGCATCACAAACGCCGGAGAAGATGATAAAAGCAAACCTATAAAAACTAACACTGAAATACAATATGATGAAATTCGGAAAACTTTTAGCTACTGCAACACTGCTTGTGTGCGCATTTTCTGCCAAAGCACAGTATAACATGCCCACACAGACATATACGTTTGACAAGCCTTACAAGGTGGAGAAGATCGCTCCTCCAAAGGGAAAGAAGGTGAAGAACGTGATTCTCATGATTGGCGACGGCATGAGTCTGATGCATGTCTATACCGCATGGACCTGCAACCGGGGCCAGCTGTGGCTTGAGAACGCGCAATATACCGGACTGTCGAAGACTTGGTGTACGAACAAACTCGTCACCGATTCCGGAGCAGGAGGCACCGCACTCGCGACAGGACACAAGACATCATATCATGCAGTGGGCGTCGATCCCGAAGGAAAGCCTCTCACATCGCTCGTGGATGTGGCGAAAGGACTCGGAAAGGATGCCGGTGTGGCGGTGACATGCCGTCTCTGGGATGCCACACCGTGCGACTTCTGCTGTCATAACAGCGACCGTGACATGGAACAGGAACTCGTCGGCGACTATCCGGAGAGCGGAGTCGATTACGTTTTCGGCGGAGGTGCGAAGTATTTCATCAACCGTAAGGACGGACGCAACATCTTTGAGGAACTCGAAAAGAAGGGCTATCATGTGTCACGCACATGGGACGACCTCGAAAAGTGGAACACAAGCAAGGTGTTCTGCGTGCCTTTCGAAGGCGACACGCCAGTGCCCGACGAGCGCGGCGACCTGCTGGCACGCGCCTCTCTCAAAGGAATGGAACTGATGAACAAGAACAAAAACGGATTCTTCATGATGATAGAAGGCTCGCAACTCGATGACTACGGACACTTCAACCAGCTTGATATGCTCATGAAGGAGACTCTCGACTTCGACCAGACAGTGGGCGAAGTGATGAAATGGGCGGCACAGGACGGCGAAACCCTCGTGGTAATCACCGCCGACCATGAGACCGGAGGCCTCACACTCGTCGATGGCGACAAGCAGGAGGGTAGGGTTGAGTGCTGCTTCTCAACGAAAAGCCATTCGGGAGTGATGGTGCCTGTGTATGCTTTCGGACCCGGTTCGGAGAATTTCAGCGGCATAATGGAGAACACCGACATCTTCTGGAAAATCAAACGACTTATGAGTAAGAAATAAACGCAAAAGGAATCCCACTCCAAGCCGTAGGGCGTGGGTGGGATTCCGACTTTGTGAATAAATCCATTAACCATACAAACAAGAAAAGAATGAAGCATCTTATCATGGCAGCGGCAATGTCGGTGGCAGCCCTTTCGGCACACGCGCAGAACCTGATATCGTCGGGTTCGCCGCTCTACAAGCTTCCTTATAAGAACACTTATGTCATGCAGACGCTCGTGGCAGAGAACTCTTTCCGCACGGCAAAGGTGGAAAAGACCAAGCCCGGAACTTTCGAACAGGCCAGAAAAGTGCTGCCTGCACCATATTGGGAGGGACATCAGACAGCTATCGACATGTACTGGAAGGCATGGCAGATAGGTATCAAGAACATCTGCCAGCCGCTTGACGACTCCGGATTCGTGACTTCATACATCTCTCCGGCATACAACGGCAACATTTTCATGTGGGACGACGCCTTCATCACCATGTTCTGCCGTTACGGCGAACGCTTCTTCCCGTTCCAGAAAACGCTTGACAACTTCTATGCAAAGCAGCATCCCGACGGATTTATATGCCGCGAGATACGTGCCGATGGCTCCGACTGCTTCGGACGCTACGACCCCACGAGCACAGGACCTAACATTCTGCCGTGGAGCGAATGGTTGTATTACACACAGTTTGGCGATGATAACCGTCTGAACAAGGTGTTTCCCGTGCTCGCTGCCTACTATAAATGGCTGAAGCTCAATCGTACATGGCGCAACGGAACCTACTGGAGCAGCGGATGGGGAACGGGTATGGACAACATGCCGCGTGTGCCCGAAGGCTATAACACCATTTACAGCAACGGACACATGGTGTGGCTCGACGCCTGTCTGCAACAGATAATGATGGCAAACATACTCCTCAAAATGGGATTTTACCTCGAACGCTGGCAGGAAATAGAGGAGTTTGAGGACGACATAAAGCACCTCACAGCATACATCAACAAGAACATGTGGAGCGAGCGCGACGGATTCCTCTACGACCAGTATGCCAACGACTCGCTGAGCACCACACAGGGCATCTACGCTTATTGGGCTCTTCACACCGATGTACTGCCCAAACAGCGTCTCGACCGCCTCGTGGCGCACCTCAGTGACACTGCCAAGTTCAACCGTCCGCACCGTGTCGCCTCGCTGGCGGCAGACAATCCGAAGTACAAGGCCAACGGCCGCTACTGGGAAGGAGGCGTCTGGCCGGGAACAAACTACATGGTTATATCAGGCCTTGTGAACAAGGGTTACAACCGATTGGCGCACGACATCGTGATGAACCACTACGAAAACGTGCTCAAAGTGTTTGAGAAGACAGGCACTTTCTGGGAGTATTACGCTCCGGAGAAGGCAGAACCTGGCTTCATGGCACGCAAGGACTTCGTGGGATGGACGGGTCTTCCGCCTATCGCCGAGCTGATAGAGTACATCTTCGGCATACGCGCTGATGTGGAAGAGAACCATGTCACGGTGGATGTGAACCTCACCGATGCCTACGGAATCGACCGTTATCCGTTCGGAGCCGACGGCAATGTCTCGATAAAAGTGGCAAAACGCGCTTCCGTTGCCGACAAGCCACGGGTGACAATAACAACCAATGTCCCATTCAAGGTGACCCTTCTCTGGGGCGACAGCAAGCTTGATGCGGAAGTGAAAGCAGGGACTCAGACAATATAGGAGGCTTTATGACAAAAATGATAATAGTTACTCTTCTGTTCTTCGCCCTTTCCGCGCTCAACGGTTATGCGTCGCAGAAGAAGACAAGACCCAACTGTACGGTGGTGATTGCCGCCGATTTGCATTTCGATATGCCGCCGGAGACCGACCAGTTCCATCATGTCGTGGCGATAAACACGCTTGGCGAGCACCGAAAGATTGATGCCGTGGTGCTTGCCGGCGACCTCTTCGACAAGTCGGCACCCGCCATTCTCGACCTTTACCGCCGTCGTTGGGAGCGCGGTGCTGACGCGCGGCAGATACATTACGATGTCTATCCGTGCTACGGCAACCACGACATAAGTCCGGAGAGCGGTCGGCCGGAGCTGAACAAGCTCGGCTGCGAGTTCAATCTGCATTATCTCGACTCGATACTCATCGACAAACTCAACAGCGGACAGATTGTGAATCTGCACCGTCCGAGCCGCAGCTATTCGTATAACATAGGTGGAGTACACTTCGTCTGTGCGCAGCTTGCTTTCGGCGACACCTCATACAGCACCGACAACATGCAGTGGGTGGAGGACGACTTGAAACGCTTCGCCTCCGACGGCACGCCGGTAGTGTTCGTGCAGCACTACGGTTTCGACGGATGGGCGCAGGAATGGTGGAAGAAGGAGAACCGCGACCGCCTCATGTCTCTGCTCGGCCACTACCGTCTGGCGGCTTTCCTCGTGGGGCACACCCACGCCTCTTCTGTCGAGACATACCAGGGTTGCCCCATAATGCAGGTGAACAACGCATGGAACGACGGCGACGGCAAGGCTTCGTTCGTGGTGCTCAGCATCAAGGGCGACAGGGTTTCCGCTGACACCTACGAGGTGCTCGACGGCGAAGGACACACCCGTCTGCTGCAACCTCAGATAAAAATGAACATTCCAATCAACCAATAATCATCGTAAAATGAAAAGAATATTCTGCTTCATCGCATTGGTTTCGGCTTTTGCGCTCGCCGCATCAGCCGCCGGCAAAGCCCGCGCAGGGCATGTGATACTTATAGGTCTCGACGGATGGGGCGCATACAGCGTACCAAAGGCGCACGACATCCCCAACATACAGAGTGCCATGCAGAACGGATGCTACACTCTGCGCAAGCGTTGTGTGCTCAAGTCGGAGTCGGCAATAAATTGGGCTTCGATGTTCAACGGTGCGCCGACGGAGATGCACGGCTACACCAACTGGAACTCGCGCGTGCCTGAAGTACCGTCGCTCTGCACCAACAGCCGCGGCATATATCCCACCATCTATTCCATCCTGCGCGAGCAGAGACCGCAGGCAGAGACCGGCTGCATAGCCGAATGGGACGGAATAAAGTTCCTTGTGGACTCGGCTGCAATCAGTTATGTGGATGTTGCGGGGAATTATGAGAAGGATTCCACACAGCTCTGCCGCATGGCGGAGAAATACATAAAGGAGAAAAAGCCCGTGTTTTTCGCCGTATGCTTCGACCAGATAGACCATGTGGGACACGCCATAGGCCACGACACGCCTGCCTACTACGATGTCGTGGCAAGCATCGACATCCAGGTGGGACGCATAATTCAGGCTGCCAAGGACGCCGGCATATACGATGACACCGTCTTCATCATCACCGCCGACCACGGAGGAATAGAACGCCGTCACGGAGGCCACTCGCTTCTGGAGATGGAAATACCCTACATCCTTTTCGGAAAAGGCATAAAGCGGGGTATGGAAATCACCGACACGGTGATACAATACGACACCGCCGCCACCATAGCCGAAATCCTCGGACTGAAACGCCCGCAGTGCTGGCGCGGACTCCCGACATATTGTGTGTTCAAATAGGCTTTAAGCATACCAACATAACACAACCATTAAAAAACTAAAAGAACATGAAACAACGAAGAGCATTACTCAGTGCGCTCTTTGGCGCATTGCTTCTGTGGCCCTCCGCTGCTGTCTCAGACACGCTGCAGGATTCGGGTGACACGGCTTTCAAGGCAAGGAAGAAATTCACCCAAATCGGTTACAGCTACAACACGTTCTCGCGTAAGGATGGCGCCGAGTTGAAAAACAACACGGGCATATCGTTCACGTCGGGTCGCAGCTACTATCTGCACAAGCCCATCGGCGGGCGTCTGCGCATAGGGCTCGACTGGGTTTGGACTGACTTGAACTATGCAACTACAAGGTGAACTACCAGTACGAGGGCAGCGATGCCGCCGCTCTCTCCGACACCGACATGGATTATGACGACGATGAGGACTATTCAAACATCACCATGCACAGCGTTGATATAGGTATGCAGTTCGGTCCGTCGGTGACTTACAGCATAAACGACAAGTTCCAGGTGCACGCCTACGGACGTTACGCCCCTGCCTACTCCCTTTTCTACGACGGCGAGAACATCCAGGGCGGCTTCGGCAACTTCTGCGTAGTGGGTGCCAATGTCAGCTGGAAGTTCATAGGAGTCGGCGTCGAGGGTCGTTTCGGCGGCTCGACATACAAGCGGCTCGACAGCGACGAGGGTGAAGACCAGTACGAAGAAGCCATCGCCGACGGCGTGCATTTGCTCTCCGGTGAGAAAGGCAAAACCACATACAGCGGCTTCAGAGCCTACATCACATTCAGATTCTAACTAAAAACTAAAGGGAAAATGAAGAAAAATCAATTTATACGGTTTGCCAAGTTATGCTTGGCCATGATGTTGTCCGTTGTCTTGGCAGCTTGCAGTGAGAACACATTATATATAAGTGACAACACAAATCCTGGCGACGGTTCAGGAGCCGACGCTTCGGAAACGGTGAAAGGTAAAATCAAAATCGGCGGCAATGACTTCAGCGGCGTTGTCGGAGTGGAGACTTTCAGCAGTGTAGGGACTGTGAACGGCAGTGATTTCGAGATTAACACGAAGAATACGGGTAAGCCGATGCTCGTCGTCTGCTCTAACGCCAGCGATGAAATAACATTCATATACCGTGGTCGTCTGTCTTCAACGACTCCGATAGAAATCAACGAACGTACAACGGCTGTCGCCCTTCTTTCGCTTCATCCGGTGTTCTGGAGCATGAATCTTGACGACTACGGACAGTTTTCCGAGCAGGTGAGCAAGTTGAAGGGCTTCTCCCGTCTGGTGGAAGAGGTGAAGACTCTGATAGGAAGCAACCGCAACCTTATGGCAACCTCCAATGAGTCGTTGATTGCAGCCATGAACACCTGCTACGAACAGTTGCTTGGCACCGATGGCGCATCAGTGGAAAAGCGTAGAAACCAAGGCGTGAAGAACGGTAAGGCAAAGGCTGGCGAAACCGACGAGGAGACAGACACACGCCCGATAGAGTTCTGCCCGGAGGCTGTTACGACAGCTGCCCGCGTGTCGGGTTTCGCTCCGGTTTACGAGTGCTATACCGAACACGACCTCGTGCGCTCGGAAAGCAAGCTCCTGCTGCCGCACGAGTCGTACAGCTGGACCGACCTGTACCAGATGCTGCTGATGGGCTTTAAGCTTCAGAGTCTCCCTGAAGCATGGGACGACTTCGTGCACGGCGACTGGCAGACATTTGACATGAGCGATGCCGGCGATTATTATTTCACAGCCGACTTCACTACGGATGCTGCCTGGAGAGCGCAGCTGTGCTATGTGGTGAACGATGTGTTCAACCTCTTCGGGGCTCTCTCGTCGATTAACAAATATGATGAGGAAAAAGGAGTGTGGCTTGAAACATCCATCCTTAACCCCGTGAACCAGAAGGAGTTCGATGATGCTTTGGATTTCGTCCTGGACGGTTTGAAAACGTTTGGCGGCCCGAATGCCAATTACGGCGGCAAGTGGGTGGAATCGACATGCAGCTTCGTCTTGAGCCGTTTGTGGAAATGGTGCGAGGATCATGAGCAGAGTTACCTGAACAAAGGACTTTGCGCCAAACTGCTGAAAGGACTCAGCATCGTCGATGGAGTGTCGGCGTTCGCAGGCAATCTGGGGCGTACTTATATGCGTGCCAAATGTCCGGAATACATACAGAAATGCTTTTCGCAGCACAATAAAATCCTGACCAATTGTCTCGGAGTCGGCGTCAGCGTCATAAGCGGCAACAACCAGAGCGGAATTCCCGGCCAGCGCCTGACAATGCCCGTAAGATTCGGAGTGAAATGCCAGATGGGTCAGGGCATACGCCTTGAAGTCGTGAACGGCGGAGGAACTCTTGACCGTTATCACAAGACCATATACCAGCCCGACGGAAGTGAGGAAATTGTGGATATAAACTGGACTTTGGGCGAAAAGGAAGGCGAGCAGACGATAAGAGCGTGGGTGGAAGATGTCGCCACGCACAAGAAGCAGGGACTGTCGTGTGTTGTCACGGCAACGACTTCTACGGGTACGCTGCTCACAGGTATAGGAAATGCCTACCGGTTTGAATACGATGAAAACGGACGCATGACAAGTGTCACCGACAGGACATGCATGCTTTCAGAACCCGCCGACCCGTCGGAAATCCTGAAGAGCACGTTCTTCTATAAGGACGACACCAGCAGGGAACTGTCGAGGATTGTGACCAAGGGCGATGGCGAAACGGACACTTGGTATAACATCGAATACAACGAATATGGAAATATAAAGCATTTCAAATGGTCGGGTTCTGATGAATATGGCACGGAATACGGTTCCGGACAACTCTCGTATGACCGTGACGGTCGCATCAACAGAATCATTTCCTATGCTGACGATGGTGCTACTTACCTTAACTTCACTTGGGAAGACGGTAAGCTTGTGAAGATAAATTACAGCGACCCGTCGTCTGAAGATTTCGCAAATGAGGATACATACATTTCCTACGGTCTTCAGAAAAACGTGAATGAGCAATATCCGTCAGCTTTGGTGATGCTCGACCTCGGTACGCTCTTCTTCTCCGGACAGGTGGGGCCTGGCCCGACATATCTCCCGATACAGATTGTTGATATGGAATCGGGACTCAATCTTGATTACACGTTGCGTGCGGACGGCTTCATACAACACGAGCGGATGAGGCTCATCTCCGATCCTGCACACGGGTTCGACTTTGACTATTTCTACAAGAGCCAGACCAAGTCAAGCGTGGCACCGCGTAGCGTCTCTTCGTATGGATCTCAGCCAATGAAGCGTATGAAGCTGCATAAGGGATTGCGTATGTTCGGATTGCGGCGCTGACCGCGCCTGCCGGCTGCGGCGGCATGGACGGCAGGCACTGCTGTCATGCTGTCGCGCAGCAGCATTTATGGACAATAAAAAAAGAAGCCTTGTTTGCACTGCAAACAAGGCTTCTTTGTGTCTTAAACAAGGCTTCTTTTGAGTGCAAACAAGGCTTCTTTTCAAAGCGGCTTGAATGTGCGTAGATTTTATGCCTCCTTCTTCGCCACGCAACGCCATGCGAACATGAGCACGAAGGCGAAGCCGAGGAGAGGGATTATGAACGGCAGAGTGAAGTTGGCATAACTGTCTGCCACCATTCCCATGAGCAGGAAGCCGCAGCCTCCTACGGGCGTCATCATCAGAATGGACGATGCACTCTTGGTGAGACCGCCGAGGTTGCGCAGGGCGAGGGCGAAAATGGTGGGGAACATTATAGCCTCGAAGAAGTAGTTGCACAGCAGTGCCGCCACGGAGATGTAGCGTCCCAAGCCGAGCAGGAGCACTGCCATCGACGCTACGGTGCCAACAGCGCAGACGAGGAGATATTTCTCCGCCGCCATGTTGCTCATCACCGCCGCACCAACGAAGCGTGCCAGCATGAAGATACCGAGTCCGACGGTGAGGATTGTCGATGCCGTGGCCGACTCCATCCAACCTTCGCCCGTGAGATAGTTGATGAAATAGGAGTTGATGGAAATCTCTGCCACCTCGTAAGCGAGCAGGGCGAGGAGTCCGAACACAAACCAGCGGTTGGCGAAAAGGCGCGAGAGGTTGTGGCTTCCCGTCTGTGTCTCCTTGTCGTCGGCGTGTGCTATTTCCGGCAGACTGATGCGCGAGAACAGCAGGGCAACGAGCAGCACGAAGGCTCCCATGATGGTGTAGGGCACTACGGCGTTGCCGCCTCCCTCGCCGTCGGTGGTGCCTTGGAATAGGAAACTGCCCACAACGAGTGTGGCGAACATCGAGCCTACGCCGTTGAACGACTGCGAGAAGTTCAGGCGCGCAGTGGCGGTCTCCTTGGGTCCGAGCTCCGTGACATACGGGTTGGCTGATGTCTCAAGGAAGACGAGTCCGCAGCCGATGATGAAAAGGGCTATGAGATAGGCGTAGAACGTGCCCATGCTGGAGCAGGGGATGAAGGCGAGCGAACCCACACCGAACAGCGTGAGTCCGAAAACGACGCCGCGGCGGTAGCCCTGGCGGTTGATGAAGAGTCCGGCGGGGATTGCCATGAGGAAATAACCCAGATAGGTGGTCACCTGGATGAGTGACGACTGTGTGATGCTGATGTTCAGTTCGGTCTGGAAATGCTTGTTGAGCACGTCGAGGATGGCGCGTGCGAATCCCCACATGAAGAAGAGTGAGGTGATGAGGATGAACGGCAGGGCATATTGTCTGCTGCTCAACGATGGTGCTTTCTGTTTCATTATATGTTGTTTGTTAATGTTTTCAGCATTGCGCACGCCGCTTGGTATCGGGTGCGTATCCCTTGCTCGTCGGGTACGGATGCCGTCGTAATCAGGGCAATGACTTGCAAACTTACAACAAAAAAACAAGAATGTGGATGTTTTTCATCTTTTATTTTCCCGGCGTCCCCGTTTTCAATGTTTTTTTATGAATACTTGTGAAAAAAGGAACGGAATCAGAGGCGGTTTCTGACAAAAAGGCAAAAAAAAAAGGGGCTCCGCTGAGTCCCAACCTTTGTTAACCTTAAATCTAATACCATGAAAAACGTTGCAAAGATACCGCCATTGTGCCGTTCTGACAAATTTTTGAAGCGGATTTTTCACGAAAATGTATATTTTCTGTATATTTCTTGATGTATATCAATCACATAACTGCCTGTTCCACTGCCTTTTACAGATTTCTCAGCTTTCTGCCCCGTGCTTTTCGCCGCCGGAAAAGCTGCTGTTGCAGCAATCGGAGGAATAGTTTTGTAATATGTAATAAGAATGTTAAATAGTCGGAATAGAACAACAATTCTGTGCAAAAGAATAATGTCGTTTTGGAAAAAATGACTACTTTTGCAACAGGACAACAACAATGCGACTATGGAGAAAGAGGTAGTGGAAAAAAGAGTGGATATTGATTATATCCTCGGATGCGGCGCAGCCGACTATTCTGATGGCGACATCATCGTGCTTGACAAAATCGGTGCAATGACGATGGAGGACACCGTGCATCTCGACATGGCCATAATGATGTATCTCGTGAAGGGCCGTCTGCAAGGCGACATAAACGGAAAGACCTACGAGGCCAAGGAGGGCGACCTGATTGTGTGTCTGCCCAACTACTATCTGAGCAACTATCTCATGTCGCCGGATATAGAGTCGAAAATCGTGGGACTGTCCTATTCGGCACTCCAGAAGAACATGCAGGTGAACAAGGACATGTTCGCCCTGCTTTCTTACCTTACGAAAAACCCCGTGATACATCTCAACTCGGAACGGAGGGAGCTCATCGTGAAGTACTACGACATCGTGAGTCACAAGATAAGCCATCCGCACGGCTACTTCCACAAGGAGATAATGCACAGCATCTTCGTGTGCTTCTTCAGTGAACTCTTTGCCACTATCGCGCCGGATGTGGAGTATGTCGATAACGGAGCGTCGGTGAAGCAGGCCAATCTGATATTCTCGCGCTTCATGGAGATGCTCATAGACAACAACGGAAAGGTGCGCTCCGTGAAGCGGTATGCCGAGGCTTTGTGCATAACGCCGAAGTATCTGTCGTTCGTATCGAAGAGCGTGAGCGGCAAGACGGCACTGGAACTGATTCACAAATACACCGTGGAGACCATCGTGCGCTACCTGAAACACTCCAATCTCTCGATAAAGGAAATATCGGAGATGCTCGATTTTCCCAACCTTTCGTTCTTCGGCAAGTTCACGAAAAGCCATCTCGGCGTGTCGCCCACGGAGTTCCGCCGCACGCAAAGCATCAAGCATAAATGACGAAACGTTCTGGTTTTGCGGAATATAGTTTCTGCAATGCCCGCATTTCACAACTTTGAAGAAACAAAAAAAGCGTCAGCCGCAATTGCGACTGACGCTTTTTTGAATGTCTGTCCGGCGTGTTCCGGCAGTTTTGCCAATGCTTATTTCTTGCTGTCCTTACGCTGTTTTCTGTCGAACGACAGTGTGATTTTCCCCACATAAATGGCGTTTTTGCCGTTCTGGTCCACTCCAATCTCGCGTCCTTCGGCGTTCTTCACATAGCGCATCTGCTCGAAGAACGAGTGGGAATGGCCTCCAAGCACGAGGTCAATGTCTTTGGAATGGGCGATAAGCCATTGGTCTCCCGGCTCTGTCGGGCGCAGCCAGCCGAGATGCGACACGCAAATCACGACATCACACTTCTCCTTATGCTTCAGAAGAGCGGCAGTTTCGTTGGCTTTTTCCACAGGGTCGAGGTATTTCACACCCTTGCATTTTGCCAAATCAACGAGTCCTTCGAGTGCGGGGCTGACTCCGAAGATTCCTATTTTCAGTCCGTTGCGCTTCAGTATGGCGTATGGTTTCACCAGTCCTTCAACCACTGTGCCGCTGAAATCGTAGTTGGCGCAGACTATCGGGAACTTCGCCATGCGGAAAATGCGTGCCATGTTGTCGAGTCCGAAGTCGAATTCGTGGTTGCCTATCGTTATGGCGTCGTAGCCCATACGGTTCATCAGCTCCACTTCCACATCTCCTTTGAAGAGCGTGTAGTAGGGCGAACCTTGCGAAAAGTCGCCGCTGTCGATGAGCAGCAGCTGCGGGTTGCGCTTGCGTTCGGCCTTTATCATTTCCAGACGGCGCAGGTATCCGCCGCGTCCTGCCACTGCCGTGTCGGCAAGATTGGGGTTGAGCGGCAGTATGCAACTGTGTGTGTCGTTGGTGTGCAGTATCTCAAGCTGCTTCTGTGCTGTTGCCGTTAGGGCGATAAGCAGCATCAGTGTGATTGCAAGAAAGTGTCTTTTCATCATCTTTTCACATTATATATTATTCCACTGTGAACCTGCCTTCGATTTGGCTGTCCACCTTTTTCCCGTCTTTTGCGGCGGCTCTGAAGTAATCCATCACCAGGAAACGCACGTTGTTCTCTTCGTTTTGCGGCGAGACGACATCGGTTTTTTCCTTGAATGCCACCATCTCGTCGTTGCCCTGGGCTACATAGTCGAGTGTCACGATGCGGTAGGTGCGGTCCTTGTCTATCTCCTTTCCGTCGATAGTAGCTCCGAGCAGATGCCGGTCGCGGCTCATCCGCACCCTTACGCCATGACTGACGCACTCGCCTCCACGCTTCGCCATCTGCGTAAACAGTTCTGTCACCTTGTCGCCTTTGAGCGAAAGGAAGCAGATTTTGTTGTCGAACGGGGCAATGTCGAGCACATCTCCCACGGTGATGTCGCCTTCTGGCAGTGCCGCGCGTATGCCGCCTTGGTTATAGACGGCGAAGTCTGGCTTCTCACCGAACTTGTCCGACGCCCACATAAGTATGTCGGGCATGAGGTTGGAGAGCAGTCCTTCGGGGCGTGCCGTGGCGAGATAGCGTGCCGTTTGTCCCACTACGGGGCTCATCATGCTATCTACATGCGCCGTGAACGGCTTTATGAAGCGTTCCGTTTCGGTGTCGCTTGTGGTGTCGTAGCGGCTGTCGATGAGTATTCTTGTGCGTTCCACGCCCGACAACTGGTAGTGTGTGGAGCATGAAGCACATACGCATACCGTTGCTACGATGGCGGTTTTTATTGATGTCCTATGCATGGTTTTTATTCGTTTTCTCTTTTGTTACACTACTGCAAAGGTATGAATAAATTCTCTATCGACATTGTAAGTCGTTAAAAATCACTCTTTCCGGTGTAATTATGAGTCGAAAACTTGTGGCATTAGGAATTTTTCCGTACCTTTGCACCGCTTTTCGGCGTAACCTATGACGGGAAGAAGAGTTGCCAGTTATGTTGCGCGAGAACGATAAACAAATTTAATTATCAAGTAAAAATGGATTTAATTAAAGTTGCTGAAGAAGCATTTGCAACCGGCAAGAAGTTCCCGGAATTCCGTTCTGGTGACACTATCACAGTCGCTTACAAAATTATCGAGGGTACAAAGGAGCGTATCCAGCTCTACCGTGGTGTCGTAATCAAGATTTCCGGACACGGAGAGAAGAAGCGTTTCACCGTTCGTAAGATGTCTGGCACAGTTGGTGTAGAGCGTATCTTCCCAATCGAATCGCCCAACATCGACCACATTGAGGTGAACAAGCACGGTAAAGTGCGTCGCGCCAAGCTTTACTACTTGCGCAAGCTCACTGGCAAGAAGGCTCGTATCGCTGAGCGTCGTGTCATCACCGGCGAGTAATCAAGTCTCCTTGAAACTCGGAAAAAAAAATAAAAAAAGAGATTTTGCATTGCGCAGAATCTCTTTTTTTATTTCATTCTATTCTTGTTCGTCTTGCCTGCTGAACCTCTTTCAGTCCCGTCGGCATCATTTCTTTTCCTCTTTCGGGGCTTCTTCTTTCTCTTCGCCGTAGCTCATCTGCCCGTCGTCATCGCCGTGCAGGGCTTCCTTGAAACTCTCCCAGTCCTGGAAACCCACGAGGAGCGAGATACGGTCGAGCGTCTCACGCTTCGGCTTTTCCGTGCCTTTCAAGTACTTTGTCAGCTTCTCTGTGGCCAACACCTTGCTTGGAATCTGTCCGAGCCCGTGCTCCACGGCTTCAAAAAGCTTCTTCAGCTCATGTTTCTTACCTTCCATAACATACAATGTTTAGTGCTCGCAAAATTAGCAATAACGCGTCGTTCGGCAAAATTTTTCCACCGAAATGTTTCGCTTCCGAATGTTTTCTTCACGCAGGGGACTGTTGTGCGGATAGCAATTTGACTGTCAGTAATTTGCATATCTCGCAAGAAAATAGTATTTTTGCACTCTCTTAAAAAAGACGAGAACACATCTTTTTGTCATATATTGCAATATGAAAGAATTAGCATTAAAGTACGGATGCAATCCGAATCAGAAGCCTTCGCGCATCTATATGGAAGAAGGCGAACTCCCAATCGAAGTAATCAACGGCCGTCCAGGCTACATCAATTTCCTTGATGCCCTCAATTCATGGCAGCTTGTCAAGGAACTCAAGGCCGCAACAGGCATGCCTGCCGCCGCATCGTTCAAGCATGTGTCGCCCGCAGGAGCTGCCATCGGCTTGCCTCTGACCGACACTTTGAAGAAGATTTACTTCGTTGATGATGTGAAAACAGAGCTCTCGCCGCTGGCTTGTGCATACGCCCGTGCCCGTGGCGCCGACCGTATGAGCTCTTACGGCGACTTCGTTGCACTGAGCGACACCTGCGATGCCGCTACAGCCACGCTTCTGAAGCGTGAGGTGAGCGACGGCGTTATCGCTCCGGACTTCACTCCTGAAGCAATAGAAATACTCAAGGACAAGCGCAAAGGCACTTACAACGTAATAAAGATTGACCCCGACTACACTCCGGCGCCGATAGAACACAAGCAGGTGTTCGGCATAACTTTCGAGCAGGGACGCAATGAAATTCGTCTCGACGACCCTCAGCTCTTCGCCAACATACCCACAAAGAACAAGGAATTCAGCAAGGAAGCGATACGGGATCTCGTCATCAGCCTTATAACCTTGAAATATACGCAGAGCAATTCGGTCTGCTATGTCAAGGACGGACAGGCCATTGGTATCGGCGCGGGACAGCAGAGCCGCATACACTGTACACGCCTCGCCGGCAACAAGGCCGACATTTGGTGGCTGCGCCAGCATCCTAAGGTTATGAATCTGCCTTTTGTTGATGGCATTCGCCGCGCCGACCGCGACAACACTATCGATGTCTATATCTCTGACGACTGTGATGACGTGCTTCGTGACGGCACATGGCAGCTCTTCTTCAAGGAGAAGCCGGAACCGCTCACACGCGAAGAGAAGAAGGAATGGATTGCCCGCAACACTGGTGTTGCCCTTGGCAGCGACGCTTTCTTCCCCTTCGGCGACAACATCGAGCGTGCCCACAAGAGCGGTGTGCAGTACATCGCCCAGGCAGGAGGTTCTGTCCGCGACGACAATGTCATTGATACTTGCGACAAGTACGGCATTGCCATGGCGTTCACAGGCGTGCGTCTGTTCCACCATTAATTCATTTCTGAATCCACACATTATTATATAATTATGAGCAAAGGCGACGATATTGACGCAATCATTGCAGGAGGCGGCATCGTCTTCGGCAGAGGCGGCTCCGGCAAGAAGGCTGACGACGGCAAGGTGAAGACCAAAGCCAAGAAGAAGAAATACATCACCGGTGCCCATGGAAGCGGTTCGGCACGACAGAAGGCGAAGTATCGCGAGCAGCGTGCCAACCGCCATAAGAAGTAAGACACTGTTTTTTTATTACACGGCATAAGGCCTCGTTACTGCATGCAAGTGCAGTGGCGGGGCCTTTTCCGTTTCTTCCTGCCTAATATTCGTTGTGCGTCGGTGCCGTATATTGACGGGTTTGTTTTGACACTCCGCCCATATTCTCCTATGTCTTGCTCTTACTGCAACATTAGGCATCTGACTCCTGTTCTGCCGTGTGGCAATAGTTTCTTATGTAAACATGTCAAAGACCGCTTGCGACATTACTGTCTGCCGGTGCAAAGGTAATGCTTTGCGCAAGCGAAGTCAAGTGCCAGGCTGGACGAAAAATGCCGGAGACTGCTGCTGCAATCTCCGGCATTGATGTGTTTATGCCTTACAGGCGTAAGCGTTGCGGCTTAGTAGCCGTCGTTTTGCTTCAATGCTCCGCCAGACTTTGTGATTTCTGTTGAAGGATAGGGGAATGCGATGAAGTGGTCGTCGTATTTCACTGCCTTTACCAGCGGGTTGGCTTCGTTCACATAGTCTTTGTAGGCACCGATTTCGAATGTGCTGTTGCTGTCGCTGCGGTCAGCGTAGTGGCGGACACGCGGGTGTGCGTTCAGTTCCTTTTCAGCGAGAGCCTTTATCTCGGCATTGCCTGCGTGGAACCAGCGTTTGAGGTCGTAGAGGTGGTCGGTGAACTCGAATGCCAGTTCGCAGCGACGCTCGTGATAGAGGTCGGTCCATGTGGCGTTGCCTGCGATAGGAGTGAGGTGTGCGCGTGTGCGGAGGCGGTTGAGGTCGGTAGCGGCCTTGTCAGGATGGTTGGTAGCGAGATAAGCCTCGGCACGGAACAGCAGCATCTCTGCAAAGCGTACGAGCGGCATGTTCACGCGTGATGTGGGCCAGTCGCCGTTGGTGCTTACATAGCCCTTCTTGTCGGCATCCTTATACTTGAATGCGTCCATGTACTTGTTGATCATGAAACCCGACTCGACATCGGCGGTGGAGAAGAACTTGCGTGTTTCGCCGAAGAATTCGAACTCCTGTCCGTATTCAAGGAGAGTGCGCTTGATGCGGTCGTTGCCGGCACCGTCCTTTATCATTTCTTCATAGATGTCGTATGAAGGCTTGTTCTGGCCCCATCCGTTGTAGATGCCCCATCCCTTGTTATCGAGGATGACGCCAGGGAACTCTGAACCACCGGGTGTGTCGCCGCCGGTTCCGGCTATACCGAAGAGGTATTCCTTTGTCCAGAAGTTGGCGAAGTCAGACGAGAAGACATCGTCGAAGTTGGGAGCGAGGTCACGGCCGTATGTGGTTTCCAGCTCGTTCACCATTGAAATCACGTTGTTCCACTGGGTCTTGTCCCAAGTTGCCCAGTAGGCATATACCTTTGCCTTGTAGGCTACGGCTGCCGCCTTGTGTGCGCGTCCGCGGTCTTCGGCTCCGTATTCTTCGAATTTGGGCAGGTACTTGATGGCGTTGTCAAGGTCTTCGATGATATACTTGTAGTTGTCCACTACCGATGCCTGCTGCTTTGGTATGGAGTTGTCGTATCCGTCGGGATAGTCCTCGTAGCGTGTGAAGGGCACACCCTGCTTGTCTGTACCGTAACGGTAGGCGATGTAGAATTGTGAGAAGGCACGCATGAAGTAGGCTTCGCCCAGAGAGCGTGTCTCTACGGCAGTGAGTGCGGTGCCGGCTTGCTTTTCAAGAAGTTTGGCGATAACCCAGTTTGCGCGTGATGTCACCTGTGTGAAGTTGTTGTATGTGGTGCGCAGCGGACTCTCGTCGCCGGTGTAGCGGAATGTTGCGAGGTCGCTGTAGCCGCGTGTGCGTCCCCATACCACGTCGCAAGCGGCTCCCTGCTCCCAGAAAATCTCTCGTCCGAAGAGGCCTTCCTGGTGTATCGGTGCGTAAAGAGCGTCAATGGCTTCGATGGCCTGGTTGTCGTTCTTGAAGTATTGTGATGTTGTAGGGCTTCCCTCCGGCTGCACATCCAAGAAATCGCTACAAGAGCTGAGAAGCGCCAAAGAGAAAGCTGCTGTCAATAAATATTTTGCTTTCATAACTTTCTTCCTTTTTTAATTAATAAGTAAGTTTAACTCCGAAAGAGAATGTGCGTGCCACGGGGTAGCGCATAGCGTCCCATCCGCCGCATTCCGGGTCGATGCCGGTGTAGTCGGTGATGGTGAAGAGGTTCTCGCCACTTACATAAACGCTCAGACGGCTGTTGCGGCTGTTGAAGTGTGCGCACTTGCGAAGGATGTTGGTGAGGTCGTAGCTGACGGTCACGTTCTTCAGACGCAGGTAGGAAGCGTTCTCCAGATACCAGTCGGAAGCTGTCGAGAAGTTGTTGTTCGGGTCGTTCTTCGACAGGCGTGGAATGTTGCTGTCGCGGTTGGTCTCGCTCCATGCGTCAAGGATGCGTGCGTCGCGGTTGAAGTTTCCTTCAACATCTGACAGTGTCATGCACTTTGCCACGTTCATGGCCTGTGCTCCTGCCACGCCCTGCAGCATTGCCGAGAAGGAGAGATCCTTCCATGTGAAGCCGCCGGAGAGTGAGAATGTGTACTTCGGAGTGGCCGAGCCACAGTACTGACGGTCGCCGTCGTCGATCTTGCCGTTGCCGTCGTGGTCGATGAACTTCAGGTCGCCAGCCTTTGCGTTGGGCTGTATGCGGTTGCCGTCCTTGTCGACGTAGGCTGCTGCTTCAGCGTCGCTCTGGAAGATGCCGTCGGTCTTCACGAGGTAGAACGAACCGAGAGGCTCGCCTTCGGCAGTCTGGTAGCAGTAAGGAATGAGTCGGAACTTGCCGTCGCCGGTCCATACGCCGGGGTTGCCGTCGCTGTCCTTCACGCCTATGTCGCTCACCCAGTTCTTGAGCCATGCGAAGTTGCCGCCTACATAGTAAGAGAAGTTCTTGTTCACGCGGTCGTTCCAGTTGGCTGAGAACTCTATACCGCGGTTGCGTACTTCACCCTGGTTCACGAGCATTGCGTCGAGACCGATGCTGTTAGGCCAGTTCATCGACTGTGTCTGGATGAGGTTGAATGTGCGCTTCTCAAACCAGTCGAACTGCAAGGCCAGACGGTCGTTGAACATGTTGAGGTCGAGACCGAGGTCAAACTGCTCTGATGTCTCCCATGTCAGGTTGTTGTTGATGGCCTGGGAGTTGAAGTAGAATGTGTTCCAGAGAGTGTTCTTCTCCACGCCGTACTGTGCCTGTTCCTGCCATACCTTCATTGAGAGGGCAGCGGTCTTGTAGTTGTAGCCGATGGAACCGAGGTTGCCCACGCGTCCCCAAGAGGCGCGGAGCTTCAGGAGCGATACGAGGTCGTTCTTCGGGAAGAAGCTTTCGTTGGAGATTTTCCATGCACCTGTCACAGCCGGGAAGTCGCCGTGGTTGTTGCCTTTAGGCAGACGGCCGGCGTAGTCGCGGCGCCATGAAGCGGTGAGGAAGTAGCGGTCGTCGTAAGAATAAGCCAGACGGCCGATGAGCGACACGTTGGCGTCGGGGCCGGTGAGGTAGTCGCTGCCTGAGACAGAGCCGGCGTTGGCTATGTACTGCAGGTATGCCGACTCGTCGGCGAATGTCTTGCCGTCGAGTTCGAAGCCGCGCACGTTGTAGTGGTCGGCTGTCGTCGAGAGGAGAGCACCCACGGTGTGCTTGCCGAATGTGTTGTCGTAGGTGAGTGTGTTCTCCGTCTTCCACTGGTCGGTGCGGTAGGTGCTTTCAGTGAGCGAGTTGCTGTTGTTGGGCTTACCCACCTCGTCGCGACGCGGCGAGAACTGCTTGTAGAGGTTCGACTGAAGGTTGTATGTGAAGCGGCTCACGAACTTCAATCCCGGAATCACGTTGCCCACCTCGAGCGATGTGGTGCTCCATGTGTCGCTTGTGCGGTTGAAGGTGTTCTTTGAGGAAAGAGTGTTGAGCGGGTTCACTGCGTCGCCGTGTATGTCGGCGAAGTTGCTTCCGTACTGTGCGATGTATGTGGGGTCCTGTGTCGTCACGCCGCCGAAGCCCGATTCTGTGAACTGGCTGTAGGCTTCTGCGCTTGCCGGCATGTAGATGGCAGAGAGAATCGGACCTGTGTAGCCTTCGTTTGTGGCAGTAGTGCGGTTCTCGGTGTTCTTCCATACGAAGTCCTCGCTGATGCTCACCCACTTGTTGATTTGGTACTTTCCGTTGTAGTGGATGGCGAGGTTCTTGTTGAATGTGCTCTGGAGGATACCTTCGTCGTTGTCGTAAGAGAACGAGAGACGGTTGGCGAACGTGTCGCTGCCTGAGTTGAGCGATACGTTATGACGCTGGTAGAAGGCGGTGCGGAATATTTCGTCCATCCAGTTGGTGCGTGTTGTGGCAATCCACGGGTTCTTGTTCACGTCCCATCCTGCCGGCATTTCCATGCTGGCGTTGCCGTAGGAAATCTTGCGCATCTGTATTTCCTGCTCTGCGTTGAGCGGAGTGGGGAGGTTCATGGCGTTGCGTATGCCCACCATTCCGTCGTAGGAGATGGATGTCGCGCCCTTCTTCGCCTTCTTTGTCGTCACGAGTACAACACCGCCGGCTCCTGACTGTGCACCGTAGATGGCTGCCGACGCGGCGTCCTTGAGTACTACGATTGACTCGATGTCGTTGAGCGAGGAGATGGGTGCGCCGGGCACTCCATCGACAACCCACAGCACGTTGTCACCGTTCTGTGAGCCTTGTCCGCGGATAACGATGTTGGGAGCGGCTGTAGGGTCGCCGCCGTCGGCCTGTACTGTCACGCCGGCGAGCTGTCCCTGAAGCATTCCTTCGGTTGAGGTCACGGGGCGTACGGCGAGTTCATCGACATTCGACACCACGCCTACGGCAGCTGAAAGGTCCTTCTTCTTTGTTGCGGCACCATAGCCTATTGCCACAACCTCGTTGAGCATGTGGCTGTCGTCCTTGAGGACTACTGAGAGCTGTCGGCTTTGTCCCACCTTCACTGTTGTGGAAGCGTAGCCGATAGATGAGATTTCAAGGGATGCGCCGGGTTTTACATCGATGCTGAAGTTGCCGTTGATGTCGGTGATAGCTCCCACCTTTCCGTTGGCAGCCTTTACTGTGGCTCCGATGATGGGTTCGCCGTTAGAGTCCTTCACGACTCCCTTGACGGCTACCGTGCCCTGCTGTTGCGCAAAAGCTTCGGGAGTTTTGACGGGTGTTGTGCCTGCCATTGCAGCCGAAGAGGAAAATGATAACATGGAACATGCTGCGACTCCTACGAGTCCGCATTTCCAGTTCTGTTTCAAGATGCCTTTTCCCATTTTGTCAAATTTAAGTTGTTAATAAAAGATGTATTAGCGGTTCTGGCTAACGACAATTGAAAAAATAAGCTTTATGTAAAGCGGATTTTGGTATGTCGATGTTGCAAAAGTAACGAATTTTAATATTCCATGCAAATTATTTACATTCTATTTGAAAAAGATTCTACTTTTTTCATGCTTTTGAAACATCGTCGGCGTGTTTTGGCGTATTTGTGTTTTGGTGGCGGGTTTATATTTAATAATGTGTAAGAGCGTGTGCCTTGCTCTTGCTCACTCTTTTACTTTTTTCCCTTTTTACTCTTTTACTTTTCCGCCTTTTACTCTTTTACTTTTTTACCTTTTACTCTTTTACTTTTCCGCCTTTTACTCTTTTACTTTTCCACCTTTTACTCTTTTACTTTTAAACAAGGCTTCTTTGCAACGCAAACAAGGCTTCTTCGGCTTGCAAACAAGGCTTGTTTGCACTCCAAAGAAGCCTTGTTTTTGGGCTGTATGTAATGCTATTGATTTTCAAGCAGTTACGGTTCAGACTCCGCTTGTCTCATGCAGCCGTTTGAGGTTCTTCTCCCATGTGCTGTAAAGCCAGTCGGTGTCGTCCTCGTCGGAGAAGTCGGTGATGAAGAGGGAGTAGGTGCCGGAGAGCGAGCATCGCTCCATGCGTATCTCCACGAATACGTCTTCCGGGTCGTCGTCCCAGTGGAAACGTACTCGGCAGAGCCGTTCCTTTGCCACGAAGTGTGCCTTGCGCTGTTCGTGGTGCCGCCATTCCTGCCCCCAAGTGAATGTGAGTTCGTCGCCGTCGGCGGTCACGGAGTCGGCGAGCCAGTTGGCATATCCGTCGGCAGTGCTTATAAGTTTCCACACGATGTTCGCCGAAGTCGATTTCAGTTCGTGTTCTATTTCGATTCTTTGCTTCGTCATCAGGTTGTCATTTTTAATGTTTAACATTTGCGTCTGCACGGCTTTTGGGGCACTTGTCATGGATTGTAAGAACCTTTTGCAGCACATTTCTCTGCAAAAATAATAAATTTTGCTCACAAAAGTACATTTTTTTTGAAAATCTTTTGGAGTTTAATAAAATTGTATTACCTTTGCACCCGCAAATAAGCGATGGCGGGATAGCTCAGCTGGTTAGAGCGCATGATTCATAATCATGAGGTCCC
>OLGE01000266.1_pt1 | contig 66209 bp, 63 predicted proteins | sample 1605151 | NCBI WGS metagenome assembly OLGE01 (sample SAMEA3888912, study PRJEB22519) | human gut metagenome | biome: human gut; feature: human-associated habitat; material: faeces | place: Denmark | collected 2010
TGGGAATGAGCTGACCGTCACGCTGAATGATAAAATCAATTTCAGCTCCACGCTCCGACTCCCAATAGTAGGTGTGGTAGCCGTTAATGGTAAGCTGCACATTGACATAGTTCTCCGCCATACCGCCCTTGAAATCGTTGATTTCCTCGACCATATAAAGGATGTCATTGGCGGCTAAGTCTTTCTTGGCGCAAAGCAATCCTAAGTCGGACACATAAATCTTGAACGCATCAATATCACGGTAGTTTTCGAGGGGCTTTTTGATTTGCTCCACCTTGTAAACCTGTGACACGATACCAGATAAGCAAAGCCATTCAATCGCATTTTCAAATTCGGAAGCCCGTCCGCCTTTCTTAATCAGCTTATACTGGAAACGGGTATTCTTTTTGGAAAGCTGAACGGTAATGTTATCATAAGCAAGTCTGGTTTTCTTGATTTCATTCAAGTTATTATACTTGCTCATATCATTAAGATAGCTTGCAAGTATCGTATCCTGCGTATGGCGAACAAGGATATAATCCTTGGTTTCGGCAAACTGCATTACGCACTCCGGCATACCGCCGACCACAAGGTACTGACGGTAAAGCTTCATTGCGGCATCGTGCAAGGCAGACGGCATCGGCGTATCGGTTTGGAAGCACTTTTTAATCTGCTCTACCAAATCGTCCTCACCGAGAGCCAACATAAATTCCTCCATATCCATAGGATAGAGTGTTTTCATATCGACCTTTCCCACGGGGAAAGAGAATTTCGCTCTGTTGACCGCAACGCCGAGTAAGCTGCCGAGGGCAATGATGTGGTAATCCGGAGCGTCCTCGCAAAAGTATTTGAGTGAAGTCAAAGCCCTTTCGCAAAGCTGCACCTCATCAAAAACTATCAGCGTTTTTTCCTTTACGATAGTCTGACCTGCGATATGGGACAAAATCGGTATCAGATAATCGGGGCTGATGTTTTCCTCAAAGGTTTCGTTCAGCTTTGGATTGGTTTCAAAGTTGAAGTATGCCACATTTTCGTAGTGGGTGCGTCCAAACTCCAGAATGGAATAGGTCTTTCCGACCTGTCTTGCGCCCTGTAAAATAAGGGGCTTGCGGTGTTCGCTGTTTTTCCAGTTCTCTAAAAATTCTGCAATTTTTCTATACATAACCTAACCTCCTTAAAGGTTCTGAATATAGTATAACAGATATTCGTGTAAATATCAATCATAAATTATAAAAATATTACACTAAATTGCACGAATAAGTTTGTGATTATAACATTATATGACACGAAGCTGCTTTTAACGAGATTTTGTTCCCAGTCTGACAAAACCCTTTGCAACAAATTATTGACAAAAATACGGCATTGCGGGTATAATAATAAAACCAAAAAGGAGGTGCGACTATGATTTATGAGCTCAGACATTTTGATTCTACACTTGTGCAGTTTAGCCTTGAAAATGAAGGCTTGAAAGGAACGGTTTGTTCGATTATATGGGTCGATGAAACTAAAAAGGAGCTTATGCCTTTCGGTATGTCTATTTCGGCTGAAGGCATATTATCTTGGCTTCGAAGTCGCACTATCCAAAAGAAAAGAGCAAATATTGATATGTTGCTTGCTTCCTTTCATCTTGCAGAGAATGACTTAATTGGAATACTCAATGTTTGCTTAGGCTTGTCGCTTAACGACTGCTATTGGGTTGTGAGTGAGGGCTTTGAAGGCTTATTTGCCAATTAAAATTTATATGACAATGAATTTAAAAAGGCTATTTCGCTCATTGCATACACAGGATATGGCAGCGCAAAGGTTAAGGGTTTCACGTCATCCCCGGAGTTTACAACAAATGGTATGCTTCGCAAAGGTTGGAGAAGAATTAACGGCAAAATTCTGCTTTACAAGGGCGGAACAGAGGACACTTCAAACACAGGAAATGAACCGTATTGCGAATACTACGCTGCACAAATTGCAAAGACGATGGGTTTGAACAGTATTGATTATAAGCTATCAAGCTGGAAAAAGAGTGTATGCTCTGTTTGTGAGCTGTTTACGAGCAAGGAGCTGGCTTATGTTCCTATTTGGAGATTCGGCGAGTTTAAAACTGTTGTTGATGTAGCGGCGTATCTTAAAGGCTTGGGACAAACATTTTATGATGACTTTGTCGACATGATGATTTTTGATGCTCTCATTTACAACACTGACAGACATTAGGGCAACTTTGGTTTGCTTGTGGACAATAAAACTAACAAGCCGATTTCACTTGCGCCTATTTTTGATAACGGCCTTGGTCTGTTCCCGTATGCGGTAAACACGGATATGGTTGATTTAAAAGCATACGCAAACACAAGGGCATCGGCGTTTGGAGTCTCCTTTGATGACATCGCTAAGGCATATATAACCGACAGACAGCGGAGACAGCTTAAACCAATTACAACATTCAAATTCAAAATGGATAGAAACTATAATTTACCGGCAAAAAGAGTCAAAGCATTAGAGAGATTCGTCCGGGAAAGAGCAAGAGAATTGATGAGCTTCTAATTCACGAAGCTGTGACAGGACATTTATATTAAAGCAATAATTAAGACGCTCTCGGTGAGGGCGTCTTAATCTTTAGTAGATGGATACTTTTGCTTTAGATAATTAAGTTAGATTAATTATTAATAACCTTGTCGTCATCCCAAATCCATTCGGTGTCGGATTTATTTTTATTAGGTCTTGCTCGTTTTCTGATGGGCTTTTCCTCAAATAAGGCCTTATAATCCGGCTGCGGCTCCGGAATTAAAATATCTAAATTATCAGAAAGTCCGATTACGTTCAAAATTTTAATAATATTTGAAAGTTTAGTATCATGTCCCGCTTCTGTTCGGGCAATGGTCTTAAGTGAAAGCCCGCATTTTTGTGCAAGCTCGGCCTGCGTGATATTCATGGATATCCTGTATTGCTGGATGCGATTGCCCAATTCAGACAATATTGTCTTTTCATCGTATAAACCTGTAATCTTCATAAGGTCTCCATAAATAATAAGACTTATTTGTACTATTATAAAATCAAATATATCATAATAAGTCAAGTGTGACTTGTTAATTAAATAAATCTTTATTTATTATACATATAATATTTGCTGCTCAAACAACTTGTCAAAAGTTAGGTTGTAAGATGAGAGAGGCAGGGGAGAAGGAACAAAAGAATAGTTACGTTTACCCTTTGTCTATATGCAAAAATGTACGTATTATAATGTATAAAAAGATTAGATAGTCAGCTTAGCAGTGACAAAAACGGTACCGTGAAAAGAGAACTTGCAAAATGTGGTTCGGTCCTCATTTGTCCTCATAATTCGCCAAAAACAGCCGATTTTGCACATATCTTCTTATATCGAAAATATCCGCAAATCTGAACTTCTACCTCAAAGCACGCAGAATCAAGGCTTGCGGAATTTTGTTTCCCAAAAAAGACTCAAAAATCAATTTCTCTTTCGAGGGCAACAACCCGATGGTTGGTGCTACCGTTGCAACTGCTGTTGCGGTTGAAGAGGCAATGAAGTAAGAACCTGACGCAAGCGTCAGGTTCTTGTTACTTGCGTAATAAGCCTTATAAATCAACACATTCAGAGCTTGTTCAAACATCAAGAGGCGGCTTTTTTCTATTGTCCATTTTTTACGGACTTGTTCATAATGTCTCGGAGGGATTTCCGTATATATTATTTTTACAAAAAATCAAAACAGTCCGATGATTTTTCCGTTTTCGTCAACGTCGATGTTCTCCGCTGCGGGCTTTTTGGGAAGTCCGGGCATCGTCATAATATCACCTGTCAGCACAACGATAAATCCTGCGCCTGCACTGACCTTGACGTTTTTAACGGTTACGGTGAAGTCCTCGGGAGCACCGAGCTTTGTCGGATCGTCGGAAAAGCTGTACTGTGTTTTTGCGATACAAACAGGAAGCTTTCCAAAGCCGAGACCCTCAAGCTGTGCAATTTGCTTCTTCGCATTCGGCAAAAGGTTGATCCCTTTTCCGCCGTAGACCTTTTTAACGATCGCTTCAACCTTTTCCGTGATTGAAAGCTCATCACCGTAGGAGAAAGTGAAATTGCCTTTTTCTTCCTCACAAAGACGAATAACCTCTTTTGCAAGGGCTTCTCCGCCCTTGCCGCCCTCAGCCCAAACGGTTGAAAGAACCGTATTAACGCCAAGCTCACGGCATTTTTCAATGATAAAGTTGATTTCATTATCCGTATCTGTCGGGAATCTGTTTACGGCGACGACACACGGAAGCCTGTAAACATTTTTGATGTTCGAAACGTGACGGAGAAGGTTTGGAATTCCCTTTTCCAATGCTGAAATATCCTCGGTTGCAAGCTCTTTTTTATCAAGTCCGCCGTGCATTTTCAGAGCACGGACGGTTGCGACGATAACAACTGCATCGGGCACAAGGCCTGCCATGCGGCATTTGATGTCGAGAAATTTTTCTGCTCCGAGGTCGGCGCCGAAGCCTGCCTCCGTAACGGTATAGTCACCCATTTTAAGAGCCATTTGCGTTGCCATTACCGAATTACAGCCGTGAGCAATGTTGGCAAAGGGGCCGCCGTGAACAAATGCGGGCGTTCCTTCGAGTGTCTGAACAAGATTAGGCTTGATTGCATCCTTCAAAAGGGCAGTCATCGCACCCTGCGCGTGGAGGTCACCTGCGGTTACGGGCTTGTCATCATAGGTGTAACCGACGATAATTTTTGACAAACGCTCCTTGAGGTCGGAAATTGATGTTGCGAGGCAGAAAACTGCCATAATCTCGCTCGCTACGGTTATATCAAAGCCGTCCTCACGGGGAGTACCGTTCACTCTTCCGCCGAGTCCGTCTACAACGTAACGGAGCTGACGGTCATTCATGTCAACACAACGTTTCCATGTGATTTTTTTTACGTCGATACCCAAAGCGTTGCCCTGCTGAATATGGTTGTCGAGCATTGCGGCAAGGAGGTTGTTTGCTGCGCCGATTGCATGGAAATCTCCGGTGAAATGGAGATTGATATCCTCCATGGGAACGACCTGTGCATATCCGCCGCCGGCGGCACCGCCTTTTATGCCGAAAACGGGACCCAATGACGGTTCACGCAGCGCAACCGTAACATCCTTGCCCAGACGGGCGAGACCGTCTGCCAGACCGATTGTTGTCGTTGTCTTGCCCTCTCCGGCGGGGGTGGGGGTGATAGCGGTAACAAGTATGAGCTTGCCGTTTTTCCTGTCTGTTTCCTTTAAAAGCTGCGGGTCGATTTTGGCTTTATAGTTTCCGTACTGTTCGATGTATTTTTCATCAATGTGTGCTTTTTTTGCAATTTCTGTAATTTGCCTTGGCTTGCACTGTTGAGCTATTTCAATATCGGAAAGTTGTGACATGACTATACTCCTCACTTGTTAAAATATTTTACGGCTGATTCAAACATATGTATGTTATAATTGCCGGGAACATTTTTATAAAGTCCGGCTCCGATTCTTTCGCTGTGACCCATTTTTCCGAAAACTCTGCCGTCGGGGGAGGTGATGCCCTCGATTGCGTATGCGGAGTCGTTCGGATTAAAGCGGATATCATTTGACGCATTGCCGTTTGAATCGACATACTGAGTTGCGATCTGTCCGTTTTCAATCAGACTGCGTATTGTTTCGTCATTGGCGAGGAAACGGCCTTCGCCGTGAGAAATCGGAACATTAACAATATCGCCGACGTTCATTTCGGATAACCACGGTGACTTGTTTGAAGCGATTCTTGTGCGAACGATTCTTGACTGATGTCTTGCAATTGTGTTGAATGTAAGAGTCGGGCAATTCTCGTCCGTGTCAATGATTTTTCCGTACGGCACAAGTCCGAGCTTAATAAGAGCCTGGAAACCGTTGCAGATGCCGCACATAAGACCGTCACGGTGCTCAAGAAGCTCTGTAACGCCCTCTTTTATTTCGGGATTGCGGAAAAATGCAGTAATGAATTTACCGCTTCCGTCCGGCTCATCTCCGCCTGAAAATCCTCCGGGAATGAATACGATCTGAGAATTTTTAAGCTCCTTTGCAAAGCTTTTAATGCTTTTTGCGATTCCGTCTGCAGAGAGATTATTGATAACCGTGATTATCGGCTCTGCGCCTGCGTTTGCGACAGCCTTTGCGGAATCATATTCGCAGTTTGTACCCGGGAAAACGGGAATGAGAACACGCGGCTTAGCTACCTTGATTGACGGCGCTGTGCGCTCTGTGGCAGTATATGAAACGTTTTCGGGCTTACTGCCTGTGTTTTTAATGTTGCACGTGAAAACGCTTTCTAACTTATCCTCGTAAATTTTCAGCAGGGAATCAAGCGACACGGTGTCACCGAGGTATGATATATCACATTTTTCGGTAACGGTTCCGATTATTTCGTCCCCGTTGTCCCAGTCTGCGACCTCAAGAATAAAGCCGGCATAGCTGTAGCCGAAAATTTTATTCATATCTGCCTTTTCGCTGTAACTGAAGCCGAGTCCGTTACCGAAGCACATTTTCATAACTGCTTCGGCGATGCCGCCCATACCGGGAGTGTAGCATGAAACCGCTTTTCCCGATTTCAAAAGATCGGCGACCTTATCAAAAAGAGCAATGAGGCTGTCAGTTTTCGGAAGATTGTTTTCGTCATACGGACAGGGAAGGAAGATGACCTTGTTTCCTGCTTTCTTAAACTCGGGAGAAACGATTCGGTCTGTTTTTGATGTTGTAACGGCGAAGGAAACAAGAGTCGGCGGAACGTCGATATTCTCAAATGTGCCGCTCATTGAGTCTTTTCCTCCGATAGCACCGATTCCGAGCTCCATCTGAGCTTTAAATGCACCGAGGAGAGCCGAAAGCGGCTGACTCCAGCGCTTGCCGTCCTTTCCGGGATGCTTGAAATATTCCTGGAATGTCAGGTAAACATCTTTAAAATCGGCTCCGCTCGCAATAAGCTTGCAGACAGATTCAACAACAGCTAAATATGCGCCGTGATAAGGACTTTTCTCCGTTATGAACGGATTGTAGCCGAACGCCATGAGCGAACAGTCATCCGTCGCCTTTTTCTCAACGGAAATTTTCTGAACCATTGCCTGAATTGGTGTGAGCTGATTTTTACCGCCGAAGGGCATAAGAACGGTTCCGGCGCCGATGGTTGAATCGAAGCGCTCGGAGAGTCCTCTTTTTGAGCATATATTGAGGTCGTCGGCAAGTGCTTTATAGCTTTCCGAAAAGCTTGTGTTAAAGCTGCGATTTGCCGATTCGCATTTCTCGGTGTTGATTACAATGTGTTTGTCGGCTCCGTTTGAATTAAGAAATTCTCGGCTGATATCAACAATAGTATTTCCGTTCCAGTTCATTCTCAGGCGAGGTTCTTCGGTTACAACCGCAACCGGTACGGCATTGAGATTTTCTGATTTGGCAAGTGCAAGGAACTCGTCAACCTTATGAGCCTCAACGACGACCGCCATTCTTTCCTGGCTCTCACTGATTGCAAGCTCCGTTCCGTCAAGACCTTCATACTTCTTGGGTACGGCGTTAAGATTGATTTCAAGTCCGTCGGCAAGCTCGCCTATTGCAACGGAAACTCCGCCTGCGCCGAAATCGTTACAGCGCTTGATAAGACGGCAGGCAGTTTTATTGCGGAAAAGTCTTTGAAGCTTGCGTTCTTCCGGTGCGTTACCTTTTTGCACCTCTGCGCCGCAGGTCTCAAGGGAAGAAACCGTATGCGATTTAGATGAGCCGGTTGCGCCGCCGCATCCGTCACGACCCGTAGCGCCGCCGAGAAGTATAACGATATCTCCGGGAGTCGGTACCTCTCTTCTTACGTTTTCGGCAGGAGCTGCGGCGATGACGGCACCGATTTCCATACGCTTTGCCGCATATCCGGGGTGATAAATCTCATCGACAATTCCCGTTGCAAGTCCTATCTGGTTGCCGTAGGACGAATAGCCCGCTGCGGCTGTTGTTACGATTTTTCTCTGAGGAAGCTTGCCCTTGATTGTCTCGTCGAGCGGCTTTAAGGGATCTGCCGCACCCGTAACGCGCATAGCTCCGTAGACATAGCTTCTGCCCGAGAGGGGATCGCGGATAGCTCCGCCGATACACGTTGCCGCGCCGCCGAAGGGTTCGATCTCAGTCGGGTGGTTATGGGTTTCATTCTTGAAAAGAAGCAGCCAAGGCTCACTGACGCCGTCTACATCAACATTTATCTTAACCGTGCAGGCATTGATTTCTTCGCTCTCATCAAGCTTGTCAAGCTTTCCCTGCTTTTTAAGCGCCTTGACGGCGATAGTTGCAATGTCCATCAGACAGACGGGCTTTGTTCTGCCGAGCGATCTGCGTGTTTCAAGATATTCATCATATGTTTTTTGAATAAGCTCGTCCTCAAAGGTAACGTCGTCAATTACCGTCAAAAATGTTGTATGGCGGCAATGATCCGACCAATAGGTATCAATCATTCGTATTTCGGTGATTGTCGGATTTCTGTTTTCGGATTTAAAATAATTCTGACAGAACTTGATATCGTCAATATCCATTGCAAGACCGAAATCTTCAACAAATTTTTCAAGCTCCGAGTCGGTTAAATCAAGGAAGCCGTCAAGAGTTTCGACGGATGTCGGAATATCATACTTTGCGGCAAGAGTTTCGGGCTTTGTGAGTGAAGCCTCTCTCGCTTCGACGGGGTTAATTACGTATTTTTTGATTGTATCAATTTCGCCTGCGGAAAGCTCGCCCTTGAGCAAATAAACCTTCGCTGTGCGCACGGTCGGACGCTCGGATTTTGAAATAATCTGTATGCACTGTGCGGCGGAGTCGGCTCTCTGATCAAACTGACCGGGAAGATATTCAACCGCAAAGCACGAATAGCCTTCGGAATTTATCACGTCCGAAACAATATCGAGCTGAGGCTCGGAAAAAACCGTCTTAACGGCATAATTAAAAAGCTCCTCGGTGATGTTTTCGGCATCGTAACGGTTGATAATTCTGACGTCCTCGAGACCCTTTATCGAGAGAAGCTCGTTGGCTTCTTTAAGCAGGCTCTTTGCCTCATGGGCAATTTCCGGCTTCTTTTCAACATAAACTCTGTAAACCATATTATTCCTCCGTTGCTTTCAAGGCTCTTTGACCGATGTCATGTCTGTAATATGCGTTTTCAAATGAAATCTCTTTAACCTTTTTGTATGAGCTGTCGATTGCTTCCTTCAGCGTCGAAGCAACGGATGTTACTCCCAGCACTCTGCCGCCTGAGGTGTAAAGCTTTCCGTCCTTTTGCGTTGCGCCTGCAACATAAACGGAATCGAATATTTCTTCGGGAATTGTGATTTCATATCCTTTTTTATACGAAACGGGGTAGCCGTCCGAAGCCATGATAACGCAGCAGGCGTCAGCGGCCTTGAATTTGACGTCAGTTTCCGACAGAGTTCCGTCTGTTGTCGCCTTCATAACAGTGAGCAGGTCGCTTTCAAGCAGCGGAAGAACTACCTGAGTTTCAGGATCACCGAATCGGCAGTTATATTCAATTACCTTCGGGCCGTCCTTAGTGAGCATAAGTCCGAAGTATAAACAGCCCTTGAAGGTTCGACCCTCTCGGTTCATGGCGTTGATCGTCGGGACAAAAATTGTGTCCATACAAATTTTTGCAACCTTATCGGTATAATACGGATTCGGAGCGATTGTGCCCATACCACCGGTATTGAGTCCAGTGTCATTGTCGCCCGAACGCTTGTGATCCATTGAGGAAACCATCGGCTTTACGGTTTTTCCGTCGGTAAACGCAAGAACGGAGATTTCCGGTCCTTCAAGGTATTCTTCAATTACGATGCTTTCTCCGCTCCTGCCGAATTTTTTGTCCTGCATTGCTTCAACGACGGCTTTCTTGGCCTCCTCACGGGTAAATGCGACCGTAACGCCCTTGCCGAGAGCAAGACCGTCGGCTTTGATAACAGTCGGAATAGGGGCGTTCTCAAGGTAAGCGATGGCTTTTTCCATATCGTTAAATGTCTCGTATGAAGCGGTCGGAATACTGTATTTCTTCATAAGATTTTTTGAAAAGACCTTACTGCCCTCGATTATTGCGGCATTTGCGCGAGGGCCGAAGCACGGGATCCCGATTTCCTCAAGCCTGTCAACCGCTCCGAGAACAAGCGGATCGTCGGGAGCGACAACGGCATAATCAATTTTTTCGCTTGACGCAAAGTCAACGATTTTATCAATTTCACATGCTCCGATGGGAATGCAGACAGCATCGTTTTCAATTCCGCCGTTTCCGGGCAGAGCATATATTTTATCAATTGTTTTATTTTCTTTTAATTTCTTTATTATGGCGTGTTCACGGCCTCCGCCGCCGATAACCATTATTTTCATTGCTTATCATATCCTTTCAAGCGGAAAAAGAACCGTTAAAAATCAGTGGTGGAACAGTCTCATTCCCGTAAACGCAATCGCCATGTCATATTTATCGGCACATTCGATTACCAGGTTGTCGCGAATCGAGCCGCCGGGTTCGGCAATATATTTTACGCCGCTGAGCTTTGCTCTCTCGATATTGTCGCTGAACGGGAAGAATGCATCCGAGCCGAGCGAAACTCCGTTGACAGTGTCGAGATATTCACGTACCTCCGATTCTGTAAGCGGTTCGGGACGGGTGGTAAAATATTTCTGCCAGTTACCCTCGGCACAAACATCTTCCTCGCATTTATTGATATATCTGTCAATTACGTTGTCACGCTCGGGTCTGCCGAGAGTGGGGAGAAGGGGAAGATTAAGAACCCTGTCGCTTTGGCGAAGGAACCATGTGTCTGCCTTTCCGCCGGCAAGACGGGTGCAGTGAATTCTCGACTGCTGACCTGCGCCGACGCCGATAGCCTGTCCGTCATAGGCAAAGCACACGGAATTGGACTGCGTATATTTGAGCGTTATAAGTGAAATAATCAGGTCACGAATTGCATCGTCGGGGATATTCTTATTTTTGGTGACAACATTGGAAAGAAGCTCCCTGTTGATTTCAAAATTATTTCTTCCCTGCTCAAAGGTTATGCCGAACACCTGCTTGCGCTCAATCGGCTCGGGTGTGTAGTCGGGGTCGATTTTGACGATGTTGTAGCTGCCCTTGCGCTTTGATTTGAGGATTTCAAGAGCTTCGGGCTCATAGCCGGGGGCAATTATTCCGTCGGAAACCTCACGCTTGATGAGCTTGGCCGTTGTGACGTCGCAAACATCGGAGAGAGCAACCCAATCTCCGAACGAGCACATACGGTCGGTTCCTCTTGCACGGGCATAGGCGCAGGCGAGAGGGGAGCTGTCAAGGTCTTCGATATCGTCAACGAAGCAAGCCTTTTTGAGCTTTTCCGGAAGCTTTATTCCGACGGCCGCAGAGGTTGGGCTGACGTGCTTAAATGATGCAACGGCGGGAAGGCCGAGAGCCTCCTTCAATTCCTTAACAAGCTGCCATGAGTTGAATGCGTCAAGGAAATTGATATATCCGGGCTTGCCGCAAAGGATTTCGATGGGAAGGTCGCTTGCGTTATTCATAAATATTCTTGAAGGCTTCTGATTGGGGTTACAGCCGTATTTGAGCTCGAATTCTTTCATATATTTCCGTTCCTTTCTTGGTTGTTTTCAGCAATTCTTGTTTATAAGCTTTTCTTCATAGCTGCCGTCTGTGAGGTCGGTGTATCTTACATAAAGGGAAATCTTATTGTTCTCGTCAAGATAATTCCAGATTTCATCGGCAAATTCGTCAATACTGTCGGGGATAGCCACTCTCTCGGGTTCACCCTGAAATGTCGGGATCGGGTTGCCGTCCGTCACATATGTATGGATAAAGTGACCGAGCCCTGCCTTTGACGGATACGAGAAGGTGTATCTTGCACAGTCGCTTCCGTTTTCATCAAGGCTTTTAAGTATGCTCATTTCATAATTAAAATCATTTTCGACGAAGGTCAGCATTCCGCTGATTCGGGGAGTGAAGTTCGGCGCATCCGGCTCAAACTCACGGCTTTCAAGGCTTTCGGAAAAGCTCTTGCCCGTTACAATTCCGTCGTAAACCGTGTCTGTCTGGTCGCCGTTTGTGACGATGAGCTTGTTCTCAAATTTTCTGAGCGCCGCATAGATTATCAGGGAGGGATCCTCTACCTTTGAAGCGTCGAAAGGCTCGGTAAAGACCTCACCGTTTTTTACCGTGAACACACGGTTGCGGCTGTTTGCGCTTCTGCCCATGATGAAGTATGCCGTTGCGGCTTTTTTGCCGTCAGAGCTTTTGCCGATAACGATTCCGCGTCCTACATAGGGATTGCCGTCTATACGGTCTTTCATTGATTTGATTTCATATATGTTCATTTCAAGCTGTCCTTTCTTTAACGATCTCAGCGGATACAAGCTCGGCTGCCTGAGGAAGAAGCTTCCATTCCGCCTGCTCCATTACTCTTTTTTGAAGAATTTCGGGAGTGTCGCCGTCCTCGATATTGACGGCCTTTTGAAGAATTATTTTTCCACCGTCGGGTATCTCATTTACATAATGCACGGTTGCGCCCGTGACCTTTACTCCGTAGTCGAGCGCCGCCTGATGCACTTTTAATCCGTAGAAGCCCTCGCCGCAGAAGGAGGGAATAAGCGACGGGTGTACATTGATTATTCGCTTGGGATATTCAGAAACAAAATCTGCACCGAGTATGCTCATAAAGCCTGCAAGAACGATCATGTCGATCTCGTTTTCACGGAGCAATTCCAAAATACGGCTTTCAAAATCCGCCTGATTTTTGCACTCTTTTTTTATCACAACAGCAGTTTTTATTCCTGCGTTTTGCGCTCTCGTGAGGGCGTAAGCCGAGCTGTTGTTTGAAACGACAAGTGCAAGCTCACCGCTATTTATTATTCCGCTCTGCTGAGCATCAATGAGTGCCTGAAGATTTGTTCCGCCGCCCGAAACAAGAACGGCTATTTTAGCCTTGTTTTTCATCTGTATGTACTCCTTTTAGTAAAGGTAAAACAATTGCGCCAAACGTGTTTCCTGCAACAACAAGGGCTGTAAAGAGGATTATTTTTACGCTGAAAATTCCCGAAGCACCTAAATAAAACATATCGGCAATCGAATGTTCAAAGCCGCAGAGGATAAACACGGGCACACAAAAGAGAATGCCCAGAACGGAGTTTTTCTCCTTATAAATGCTGACTGCAAGATACATCAGTATTCCGCAGAAAAAGCCGCGGATAAACGTGTATAACGGGAACTGTGCAAGCTTTGCCGAACACATCTCCGCCGCCTTTTCGCCAATATTCGGCAGAACCGTCCGCAGCAGCATTCCGAGAAGAAACGTTGCAATGAGGTTACCGAAAAGTCCGACAGCGAGATTCAGAAAATCCTGCTTCTTATGCTGTTCGACTATGTAGCCGATTTTTCCCGTGAAAAGGTAGTAGCTTTTATAGCAGATGCAGAGCAGAGCGACCGAAAAGAGCACCGCTCCGACCGTTTTGTTTTCACACGAGAGAAAAACCGTGCCGCCGATTGTTATGAGAATTCCCGCACACAGGCTTTCACGAAAAGTTTTCAGCATATCGTAATTTTATCCTCTGAATTTTCGATTTTTCCGATTACATAGGCGTCCTCGCCGTTTGCCTTGAGAATTTCAACAGCCTTTTCGGCATCCTCTTGAGCAACAACAATGCTCATGCCGACGCCCATGTTGAATGTATTGAACATATCTCTTTCGGAAATGTTTCCCTCTTTTGCAATGAGGTCGAAAATCGGGAGCACCTTAACATTCTTACGGTCAATTACTGCACCGAGACCGTCGGGAATGCTTCTCGGAATATTCTCGTAAAATCCGCCGCCCGTGATATGGGAAATTCCCTTTACCTTAACCTGCTCAAGAAGTGCAAGCACGGGTTTTACATAAATTTTAGTGGGAGTGAGAAGAGTTTCTCCGATTGATTTTCCGCCAAGCTCCTCACGGGGAGATTTGATATCGCTATTTTCAACATCGAAAACCTTTCTGACAAGTGAAAAGCCGTTGGAGTGAACTCCGCTTGACGGGAGCGCTATAACCACATCTCCTGCTTTCATCGTTGAGGGGTCAAGTATCTTTGACTTGTCGACAACGCCGACAGAGAAGCCTGCGAGGTCATATTCGTCAACGGGATAGAAGCCCGGCATCTCAGCCGTTTCACCGCCGATAAGAGCCGCACCGCTCTGAACGCAGCCCTCGGCGACGCCGGAAACGATAGAAGCGATTTTTTCGGGAATGTTTTTGCCGCATGCGATATAATCAAGGAAGAAAAGCGGCTTTGCTCCGCAGCAAATAATATCGTTGACGCACATTGCAACGCAGTCAATGCCGACCGTGTCATGCTTATCCATGAGAAAAGCAAGCTTCAGCTTTGTGCCGACGCCGTCAGTGCCGCTGACAAGCACCGGTTTCTCGATTCCCGTTGTGTCAAGCTCAAACAGGCCGCCGAAGCCGCCGACATCGGAGCACACGCCGGATGTCATTGTTCTTGCAATGTGTGATTTCATCAGTTCGACAGCCCTGTAGCCTGCCGTTATATCTACGCCTGCTGCGGCGTAGCTCTCGGAACGTGATTGTGTGTTCATCACTTTTTCTCCTTTTGTCTTTCGGAAATTTTACATTCAAACTTGCTCTTGTGCGTCTCGGTCGGCACTTCGGTCGGGTAATCGCCGTCGAAGCAGGCTGTGCAATAGCCCTTGCCGAGGTCGCCGCAGGCAATTTTTTTAACATTGTCAACGCTCAGATAACCGAGGGAATCTACGCCGATAATCTCTGCAATTTCGTCAACCGTATGGTGGCAGGCAATGAGGTTATCACGGGAGTCGATGTCCGTGCCGTAATAGCAGGGGTTAAGGAACGGCGGAGCGGAAACACGCATATGAATTTCCTTTGCGCCGGCATTTCTAAGCAGCTTAACTATTCTTGCGCAGGTCGTTCCTCTGACAATTGAATCGTCAATCATGACAACTCTTTTACCCTTGATAACATTTGTGATCGGGTTGAGCTTGATGCGAACCTGATTTGTACGGCTCTTTTGACCCGGAGAAATGAATGTTCTGCCGATATACTTGTTCTTGATAAATCCTATTTCATAGGGAATACCGGACTGCTTTGCGAAGCCGAGAGCGGCGTCAAGTCCGGAATCGGGAACGCCGATAACAACATCCGCCTGAACAGGGTGCTCAAGAGCCAAAAATGCGCCTGCACGGATTCTCGCTTCATGCACGCTTGCTCCGTCGATCACCGAATCGGGGCGTGCAAAATAAATATATTCAAAGACGCAGGTGTGCGGCTTCTCTTTGTTGCAATGGTCCTTAATGCTTCGAACCGATTTGCCGTCAAAAACGACGATTTCGCCCGGTTCAACATCTCTGACAAATTCCGCTCCTACTGCGTCAAGCGCACAGCTTTCCGAAGCGACAACGTAGCCGCCGTTCTCGGGAAGCCTGCCGATACAAAGCGGACGGAAGCCCATTTCATCACGAACGGCAATCATCTTGGTAGGCGACATTACAACAAGGGAATAAGCTCCCTTGATACGGTTAACGGCACGGTTGACAGCCTCCTCGATCGAGGGAGCGGTGAGTCTTTCCTCGGTTATGATGTATGAAATAACCTCGGTGTCCGATGTCGTGTGGAAAATCGAGCCTTTAAGCTCAAGCGCACTGCGAAGCTCATAGGAATTGGTGAGATTGCCGTTATGAGCGAGGGCAATATGGCCGTTAATGTGATTGACGACTATCGGCTGAGCATTGTCCCTTGCCGAGCCGCCCGTTGTACCGTAACGGACATGACCTATTGCAATGTTGCCCTGACCGAACTGGTTGAGATGGTCGGTGGTGAAAACATCGTTGACAAGACCCGTATCCTTATATGCGGTAAAAAGTCCGTCGTCGTTTACAACGATTCCGCAGGATTCCTGTCCTCTGTGCTGCAGGGCGTAAAGACCGTAATAAACGGTACTTGCGATATCATAAGATTCATTGGCGTAAACGCCGAAAACTCCGCATTCTTCATGTATATTAGACATAAAAAGCTCCGTTTCTTATTTGAAAACTCTCTTCATCATTTCTGCATAGGCATCTTCAACTCCGCCAAGGTCACGGCGGAAACGATCCTTGTCAAGCTTCTCGTTTGTTCTGCTGTCCCAGAAGCGGCAAGTGTCGGGAGAAATCTCGTCGGCGAGAACTATTGTGCCGTCCGAGAGCTTACCGAACTCAAGCTTAAAGTCAACAAGAGTCACGTTAAGGCTCTTGAAATACTCCTTGAGAACAGAATTGACCTTGAATGCCATTGATTTGATATTCTCAATCTCCTCCTTGGTTGCAAGTCCGAGAGCGAGAGCATGATATGAATTGAGAAGGGGATCGTGAAGATCATCATTCTTGTATGAAAACTCGATTGTCGGCTCGGCAAAAACAATGCCCTCTTCAACGCCGTAACGCTTTGCAAACGAACCGGCGGAAATGTTTCTGATAATAACCTCGAGAGGAACGATCGAAACCTTGCGTACAATCGTTTCACGGTCGGAAATTTCTTCGACATAGTGAGTCGGAACGCCCTGTTTTTCAAGAAGCTGCATGAGATAGTTGGACATTTTGTTGTTTACAACGCCCTTGCCGGCAATTGTGCCTTTTTTGAGTCCGTCAAATGCCGTTGCATCGTCCTTGTAGGAAACGATAACGTACTCGGGATCCTCGGTTGCAAAAACCTTCTTTGCCTTGCCCTCGTAGAGCTGTTCACATTTTTTCATGATTTGAAATCCTCCTTGGTTTTATATGTTATAAATTTGATGCAATGTTTTTATCCTTTTCCAAAACGGCAGCCGAGTCCGACGCACGCTTTTCGGAAAGCTTTTCGGAAAGCTCAGGCTCACAAAGAGCCAAAATCTGAATAGAAAGTAAAGCGGCATTGACTGCTCCGTTAATCGCAACTGTTGCAACCGGTATGCCGGAAGGCATTTGTACAGTGGATAACAAGGCGTCAATACCGTCGAGTGTATTTGATTTACAGGGTATTCCGATGACAGGCAGAACGGTCTGGGCGGCAATTGCCCCTGCCAGGTGAGCAGCCATTCCCGCGGCCGCAATGAGGACACCGAAGCCGTTTGATTTAGCGTTTTGAGCAAATTTCGCAGCCTCTCCGGGTGTTCTGTGCGCAGAGAATATGTGCACCTCATAGGGAACTTTAAATGCTTTGAGCGTGTCGATTGCTTTCTGAACAATCGGCAGATCGCTGTCGCTGCCCATGATAATTCCAACTTTTTTCATGAAAATCCTCCTTTTAAAAAAGGGCACAATTAAGGCAGGATAAACCTTAATTGCGCCCAGACGGTCGGCATATTTTTTCTCTTGCTCCCATGCAGTGTTCTGCTAATCCGTCAGTTACAAGAGATTAACCAAAGTATAACATAATTAAACTTTGCTGTCAACTGTTCGGACATACGAATCATACAAAAAAACAAACAACAATATGTGAAAAGTGATGAAAATTATGATTGACATTATTTTATAAATATAAGCTTAAAATTTAAGATTTTGAAGTGTTGACATGCAAAATTATTTATTATATTATAATGGCAAAAGCAATGAAATGCTCAGAAACAGCTTTATAATACATCGGGTGAAGTTTATCATGCAGGAGTTTTTTCAAACACATTCTTATTTATCGCAGATTTTCGGCTTTTTGGCAATTGCGGTCGGAATATTGATGTATCAATTCAAAAAGCATAAAACAATAATGATTTTGATGACGCTCAATGCGGCGCTTTGGTGCCTTCATTACGGCAGCTTATGGCTTTTTACGCCCGTTGCGATGAATTTTATAAATCTGGCAAGGAGCTATGTTTGCAGCTTTGACAATAAATTTGCACGCTCAAAAGCAGTCCCTGTCGTTTTTATCGTTCTTTCGCTTGCGCTTACCGTATTCACCTGGCAGGGTGCATGGGATATTTTGATTCTTGTGTCTTCTGTTTTCGCAACCGTCGGAGGCTGGCAGAAAAATCCGCAGATTCTCAGAGTTTCAAATGTTCTCGTTTGCCTCTGCTGGCTGCCGTATAATTTTGTCAATAATTCATGGGCGGGAATTGTAAACAACCTTTTGACCCTGGTTTCATTGATTGTTGCATTGATAAGGTACAGAGCAAAGCAAAAACAGTTAAATTGAAAACGTCATGTTTTATTATTCGTGCCTGACGAAAATTGACAATGTCGTAGTGAGCGATTCCGATCGGCGGCGCTCATGCGGCTCGATGCATCAATAAAAAATTATAATATAATGCCGCTTTCAAATTCAATAAAACAAAACAACGGAGGAACAGTTTGATTCTTCCGTTGTTTTTCTATGCTATTTGCCGTTTTCAAGCTCTAAGGAGCTGTAAGCAACAGCGAGAGCACCGTAAACGGGCAGCAGGAATAATTCATCGAAGAAAATAATATCCAATGCCATCCACGGAAGCACGATTCCGACGCACATCAAAAGAATATAAAGGAAATGAAGCTTGGTATGGGCTGTCTGAGAAATCAAATTTTTAATTGTTATCAAAATCCATGCAATTAAAAACGGAAATCCGATTATGCCGAATTGAAACACGCCCTGAATTATCGTATTGTGAGAGGCTCTTTTTCCGATGATAACACTCGAAAAGCCTCCCCGATAACCATCGGTGCCGCCTCGCTGTATGACGGAATGAGAAGCAGGTCGGCTGCTTTTATATAGCCGTAAGGATTTTCCTTTTCACCGAGCAAGGTTACGTTTTCTGAAAGCTTCAACTCATCAATAAGTGCTTTTGCCTGTTCAAACTCCGTGCCGTCACCGATAATATAATATTTAAGAAGATCTTTTTTTTCAAGCTTTGAAACGGCACGAATTGCCCTTAAAACACCCTTTTCCTTGCCGAATCTTGCCACGGTAACAATGTTCAGCTTGTCGTTCGGCAGAGAGATGTTTTCGGCTTTGGCTGAATTGCGAATTTTATTATAATTATGACAGTTTTCAACGGTAAATGTTTTGTCCTTAAACTGCGGGAGCAGATTTAAAAACGACTGTCTGCAGCCCTCAGAGCATGCCGCTATTTTGTCAAATTGATTGTAGATTTCCGTGTTGTACTTTGAATTTGCATTTATTTTTTTATAGTCACAATGCAAAAATGTAATTTTTTTCTTCGCTTCGCTGCAATTCAGAACAAACTCATTGCAGCCGCCGTAGAACATATTGTTTTCTCCGCTGTGAAGAAAGGAAACGGCAGTGTCAAAGCCGAAAAGCTTTTTTTGAAACGGAAGCATGAGACTGACGGCAAATTTGCGTCCGAAAACTCGGGTTACTGAAGCCCAAAACATTCTCCCGAGCTTATCAAAACCTGACTTTGCGTCATGCTTTGTCATTCCGAAATAGCAAAACGGTCCGCGAGCTTCGATTATTTTTATATCATCGGGAATCTCTTCGAGCAGACGGCCGCCCTTATAGAAAAGAAGGAGAGTGATATCGTAGTCTTTGTGAATTTCCCCGAGCAAATTCAAAAGCGATTTTTGCACACCGCCGATGTGCATATTATTATTTACGATAAGTAATTTTTTCATCGGTTTTCCGCCTTATAAATTCATCAATGCCGTTATCAGTCTTATAATATCCCTTGCCCCGAGCTTAAAAACAAATCTCGGCTTTAAGGCTTTTTTATCTATTCTTTTCCTCCACGGATATTTTTTGAAGGCCTGTTTGTCCTCGGAATCAAGGCACTTCCTTTTAAATCCGAAATAAACGGAAAGATAGTTTCTGAGATAATAAAGCGCTATTTTTTCGTGATAAAGTCGGCTGTCCATATCCCATTTTTTCATGTATTCATAGCAAAGAGAAAACATCTCTTTTGATAGCAATCGCTCAATTGCGCATGAATCAAACCGATGCATTGTGCTGTTCTGACGGTAGTTGTAGCGGTAAAGGCAACAGGGAATATAGATTATTTTTTTCGCAACGTTAACAGGGTAGAGCAAACGAATTTTATCTTCGCCGAAATGAGTCCCCGTAAGTGCGGAATAGTCCGTATCGTCGCCTTCAAAAAGCTCCCTGCGAAAAGCCTTCGTCCACAGCGCATTAAAGGTGTTGTTTGATATAAGATTTTCACGGAGCCGTTTTGGTGAGATTTCTTTCCTTTCGCTAAAGATCATGTCTCTTTCAATGTCCTCTTTACCGTCGTCATACGACACGCGGTAAGCGAACATGATCATATCGGGTTTGCTCTCACAAATAACTTCATAAAGCTTTTCAAGACAATCCGGCATCAGACCGTCGTCGCTGTCGAGAAAGAGAATATATTCGCCTTTAGACATTGCAATGCCTTTTTCTCTTGCGAAAAACTGACCGCTGTTCTCCTGATGAAAAACATGAATTCTATCGTCGGAACGGGCGTACCCGTCAAGAATTGTTCCGCTTCCGTCGGTTGAGCCGTCGTCAATAACGAAAAGCTCCCAGTTCGTATATGTTTGAGCGATTACGGATTCTATCGCTTCTTTTATGTATTTTTCAGCATTGTATGAGGGCATAATGACGGAGACCAAAGGCTTAGCTTCTTGTGTGTATGCCAATTCCTTCATCCTTCTTTCTTACGGCTTTAATGCTTGCCGAGTAACTTCTTGCTTTTTTCAAATTCCCTGTAACCGTTGCCGAGCATATGAATATCACTTCCGAGATATTTAACATAGCCGTCGGATATCCATGAAAGATATTTTTTTCATAACTTATTACGCCTCCTTCCTTCAATGACCAATAACTGTATCTGCCCGAAACATTTATGTTCGGGATCTGACCGAGAACCGTCAAGCCGGGTATACTTTCAAGATCCTCCGAAAGGTAAACAGTGGTATCCGATACCGCTCGGATAACAATAATAATAAATGCAATGATTATTCCGACAATAAAACCGATCGCTGTATCGAAAACAGTCCTCGGCGAGGATTTTTCGGTCGCAACCTCAGGCCGGTCAACAACCTCGACTCCGCCGGCTTTTGTGATTCTGACAATCTCCTGCGGAGCAATTGAGATGAATGATTTAGCAACCTTGCATGATAATTCAGGATCGGGACTTGTGACCGAAAGCTCAAGAAGCTGAGTGTCGGAAATAATGGAAACATCGACCATTTCGGAAAGCTCTTTTCTTGATAGCTTGTTCTTGTAGTTTAAATCCTGTAAAACCGAATCGAGAACCGCATTACTCTGGAATATTTTTGAATATGTAGAAGCAAGGCTCTCGGCAGCCTGAAGGTCGTTATTATTGATTACTCCCGAGGTTGATACCCCGTTTGAACTGTTATATACATAGAAAGTTGCGGTTGATTTATATGTCGGTGTAACAAGAAAAGAAACGGCAAAAAATACAGCCAATGCAATCGCGGCACCGCTGAGAAGCAGCCAATGAAATTTTTTTAATATAAGAGGGTTATTCTTTTTAATCATTTCAATCCAACTGAATTTCCGAAATAGAACTAAATGAATCTAATAATCCATTTTTATATTTAAATAATAATAACACAAACACAATGTTCTTATAAAAGCAATACTTTTGTAAAATGTGATAGCAAATTAGTAAGAAATAACAAAAACAAAAATTATGTTTTTGATGTTATTGTCATAACGCATATATTTCTGTATTTTATTTTGTGACATTCGTGCTGATAAAATTATTAACCTGACAAATATTAAATCTTGTATAGCTAATGTTAGCAAAACGAAAAAAAGAGTTTTAATTCATTATATTTAGGTTGATTTTTTGCATCAAGCAGTGGGAAGCATATTATGAAAACTGCATATATTAACCGTGCGACAAATGTTTTTTTAAGATTTTAAAAGATTATTTAAACAAATGCTTGACTTTTTTAAAATTTGTGGTAGAATAACTCAGGTATCCGGGTGTAGCGCAGGTGGTAGCGCGCTTGAATGGGGTTCAAGAGGCCGTGAGTTCGAGTCTCGCCACTCGGACCATATCGACAATCTTCTTTTGAGGGTTGTCGATTTTTTTTATTTTTCGCTCTTTATCCGTTCTTTTATTATTGTATATTATTTTAATTATCGGTAAAAATAGGGTAGAGGTGAAGAAAAATGATCGAACAGGATACAATACGGCTTCTCAGAGAGTGCGACGCCGGAGTTAAAATGGGGATTGCTGCGATAGACGAGGTGCTTTCCGATGTTGAAAATGATAGGTTAAAAGCAAAGCTCATAGATTTGAAGGACGACCATCAGCAGCTCAACGGCGATATCCAAAAGCTGCTCGGCAAGTATCACGATGACGGCAAAAACCCCAATCCTTTTATTAAGGGAATGTCACAGCTTAAAACAAATTTTAGAATGGCTGCCGAAAAATCCGATGAAACAATTGCCGATTTGATGACCGACGGCTGCAATATGGGAGTAAAATCCCTCTGCCGATATCTAAATCAGTATAAAGCCGCCGATGATGCGTCAAAGGAACTGACAAAAAGACTGATTAAAATCGAAAGCGATTTCACGGCTGAAATCAGACAGTATTTATAAAGCTTTAGCCTGCTTTTTTGCAGGCTATATTTTTTTGCTAAAAATCTTACAATATCCAAATATTGTATATACAACTGTATAGTAAAATGTCTTGATATATGTATAATAGTGTGTTATAATTTTAACAAATTCATAAAGGAAGTGATAAAATGGCAAGTCAGCGTTCGGGTGATAAAACAAAACTGATGCTTGCAGAATCGTTAAGAAATCTGATGCGGAAAAAACCTCTTGATAAAATCAAAATCCATGAGATAGTTGATGCCTGCGGGGTAAACAGACAGACATTTTATTATCATTTTCAGGATATTTATGCTCTTGTCGAGTGGATGTACCAGCATGACGCGGTTGAGCTTATCGAGAGAAACAACAAAGCGTTTCTTCAGGGTGAGGTTGGCACAAGAGATGACTGGGAAGAGGTAATCAAGGCTCTTTTCAATTATATTGAGGAGCATAGAAATGAAATTCTCAGCGTTATAAACTCAAGAGCCATGGTTTATTTTTCAAACTTCGTTTACGAGGGTTTAAGGACAAGTATAAAACGTGTTGTTGACCTCCAGTCGAAAGATCTTAATATTGACGAGTACTATAAAAACTTTATTTCAAATTTCTATGCGATAGCTTTCGGCGGAATGGTACAGAGCTGGCTCGAAACTAACGGCGCGGCACGGATGTCGAGTCAGGAGCTTATACACTTGCTCAACATAACCGTTTCGGGAAATATCGAAGCGGCTCTTGGCCGTGCGGCTAACGAAAAAAAGTGAATTTCTATTGACAAAAATCTTCCGTGATGATAGAATAATAGCAATATCGAAAGGCAAAGACGGAGAGTATTCGGATTGTTCGGTTTTCAGAGAGGCGTCGGCAGGTGAGAGACGTCGGCCGTTATTCGGATTGTAGCTCCCGAGCCGGAGGGAAGAAAGCTTTTGTCGTAGAACCCTCCCGTTATTCTGCGTTAAGGTTTTGAGTGGTATTCTTTGAATACAAATTGAGTGGTACCGCGGGTTTTATCTCGTCTCAAGGTTTTCCTTGAGGCGAGTTTTTATTTATAAAATTGACTGCATTGACATAAGGAGGATATTTCAATGGCAAAAGATCTTGCTAAACAGTACGATCCGAAAGACGTTGAGGACAGAATTTATAAATTCTGGCTCGACGGAAAGTACTTCCACGCAAAGTGCGACCCGGATAAGAAGCCGTATACTATAGTTATACCGCCGCCGAACATCACCGGTCAGCTTCACATGGGTCATGCGCTGGACAACACACTTCAGGATATTCTTATCCGTTACAGAAGAATGCAGGGCTATGACGCTTTGTGGCTTCCCGGAACTGATCATGCTTCTATCGCAACCGAGGCTAAAATCGTTGAAGCCATGCGTAAAGAGGGTATCACAAAGGAAGATATCGGACGTGAGGGCTTTCTCAAAAGAGCCTGGGAGTGGAAAGAAAAGTTCGGTGGCAGAATAATCGAACAGCTCAAGAAAATGGGCTCCTCCTGCGACTGGGACAGAGAGCGTTTCACAATGGACGAGGGCTGCAGCAAGGCTGTTAAAGAGGTTTTCGTCAATCTTTACAATAAGGGACTTATCTATCGCGGCGAGCGTATAGTCAACTGGTGCCCGCATTGCCTCACCTCAATTTCGGACGCCGAGGTTGAATATGAGGATCAGGCAGGTCACTTCTGGCATCTTCGCTATCCGTTCAAGGACGGAAGCGGCTATCTTGAGCTTGCAACGACAAGACCCGAGACAATGCTCGGCGATACCGCAGTTGCAGTTAACCCGAACGATGAAAGATACAAGGATATTGTCGGCAAGACGCTTATTCTTCCGATCGTTCACAGAGAGATCCCGGTCATTGCCGATGATTATGTTGAAATGGATTTCGGAACAGGCTGCGTTAAGATCACACCTGCCCATGACCCGAACGACTTTGAGGTTGGCCTCAGACACAACCTTGAGGTTATTGATACATTTACAGACGATGCACACATCAAGCCCGAATGGGGCAAGTATGCCGGAATGGACAGAATGGAAGCTCGTAAGGCGATCGTTGAGGACCTTGAAAAAGAGGGTGCTATCGTTAAAATTGAGGACTATTCGCATAACGTCGGCGTTTGCTACCGTTGCCACAGCTCAATTGAGCCCAAGGTTTCAAAGCAGTGGTTCGTTAAGATGGAGCCGCTCGCAAAGCCGGCTATTGACTGCGTAAAGAACGGCGAAGTTAAGTTCGTTCCCGAGCGTTTCGATAAGACATATTATCACTGGATGGAGAACATCAAGGACTGGTGTATTTCCCGTCAGCTTTGGTGGGGTCACAGGATCCCGGCATGGTACTGCGACGAGTGCGGCGAGGTTGTTGTTTCAAAGGAAACACCGACAGTTTGCCCGAAATGCGGCTGCAATCATCTCACTCAGGATCCGGATACGCTTGATACATGGTTCTCGTCCGCACTTTGGCCGTTCTCAACTCTCGGCTGGCCGGACAAAACACCTGAGCTTGCTCATTATTTCCCGACAAACACGCTTGTTACGGGCTATGATATTATCTTCTTCTGGGTTGCAAGAATGATTTTCTCGTCTGTTGAGAATATGCACGAAAGACCGTTTGACACGGTATTCATTCACGGTATTGTCCGTGATGCGCAGGGCAGAAAGATGTCAAAGTCTCTCGGCAACGGAATTGATCCGCTTATTGTTATTGACGAGTACGGCGCAGACGCACTCAGATTTACTCTTGCAACGGGCAACAGCCCCGGAAACGACATGCGTTTCTCCGACGAAAAGGTCGGCGCAAGCCGTAATTTTGCAAATAAGCTTTGGAATGCGGCGAGATTTATTCTTATGAATCTCGGCGAGGACGAAAAAGCTCCGCATATTCCCGACGAACTTGCACTTGAGGACAAGTGGATCCTCAGCCTTTTCAATAAGCTTACAAAGGAAGTTACGGATAACCTTGACAAGTTTGAACTTGGTATCGCAGTTCAGAAGCTTTACGATTTCATTTGGGACGTATTCTGTGACTGGTATATAGAGATTTCAAAGATAAGACTCAATTCCGGCGATGAAAAAGCGACTCAGACAGCAAGAGATATGCTCGTTTACATCATGTCGAACACGCTCAAGCTCCTTCACCCGTTTATGCCGTTCATCACGGAGGAAATCTGGCAGACCTTGCCTCACGACGGTGAGTCAATTATGATTTCGGAGTGGCCTGTTTATAAGGATGAATACGATTTCAGCGTTGAAGAGCAGGAAATGGACAGAATTATGGAAGCAGTTCGTGCTATCCGTAACCGCAGAGCTGAAATGAATGTTCCGCCGTCAAAGAAGGCAAAGTATTATATAGCTACGGCTCATAAGGATACCTTTGAGAAAGCCGGTATCTTCATGCAGAGACTTGCTTCATGCTCCGAAGCCGAGATAGGCGACAGCTTTGAGATTGATGACGCCGTTTGTATCGTTACGACCGACGCTAAGATTTATATCCCTCTCGGTGAGCTTGTTGATTTTGAAAAGGAAATTGCAAGACTCAATAAGGAGAAGGAAAAGGTTCTCAAGGATCTTGAATTTATTGACAAGAAGCTCAATAACGAAAACTTCGTTGCAAAAGCTCTGAAGGCTGTTGTTGACGGTCAGCGTGAAGCCGCACAGAAGCTTCGTGACAAGATTGCCATGATCGACGAGAGCATCGAGAAATTCCAAAAGTAAAAATTAAAATCAACCTCCTCATTTTTATTTTGAGGAGGTAATGATTTAGCCGGCTATTCTTTTTCGCATTCGTAGTTATTAGAAGCTTTCTTAACGCCTCTGCAGATGAGGCAAGATTATAATAAAAGAGTGATACAATGAATTATAACGAAGCATTGAATTTCATACATTCGAGGGATAAATTCGGCAGCCGTCCGGGCATGGAACGTATTGAGGCGCTATGCAATGCCTTTGATAATCCGCAGGATAAGCTGAAATATGTTCATGTTGCGGGAACGAACGGTAAAGGTTCAACCTGTCATATGATTGCTTCCGTTCTTTCGGAAAGCGGATATAAGGTCGGACTTTTCACGTCTCCGTTTGTTGTCGATTTTCGTGAGAGAATTCAAATCAACGGTGAGATGATTTCACAGGAGGATTTGGCGGAAATTATTTCAGAGGTCAAGCCTGTTGTCGAAAAGCTCTCAAAGCAGGGGATTGAACCGACCGAGTTTGAGATTATTACAATCACAGCGTTTCTTTATTTTCTCAGGCAGAATTGTGATATCGTCGTGCTTGAGGTCGGTCTCGGCGGACTGCTTGACTCAACGAATATCATAAAGAAATCCGAGGTCAGCGTTATAACCTCTATTTCTCTCGACCATACAAATATTCTCGGAGACACACTACTGAAAATTGCCGAGCACAAATGCGGAATTTTCAAGGAGGGCGGTAATGTTGTCGGTTATCCTCAGCCTGATTTTGCCGTTGAACGGTTTATTAAGGATAAGGCAAAGGAGAAGAATTGCAAATATTTTCCGCATGAATTGAGCAAAATCCGCCTTGTTCGTGAGGAAATTGACGGTTCTACGATAATCTACGCCGGCTGTACATTCAAAATTCCGCTGACGGGCAAGCATCAGCTTTATAATTTTGCGACAGCCGTTGCGGCAATCAATGTTCTCAAGCAGAACGGATGGAATGTTACATATAAGAGCTTGATTGACGGAATTTCAAAGGTGAAAGTTCCTGCAAGGACGGAGATTATTTCACATACACCGCTTACGATAATTGACGGCGGACACAATGCCGAGGGAGTGGATGCTCTTTGCAATACGCTTGTAAAATTCTGCGCAAACAGGAAAATCATCGCTGTTTTCGGAATGATGAAGGACAAGGATTACAGGTATGCCGTCAAAAAGCTTGCTCCTCTTTGTGAGAGAATTTATACGACAGAAGCTTCAAATCCGAGAACGCTTGACGCAAAATCGCTTGCCAAAGAGGTAAAGCAATACTGCAAAAAAGTCCGCCCGGAGCCGAATCCGGAAAAGGCTTATTACAAAGCCTTGAAAAAGGCGAAAGACGATGACGTAGTTTTGGTATGCGGTTCTCTTTATCTCGCTTCCGATGTTAAAAAATTCATTAAATGACATCACATTACAAAAAGAAATTATTTTTTTAACCAGGCTTCAACAAAATATTTCCGGACAATCCTTTATCCTATTGGGTAAGGGATTGTTTTTTTGATGCAATCTCTATGATTACATAAAAAAGCTTTTCAAGTCTCGCATACTGTGGAAGGGATAAAGAAAGAGAAAAAGTAAAATTCCTGAAACTATAATAAATTGATGAAAATTAAACATAAGCAATAAACAAAGGGGGTATTCTTATGCCTGTAAAAATTATAGCGACAGAGCAGAGGGTGACGGCTTTTCTCGAAGGTGAAATCGATCATCACACCGCCTCAACGCTGAGGATGGAAATTGACGATGCGATACAGACCTATAAGCCGAAGGTTTTGAAGCTTGATTACGGTGACGTGACGTTTATGGATTCATCGGGAGTGGGGCTTGTCATGGGGCGTGTCAGAACAATGTCGCCGTTCGGGGGAAGGATAATAGTATCAAATCTTTCGCCGCAGACCTATAAGGTTATGCAGCTTGCAGGGCTTGAGAAAATTGCAAAAATCAGCAAAAGGGAGGATGTTAGTGATGAAAGCAAAAAATGATTTCAGAATGACGATTGATTCGAGGTCGGTTAACGAGGCTTTTTCCCGTTCAACCGTTGCGGCATTTGCCGCTCAGCTTGACCCGACGGTTGATGAGATAACCGACATTAAAACAGCGGTGAGCGAGGCTGTTACAAACTGTATAGTCCACGCTTATCCCGACAGCGTGGGAAAGATATACATATATGCCGCTGTGTTTGAGGATAACTCCGTTAAAATTTCAGTAAGGGACAGGGGAGTGGGAATTCCCGATGTTAAAAAGGCTATGGAGCCGCTTTTCACGACCCTCGGCGGCGAACGTGCAGGCCTCGGCTTTGCCGTTATGGAAAGCTTCATGGATAAGATCACGGTCAGATCAAAGGAGGGCAGAGGTACAACAGTAACAATGCTCAAAAAAATCAGCGGGCGTGAGGAAAGATGATCCTTTCTAAAACCAACAGAGACGGGATGATCGAAAAAAACATGGGCTTGGTTCACTCATGTGCGCATAAATTCAGCGGAAAGGGTGTTGAATATGATGACCTCTTTCAGGCAGGCTGTATCGGTCTTATCAAGGCAGTTGACAATTTTAAAGAGGAGCTTGGATTTTCATTCTCGACCTATGCCGTGCCCGTCATTCTCGGCGAAATTAAACGACTTTTCCGTGACGGCGGAACGGTAAGCGTAAGCCGTTCGATTAAGGAAAAAGGGAGAAAAATTTCATATGAACGGGATAAATTTATAAAAAAATACGACCGTGAGCCGACGGTCGGTGAGCTGAGCGAAATTCTCGGATATAATGAATTTGAAACGGCGCAGGCAATAGCCGCATCATTGCCGGTTATCAGCCTGACGGTTAACGATGATGAATCAGATTCCCAGCTTGATATTCCCGTACCCGACCATGAGGAAAGCGTTTCAATGAATCTTGCCGTTCGTCAGGTCATGGAAAGGCTCGAGGAAAAAGACCGTGAGCTGATTAAGCAAAGGTACTTTGCGGGAAAGACCCAAACCCAGACGGCACAGTTGCTCGGAATGACGCAGGTGCAGGTCAGCCGCAGAGAAAAGCAGATACTAAGGCAAATGAGACAAAAACTGATATAAAGAAAAGGTTGCCGTATTTAGCGCAGACCAAAGAGTAAAAATATAGTTAAAATATTATTTTTGCTCTTTTAATTGTTTTCTGCATCTAAATATGACAACCCTGTTTTTTCTGTATTTTATTAAAGCTCCTCAACGGAAATAACTCCGTCCGAGGTTGATACGATAGTCATTATTTTATCGTGCGAAAGCTTCTTCGGCAATTGAAGCTGGAATATTGCGCATGAATTCTGACCCGATTTTGTAATCTCAAGGTCGAGAATGATAACGCGGTAGGTCTTTAGCGTTCTTATAACATTATCAAGATTATCCGTTCCCGAATATTCAACAAAAATGTTGATATTTCGCGCATTGTCAAGAACCCAGTATTCAAAGCGTGAGAAGAAAATCTCTGCAAGAAGAATAATTGCGGTTGCAAGAAAGGCTGCTTCATAGTAACCTGCGCCAACCGCAAGACCGATTATTGCACAAGTCCAAAGACCGGCAGCGGTGGTGAGACCCTTAACCTGACGGCGCTTTGTAACGATAATCGTACCGGCACCGATGAAACCGATACCTGCAATAACCTGAGCACCAAGACGTCCGATATCCGTGAACAGGTGCATCTCACGGAAAAGGAACTGGCTGACCATTGTTGTCATAGCCGCACCGAGACAGATAAGTATATGCGTTCTAAAGCCGGCTGTACGGCGTTTATGCTCACGTTCAATTCCGATTGCTCCGCCGCAAATCATTGCAAAAAGCAATCGTACAATCACAGCAACGGTGGTTATTTCTCTGAGCGGATCCAAGAAATGAAGCATGCGTATCTACCTCCTTGTTTATATTTCGTCAACGACGGTTACAAAATCAAATTTTGAAATAACCGACATAACGTTGGAATGTGTTTCTTTTTTTGGCAGGCGTGCCGAAATAACAACGCCTATCGTAACGCCGTTCGATTGTTTTTCACGCTGAATATCGACGTCAAAAAGCTGAATATTCATTTCTTTAAACGTTGCGATTATCGTTCCGAGATCTTCAATTTTTTCAAATTCAATGTAAAGATCCATATTTCTTGCAGTTGAAACAATCCACGAGCTGACTCTATCCAGAAGAACGGTCGTAAAAAGAATCAGAATGAAGCCGAGAATTGCACACTCATAAAAGCCCGAGCCGATTGCAAGACCCATACAGGCCGAAGCCCAAAGACCTGCGGCGGTCGTCAAGCCTTTGATTTCCTGACGTCCTGTAAGAATAATTGTTCCTGCTCCGAGGAAGCCGATACCGTTGATAACCTGAGCGCCGAAACGCGATACATCGGTTTTGATACCGATTGCATCGGATATGGCCTTCCAGTTTGTATTAAGAAGTGAGCTTTCGTATTGGCTCAAAATAATGGTGAGTGCAGCGCCCATGCAAACTATCATGTATGTACGGCTACCGGCGGCACGGTGTTTATGTCCGCGCTCAAGTCCGATTAGTCCGCCGAAAAAGACGGAAAGCAGAATTTTAATCACCAGCGCCGGCATTGTTACGCCGCGAATCGGATCAAAAAAGGGGATAAGTGAATCCATTTGCTTTACCTCCGTTATGATTTTTGGTTCTCATAATAAATAATATGGGCGGACGTGAATTTTGTTCCACGCCCGCTGGTCGAATATGATGTTAAATTATACTACAAATAATCAGAATAGTCAAGGATTTTTGTCTGAATTATTGCCAAATAAATGTCGGAATTATTGTAAAATAAGGTGCAAGAATACTAATGAGGTGATTTTATGAAAAGTGAAAAAGAAAAAGTTTATTTGCCGATTGACGAGCCGGTTATGAATGACCCCGAAAACTGTGCCGATATACTTCATAAGTACGGAACCTATGAGATACAGCCCACTGCGGCGACGGAAAACAAATATCCGAAGATTGCTCAGGGTCTTCCAAAAAAGAAAAGCAGGAGAAATGATAATTAAAAATATATAATTATGGGGTCGTAAAAATCGACCCCGTATTTTTGTTACATTTAACTTATTTTACATAGTACCGGGGCTATTTACATATCGGAGGAAATGTATTATAATTTAATAAAAATATGAATTATCGGAAAGGGGTAGTTCTATGCAAAACTTAGCGGCTTCATCTGCAAATATTCTCGAACAGCTTAACAGTACGCCCATGTATTTGATTTGCGGCGGAATTGTTGCGTTCGTTGCGATTGTTTGCCTCATCTTCCTTGTGCGTGCCTATAAAGCGGGAGTCGCTCTCGGAATGGACACCACAAAAATGAAAAGAGTTATCGTTTCAAGCGCAACATTCTCGGTTTTGCCGAGCGTCGGAATTCTTCTCGGAGTTATTGCTCTTTCGGGCAGTCTCGGAATTCCGTGGCCATGGCTTCGTCTTTCGGTTATCGGCGCCCTGCACTATGAAACACAGGTCGCTCAGGCGGCAGCCGAGCAGGTCGGAATGTCTAAGCTTTCCGCTGCGGAAATGACCCCGAAATCATTTGCCACAATAGCTTTGCTGATGAGCGTTTGCATCATGTGGGGAATGATTCTTTCGATATTCTTTAACAAAAAATATTCTAAAAAGCTCGGCACAGACGGCGGAAGCTCAAAGGCAGGCTTCGGCGACAAGGCTATGACGGCAATGTTCATAGGTCTTGTCAGTGCCTATATCGGCAGTTATCTCGGCTCATTTGTTTCGGGCAACGGTCTTTTCACCTTCACGGGCGACTGGCTTCCGTTGGCTGTTGCAGCTATTTCCGCATTGGTTATGGCTTTGTTTGTGTTCTTGGGCGAGAAGAAAAAGCTTGCCTGGGTGGATAATTTTTCAATTGCAGGCAGTATGATTGTCGGAATGGCTTCGGCTGTTGTTATCGGACTGCTGATTAAATAAGGAGGTGCCATGATGGATAAAAATAACAATGCTGTATGGGAAAAATACAGTAAAACAACTCATTTTATTGGAAGATTGGTCAGCGCATTTACCGTTATTATGCTCGTCGGCGCACCGTTTTTAATCGGAAAATATCTCGGTGCTTTTCCCGACATTGGCGCAGTGGGCAAGGCGTTCTTCTCCGTCGGACTTGTTTGGACGGTTTCGAGCGTTGCGGAATTTCTCATCTACACCCCTATGCTCGGCTCGGGCGGCGGTTATCTTGCATTTATTACCGGTAATCTTATAAACATGAAAATCCCCTGTGCCGTTACGGCGAGAGACATGGTCGGCGTAAAGAGCGGCACTAAGGAAAATGAAATAATTTCAACGCTTTCAATCGCAACCTCGTCCCTTGTGACGATTCTTGTGCTTGCGGTAGGTGTGCTCGCGCTTACTCCGCTTCAGCCGCTGCTCCAAAGCCCGACGCTTCAGCCTGCGTTTGATAACGTTGTTCCGGCTCTTTTCGGTGCAATGGCTTATAAATATTATCGCAAGAACATGAACATTGCCGTTGCTCCTCTCGTTGTGATGAGCGTGCTGTTCATGCTTGTTCCTTCGCTTGTAGGCTCGACGAGCTTTATGATTATTCCCGCAGGCGCAATAGCCATAGGAATTTCCTACTTTATTTATAAAAAAAGCAAGGAGGCTTGAAAATGAAGTATTTGCTTATTATACCGGCCGTTATAGTGCTTTTATTGCTGATCGCTTTAATTCGCACACTTCTCATGCCTAAGAAAAAATCCGATTACAAGGCGAATGAGGACGAGCAGGAATCGCTTCGCCTTGCCGAAAAGCTCTCGGAAATGATTAAGTACGATACAACCTCGCACGCGAATGTACCTGAGGTTGATAAATTCCTTGGTTTTCACAAGGTGCTTGAAAAGCTCTTTCCGCTTGTTCACGAAAAGCTTGAAAAGACAGAGATCGACGGAAATTTGCTTTTCTATTGGAAGGGTGAAAATTCCGAAAAGCCGATACTTCTCATGAGCCACCAGGACGTGGTGCCTGCCGAGGGCGAATGGTCGCACGAGCCTTTCTCCGGTGATATTGAGGACGGCAAGGTTTGGGGCAGAGGCGCCGCAGATACAAAATGCTCCGTCATGGCATTTTTTGAAGCGGTTGAAGAATTGCTGAAAGAGGGCTACACACCGCCTGTTGACGTATATCTTGCTTCGTCATGCACAGAGGAATGGGCAGGTGACGGTGCGCCGAAAATCGTAAATGAGCTGAAACGGCGAGGAATTGAGCTTTTTCTTGTCTGCGACGAGGGCGGCTGTATTATCACAAATCCGATCGGCGGTGTTAATGGTAATTTTGCAATGGTCGGCGTTTTTGAAAAAGGCAAGGCGGACGTCAAATTCACCGCTCACAGCACGGGAGGACATGCGAGTGCTCCAACAAAGAACACGCCTATCGCAAGACTCTCTTCGTTCGTTGATGACGTTGAAAAACACTCACCGTTTAAAAAGAGACTTCTCCCGGAGGTTGAGGCAATGTTTACGACCCTTGCGCCTTACGCTTCTTCATTCGGCTTAAGATTTCTTCTTGGCAACATGTGGCTTTTTAAACCGCTTATTATTGCGGCTCTGCCCTCTATCAGCGCCCAGGCCGGTGCGATGCTGAAAACTACGATAGCGTTCACAGTTCAGTCCGGTTCCGACGCCTATAACGTTATTCCGCAGGAGGCAACACTCGGCGCAAATATGCGCTTCATTCCGCATCAGGGCGAAAAGGAAAGCCTTGATATTATCACAAAGCTTGCAAAAAAGCACGGACTTGATACCGAGGTTTTACATTCCAATGACTATTCGAAGCCCGTTGACATCAACGGTGAAGCGTTCAAGCTTTTTGAGGGCGTTATCGCCGAGACATTCCCTGGTATTGCGTCGAGCCCTTATGTTATGACGGGCGCAACCGACGCTCATTTCTATCAGCCGATTTGTAAAAACTGTATCCGTTTTGCGCCTGTTATTTACGGCCCCGATCAGATGCAGGGAATGCACGGACTCAACGAATGCATCGAATACAACTGCCTGCCGGGTGCGGTAAGATTTTATCAAAATCTTATTAAGGCGCAGGGCAGAAAATAAAGGACGTAGATATTTATGAAGGTTACAAACTGTGAGGATTGCAACAACTTCGTCTATGACGAGGAGAGCGAGACTTATTATTGCGAAATGGAGCTTGACGAGGACGAATACATGAAATTCGTCAGCGCATCGTTCTATAACTGCCCGTATTACGACCCGTATGACGAATACAAAATCGTAAGAAAGCAGAACTAAATACACATAGAATAGACTTATAAAGCAGGAATTTTTGTTGACAAATTCCTGCTTTTGGCTATAATGAAATTAAAGATAAATATGAGGAGGAATGATTATGAAAATTTTTTGGATGAGAACGGCGGCGGTAGTTATTGCCGTATGTATGCTTCTTTCGGCAAACGCTTATGCCGCAGACGGGATTGAGACGCAAAATTTTCACGGTGACGTAACAGAAGCGGAGAAATACGGTGCCTATTGCGTTATTCCCGAGGGTACAAAGGAAATTTCCGACGGCAGATACACGGAGAATAACTTTGATAATCTTATTCTCAATGAAGGACTTGAAAGCATCGGCAGTGAGGCATTTGTAAATGATTTGCCTTTTTTTTGGAAAGTATATATTCCGGCTTCGGTCAAGTCAATCGGTGATAATGCATTCGGCTATAGCTCTTACGGAAACAGACTCACGGGTTTTGTAATATTCGGCCATAGCGGAACGGAAGCCGAGAGATATGCGAAACGGGAAGGCTTTAAATTTGTTACGATAAATTGCGATAATTCTACGGGCGAAAACATCCTGACAATTGACGACATGATAACAACAAGCTATACCTTCGGCAGAACCTTTGATAAGGTTATTGTTAATCCGGGTGCTTCCGTTTATGATGAGGATTTTTCATACGCAACTGTTTATAATCTTATTTTGAATGATGACGGTTCGGGCAAGAAAATTACGCTTCGCGGCGACGCTTTCTCGGGAATTGAGATAGAGACGCTTTATGTTCCGTCAAACGTTGTTTTTGAGCAGGATAGATCAGGTTATCGCGGAAGTGCTTTTTCCGGTTGCAAAAATCTGAAAACAGCTTATATTGCGAGCGAGGTCTGCAATGGCATGTTTTCGGGATGCTCTTCACTCAAGGAGGTATATTTTACTCCCGACAATATCGCAACAGAAGTTGATGACCGTGCTTTTGAGGGCTGTACTGCGCTTGAAAAGATTGATTTCACAAGAAAAAGCAATAACAAACTGACAATAGGTTACATGGTCTTTGGAAACTGTTCAAGCCTTAAAGAGATTATTTGGGGCAGTAACGTGGAATGTTATTCATATTTTCATAGTTCTAAAAATCTTGAAAAAGTGATGATCTTCGGTTCTCCCGATCCCTCAAATTTAATTGATTGCAGTTTTAGTTCAAATGCTAAAATCTATATGTTTAAAAAGTATTGTGATTTATATGGAGATCCGAAATCGAACTTTTATATACAAAATGCAGTCCCTCTTCACACGATTTATGAAGTAGACTACGCCCTGTCAAACAGCAGTATAAATGATTACAAATTCCATGTTGACGACAGAGCGGATAAAATTCAGGTCATTGAAGAAACGGGCGCAACGAGAACCTTTAACCGTCATGCTGGCAATGTCAGCATTGAATCTTACAGTGCGAACGGACAAAGGGTAAACGATATGTCCGCCGACCTTGCATATGAGGTATGGACGGTTCATACAAGGCTGACACCCGGCACTAATTTACAGGTTCGCTCAAAATACGGCCTTGAATGGTCTGAAATTAAACATAAATTTACGGTTACAACTCTTTATTCGGATCAGACATTGAAGTCAGCGGAAATTTCATCGAATAAGGATAACGGCAATTATGCCGACTGTAAAATTGTCACAGGCTCGGGAGTAACCAAGGTTCGCATTGAGTATGAGGACGGAATGACCACGACCCTCAACACCTCGGCGGCAACGTTTAACGAAAGCTTGCTGACATACACCTACAATATCACCGTTAAACCCCGTCACAGCGGAAAAAATGAGTTCAAGCTTTACATCAAAACTCCGACAGACGGCTGGAAATATCAGCAAACTCTGACATATACGGTTAAATAATTTATATTGACGCTTAAACACACCTGAAATTTATTTTTCGGGTGTGTTTTTTCTTGCATAATAGAGAGTTATGTGATAAAATAAAGCGATAATGCAGTAATATTACCTTAACGGAGGTTTACGACATGAGAATTGTTGTCAAGGTCGGCACATCAACGCTTGCGCATCCGAGCGGTCTTATCAATATAAGACGTGTTGAGGAGCTTTGCAAGGTCATGAGCGATCTCAAAAATGCGGGACATGATATTATACTTGTTACTTCGGGCGCCATAGGTATGGGCGCAGGTAAGCTCCAGTTAAGCGAACGACCTCGTGACGTTGCCGCAAAGCAGGCCGCCGCCGCAGTCGGTCAATGTGAGCTGATGTATACCTACGACAAGCTCTTTTCGGAGTATAATCACACCGTGGCTCAGCTTCTTATGACAGGCTCGGATTTTGAAAACGAGGAAAGACATATCAATTTTAAAAATACAATGGATAAGCTCCTTGAGTTTAAGGCGCTTCCGATTATAAACGAGAACGACACTGTTGCAACCGAGGAAATCAAAGTCGGCGACAATGATACGCTTTCGGCTATGGTTGCGGTCAACGTCAGTGCCGATTTACTCATTCTTCTTTCGGATATCGACGGACTTTTCACCGCCGATCCTCACACAGACCCGAACGCAAAGCTTATTTCCGTCGTTTCGGAAATAAATGACGATATTCTCGCTCTCGGCGGCGATGAAGGTTCTGCTTTCGGCACGGGCGGAATGAGAACAAAACTCCATGCCGCTCAGATTTGCACGGAAAAGAATTGCGATATGATAATTGCCAACGGCGAAAAGCCCGATATTCTTTACGATATCGTTGACGGAAAAGCCGTGGGCACAAGGTTTATAAAAAGGTGATGATATTATGACAACACTTGATATTTTAAAGCAAGCGAAGGCCGCAAAGAGTGAGCTTGCAAAGCTCGGCTCAGAGGACAAGAACAACGCTTTGCTTGCCATGGCAGACGCACTCCGGGAAAACTGTGCAGCTATTCTTGAAGAAAACAAAAAGGACGTTGAAGCGGCAAGAGGTAAGATTACCGACGTTATGATCGACAGGCTCAGCCTTGACGAAGACCGTATAAAGGGCATGGCTGACGGAATAAGAGATGTTGTCAAGCTTCCCGATCCGGTAGGCCGTGTGCTCAGCCGTGTGGAGCTTTCAAACGGACTTATCGTTGAAAAAACAGCCGTACCCATGGGTGTTGTTGCCATAATCTATGAGAGCAGACCGAATGTTTCATCCGATGCCGCCGCACTTGCGCTCAAGAGCGGAAACGTCTGCGTTCTAAGAGGCGGTAAAGAGGCTTTCAGAAGTGCCAACGCAATAGTTAATGCGCTCAGAAGCGGACTTAAAAAGCTCGGCTTGTGTGAAAACTTTATAAATATGGTTCAGGACACGACACGTCAAAGCTCAACGGAGCTTATGACTGCCGACGGATATATTGATCTTTTGATCCCGAGAGGCGGAGCAGGTCTTATCAAGGCTTGTGTTGAGAACGCAACTGTTCCCGTTATTCAGACAGGCACGGGTATTTGCCATATTTATGTTGACGATGATGCCGACCTTGATATGGCGCTCAATATTATCGAAAACGCAAAGACAAGCAGACCGTCGGTTTGCAATGCAGAGGAGGTTTTGCTCGTCAACAGCAAGATTGCAGATAAATTTCTTCCGATGCTCAAAAAGAGACTGGTTGACGGCAGAAAAGAAAACCCCGTTGAGCTTCGCCTTGACGAGAGAGCGGCAAGGATTATTGACGGAACCAAGGCCGGTGAAAAGGATTTTGACACGGAATTTCTCAATTATATTCTTGCTGTCGGCATCGTTGACAGCGTTGAGGAAGCCGTCAGGCATATAGGCGAACATTCAACTCAGCACAGCGACGCTATAATAACTAACAATGATGCCCATGCGGCGGAATTTACCCGAGATGTTGATTCTGCGGCGGTTTATGTCAACGCAAGCACACGTTTTACGGACGGCGGCTGCTTCGGCCTCGGCTGCGAAATGGGTATTTCAACTCAGAAGCTTCACGCAAGAGGACCAATGGGTCTTTGCGAGCTGACAACATATAAATATATTGTCAAGGGTAACGGACAAATAAGATAAGGAGGGAAAATTATGCCTGAAATAGGATTCATAGGCTGCGGAAATATGGGCGGCGCTCTTGTTAAGGCGGCGGCAAATGCAGGCTATTCGGACAGCATTTACATCTGCGATCATTTTGCCGAGAAAACCGACGCTCTTTCAAAGGAGCTTGGCGTTCACGTTTCCGACAGTGTGACAATAGCAAAGAAATGTGACTTTATATTCATGGGAGTAAAGCCGCAGGTCATTGACAAGGCATTTGCCGAGATAAGCGATATTCTCGAAAACAGAGAAGATTGCGTGCTCGTTTCAATGGCGGCAGGGCTTGCGATTGAAAAAATCAAGTCTCTTTCAAAGGCAAAGCATATTATAAGAATTATGCCGAATATGCCTGTATCTGTCGGCGAAGGCGTTGTTCTTGCAAGCCGATTTGATGTGGACGACAAAAACAAAGACGAATTTAATTCAATCATGAAATGTGCAGGTATTGTTGATTGGATTGATGAAAAGCTCATTGACGCAGGCTGTGCGATTTCAGGCTGCGGCCCGGCATTTGTTTATATTTTCATTGAGGCTCTTGCCGACGGTGCGGTAAGCTGCGGACTGCCGAGGGATAAGGCAATGCTTTACGCTGCGGAGACGGTTCTCGGTTCGGCAAAGGCGGTTATCGAGAGCGGCAAGCATCCGGGCAAGCTCAAGGACGAGGTTTGCAGTCCGGGCGGCACAACGATTGCGGGCGTTAAAGCTCTTGAGGACGGTGCATTCCGTTCAAATGCAATGAATGCCGTTATTGCGGCATATGAAAAAACAAAGAAAATGTAATTGTATATGTCGTATGTTGACATTACAGCGGTTATAAGATAGAATAATAAACGTATTCTACGGAAAGCTTGGTAGGCTTTCTGCTTTAATCAACAGTCAAGCAAGCCCGGCAAGCCTTCGCCTTGAGGGTAAGTCTTGGCTTGAGATTGAGCAATGCCACATATTTCCGTGATAAATAAAACAGCGGGAGGTAGAAAAAAGTGCCTTTTTCAGATTTCGGAATTTTTCTCGGAGACGTTTCTCTCTGGGAGATAAATCATTTCACAAAGGATCCTCTCAAGGCGCAGAAAAGCGTTTTGAAGAAGATCGTAAGAAGAAATAAGAATTGTGAGCTTGGTAAAAAGCTCCGTCTCGGTGAGGTTAAATCAATCGAGGATTATCAGCGTATTGTTCCTCTGACAACTTACGCCGATTATGAGCCGTATGTTGACAGAATGATAAACAATAAAGAGGACAGGCTCATGTTCTCGGGCAGAAATATCAGATATTGCTCGTCGTCGGGTTCGGTCGGCAAGCCGAAAATTCTTCCAAAGGGTATCAACGACCTTTGGAAAATGCAGTGTATCGGATTTTCGGTTTCGGTTGCCGTTGCCGCTCATTGGCTCAAAAAGAACAAGGGCATCAGAATGCCTAACCAGATGGGTCCGCTTGTTTTGGTTCTCTCGGGACATAATCTTGACGATAACAAGCGTTGTAACGGAGCGGGACAGGTTCCGCTTACATATCTTAAACCGATTACAAGATTTTTCTGCACATCGCCCTATTCACTTCTTTGCCCCGAGCACGAGGAGCTTATTGATACTTCGTATCTCCAGCTTCGTTTTGCTCTTGAAAACAGAAAAGTAACATATCTCGGTTCTCTTGTTATCACGCTTCTTACAACCATGTTTGACTACCTTGAGGAGAACTGGGAGATGCTCTGCGACGATATTGAAAAGGGAATAATTAACCCGAATATCAAGTGCACTCCGGAGCTGAGAGCCAAGTATTCAAAGATGTTCAAGCCCAATCCTTCAAGAGCGGCAGAGCTTAGAAAAGAATTCGAAAAAGGTTTCGATACGCCTATCGCTCCGAGAATCTGGCCGAAGCTCGTTTGGGGCTACGGTATGATGGGTTCAAGCCTCCAGGTTTATATTGACAAGCTTCGTAAATCGGTCGGCGATCTTCCGCTTCACAACATGGGCTATGCTGCGGCCGAGGGCTTCTTTGCCGCACCGGTTGAGCTTAATGTTAATGATTCTGTTCTTCTTCCACATTGCATATTCTTTGAGTTCCTTCCGATTGAGGAGGGCGAGGATCACGCAAAAGACGACGTTAAGCCGCTTCTTATCAATGAGATTGAAGTCGGCAAGGATTATGAGCTTGTTGTTTCAAATTTCTCCGGTCTTTACAGATATAAGATCGAGGACGTTGTTCATGTTACAAAGATGTATAACAACACCCCGAGAGTTGAGCTTCTTTACAGACAGAATCTCAGCATGAATGTTGCCAATGAAAAAACAACGACTCAGATGGTTGAGTATTCCGCCGCAAAGACAGCCGAAAAAGCCGGCGTAGGCTTTAAGGGCTTCAGCTTCTATCCCGATTATTCAACCAAGCCGCCTCGCTATTGCATGTTTGTTGAGCCGGAAAAGACCGTTGATGAAGACACTCGCAGAAAAATGATTGAAATTCTTGACGAGGAGCTCAAGGGCGTTAACGAGAAATATTTCAAATACAGACGCTGGGGTATGCTCAGCGAGCCGGAAATCCTTATTCTTAAAGAAAAGAGCTATTGGGATTACAGAGAGTCGCTCAGAGCAAAGGGCGTCGTTCTCAATCAGATTAAGCCCGTAACGGTTATCAACTCTCCCGAGAGAGAAAAGTTTTTCTTCTCTCACGTTGAAACAGAGAACTCACTGACTGTTGACGAGTACAAAAAAGCAAATACAAACATTTAAATTTGAAACAGGTGAAATAAATTGAGCAAATTATTTAAAAGAATAATTTCCGTTATTCTCTGCATTTCTGTCGTTATTTCCGCATTTATTTTCATTGATTTTCCGGGAACGGCTGCTGCGTCGGACGGAACGGATATTCCTCTTATTTATGTTCAGGGTTCAGGTATGCCTCTGTTTGTTAAGGACGAAAACGGCGAGGAGCAGGAGGTTTATCCCGTTAAGATTCCAGACGGTTTTGTTGAAAAGACCGTTAAAGAAAACATCGGCGTTTTTGCCAAGGCTGTTCTTACTCAGAAATGGGAGGAATTCGGCAATGTTCTCGGTGATGCCCTCAGCGAGATATATTCAACGATAAGCCTTGACGAGCACGGAAAGACGCAGAACGGCGTTTATCTTAGATGGACATGGAATAAAGAAAAGCTTAACGGTAAAAAGTCACACGGAAAGTATCCGACTCAGAGGTTCACGTTTAACTATGACTGGAGACTCGACCCTTACGAGAATGCAGAAATAATGCATCAGTATATAGAGGACGTGCGTGAGGTCACGGGCGCCGACAAGGTTGCGTTGAGCGGCCGCTGTCTCGGCTCTTGCGTCACTATGGCTTACATGGAGAAATACAATGCCGAATATATTTCGGACTATATTCTTTATGCAAGTGCGCTTGACGGTGCAACACAGTGCAGCAGATGCTTCGCAGGCAATATGTATATTGATCCCGACGGAGTTGACAGATTTATGTATGATGTTCAGCTCTCCGAGGACGATGTTACAAATCAGCTTATTCAGTCGTTCGTAACCGTTTTCAACGGAACATACGGCTTGGACATCACCTGTGCGGCAATCAATAATGTTCTCAAGAAAAACTATCTTGAATTTATGCCGCAAGCGCTTATGAACTCCTACGGCACGTTCCCCGGCTATTGGAGCATGGTCAATGACCGTGACTATGAGAGAGCCAAGGACACTGTATTCCACGGCGAGGGCGTTAAGGAAAAATATGCCGATCTTATCAGCATAATCGACAATTATCACTATAATGTACAGGTTAAGTCAAACGAGCTTCTCAAGAAGTTCGCCGAAGAGGGCGTTAATGTTGCAAACATTACAAAGTACGGCTATCAGACATATCCCGTAACTACAGAAGCGGATATGATAACCGACAATATTTGCAGTGTTTATGACGCATCAAAGGGCGCAACAACAGCAACGCTCATGCAGGGCTTTGATGACAATTATATTGAGAAAGCAAAGCTTGACGGCACATATAAGTATATTTCCCCCGACCTTCAGATTGACGCATCAACCTGTCTTTTCCCCGAAAAGACATGGTTTGTTAAGAACATAATACACAAGACTTTCCCGAAAGCCGTTAACCGATTGATTGACGCAATTGTAAATAACGGCAGTGATTTTACGGTGTTCAGCGACCCGGAGCTGCCGCAGTATATGCTTTATGACAAGGATGCGAATGAGATCACTCCTCTCGTCACCGAGAATATGAATTGCGATTCGAGATATCACGTTACATTCTTTGAGGCTTTCAAGAAGATGTGGAAGTGTATATTTGAGCTTATCAAGAGAAAGTTCCAGCCGTCAGAACCGGCTCCGGAGGTATAATTTATGAGTGCAAAAGCGAAAACGGGACATGAGAGAATAATTGAAACAGTTAAAATTGCGCTTATGGCGGCGATAATATCCGTGCTTGGACCTCTTTCGGTTCCGCTTCCGTTTACACCTGTGCCGGTTTCGTTCACCATTATGGCGGTTTACCTTACAACCTATTTGCTCGGAGCGAAAACCGGAACGGTCAGCGTTATTATTTATATTCTGCTTGGTCTTGCCGGCGTACCTGTTTTCTCGGGCTTCACCGGCGGAGCTGCCAAGCTTGTCGGACCCACGGGCGGATATATAATCGGATTTATCTTCATTGCCGTTATCGGCGGAATATTCGTCGATAAGTTCAAAGGAAAGTTTTTCTTTTCACTTTTGGGCATGGCGCTCGGAACGGCTGTTTGTTACCTTTTCGGTTCACTTTGGCTCGCTTATCAGGCAGGCATGAACCTCAAGCAGGCTCTTCTTGCGGGAGTTATTCCCTACATTGCGCTTGACTGTGCGAAGATGATAATCGCCGTGCTTTTGGGCAAGCAGGTCAAACCGCTTATTAACAGATAAATAAAAACTGTCACATCGTTCATTTCGGTGTGGCAGTTTTTTGCTGGTTTTTCTTGCCGCCCCGCAGGGGAGACGGGTGACACTCTTTCACCTGACCTTGAGCCGATGTGGTCATCGACCCCTACGGAATGTTCATTTTTTAAACCTCGTTGCACCAAGAAAGTCTGTAAAAAATATATATTGAATTTATTTAAGCATTGTAAAAACCGCCCTTTGTGAGAGCGGTTTTTCTTTATCAATAATTCAATTCAAGCGTATCGCTGAACTTTTGATTGTAATAATTTTTAATGTAGCTGTAGGTAAATGTTTCGTCCTCAAGAACAAATCCATGCTTTTTGATAATATCCTCAGTGCACTTTGCAAACGGGAGAACTCGGACGTTTGCGTAATCCTCCTCATAGACTGTAACGGTCGGTATAAGCTTTGCCGAGGAGACGTGCGTTTTATTTGTCTTGGGGTCTTTTGAAACGGTGATATCTGCGATTCCGCCGAGGAAGCTGCCGGCGCTTTCCTCAAGAGAAATCACTTTGCCGAGTGACGGAATAACAAGTGCCTGTTCACCGTCGCCATTTGACCTATATTCGAATTTTTGCAGGTCGTTTTTACCCGTGCCGACGATAATATCGGCGCCGTATTTCAAAAGCTTTGAAATAATATCTTTCTGAGTATCGGAAAGCTCGCTTGTTGATTCGCCGTCCCAATGAACCGTTACGCAAACAATATCCGAAGCGTTTTTTGCGCTTTCGACAAGCTGCTTCATTGTGCCCTCAAGCTCGTCCGATGTTGAACGGCTGTCGGAAAGATTGAGGATACCTATATCGGTTTCCTCCGAAAGTTCGTAATCGCCGAGTGACTGAGTTATGCCGACAAAGGAAATTTTGATTCCGTTGACCTCTTTGACCTGCGGCTTCATCATTTCCTCTTTGTTTTCATAGAGACCTGTTAAAAGTGCTTGATCTTCCTTTGCCTTGAAAAGGGCAATGTCGTTTATCGCACCCGAGAGACCCATATCCATGATATGATCGTTAGCTTGATTGAAGACATCAAATCCGAGATCGAGAAGCTTATCAAGCATCTGGTCGGGCGTGTTAAATTCAGGAGATGCCGAAGGTTCGTTTTTGTCGTCCATAACGGTGTTTTGACTTATCGCTGCAATATCCGATTTGGCGATAATTTCCTTGATTCCGTCATATGCGGATGAAAAATCGTATCCGCTGCCGCCGGCTTTTTTATTTGCCTGAGTGTAAACGGTTTGGTAAACGACATTGTCGCCGGCAATCATCAGCCTTGCGCTGCCGGCCGTTCCAGAGACCGAAGAGTCGGAAGCGGTCGTTTCTTTTTCGCCGCCGGTGAAAACAGCACCGTTTTTAATTCTCGATTTGTCAATTACAATCATCATCGCGCTGACAACAATTGCAACGCAAAGAATACAGTTTATGCTTATCAAAAAAATTTTTGACTTTGTCCATTTTAAGTTATCCTTCATATAAACATCTCCGTGAAAAAATTCTTTTTTATTTTATCACAAAGTTATTCTTTTTGCAACAACGCAGCAGCTTTCTTTATAATATGGCAGGAAATAAAAAACGGGAAAAATAAAAATACAGCTAAAAAACCACGGTAAAAAGCTCAATTTGAAGCGAACGATTTCATAAATATGACCGTCAAGCAGATTTTTACTTTGCTTTATCGCTGTCAGAGCGCCGAGCTTTGGATTTGAAGAAAAGAGATATTCCGCTATAAAATATTTTTGCATGGCAATAAAATAAAATAAAGCTCCGCTTATTGTCAGCAAAAACGTTCCGCCGGAAAGCGAAATAAACAGATACAGCTCAAGTCCTCCCGTGCCCGAAAGGTAGTAGACGGACCAAGCGAGTATTGCCGATGGCAGAAAGAATACTACAGCCCACATGGATTTTAAAAGAAATAATAATGCTTTGAATCGAAAAGCACGCAAGGAATTTTTTGGTTTAAGCCAAAAGAAAAATCTTTTTGAAAAGTTTCTTTTATTGGACGTAATGCCGCTGTACCACGCTTTTTCGCCGACAGATACCGAGCTGTAAACAAGCAGTACCGAAAAGCTTATCAAAACAAGAGCTGCCGATAAAGCTATCGTAGCGGCAACCCCGAGATGCCGTAAAATGTCTGCAATAAAGATAATTCCGAAATCTACGGCTGTCATCACGATACAGAATATAAGCAAAAATAGAATTATTGACAGTGCTTTTACTCTTTTCCCTTTTATAAAAGCCTTGCTTTCCTGCTTTATCAGTGCATTTTTCATAAAATCACCCATGGAAATTTTTGACCTGAAAAATTGTGTTTATACATAAAGATTATTGCAAAAAACGATTTATCAGTGTATAATCTTTTCATTGATTGAGGTGACAGTATGAGCAGTTTTGAAAAAATTATTTCATTGATAATCCCTTTTTACAATTCGGAAGAAACATTGCAAAAATGCCTTGATTCCGTTGCCGCACAGACCGTTGACAAGGAAAAACTTGAGGTGATTCTTGTCAATGACGGCAGCACCGACGGTTCGGAGGAAATAGCAAAGAAATTTGCAAGCGAAAAAACGTTTGCAACGATCATTACCCGTTCTCACGGCGGTTCGGGAGCGGCGAGAAACAGCGGAATTACTGCGGCGAGGGGAAAGTACATAGCCTTCCTTGATGCCGACGATTCACTCTCTGCCGACGCAATGAAGCATACGGTTGATTTTTTTGAAGAAAATGAAGAAAGAACGGATATTGTAGCCTACAGGATGATTCCTTATACAAAATCCGGCAGAAAAAAGTGCGATTTCAAGAATGAAAAACGTGCGACGGATATATATGATTTGAACGTTGAAGGCAATGAATTTCTTTGTCCGAACGGAATGAATATTGTTGTCAAAAACATTGGAGACGAGAATGTTCTTTTTGACAGCTCGGAGGAATGTGACCTTAAAGCGACGGAATACTGTATTCAATGCGCAAGGGACAAGATGACAGTCGGTTATGTTGACAGCGCCGAATACCGTAAATTTAACAACCCGTCAGGCGAGAGCAAGGCTTTGAAGTGTTCCGTTTATTTTGACCGCTTTATCGGCAAGTGGGAGGAAATCTTTTCAAGCTTCGATTCGGTTCCGGATTTTGTCAAGTCGCTTTTTGTAGAGGATGTTCTAAACAGAATTTCAGGAGATTATCTTCTTCCGTATCATATTGAGGGTGATGCCTACCGTGAGGAAATTCGTAGAATTGAAAAGCTTCTCGAAAGCGTCGGAGATGAAATAATTATCAATTTCCCCGATGCACCGTTGATGAACAGATATTATCTTGTTTCGATGAAATACAAGGGTGACCTTGATGCTGTTACGGACGGTAGCTTAAAGCTTGTTTACGAGGATAAGGTCTTATATGAAGCAGACAGTGTTAAGCTTGTGCTGACAAGATTCAAAGCCCGTAAAAGCGGCATTGAGCTTTGCGGATATATATCTTCTCCGATTTTCGATTATTGCGAAAAGCCGACGCTCCTCCTCAGAGAACGGAGTGAAATTATACCGCTTGAAATCAGAGAATGTTCCTTCTGCTATGACGGCGCAAAAATAAAGAATAACACTGCCTGGGGTTTCAGAACGGTCATAGAAGTCGATAAACGTAAATCTTTTTCCTTCACGGTTGAAATAGGCGAGAGGTCGTATCCTGTTGACTTTGAGTGCGGCGAATGGGTTCCTTTCAATAAAAAAAGAAAGCTTTTTGTTATGAACGGCATAAAATGCAAGATGAGCGACAGGTGCTTTGTGCTTGAAAAAGCCGATAAAAAAGCGGAAAAAGCATATAAAAAATCCGAGCTGAAAAAATATATCATAGCAAACAAAAAAGTCTTTGCGGTCCGGTTCATAAATTATCTTATGCCGAAAAAGCGCATTTGGCTTTACCATGACTGCAAGGGCGTCGGCGTTGACAACGCATATTATCAGTTTGTGCATGATTTTTCGATTGACGACGGTGTTGAACGTTACTATGTCGTAAACGGTTCAGTTGACGCCGTGAAAGATAAGTTTACACTCGAGCAGCAGAAGAATTTAATTGCGTTCCGTTCAACTAAGCATAAACTTATGTATCTTAGCGCCGAAAAGATAATTACGGCTTTCATCGAAAAGGAAAATTATCTTCCTTATTTCAGTGATATTTATCCCGAATATATTGATCTTTTTTCGGGCGATGTGTATTACCTCCAGCACGGAGTTTTGCATGCACATCTTCCGTGGAAGTATTCCTATGACAGGCTCGATGTGACGGGCGAGGTCATTTCGACAAATTATGAGGTGAAAAATTTTACCGAGAATTATTTCTTCCCGGAGGAAGCGCTCATCAAGAGTAAAATGCCGAGATACGATTATTTCGACATTGACGAAACCAAAGCGGAAAACGTCATTCTTTTTGCGCCGTCATGGAGAAAATATCTCATCAGTCATAGGGGCGAGGGCGGCTGGATGCCCGATAAGGATAAGTTCATACAGTCGGAATATTATAAGAAAACACAGGCATTTTTAAACAGTGACAGGCTTGAAGAAATCCTGGAGAAAAACGATTGGACGCTTGAATTTAAGCTTCACCCGATATTTGCGCCTTATAAAGAATGTTTCCTGCTGAAATCGGACAGAGTGAAATTTGCCGACGGCAGGGCTTCCGATGAATATAAAATCTGCATTACGGACTATTCGTCATTTGTTTTTGATTTTGTATATCTCAACCGTGCGATTATATATTTCATGCCCGATTTTAAGGAGTTCAAGGCAGGCATGAACGATTACAGGGAGCTTGATATTCCGTTTGAAAAGGGCTTTGGAGAGTTCACACAGAATGAAGCGGAGCTTTGCACTGCTTTGAATAGGATTATGGAAAATTCCGGCGAGCCGATAAGTCCGTACAAAGAAAAAAACGCAGACTTCTTCTTCGATAAAGAAAAAGACGCCTGCGACAGGATTTATAAATTTATTGCGGAATGACATCTGATGTTGATTTCGATTGTAAAAAACCACCGGAACTAACCGGTGGCTTTTGTTTAACCGTTCTGTTTTGCATATGCCTCGGCGACCGCCCTTGCGAGCTGATCCGGACAGGATGTATTCTTGAAGCCGCAGGTGATTCCGCTCAGCTTCTTTTCGATATCCCCGACCTTCATTCCGTCAACTATTGCGGAAATTCCCTTGAGGTTTCCGTTACAGCCTCCCGTGAATTTTACGTTCCTTACAACGTCGCCGTCAAGGTCAAATGTGATGCGGGATGAGCATGTGCCCTTTGTTTTGTATTCATATGTCATTGCTTTGTACCTCCGATTTATTGCTGAAAATATGATAATTCAATTTCTGCTTTTTGTCAAGGTCAAAGCATTATATACATCAGCGCCATGAGCAAAAGCATGTCTCCGCCGTCACCCGAAAGCAGGAGCATCATTGCGATTATAAGCTTCATGTCGCCGTCGAAAAGATTTCCGAGCGGACTGTTAAATGTAGTCTTGCTGCTCGGTTCATGTCTCGGCGGCGGTCTGAATTCAGGCTCGGGCGGGGGAGGCGGACGGCGATTGAATTGCGGCGGAGGTGGTGAGGGCTGCTTGCGGAAAACAGGCTCACCGTTCGGCGGCGGAGTCGCACGCCTGTACATCTCCTGAGCCCTCATTATCGCCTGACGCTCGGCGGCGTTAAAATCCTGTTGCGGCATATCTAATCATCCCGATCTGTCAAGTTATTGATTAGCGGTAAAATTTCAAGCAGTTTAAGTATTTGAATTGCCTGGTCGGCTCTTTTTTGTCTCTCGGGGCTGAGATTCGGCTTCAGTGCCTCTATGAGCTTGCAGCGTTTGCCCGATTCGCCGTTCATCGCTCCCATTATTTTTGTGAGCTTGCCTATCATTTTCGGGTCGATTGATGAAAACATATCGGAGGCGGACGGCTGCGACTGTTTTTCTTTTGCTTCATTTCCCTTGCCGAAAACCGCTTCGGCAGTGGCTTTCAGTCCTTCTATGTCGTCGGGAGTGAGAGATGATAGAATTTCATTGATGTCCATTTTTCTTGCCATTGAGCTTTTCCATGATTTTTTGAGCGGCAGGGGAGGAAAGCACCGCATTTATTTTATCCCTGTCGCCGAGAATTTCCTGCAGCTCGTCTTTTTCATCTGCATTCAGTCCGCTAATCAGCTTGCTTGCCTTTTTTTCGGCGTCTGCCTTATCGGTCGGTGCAGAGAAAAAATTTGAAAAATTATTATTTGCCATTTACACTCACTCTCCAATGATTTATAATGATTATATAATTTATATTATGAAAGGTGTTGTATGTATGCGCCTGCTCGTTTTGTCCGATTCCCACGGCAGGAAAAATCTTTTACTTCAAGCCGTTGAGCTGCACCCGGAAGCGGATGCCGTGATCTTCCTCGGCGACGGTGAAAGAGATATTGATTTTCTCAAAGAGCTTCATCCCGAAATAAAGCTTTATGCCGTCTGCGGCAATTGCGATTTCAACTCGTCTTTGCCGCCTTTTCTGATAGAAAAATTCGGCGGGAGGACAGTCTATGCCGCTCACGGACATTATGAAAGCGTCAAGTATTCCCTTGCCGTTTTGATGCAAAAGGCGCATAACTGTTCCGCTTCTATAGCATTATACGGTCATACGCATGTCCCTGATACAAAATATGAGGACGGAATCCTTTATGTAAATCCCGGCTCGATTTCTGTCGGCAAATATGCAATGGTCGATATAACGGACAAGGGGATCATGCCGATTCTCTGCGATTTGTATAAATGAAGTAATAAACCTCCGCAAATCAGCATAGATTAAATTAGCTGATAAACGGAGGTTAATTATATGTTTGTATTTTCTTTCAAGGCGAACAAGCCTAAGCTAATTATTGCTCTTTGCGTTGTTATTTGTGTGCTGATTGCGGGAACACTTGCTCTCGGAGGCAGAAAAAAGCCGGTTGTCAATGATAAGGTGATCAATTACAAGGCAAAAACAGCCTCGGAATGTATCACGTTTTTGTCTCAGTTCGGCTGGACTGTAAACGAGGAACCCGTGGAAGTCAGAGAGGTGATTATCCCGTCCGAATTTAACGATACATATGAAGCATACAACGTCATTCAAAAAAATCAGGGACTTGACCTTGAACCGTATAAAGGATTCAGAGCAAAAAAATGGATTTTTGAGGTAAAAAACTACCCTGAATATCCTGCCGACAGCGGATATATCAGGGCAACTTTACTGGTTTATGACGGAGCCGTAATCGGTGGTGATATTTCGTCGATTGAGCAAAACGGCTTTATTCAGGGCTTTGAGTTTCCGAATGTTTCTTCGCGGGAAGCTGGGCAATGATTATCGCCGCGAACATGACCGCACAGCCGATATATTCAACAACCGTCATACGCTCTCCGAGAATGATGAAAGAGAATATGACCGAGAAAACAGATTCGGTGCAGAGAAGCATACTCGCAAGCGTCGGTTCGGTATATTTCTGACCGATGATTTGAAAGGTAAAAGCACAACTGCAGCTCATTATACCGGCGTAAAGAATCGGAACAGCGGCTTGCATAATTCCGTCCATGCTCGGCTTTTCAAAGATGAACATGAGAATGCAGGAAACAATGCCTGTTACCATATACTGACCGCATGAAAGAACGATGGCGTCAATCTTCGAAGCATATTTGTCGATAACGATTATGTGCAAGGCGAAAGCGATCGAGCAAAGCAATGCAAGAATTTCACCCTTGCCGAGCCCGAACGAGGATGAGCCGCCCATGCAAATCATATACAGTCCGCCGACGCCGAGGAAAACTCCGAGCCATGTCGTGACGGGCTGTTTCTTTTTATATATTATAAAAGAAATCAGCGGTACAAGCAGCATGTATAAAGCTGTGATAAAGCCAACCTTGCCCGGCTCGATATAGTCAAAGGCGAACTGCTGGAGGTTTGAGCCGATGCAAAGCATTGTGCCGACGATTATAATTCCTTTTATTACGTCTTTTCGGTTCGATTTCTTTTCGACAGGGGAGAGCTTGACGCTGTCTTTATTTTTTATGCTTCTGAAAATGATGATCGGCAGAAGCACTATTCCGCCCAAAAGGCTTCTTATTCCGTTAAATGTGAAGCCGTCAACATATTCCATGCCTTGTTTCTGTGCAACGAATGAGAGACCCCATATCATTGCGGCGCTGATTAGCAGAATCGGACCGATTATTCTCTTCTTGTTTGCCATTGGATAGGATTCCTTTCAATTTGAACTGCCGCGTGAGACTGAACTCACAAATATACATTTTATCAGCCGAGTAGGGATATGTCAAATAAATATTTGATTTTTTTCCTTAATGTGGTATAATATTTTTTAAATTAAAATTTGTTTTGCTACGGAGGAATGAAAATGGCTGTTTGTAATGTTATTTCACATCGCGGTTCAAATAAAATCGCACCGCAGAACACTCTTCCTGCTTTCAGAAAATCCATTGATTTTCATGCCGACGGCTTTGAAACGGACGTTCATTTAACCTTTGACGGCGTTCCGGTTATCTGCCATAACTATACTATCGACGAGACCTCGAACGGAAAGGGTCTTATTGCAAATCAGACACTTGATTACTTAAAAACTCTTGATTTCGGCTCGTATTTCCACAGGGCCTACAAGGGAACAAAAATTCCAACACTTGAGGAATTTCTTCGCCTTTGCGAAAAAGCTAAGCTCAAGGTGCTCAATATTGAAATTAAGCCGCCTAAGAACAAGGATTATTCGATTGTGCCGAAAACAATAAATATGGTCAAGGCTCACGGACTTTTCAAGGAGCTTCTTATTTCAAGCTTTGACCCTATCGCATTGACAATATGCAAGGACGTTGACGATAACTGTAAGACAGGATTTCTTTACAGTCCGAACAGTCCGAACTTTTTAAGAATTTACGGCAAAGAGGTTGATTTTGCCAAATGTATCGGCGCAGACGCTTTGCACCCGTATCTTTGGCTTGTCGATAAAATCCTGGTTGACAATGCCCATAAAAACGGCATGACGGTTAATCCATGGACTGTCAACAAGGAGAGAGATATAAAAAGACTCGTTGAATTGGGTGTTGACGGTGTTATTACCGATGTTCCGAATGTTGCCAAAAAGATTATTGAAGAATTATAATAAACAATAATTATTATAGCTTATAAGCGACTGTTAAAATACGGTCGCTTTTGCTTTTATTTTTTAATAAAACGTTGTTGATAATTATCTTTAAATATGTTAAAATTATAAAAATTCAGCTATAAAATGGGGGTTGTGCAAATGAATTGCTGCTGCAAAAAAAGCGATTTGTCGCTTATTAAACCCGTGCTTGACGAGTACGGCGATATTAAAGGCAGCCTTATAACCGTTCTTCAGCAGGCTCAGGATATCTACGGCTATCTTCCGACCGATGTGCTCTATTGTATTGCCGAGAGAATAGGTGTTTCTCCTGCTAAGGTTATGGGTGTTGCAACGTTCTATTCACAGTTCAGACTCAAGCCCGTAGGCAAATATCTTATCATGCTCTGCCAGGGTACGGCGTGCCACGTCAACGGTTCTCAGCGAATCGAGGCAGCCATAACTCAGGAGCTGGGAATTGCCGACGGTGAAACGACCGACGACGGACTTTTTACTCTTAAAAACGTTGCTTGTCTCGGCTGCTGCAGCCTTTCTCCCGTTATGATGATAAACGGCGAAACCTACGGAAGTCTCACTCCGTCAAAGACGGTTGAGATCCTCCGCAAGCTTAAAGAGGAGGGCTGAAAATGAAGATTGTTGTTGGCGAGGGAAGCTGCGGAATAGCCGCAGGCGCCGCAAAGGTTTATTCGGCAATAGAGAAGCTTATCGGTTTGACAGGCTCAACGCTGACCGTTACCGGTTGTATAGGAATGTGCTTCCTTGAACCGATTGTCGATATTTATGACGGCGGCGAGCTTAAAAAGCGTCTTGTCAAGGTTCGACCCGAGGATGCTGAAAAAATTATCGCATATGTAAACGGTGACGAAAACGCCGTTAACGATATTGAAATTTCCGATGAAGATAAGCTTTTTCTTGAAAAGCAGACAAGAATCGCGCTTCGTCACTGCGGAATTATAAATCCGGAAATTATAGACGAATACACAGCCTTTGACGGCTATAGAGCACTCGAAAAGGTGCTCAAAACAATGACTCCCGAGGACGTTATCGAAGAAATCAAGATATCGGGACTCGCAGGTCGCGGAGGTGCAGGCTTCCCGACGTGGTTCAAATGGAACGCCGCAAGGCAGTCGCCGGGCGAGACAAAGTACCTTATATGCAATGCCGACGAGGGTGATCCGGGCGCATTCATGGACAGAGCCGTTATTGAGAGCGATCCGCATAACCTGATTGAGGGTATGCTCATTGGCGCATATGCTATCGGCGCAAAGGAAGCCGTTGTTTATGTCCGTGCCGAATATCCGCTTGCGATTGAGCGATTGAAAGAAGCAATTAAACAGGCCGAAGAAAAGGGTTTCCTCGGCGAAAATATTATGGGAACGGGATTTTCATGCAAAATGAGAATCAAGGCAGGCGCAGGCGCATTCGTCTGCGGCGAAGAAACGGCTCTTATCGAATCTCTCCAGGGTGAGAGAGGTATGCCGAGGCTCAAACCGCCGTTTCCGGCTCAGTCGGGCTACTGGTATAAACCGTCTAATATCAACAATGTTGAGACCTTTGCCAATGTTTCGTGGATCATTCTCAACGGCGGCGAGGCCTTTGCCGCAATGGGTACAGATGGCAGCAAGGGCACAAAGGTATTTGCTCTCACGGGCAAAATCAAAAAGGGCGGACTTGTTGAAATTCCGATGGGCAAAACGCTCAGAGATGTTATTTTTGACATCGGAGGCGGAATCAAGAACGGTAAAAAATTCAAGGCCGTTCAGATGGGCGGCCCCTCCGGCGGCTGTATACCTGCCGAATTGCTTGACACGGTAATCGACTATAAGGCGCTCGGCGCTACGGGCGCGATCATGGGTTCGGGCGGAATGGTTGTAATGGACGAGACGACCTGTATGGTAAGCATGGCGCAGTTCTTCCTTGATTTCACTGCCAAGGAATCCTGCGGCAAGTGTATTCATTGCCGAATCGGAACAAAGAGAATGTTGGAAATTCTCAACAGAATAGTCAAGGGCGAGGGCAGAGAAGGCGATATCGAGCTTCTTGAGGAGCTTTGCTATTCAATCAAGGACGGTGCTCTTTGCGGCCTCGGTCAGACTGCTCCGAACCCCGTTCTGACAACAATCAAGTATTTCAGAAATGAGTATGAGGCTCATATAAATGATAAGAAGTGCCCTGCAAAGAGCTGTCCCGACCTTTTGGAATATACGATTGACGCCGACAAGTGCCGCGGCTGCACGCTATGTGCAAAGAAATGCCCTGCCAATGCGATTTCGGGCGAGGTAAAATCGGCACACAAAATAGATCGGGATAAGTGCATCAAGTGCGGCTCATGCGTAAGCGTCTGCCGATTCGGTGCCGTTAATGTTGATTGAGAGGTGATTTGAATGGATAAAATTAAGGTTACGATAGACGGCAAAGAGCTGATCGCCGAAAAGGGTCAGACCATCCTTCAAATTGCCCGTGATAATAATATCGAGATTCCGACGCTTTGTTATATTGACGAGGTAAAGGCATACGGCGCATGCGGACTTTGCGTTGTTGAAGCTGAGAATATACCTAAGCTTCTCAGAGCTTGTGCAAGCGTTGCATCGGACGGAATGGTTATCAATACAAATACTCCGAGAGTGCGACGGTCGAGAAAAATTGCCCTTGAATTGCTTATTTCCGACCATACGGGCGACTGTAAAGGCCCTTGCTCTCTTAACTGTCCTGCCGGAACGGACTGTCAGGGCTATGTCAAGCTTATCTCAGAGGGTAAATTTAAAGAAGCCGTTGAGCTTGTCAAGGAAAGAGTTCCTCTCCCGGCTTCGATCGGACGGGTTTGTCCGCATCCGTGTGAGACTGCATGCCGCAGAAAGCTTGTCGAGGAGCCGATTTCAATCGCTTTTCTCAAGAGCTTTGCCGCCGATGAGGATTTGAAATCAGGCAACAAGTTTATGCCGGAAGTGAAGATAGCAAGCGGAAAAACAGTCGGCATAATCGGCGGAGGTCCCGCAGGACTGACGGCGGCATACTTCCTTGCTGTCAAGGGCCACAAGGTCACGGTTTACGATGCAATGCCGAAGATGGGCGGTATGCTCAGATACGGAATTCCGCAGTACAGACTTCCGAAAGAGGTTCTTGACGCTGAGATAGGCTCGATTGAGGAGCTTGGCGTCGAGATGAAAAATAATATAAAAATCGGTAATGACATTACGCTTGACGAGATAAGGAAAAGCCACGATGCGGTTATTGCTGCAATCGGCGCTTGGACGAGCAGCTCAATGGGTGTTGAGGGCGAAGGACTTGACGGTGTGCTCGGCGGAATTGATTTCCTGCGTTCTGTTGCGATGAAAAATCCCGTTGACATCGGCAAAAAAGTAGCTGTTATCGGCGGCGGAAATACCGCTATGGACGCTTGCCGCTCGGCTGTAAGGCTCGGTGCAAAAGAGGTTTATGTTATCTACAGAAGAACGAGAGCCGAAATGCCGGCAGAAAAGGTTGAGATTGACGAGGCGGAGGATGAGGGAGTAATCTATAAATTCCTATGCAATCCGTCTGAAATCATAGGTGAAAACGGCAGAGTGAAGGCTGTTAAGCTTCAGAAAATGATGCTTGGCGAGCCTGACGCAGGCGGACGGCGCAGACCCGTTCCCGTTGAGGGCGAGTTTGAAACGATTGAGCTTGACACTGTTATCATGGCGATCGGTCAAAAGATAAATATCAAAGGCTTTGAACAGCTTGAATTGACGAACAGGGGCAATATTGCCGCCGACGAAAAGTCATTCAGAACCTCTCTTGACGGTGTGTTTGCCGTCGGTGACGCAACGAACAGGGGCGCCTCAATTGCAATTGAAGCGATAGGCGAAGCGCAGAAGGCTTCCGAGGTCGTTGACAGGTATCTCCATGGCGAAAACGTCAGCTATAAAAAGCCGTTCGTTGTTGAAAAGACCGTCACGGCAGCCGATCTTGCCGACAGAGAAAAGTGCGCAAGAGCGAGAATGCCGCAGCGCTCTCCCGAGGAGAGAAAGCATGATTTTGACGAGATAAATCTCGGCTTTACTCCCGAGCAGGCAATGAATGAAGCAAAGCGCTGTTTACAGTGCGGTTGTCACGATTATCACGATTGTAAGCTAATAAGATATGCAAATCAATATGACATTCACCCCGAACGTTTTGCAGGCGATAAGCATAACTGCCCCAAGGAGCAGAAGCTTGTTTGCATTGAAAGAGATCAGAACAAGTGTATTCTTTGCAATCTTTGCGTTCGTGTCTGTGATGAGGAGGTCGGAAAGGGCGTTCTCGGACTTGTGGGACGAGGATTTACAACAGTCATCAAGCCTGAATTTGATTCGGCGGAGACTGTTGACTTCTGCAAAAACTGCCGCAAGTGCGTTGATGCTTGTCCGACGGGTGCGTTAAAATCATTGTAAAAGTGTTGTATCACTGAATTTTTATACAATTTTCAACCGGAAAGCTTTAAAAAGTTTTCCGGTTGAAAATATTTTTACGGCAATAAAAAACGAGCTGAAACGAGCAAAACAGAGCAAAACGGAGCAAAAAAGAGTATTTCAAAAACCATTCAAAAAAAATGATGATTTCATCCTAAAAATTTGCAAAAAAATGTTGACATTTGCGAGTTTCTGCACTATATTATATATCAATATCGAAAGGAAAAATTTATTTGCATATTTCCGACTGATATTTATACCGTATTCGGTAAAGAGAGGGGCTGCATAATTGGAAAACAACGTTATTATTGACCTCAGAAACATTTCGGTCAAGCTGGGAGATGCTCAGATACTCGAAAATCTCAGCATGTACATTCGAGACAAGGAATTTATTACCTTGTTGGGACCTTCGGGTTGCGGAAAAACAACCACACTTCGTATCATCGCCGGATTCCTTGAACCGGACAGCGGAGAGGTTGTCTTTGAGAATAAAGTTATCAATGGTGTACCGCCTCATAAGAGACAGGTAAACACCATTTTTCAGCGTTATGCGCTGTTTCCGCATTTGAATGTTTACGAGAACATTGCGTTCGGACTTCGTGTCAAGAAGATGAAGGAAAAGGAAATTAGCGAGACGGTTAAGGAAATGCTTAATCTTGTCAACCTCAACGGCTTTGAAAGACGAAATATCAATTCTCTTTCGGGCGGTCAGCAGCAGCGTGTCGCAATTGCCCGTGCGCTTGCCGTTAAGCCGAGAGTCCTCCTTCTTGACGAGCCGCTCGGAGCGCTCGATCTCAAGCTCCGCAAGGATATGCAGGTGGAGCTTAAAAACATTCAGCAGAGACTCGGCATAACGTTTATATATGTCACACATGACCAGGAGGAGGCTCTTTCAATGTCGGATACGGTCGTTGTTATGGACGGCGGCGTTATCCAGCAGATAGGCACTCCGCAGGACGTTTATAATGAACCGAAGAACGCTTTCGTTGCCGACTTTATCGGCGAGAGTAATATTCTTGACGGCAAGATGCTTGAGGACTTCAAGTGCTCCTTCTCCGGCGCACAGTTCCAGTGTCTTGACAAGGGCTTCGGCATCGGCGAGTCCGTTGATGTTGTCGTAAGACCCGAGGACGTTGATATTGTTCCCGTCGAAAAGGGTATGCTCAGCGGAACGGTTACTTCCATTACGTTCAAGGGTGTTCATTTTGAAATAATTGTTGATATCGGCGGCTTCAAATGGATGATCCAGACGACCGATTATGAGCCTGTCGGCAAAAAAATCGGCCTTGAAATTGAACCCGACGCTATTCATATTATGAAAAAATCCAAATATTCTGGACTGTACGGAGATTACAGCTCCTTCAGCGATGAACTGGAGCATCTTTCCGACATCGTTGAGGAGGAATGAGCCGTGAATAAAAGGACTTTAACTCAGCGTTTGTGTGCCGCACCCCATATACTCTGGTCGGCAATTTTCATCGTTGTTCCGCTTATAATGGTATTTTACTATGCCTTTACAGATAAGTCGGGCGCATTTACTCTTGACAATGTTACACGCCTGACCAATTACACAAGCACGTTTCTGCGTTCTTTATGGTTCGGTATCGTTGCAACGATCATCTGCCTTTTGATTGCTTATCCTTTGGCTTACATTCTCTCAAAAATGAAGCTCAGAGCTCAGAGCACAATGGTAATGCTCGTCATGATTCCCATGTGGATGAACTTTCTTCTCAGAACCTACGCATGGATGACCTTGCTTGAGGATTCGGGCGTTATCAACAACATACTCGCAAAAATAAATATCGGACCCTTCCACATGATCAACACCTCGGGTGCGGTCATATTGGGAATGGTTTACAATTTCCTGCCATATATGATTCTGCCGATTTATTCCGTTATGACAAAGCTTGACAACAGCCTTATCGAAGCGGCTCAGGATCTCGGCGCAAACAGATTCCATGTTATCAAGGACGTTATTTTCCCGTCAACGCTTTCGGGTGTTGTCTCGGGCGTTACAATGGTCTTTGTTCCGTCGGTCAGCACATTCTATATTTCTCAGAAGCTCGGCGGCGGCAGCTTTGCGCTCATAGGCGATATAATCGAAATGCAGTTCCAGGTTTCAAACAACTTCAATTTCGGAGCCGCACTTTCACTTGTTCTTATGATTCTCATACTTATCTGTATGGCTGTTATGAATAAATTCGGCGATACCGAGGAAGCAGGAGGTGTTGTAGCATGAAAAACAGCAAGCTTCACCCCGCATCAGGCATTTATCTTGCCTTGGTCATGCTCTTTCTCTACCTGCCGATTATTATGCTCATTGTGCTTTCATTCAACGGAACGAACAGTACAAGCGTTATACAGGGATTCTCAACAAAATGGTATGTTGAGCTTTTTAAAGACAGCGCAACGATAAACGCCTTGACAAATACGCTCATTCTTGCCGTTACTTCGGCAATTACAGCGACAGTTATAGGCACGCTTGCCGCGGTCGGAATTGACAAAATGAAAAAAGGCGTTGTTAAATCAAGCGTTATGACCGTTACTAATATTCCGATGATGAATCCGGAAATCGTTACGGGCGTTTCGATGATGCTTTTGTTTGTATTCATCGGCTCTATTCTCGGCGCAAGCGGAGTTCTCGGCTTCTGGACGCTTTTCATAGCCCATGTAACGTTCAGTCTGCCGTATGTTATTCTCAACGTATTGCCCAAGCTCAGACAAACGGACGCAAACCTTTCTCAGGCGGCGCAGGATCTCGGCTGCCCTCCCATTAAAGCGTTTATCAAGGTAGTTCTTCCGTCGATTCTTCCCGGCGTTATCGCAGGACTTATTATGGCATTTACGCTTTCGTTTGATGACTTTATTATCAGCTATTTTGTAAGCGGACCAAAGTTCCAGACGCTTCCTATAAGGATTTTCTCCATGACGAAGAAGCGTGTTACTCCCGATATGTACGCTCTTTCAACCATTATGTTTATTGTTATCCTTGTTCTCCTCGTTCTTGTCAATGTTCTTCAGGCACAGGGAGATAACAGGAAGGAGAAGAAAGGCGGTGCGGCAAAATTATGAAAAAGATTTTTTCGGTTTTGTTTGCCGTTATCGTTATCGCCCTTAGCTGTTCCGCCTCGTTCGGTGTTGCGGCAAAGCAGATTGATGTTTCCAAGCTCAAGGGAACGGAAATCAATGTTTACAACTGGGGCGAATATATCTCAGACGGCGCAGAGGATACCCTCGACGTAAACAAGGAATTTGAAAAAGAAACAGGAATCAAGGTCAATTACACAACCTACGATTCCAACGAAAATATGTACAACAAGATCAAGAGCGGCGGAGCAAATTATGATATAATTATTCCGTCGGACTACATGATCGAGCGCATGATAGACGAGGACATGCTCGAAAAAATAAACTTTGACAATATCCCGAACTATAAAAATATCATTCCGAAGTACAAAGATCTTTACTTTGACCCGAAGAACGAGTATTCCGTTCCCTACAATGTCGGCATGGTCGGACTAGTCTATAACACCAAAATGGTTGAGGGCACACCCGATAGCTGGAGCATTATGTGGGATAAAAAGTACAAGGGTCAGGTGCTCATGTTCAACAACTCCCGCGACGCTTTCGGTATTGCACAGTTCCTTTTGGGAATTGATGTCAACACAACAAGCGAACAGGATTGGAAAAAGGCTTATCAAAAGCTCAAGGAGCAGAAGCCTGTCGTTCAGTCATATGTTATGGACGACGTTTTTAACAAGATGGAGGGCGGCGAGGCTGCAATAGCCGCATATTACGCAGGCGACTGTATCGGCATGGCAGAGAACAATCCCGATCTTGCGTTTGTTTATCCTAAAGAGGGCACAAATATTTTCGTCGATTCCATCTGTATCCCCAAGGGCTGTCAGAACAAGGACGCCGCCGAGCTTTACATCAATTTTTTGCTCAGAGGCGACATTGCACTTGCAAATGCCGAGTGTTTGTGTTATGCTACTCCTAACCGGGCGGTTCTTGACAATGAGGAATATTCGCTCAGGGATAACGAAATGCTCTATCCCGATGAGGAGCACACTCCGACGACCGAGTATTTCCACAATCTCGATTCCGAGACGCTCATGCTCATGACCTCGCTTTGGGATAATCTTAAAATAGAAGGTAATGACGTCATGTCCGTATATATCGGACTGATTACTTTCGCAGTTATCGTTGTTGTCTATTTTATTTACAGGACAATAAGGAAGAAAAAAAGAGAAAGTATGTATTGATTTTATTTCAAAAGGTCGTCATGCTTCTCCAAGAGGTGTAAAAGATGAAGAACACAGGCTTCATAAAGCTGATATCAATACTTTTGTGCGCTGCAAGCATGCTCGGCGTGCTTTCGGCTTGCTCGTCAAAAAGAGAACCTGTCAAAGTTGGCTCGGATAATAACAATTCTCTTGTTTCGCTTAAATGGATCATAGCCCCTACTATGGAATATGAAGCGATCGAACCGCTTGTAAGAGCAGATTATAATGACAGCACAAGACACTATGATATAAGCTATGCCGACTGTTTTAAAATCAAGCAAAACGGAAAGTACGGAATCATTGATTATAACGGCAAGACGGTTATAAAGCCTAAGTATGACAGCATTGTTGCTATCAGAAACAGCAAGGATTTTCTCGGCTTTAGCAAGTCTTCCGACGGTGAGACCGTGCAGACCTATATTGATTACAAGACATTTTCCACCGAGACGGCTTACAAAGAATATAATACGCTCAGATATGAATATCTTTGGAGCGCAACGGATAATTCCGCCGTTTTTGTTCAGAATGATAACGGCGAAATTTACAAGGACGATTTAAAGGCCTCCTTGCCCGAGACAGTACGCGGCGTTAAGGACGTTGACGGAAAATATGTTTCTGACGGCACGTACGGATTATATATCAACGGCAGGAACATTATGGGTATGATTTATTCCGGTGCAGGCTGCTTCTCCAACGGAATGGCTGCTTTCGAGTCAAACGGAGTTTGGGGCTATATTGATTCAAACGGAAAAACGGTTCTTCCGTTCGGATTCAATGCCGTTAAGGGATACAGCGCTTTCGGCGGCGAGGATACTCCGTATGAGTGCTTTGACGGATATGTAACCGTTACAAAAGACGGTAAATTCGGAATATATTCAAGCGAGGGTAAGGCTGTCACTCAAATGATTTATGATTGGGCAACGCCCGTTGTAAGCGGCAGAGCATATATTTGCAATGACGGCAAATGGGGTCTTGCTTCGTTCGGTGATTCTTCTGACGCTTCCGCAAGGACTGAAGCGGCAACGACAACCAAACCGGAAACAACGACCGAAAAGCCGACCGAGAAAACGACCGAAAAAACCTCTTCCGACGAAACAACAACAGCAGAGGGAGCGGGAAATTATACAGTCAACACGGACGGACTTAAACTCAGAACGGATGCGGGTACGCAGAACGACATCATTCTTGAGCTCAGCGAAGGTACGGTTCTTAAAATTGACCGTGTGTCCGACGGCTGGGGCCATACATATTATGACGGTAATGAGGGCTGGGTTAGCCTTGATTATCTTGACAGGGAGTAAAAAATGCTTCAACGTCTTGATAAATTGATCGCTTCACAGGGCAGATTCAGCCGCAGAGAGGTTCAGGAGCTTATTAAAAACGGAGCTGTCAAGGTCAATGGAATAACGGTTCGCGACAGGGGAGCCAAGTCGGATGACGAAAAGGATATTATCTGCGTGAACGGTGAACAGCTTGATTTTCAACGCTTTGTTTATATCATGCTCAACAAACCCAAGGGCGTTGTCAGTGCAACAAACGACAAAAATGAAAAGACTGTTATCGACCTTGTTCCGAAGGAGTTTAAAGGAAGAAATCTTTTTCCTGCCGGCCGTCTTGATATTACAACGACCGGCTTTGTGCTTGTTACTGATGACGGAGATTTTGCACACAGAATTCTTTCCCCGAAGAATCATATTGAAAAAACCTATGAGGCACGGCTTGCCGAAAGTGTGACGGAGGGTCAGCTTGAAGCGGTTCGCAACGGTATCGAGCTAAAGGATGGAACAAAATGTCTGCCGGCAAAGGTGACTGTCCTTGCCGACGGTGAAAAGCCGCTTGTTGAAATAAAAATCTGCGAGGGTAAATATCATCAGATCAAAAGAATGTTTGCCGCCGCAGGCAACGGTGTAATTGAATTGAAGCGAACGCAGATGGGTGGGCTTACGCTTGACCCGAGCCTTAAAGAGGGCGAATGCCGTTTGCTTGACGCTCACGAGGTTCAAAAAATAGAAAAAGGATAAATCAGGAATGTTTGAATTTTTCGGACATATTATATAAAGGCGACAGCGCATAAATTGAGGTGCATATGCTGCTTGATTTTACGTCATGCTGCGAAGGTTTTTTCAGTTATCTTTTTCGCAAACAGACGAAATAATTTACTGCATATCCCGACGCCTTGATTGTGCTTCGTTGCTTTATATTAACGCTTCGTTAAAAGTCGTTTTTAACAAATACTTGACTTTTTTCGAGGAATGCACTATAATAGATATATTACTGTACTTTGACTTTGAGGTACAGGCTTTTATCTGTATCAAGGTCAAAAGACCGAGTAATTGCATTGAAAGGATGAAAATTATGGCACAGGAAATCTTGCTTACAGCTGAGGCTTACAAAAAGAAAAATGATGAGCTGGAATATCTTAAAACAGCGGGACGTGACGAGATAGCCGAAAGAATCAAAGAGGCCAGATCATTCGGAGATCTTTCTGAAAACAGCGAATATGATGAGGCATTGAACGATCAGGCTAAAATGGAGGCTAAAATCGCTCAGCTCGAAAATGAAATGAAGAACGCTAAAATTCTTGACGAAAGCGCAATTACTACCGAGGCTATTCACGTCGGATCAAAGGTTAAGATCCGTGACGTTGAATACGGTGATATTGAGGAATACAAGATTCTCGGCGAGAGCCAGGCAAATCCCGATGAGGGTATTATTTCGGATCAGTCCGCAGTCGGCAAGGCGCTTATCGGCAATAAGGTCGGCGACGTTGTCAATGTTAATCTTCCGAACGGAAACGTAATTGCTTTTGAGGTTCTTGAAATTTCAATATAAACATATCGGGCGCAGGCTTAGCCTTACGCCCGCTTTGACTGTTAAAACTTTTTGCTATGAATGGAGAGTTGAATATGGCAGAAGAAAAAAATACTCCCGTTGTTGAGACAGAGGAGAACACCAACGAACTCAGAAAAATCAGGGTTGACAAGCTTGTTGCGCTTCAGCAAGCAGGCAAGGACCCGTTTCAGATAACGACTGCAGAGCAGTCGGCAACCAGTGCGGAAATTACAGCCGCCTTTGAGAAGCTTGAGGCAGAGACAAACGAGCTTCCCGAGGATCAGAGACCGGAGCAGGTCAGAATTGAGGACGTAACTCTTTGCGGACGTATCATGACCTGGAGAGACATGGGCAAGGCTAACTTTATTGATATCACCGACCGCGCAGGACGTATGCAGGTATATGTCAGAATGAACGATATCGGCGAGGATGAGTTTGCTGAGTTCAAAAAGTGGGATATCGGCGATATTATCGAGGTCAAGGGCTTTGTTTTCAGAACACGCAGAGGGCAGATTTCCGTTCATGCTCAGAACGTTAGACTTCTTTCAAAGTCGCTTCTTCCTCTTCCCGAGAAGTTCCACGGCCTTAAGGATACCGATACAAGATACCGTCAGCGTTATCTTGACCTTATCGTTAATCCCGACGTTAAGACAACGTTCTACAAGCGTTCGCTTATTATAAAGAAGATAAGAAACTTCCTTGACGAAAAGAACTTTGTTGAGGTTGAAACTCCTATTCTTGTTTCAAACGCAGGCGGTGCGGCGGCAAGACCGTTCGTCACTCATCATAATTCACTCAACGAGGACTTCAAGCTCAGAATTTCCCTTGAGCTTTACCTCAAGCGCCTTATCATCGGCGGCATGGAGAGGGTTTACGAGATCGGTCGAGTTTTCCGTAACGAGGGCATGGACACAAGACATAATCCCGAGTTCACTCTCATGGAGCTTTATCAGGCATATACGGATTATCACGGAATGATGGATCTCACCGAGAGCATGTTCAGATACCTTGCAACCGAGGTTTGCGGTTCAACGACCATCACCTACGGCGATAAGGAAATCGACCTCGGCAAGCCGTTCGAGAGACTTACAATGACTGACGCAGTCAAGAAGTATGCAGGCGTTGATTTTGATGCAGTCAAGGACGACGCAGAGGCAAAGAAGCTTGCTAAGGAGCATAATATTGAGTTCGAGGAGCGTCACACAAAGGGCGACATTCTCAATCTCTTCTTTGAGGAGTTCTGCGAGGACAAGCTCATCCAGCCGACATTCATTATGGATCACCCGGTTGATATTTCTCCGCTTACAAAGAGAAAGCCGTCAAGACCGGATCAGGTTGAGCGTTTCGAGCTTTATATAAACACTTGGGAGATGTGTAACGCATATTCCGAGCTTAACGACCCGATCGACCAGCGTGAGCGTTTCAAGGCTCAGGACGCTGCCGCGGCGGCAGGCGACGAGGAAGCTAACCACACCGATGAGGATTTCCTCACCGCTATGGAGTACGGTATGCCCCCGACAGGCGGTATCGGCTACGGTATCGACCGTCTTGTTATGCTTCTTACAAACAGCCCCTCGATCAGAGATGTTTTGCTCTTCCCGACAATGAAACCGCTTGATTCGGACAAGAAATACGACAAGCCGGTTCAGACGGTTGCTGAGGAAGCAACGGAAGAAAAGGCTGCTCCAAAAGTAATCGACTTCTCAAAGGTCGAGATCGAGCCGCTGTTCAAGGAATATGTTGACTTTGATACATTTTCAAAGTCGGATTTCAGAGCAGTTAAGATCAAGGACTGCGTAGCCGTTAAGAAGTCGAAGAAGCTTCTTCAGTTCACACTTGACGACGGAACAGGCGAGGACAGAACGATCCTCAGCGGTATTCACGCTTATTATGAGCCTGAGGAGCTTATCGGCAAGACCTGTATCGCAATCACAAATCTTCCGCCGAGAGCTATGATGGGCATTGATTCCTGTGGTATGCTTCTTTCCGCTATTCATGAAGAAGAGGGCGAGGAAAAGCTTCATCTTCTGATGGTTGATGATCACATTCCGGCAGGTGCAAAGCTCTATTAAGATGATGTAAAGATGTACCGTTTTA